>Ga0099798_10097_pt1 | contig 26375 bp, 19 predicted proteins | sample Uncmet_Sort29A_1_FD_89870 | JGI IMG/M metagenome (GOLD analysis project Ga0099798, IMG submission 89870) | Marine eukaryotic communities from CALCOFI LINE 67, Pacific Ocean - CN13ID_Sort29A_1 | ecosystem: Environmental > Aquatic > Marine > Oceanic | place: Pacific Ocean: Monterey Bay | collected...
TAGCATTTATTCTATTTACAGGGAGTATGGATGTATATGATCGAAATAGAAATATGTTATTCACAGATCCAACTGGTAATGATGCTAATCGTATGAAATCAATTTTAGATGTTACGGGTCCTATGCCGGATTATATTATTGAAAGGGCTGAAGAAAGTTGGAATTCTTTATTCACTCAAAGACGAAAGAGAGTTACAGTAGATGAAGAAGCTTATGTTGTTGAGATGAGTAATCCAAGCGTTATGGCTCCAGATCAAGATATATTGAATGACAAATCACACTTTACTGCTCTTCATAACCGGAATAAGGTGCTTAATCCAAAACCTTCTCCAGAGAATCAGAATCAACTTCAAGTACGTAATCCTATTACACCACTGGTTAGAGAATATTTTGATATTAAAAGGAGACCAACAATTGATAGTAATACTCTTAATATGATTAAAACTAGTAGTACAGGTTCAACTTCAAGTGCAGCAGCAAGCTCAAGTAGTTCAGCTTCTTCTAATTCTAATAATAATCCAAATCCATTAATAGATTCTAATAGAGCTTCTTATCGACTAAAATTTAACTGCAACATTCCTAACCAACAACAATTAAATATACCTCGTTTACAGCAAGAAGTGTTAACTTCTCCACCTGAAAACATTTTATTAGGAAAAGATCGTAAATTATCGATTCCATTACATCTTGTCGGTAGACTTTGGAAAAATAGAAATACTAGATTAGTTGGAAAGAATAGTAAAAAGAAGAAAGGTGGTCCAGGTTCTTCTTCTCAATCCCTTAATACTACTGGTCTCAAATCCCCTGCTCTCATTGATTTCTTCGAACACTCATCTGTTGTGACAGCTGTTGCCACTGAGAATCCAAGATTAGTTAGAATGTTAGGATGGACGGATCCTTTAAAATTCGGCTTTAAAGGAATTGAAAATAAAGATACTACAACTAATGACTTTAATTATCCACCTCCAGACGCTTATCAGTCAGATGGGGTTCCTGTGCATTTACTAGGACATTTTGGTCATTCTACTAACGAAGCATTAGACGGTGGTAATTCTGGATCAAGATCCATATTGTTTCGGGAACCGACTGTTAGGGTATTACTATTTAATATCCTTAATATTATTGAGGGTCTCTCTCTGAAATAGTCTTTAGAATACTTCAGAAATCATTATGTTTTTTCTAATTAATCATCTTATTATTGATTTTTGAAGTTTCGAGAAGTATAAACTCAAGGTTTTCGTTTATATTTTCTCTTCTTAAGGCAGATACAGGAATTACTCCTGATAACGAGAAAATTAATGATAGCTCAGATGGTAAAAATAATTCTGATGATGCTGATAATGTGAAGAAAGAGGAAAGAATACCTTCTCTGCCTCCTGGATATGCATCTAGTGAAGACCCAAGTTCTGAATCAGAGTATGTCTCATCGGATGAAGAAGAAGTTTTAGGTCCTGATACGAAAAGAGTAAAGGTTGAAGCAATTGACAATGAGACTAAGAAGAATGCTACTAGTACTGGTGGCGCTGAACTGAAAGTTGTTGAAAATAATATTAAGGAACAGAATAATGATCATAATGATTCAGATCCTCCAGTTAATAAAGTTGCTGCATCTTCATCTTCCTCAAATCTTGATGATGTTAATATGGGGGATAATCATAATGATCAACAACAGAATTGTGATAATCATAATCAGAATGAGAATCAAGGTGATAATTTGCTGCAAAATCAAAACTCTAACGTAGAGGATATAGCAGAACCAAATCAAAACGGAGGTAATGATAATCAGAAGAACGTCGATGAAACTAACTTAATATTACCAGAAGAACAAAATGAAAACTCTAATGTAGATAGAGCTAAAGCAGATGAAAATGCTAAATCCAACTTATTATTTGAAGGACAACACCAAGCCTCTAACGCAGAGATGGCAGAAGCAGATGAAAAGCGAGATAATGATAATCAGAAGAACGATGACACTAACTTTAACTTATTACCAGAAGGACAACATGAAAAGTCTAATGTAGTTGCAGCTAGAGCAGATGAAGATGGTGGAGAAGTAGTTTTCTCAAACTTTAAAAGTGAAGATCAACAACAAAGAAAACGAAGAAAACTATTTGGAATGCCAGGTGGTGGTAATGGTCCGACTTCTGGGAAAGGTTCTGGTAAATTAGGTCCTGTAATAGGTGGTAAAGGAAAATTAGGTCCGATTGCTGGAAGTACTAAAGGAGGTGCAGTACGAAATCAAAATATACCAGCAGCTTCATCTTCATCCTCTAGAGTTCCACCTAATAATAATATAGTGCGAGAACAACGACCAGCAGCTTCATCTTCATCTTCAAGAGTACCTGTTAATGCTAATAATACTCGAGAACAGTATTCCGTGGCTGCATTGCCATCGTCTTCATCCTCTAGAGCAGTACCTAATAATATGCGAGATAGAGATCACCGACAACACCAACCAGCGGCGTCTTCATCTTCTAGACCTCAACGTAATAATCAGTTAAATTCCGCTTTAAGTTTAGCTACTCCAAGACCTATTATCACCAATGTTAATAGAGGAGACGAGTATCAGATGTCTAAAGACGAATCTCTACTTTATCAACACGTTCATGCTAAGCTGGCTATCGAGTTTCATGATTTACTCATGAAGATGTTTAAGTTGGATAAATATAAACGTATCACGCCAAGTGAAGCTATGAATCATGATTTCTTTAAGTCGGTGGAGAGATTGTTTCCATATTATTTACCAGAAAGTCAGCATCCGGATGCAGTGAAGTTTGAACATATATGATTTGGGAAGTGTGAGGTTTGTTAGTAAGATATTATAGTTTGAATTTTTAGTTACAATTTTTATGAATGAATTTTTAGAAGAGGATTATGTGTGAAGTGTAGATAGTATGTGGTGGTGGATAGAGTGATATTTAGTTTAATTTTAACTCAAAGAAAATTATCATTGTGTTTAGAAGAATTTAGAATAGTCAAATCGTTTTTTAGTATTTTTATTTGAAAGTAAATTTGAATTTTAAAATTGATCCTTTCTAAACTTGTAAGTTGTTTAGTCATAGAAGAGCTTTAAGACGGGTGTGGGTGAAACTTAAACTTAGGGGGAGTTCAATTATGGTGTTTAGATCCGAAAGTCACATTGACATATTGTTTGTAGTATGGTGTTTAACATGTATTCGATAAGAATAGGGAAAAATATAGTTAACATCAAGAATCGATCCATTTTAGAAACGAAAAAGATGAAAAAATATTCATACTTAAACAGCTCTGTAAATTGTTCTGTACATGCCTTAGTCTCGATCATATACAAAATAGCTCCTTTATTTTCGATGGTCAATGATACATAGTTCAAAGTTCAAATGTCTATTCATAACTACCACTTTTATCTTCGTGTTTTTGAAATTGATTCATACCTTACTTCTTCTTCATATCGATGTACAACTCCAAAATTACAGAGAACATACAAAGATTATTATTACCTTCGTCTATTAAATTTAGAAATTGAAATTGATGTTTTGATATTGAATGTTATTTATGTCGCTATATTGGCTAGCCTAATAATAATTAAGATTATTTCATAAAAAACTAACTAAGCAGCAGAAACTCAAACTAACTTAACTAAAGCTAAACAAGCACTAAGACTAAAACCATGATGATGATTAGTAATCCCCATCTTCATCTGATTCTGAAACTTAGTTTGAGACAATTAGTATTGTTTATAGTGGTAGTATTTTCTTGCTCCTGCTATGGTACAGTTCCCGATGATAACACTGACAGAAGAAACCCTTTTCGCTCCACTTCTATCGGTACTTCTGCTGTCCCTGTCGCTTTATTTCATCAGATAGAAAAACCTTCTATAATGGAAATTCATCATTATGCTAACAATCATGATTATGGTGAGATCATTTCTAAGAACTTGGATATTGTGGATATCGTATTAGAGGAAAGCTGGAGAAAGAGTAAGGAATATGTTTTGGAAAATAAGATTTTCTCGATGATGGAACTTGAAGCAAAGATGGATGGAGAATCAGAATCATTAGATCATGAAAAAGATAAAGTTGTTACTAATACTAAACTCGATAAAGTATACATTGATATAATAAACACTTTACCTCGTTTTCCTAAAGTTTTTCTGTTTCCTGAGGACGGATTGTATCCGTTATATTTCTTCCTTTACTGGCAGCCTAACGAAGGTATTGATGACCGAGGTTATCTTTGTGTTAGATCACAAGATCTAGATGCTCTTTTAACAAGTGGAAAGAAATGGAATCGAATGGAAAGTCATAGTCATAGTGAAACAGTCAATGTCATAGATAATATACCAAAAGTAGAACCACTTAATTTCGGACCTTCTCACTACTCTCCGGACAATTTTCCTCATTCAAGAAGAATATTAAAACGTTTATCCGAAACTGCAAGACGCTATCAGACGACAATTGTAGTTAGTATTTATGAAGCTTCGCCCAAATTTAATGATAAGAAGAATGGAATCACTCATGATAGACTCTCTAAAGACCCGGTTAATGAGAATGGGTTTAAGAAGTCTAAATCCAAGTACAGGTATTATAACACTGCTATTGCGTTTGGTCCTGAAGGACATCTTATTGCTAGATATCGAAAGAGGAATTTGTATGGTGATGCAGAAAGAGAAGTTATTACGCCTGGTACTGCTGGAATAAGTGAAAAACAGAATTTGTTGAATTTAGATGATGGATGGTTTCAGATTGCGGTTAGAGAACAAAATAATGAGTACAGAGCTACTTCTTCAAATGATGGTGATAGTTTAAGTTCGACTGAATTGATTAGTGATGATGATATAATGGATGATGATTCAGAGTTAACTAGTATCGCTGATTCAATTTCTCCAGAGGAAGAGGGTACAGTGGCAGAAGAAATAGGAAATGATCTTGATAGTATTGAGTATACTAATGATGAAATTCCAGTACCGGTAAGAGAAGTCTCTTTAAAGGATAAAGAATTAGGATTTCTTGACACACTTGATGATAGTACTGCGGTAGGTGGCTCTGAATCCAGTAGTTCTTTTAGTACCATAAAACCACAGAGGTTCCTAAATGATACGTGGCATACAGAAATGCCATTGAGTAAAAGAATACGCACTGAATCAGGAAGTTCTATGGATATTGATACATATTTTAACTTAGGATCTACACCGACGACAGCATCCGGTAGTTCAGGATCTGCCGCTGGTAGTTCTACCAATGGAGTTTCGCAAACTACTACGCCAAGAACAATATTAAGTAAGACGGATTCTAGAGATGGTTTAGTAGAAATGAAAGGTGATGATGTTATTATGAAAAGTAACAAAACAAGAAACTCACCGAAAAGTAAAATTACTTTTGTCAAATTCGCTCTCCTTGTTTGTGCTGATACAATGCTTCCATATCCTCTGAAATCTTATCGTGATGTATACAACACAAAGCACTTTCTTGTACCTAGTTATTGGTATGATGGATCTACTTCGAGTTTGACGCAAATACAAGCTGCAGCATGGCATTTTGGTGTGTTTATACTTTCTGCAAACTTTGTCGTCGACCAAGGAGATAACTGGTTGGTGCTTTGTTTGTGAAATTGTGAAATTTTGGGTTCCGAGACCCATCCCGAAAGCGCTCTTTTGAAGCCAATTCTTAAGTGTAAATAGCTAATTTAACACAGGGAAATCGTAAGAATAGGGTTTGTGAAATTTAGGGCTCAAAAGCAATACCCAGATAAACATTATGCAAGAGGTGAGTCATCCATTGTTGGGCCTCATTATGGAACGTTTAGTACTACGCGGGAAGCTGATCCAACAATTTTATGGGCTGAAATTCCAACTAGAGTAGGATTAAGCTCTGTGTTTCTAAAAAATAATCCTAATAATCCTATGAGTAATAGTATTAGTGGTACTGGTAGCTCTTCTTCAAGTTCTACTGCTTTAGTAGTTTCAGATCATGGTACTTCTGCTGGTCGAATAACTTTAGCACCATCCGTCCTAAATGGTGCACATATATCCAACAACGAGTTCAGTGGTGGTCGTTCCTACTTTTGGGATGATGCACTTATGGAAGCCTTACTAAGTTCATTAACAGCTGCTGCAGCTGCTTCAGATTCAAATATAATACTAAGTAACTGTAAGGCAGATAATGATAATATTACCTTATTAAAGTTAATCTCAAAAAGAAAAATTCCTTATGAATCTCGAAGTAGTACTCCTAATTACAATTTAAGTTGGCCAAAATGGGCAGTATCTCCGAATCGAATGAATATGTCTAACAACTCTAAAGAAGATGACAGTATTCTTCGTCGCAAATATGATGTCGATTGCATTGGAGGAACTCATAAAGATATTCGATATCATTCATGGTCTTCGGAAGAATTTAAACTGGTAAAGAAAGATAATAAGCACAAAAGTCTTAGTCGGAAGAGTACGCTAAAGTTGGAGCGTAAATTATTAAAGAAGCAGAAGAAGAAAAATCATCAACATCATGCTACAAAGAAATCTCTCTTAAAAAAGCCAGCAGCAGCTGCTATAGCAAAAAAAGAATCTTCTCAGTCTAACACTTCTAAACTAGAAGAATATACTAAAACAACAACAGTTCGAGTAGCGATATCGAAACGGATTAATGGATTTAAATTTGTCAGCTCTGCAGCTTCTCCATGTTGTGGTGGATCTCGAAACAATAATTACCGTTGGTTAAATTGCAGATTCGATTTTACTTTTACACAAACACGAAGTCTACCAAATGAAAGGAAGTTTCCAAATATACAATATGAACAGTTAATCAAGAAGTTTTTTGAATTCGAAATTCATATAGGAACTGTAGATGGTGTTAATGTGTTTGAATGTTTTATGCAACCTAAGAAAGTGGAAGCATTTAAAGTTAACAAGAAATTTTCTTGGCCTGAGTGGTCTTTTGAGAGTGTGAACTTGATATCATGGATCGGTGAAGGTGGGAATAATGCATTAGAATCGGCACAAGTTCTTGGTTATGAAGGAGAAAAGGAGTTGATGAATAGTTTAATCGGAAGGGATACGAGAGATCTGGAGATAGCAAGTTCAAGAAGTGGTAGCTCGACGGATTCTGAAGAAGAATCATTCCTAAATGGTACGATGCAGAAACATCTCTCGAATGACTTTCAATGGAAAGAAATGCTTTTACCGCTAATAGAACCTACTGACTGTGGTAAGCCGTTTTCTAATCATGAATTTACTCTCAGAAAATTCGATACGGAAGATGATTTAGAACGGTTAAGAGAACTACTGCCGAAGAATTCGTACTTTAACTTACTTATTTTATTTTTTGGAGTTTTATAGCTATATCGTAATACATATAAAAACTCGTTGAAAAACAAGGCGGAAATGTGATTTCTCGAATTATAATTAATTCATCTCTACTAAGGTACATCAGAGATACCTATAACAATAAACAACAGAAACTGAAGCCGAAGAATGCATTATCTAGTAGCTGGAAAAAAGTCGGTACAGAATCATCTGAATCGAGAGAACTGAAGAAGTTGGAAGAACTCGAGATAGTGAAACTCTTCATACAGAATGCCGATCATAGATTGAGAAAACTACAACTAAGAAGGGTTATAGGACCTGAATACTAAATTTTCGAGGCTGATCATATTAATAATCATTAAGAAATAGTACTTAATACTTATATTATATGAATTTTCCACACTAACTAGTAACTTATCTATTCTTATTGGTTTCATTTGAGTTAGACTGAGACTCAGAGTCAGATTCAAAGTTAATCCACACAGTGCTTTTTTCTCGTCTGTGTGAGTCAGAATCAGATTTAGATAGGAGGTTATATTTACTACATTATGACGTCGCCGTTGCACAGGGTTGTTGATACCGAGTTATTTAGTAATATGTATTACATTAATACAGTCGTGCAATGTTGTATATGTGTATTTGTTGTGTGAAGTCAGTGTCTTTAAGACATAAACTTGATTTTGTTATATGTATCACTTGTTTCTAAATTTGAATCTGAAGTAAGGTTCTATTGCAACATAAAATGTAAACTACTTTTATTAGATGAAGTCTACTATTCTAATTCTAGTTAGAGCTGGATGTTGTTCATTAAATCCGAGATTTAATTCGCCTAGAGAGATAAAGTCTTATTGAGTAAGAACGAGAAATCCACGATTACTATAACCTTCTTACTTAGTATACTATATAATATTAGTAAATCTCATTTCATTGATTAATATATCAGACCATTCCCAAAAGAAGCATGGCTACTCTTTCTCTCCCATCGTCATTCAACTCCTACATGGATAATAATGACAACGATTATGATGATCACAAACATAAAGCATCTTTCCCTTTCACACGTCTAGCTTTCGTTAAAGGAGCGGGAGCAGCCTCTGATCAAGGTCTCAGAAATGAGAATGAAGATGGCTTCGTTTTTGCTGATGGTTTTCTAGGATTACCTTGGGCGACTATATTTGGTGTGTACGATGGTCATGGAGGTAAGGATTGTGTGGAATGGCTAGAAGAAGGTATTAGTGATGACAATGTTTCAGCTTATGGAGGAAGAGGTTTGTTAAGTTTCATTGAAAGTGAAGTCGCTAATGGATTGAATAAGTATGAACGTGAACTAAGTTTACGTGATAGTAGTAACTCAGGTTCAAGTGTTAGTGTAAGTAAAGAAGATTGTGTATGTCAAGCTTTGTCGACTGCATTTCAATTAGCTGATCAAGCTTTTATAAGAAGAAATGAACCAAGTGGTAGTACAGCAGTAGTATGTTTAACGTTGATAAAGGAGAATGATGGTACTACTTGATTTCATTTTGATTTTTTGTTTTGTACCAGTAAACCACTCTATTTTCACTAATCAATCTTTTTCAGATATAGAATCCCTCGATCCAATCCGTCAATTATATACTGCTCACGTCGGTGATTCTCGTGCAGTTCTCTGTAGAGGTGGTGTCGGAGTCCGATTAACCTCGTTATCTGATCATCGTGCTGGAGATCAAGAAGAAGCTCGACAAGTAATGGAAAGAGGAGGTATGATCATTAATGAACGTGTAAATGGTTCATTATCAGTAACTCGTGCATTGGGGGATCGATTTCTGAAAGCACCATTCCTAGAAGGAAACGCTGTAAGTCCAGTACCACATATTACAGTTGTCGATTTAACTCCGTCTGATCCTTTTTTAGTATTAGCTTGTGATGGTCTTTGGGATGTGATGACGGAACAAGAAGCGGTTAATCTAGTAATGGAAGGATGGATGAAAACACAGAGTAGTATAATGATGGATGATGGAACAGTTGGTGGTCAAGTACATACAAGTACATTCTGTGAAATAATGGCTAGGATGTTAGTCGAAGAAGCATTGAGTAGGGGAAGTACTGATAATGTTACGGTACAAGTTGTGTTACTTTAACTTGCGGTTATACAGCTTACTCTAAAATAGATTCTGCATGATATGATGATCCCTGATATTAATGTTGTCGTGTTTTTAAAGATTAGCTAAAATGGTATTAGTAAATAGATTGTTCTGACGTTTTTTTTCGTACTGATATCTTATTCCGTCAAAGCTATAATTTCCGCCACTATCGTTTTTTCCGCATTTTGATAAACGTTTAACATTTCTTTCACGTATGCTTTTTTCTCGTAAATCAATTTTATTTCCCGTAGCACTACGTAATACGTATAATACTACTTTTTTCGAATCTACGTCTAAATCATCTATATCCTATCAAATTTAATCAAATCTTACAGCTTCAGTTTTTTAAAAATTGTATACCACTTTGGATAAAGTTAGTTTAGTTTCACTACTACTAGAATTACTATTTAGACAAGTATCTGTGTAATTCAGGTTCTTACTAACTAGAAACTAGAAATAATTATAACCATGTTAAACCGTAATGCTCAGCTTCAGCGTTCCGGCGCTTCATTACGTGCATCTTCATTTGATGCTAAATCAGGACAATCTGGTACCTCTCTTCGTTTGGGACATGCATCAGGTCACAAGTCTTCTTTTGGTAATTCCCATTTATTAAATGCTCGTCGTAATAATCATCATTTAGGAAGTTCTGGAAACTTACAAAGATCTTCTGGTTATCATCAGCAACATAATGGTTTATCTTCTCATGGTCATGGCTATACTTCATCTGCTGTTCAACATGGTGGAAAAGTTGTCGTTAATAAAGGAGGAGTTCTTAGTTCTTCGGGGAGTATGAGTGTTTTACATACTTCTAATCATACTCATAATCATGCACCTCTACGTTCTCCTGGAGCTGGAGTACAAAATACTTCTTTTAATTCTGTTGGTCATTCCCACGGTGTTGGTAAAGATGGAAGTGGTGCGTATACTGGTAATTTAGTTAATTCGAAGGAAGTTGATGTTGATACTCCTCATAATTTACCACAAAAGGACAGTAAGAGTAATATCGATACCACTTCACCTGCAGAAGCCTTCAGACAACAAGTCGAGAAAAGACAAGAAAAACCAAAAATCATTTTCCTTGATGTCGATGGTGTTTTACATAGCGTTAGAGTCACAAGACAAGAACAATTGTTTAACAGTCAAAAAATGGCATTACTTAGAAAGTTATTACGTGATACAGATAGTCAAATCGTTTTATCATCTGCTTGGAGGCGTACTGGTGCTACATTAAGAATGTGCTATGCTATGTTACAGAAACACGGAATACAAACTCCTATTGATGTCACTCCTGATTTTGGTATGTGCGGAAAACGTTCTAATGAAATTCTTACTTGGGTTGATAGATTTCAAATTACTAAATGGGTTGCTATCGATGATTTAGATCTTCTTTCTGGTGAACCACGTTTAAGAGGACACTTTCTTAAATGTAATCCTCTCATCGGTTTAACTAATGAATTGATCGATGAAGGAACTAGAATCTTAAACTCTAAGTAAGTTCTAAGTTAGTTTATTGAGGAGGACATGATGCGGAAAACGTAGTCGGTGGTGATATGTTACGGTATTTAGATAATTTTTTAAAATTTGTGTGTGTCTTAACTTCACACAAGTTGTAGTTCATTTTTCTATTAGTATACCGAGTCATTTAAAAATTAGTAAGAATTAGTATTTGATACACCTATATAGTCACACATAGTATTCTAATTAGTATTCCATATTCGATTATAATTATTTAAGAGTTATTTCAAAACAAACATATATTTATCATTCAGTCTTTCAATATTAAGTATTTTTAAATAGGATCTATCACTGATCACGAGTAATTTGATTTTCGAATAGTAGATTTTTCAGAAGTAATCATAGCATTACAACAACATTTTTTGAGTTAGTATTTTTCGTAATATAGATAAATAGATTAAGAATCTAATGTTTTCAAAGTCGATTGACGATACTTTTAAGTTTTTGATATATGTACATAAAGTTGGTTTGTTTCAAAGAGAATTTTAGTAGATACGTATTAGTTTTAGATACATAATGATTTATATAAGATATTTATTTTTCTTATACGATTTTTTTTTTTTTTTCTGTCGATAGGGATGTTGATTAGATTAAACTTTTAAGGACGTAGTTAGTTAAGTTTGTTAGTTACTATTACTATTAGTTTTGTCGATACCTTGTTGATATTATGGGAATAGTACATCATTCAAAATTGTGATTTCATTTCTCAGGTACTCGTATACCAGTGCTAAATGTTCAAGTTGATATCCGTTTAGTAGTAAGGGACACATTTATCCGCTGTTTACTGTATATACGTTTTGTCCGATTCGGATGATCTTCTTTCGTGTTTTTCCTCCGCCGAGTTATTAAAAGATGAATAAATTCCGCGAGTGTAAGAATGCGGCCTCTCGTTTATCTCTTTAAATCTAATATCCAATTAATGATGATGTACTACTACTAATTTTACTTTTTCAATTGATCGAACCCTACAGCCCAATAATTACCAAATATATAGATTCTGATTAGAAAGATTGGTTTAATTAATTTAAGGGTGTAATATATTTTTGTTTAGTTTTTATAGCGATTTTAGCAAATCTAAATAGTAAAAAAGTAAGTAAAGAGACAAGGCTCTATATTCTATTACCAAAACTTAAAACTACCTAAAACATCATGTGGGAGGAAGTATGGTTATGGTTTCTCTGTGCACTTAATATGCTCTTCTACGCGTCACCAATTACCGTCTTTATACCACTATTAAAGAATAGCTGGAGAAGAAGGAAACTGAAAAAATTGAATTTAACAAATACTCGACGTAGTAATACGATCAGAGAAGATAATTCGTCATCAGGTGAAACTACGCAAACTACAATGGAAGCTAGAGCATTAGCAGAGCATCAAGATGTTGTTTCGGATATTAATCAACTTAGTTTTAATAGTACCACAGCTATAATCAATGCAGAAGATATCAACATGATGAACGCTTTCGCCGCAGGAGGTAATGAAGGTCTTAATCATCGCGATCATCAGTATCATCAGATGAATAATCATTTACAACGAATGAATTCTGAAATGAGTGCAGTAACAGCAATAACAGAAAGTACTAATTGTAGTCATGCGCTTGCTATCTCTTACGATGAACGACGTAAACTCGATCGTGGTATGATGACTACTCAGTTTTCCGAGAACGCGAGTATGGTATCAGGTAATGATATAGACAACAAAAATGGAGTAGCTTCTTACGAAGAACGTCGTGTACTGGACCGCGGGATGATGACTGCTCAGTTTTCAGATAACACCAGTATAGTAGGTAATGATATTGCAAATGCAACTAGTACTGCTGCTGGATCAAAAGAACTAGAAGGTAATACAGATACAACAGCACTAACACTTACACGAGAAGAAGAACAGTACCATCTAGATATCGCTCGCAAAGATGCTGGTATGCCTTCTATGCTTTTCACGATGGCACCAGGTTCTAATTTACTTTGGTGTTATTATCTCTATACTTTTCCTGGTACGTTTTATTATGGTGGATTCTCAACTACGTTTGGTTTGTTGATTGCTATTATTAATTATTTTCTATATATGCATTATATGCCGAAAGAGTTCGAAAAACAATTTTGGTATCAGTCGATTGCAGTAGGAATTTATATGATCTGTATTACGATTCCTTGGGCGATTTTCTATTCGAAGGGGATACAAAAGATGAATGAGGTAGGAAATAGGGCGAGTATTCCTTATGATGCTAGTTCTGATTTACGATTATTGATTGAGATTTATGGGTGGATGGGAATGGTTTATGGTATGGTAGCTTATTCCTTCCCATTACAAATGATATTTAGCTGGCCTTTGCTTCGGTTGTCAATTTTGAGATCCTCAGAAGGTCTGCAATCTGGGGAGACTGCCGAAGGGTTCAGATTGCTGTTTTTGTACGATAAAAGTTGCTTTTTTGCTCTGTAATCTTGGAGTGTAAAATTTCAAGATTTTTGGTCCATTTTCAAAGACCAAAGCACCACCCAGTTAGAGCTAACAAAACCGGTGAAGTTCATCTAATGGGAAATAAATATCTATCATCGTTTTCCATCTTTTCTTGTATGTTATGGGTTGTGGAGGGATTTCGTGCTCATTATTGGGGTTTAACAGCTCAGTTAATATTCATTAGTGTTGCACATACGTTATCTTTATTAGTACGATGGAAATGGTCTAGAAGAGATACAAGAATGAATGAAAATCGTAGAAGAGCATTACGGGCAGATACAAGGCATGATTTAGAAATAGTAGCTGCTGGTATTCCAGATTTACAGCCAGCAAGTACGGTGAGTACTTTACCATCATCTAGTGCTTTGAGTCTTGCAGAAAATAATAACAGAAGTACTAGTAGTACTCTCGAGAAAACTACTAGTGTTAATTCAGAAATCAATGCTGTTCGTCGTTTTGATGAGAATCAACAGCACTACATTCTGGAACTCTCTGATGTCTCTCCTCAGATTGCGCAGAATCTAGGTTTAACTACTGCTAATAATAGTAATACAGAAGAAAACATGAATATTAATTACATGAATCAGAATGTTATGTATCAAGAAACAGCTAAACCTGGACATAATCATCATGGTGGTAGTAGTGATGGTAACTATCGTTCTTCACAACAAACTACGATTGGAGGTACTAGTTTTACTACGATGGGAGGAGGATCTGGAATAGGTACTAACAGTAATATGCCATATTTACGTTCTCATACTGGATATAAGCCTTCTGATGGTGGAGGAAGTTCAAGTAGTGCTACTGGTGAAAGACGGTTTGAAAACGATTCGACAATCTGTTCTGATACTCCATTGATTAGAAACTTTTTGTCTTCGAATAAAGATGCTACTCCTGGTACTCGTGGTGGTAGTATTCTAGATTCTAAATCTAATGAGAATAGTAATACCAATATCTATTCTAAGAACAATGATACAGCTACTAATATTGGCCGATTTAATCTAGAACATAATCTAGAAGAGAATAATACTTTGATCGCTGAAGAAAAGAAAATCTATCAACAAGTTTTATCTAATACCAATAGTAATACTCCTCTTCAAGCTCAACCTCAAGTATATGGAAACACTACGGGTACAAGAACTGGTTTGAATGATTTGAAATTTTCCAATTCTGCATCAGAATCAGAAGATACTTCTACTATTAAGGATGATACTGTATATGGCAATCCTAATAATACGAATGGTACTACTAATGCTAGTACTAATACTACCACAGAACTCGTATCTAGCAAAGATAGAAAACAACCACACTATGATCCTAAGTTTAACTTACCTGAACAAGTTCCAGAAAAAACCATGATGGGAACAAGTTGGCCTTGGGATGTTACAACTGATGAAGAAGCTTTAACTACTGGTAGTTCGAAAGAAAAGTCTAAGAAGAACTTATTGAAATCTGCCTCACTAGGTGAAGTAAATGGAGGAGGATCTTGTAGTAGTAGTGATGGAAATTCTGGACCAAATATTTCTGATTCGAATATATCTTCCTCTGATAATAAGAATAAGAATAACAGTACTAACTCATATAAGTTTAATGTCTTTAACAATAATCAGACTCTAAATAAGAGTCTTAAACATATCTCCAGATTGAAGTTTAATCTACCTAACAGTAGTAATCGAAATGGAGGAGGTCCAGGTTCGAATTCTTCTGGTAGTAATTCTAATTCTAATTCTAGATCTAAGAAGTTTTTCACGATTAACAGAAATCTTCCACTAGTTAAAGCAAAAACGTGTTCATCTAAAAATTCTGACCACTGGTTAGCTCGAGTGTCAGAACACTCAAAAGAAGATTCTGATCGAGAATCCATTGGAGGAAATGATATGGGTTGGAAAGATCAAATGATTTTAAGAAGAGAAGTCCGTGAGGTCGATAATCCACCTAGTAAAGACACTGGTGTTAATAATCAGTCTCAGAATGATAATCATCAGAGAAACTCTAGAAATTATTTGAATAAAGAAACTGATGGTAAAGAAATAATTCCTGAAGGAAGAAATTCAAGTAGTAGTTCTCAACAAGGTGTTAATAAGGATGTAACAACTCCAGCTACTAGTTCTTCACCAGATATTAATGTTGTAATATTCCAAATTGGTGATAGGGTTTTCATCAATAACAATGCTCCTTCTCAACTTCGGAATCAACACGAGAAAGAGACACAAGATGATGTCTTACCTGGGTGTTGCTTTGGTCCTTAAAAATGTTAAACTATAAACTTGTGATTTCCCTATCTAAAAGTAGCTTTTTAGCAATGAAAACCATCATTTTTTTGATTATTTTAAGGTCCCGGGATTTAGACGAAAATGTAAAAATGTAAGACCAACGCAACGCCCAGTTACAAACACTACCGATGACGGTTCTAGAAACTGTTAATAAGAAGAAAACACATAGATCAGATCGATGTTCTCTTTGGGTACGTGTACGGTATTCGACTAAAGCATGGGGTGAATGTGAAAAATGGTTGGATGGAGATTGGATTACATTGATTGGTAATAATCATGTAGAGGAGGGTGCTAAATCGGCTTAATGTAATTTATATGACTTAGAAGTTAGATAATTATTAGTTAGTTATCATTATATCTTTATAATATCTTTAGACTTTAGTTAGCATGTTAGTAACTTAGATCATTAGTTATTATGAATTATCCTTGTATTTTTTACTTATATTGTTAGTTGGAGAATGAACGGCTATAATATCAAAATAGAGTCGTTTTCTTCAATAGAAAAATGCTAAATCACTGATTATAAAATTTGTCTTTTTGTGTATATTACTTTTTCTGAGGACTATTTATATTTATTGATTGTTTTATGGTTTTTGCTTTGTGGATTCGCACACCGTGCTTGAGCCCAGAATGAAAAAAACTCTGCACAGTTCCGATTTATATGAATATCAGCATTAGGTAATAGTATATGACTTTTGTTTGTATATTTTATGTTTTTTGTGAAGCTTATTTTGCTCTTGAATTATCCTTTAGATTACATCACCTTTTGGAAGTTAGAATACTACATTGTGTTGATAATATGTGTCGAGTAATAAGTATTCGAATAAGTATTCAGCGTTGTGTCGAGTGATATACTCTTCTTTCTTAGGCTAATTAGTAATTTGTTCATTTCGTATTTTAAGAGACGAGCGAGTTCATGAGTGCAAAAAATATTGAGTTTTCGTATATCGTGACTTTTCTTCTATTTTTGATCGCTATATAAATTGAATTCTCTCTACAGCCCTTTTCTTCAATTCCAATTTATTAGCTATATACCAGGCGAATTTCTTTACAACAACAACATATTAAAGTTAAGACTTTAACTTAAACAGTAAATTAGATAAAGTTAATCCAACAAAACCACAACTACCAACCATGAATCAAAATCCTTATGGAAACAATACTGGTAATCCATACCAGCAAAATCAGCAGCAGAACCAGAACTTACAACAAAACAATCAAAATAATCCTTTCGCTAATTCCATGCAACAGCAACAAGGAAATCAAGGAAATGTTCAAATGGGTGGTATGAACAACAATATGCCACAACAAGGTGGTTTTCAAGGTAACAACATGGGCATGAACAATAATATGCCTCAACAACAGCAGGGTATGCCTATGAATCAGAATCAAAATAATCCATTTCAACAGATGAATCAAAATCCTCAACCTCAACAATTACCGAACAACAATCCTATGATGGGTGGTAATCAACCACAGCAGAATAATTTTGGTCAACCTATGAACATGAACCAAAATAATAACCCTATGATGAATAACAATATGAATCAGAATCAAATGCAGATGGGGAATAATATGGGTAATAACAATATGGGTATGCAGCAGCAAGGTGGTATGAATAATCAGGGTGGTATGATGAATAATCAACAGCAGGGTGGTATGATTAATAATAACCAACCTCAACCTGGCATGCCTATGAATAATAATATGCCTATGAACAATAATCAAGGTGGTTTTCAACAACAACCGAACAATAACTTTCAGCAACAGAATAATATGAGTCAGGCAGGTGGACAGTTTGGAGTGAATAACAATGCCAATAACTCTACTGCTAATCGTCCAGTAAACAATGCCCCTGTTCAGCGTGTGAATAACTCTAATCTCAATATTAAACCTATTAGAGAACTCTCTTGTTACGATGGTAAATGGGCTATTAAAGCGAGGATTACATCCCGTGGTGATATTCGAAAGTTTACGAATGCTAAAGGTGAAGGACAATTAGCTTCGATTGAGTTATTAGATGCTGAAGGAGGTGAGATCAGATGTACTATGTTCGGTGATGTCGTCGATAAGTATTATCAACAATTAGAAGTTGGTGGTGTATATACGTTTTCTAAAGGTCAGATTAAGAACGCTAATAAGAGGTATAATCCTAAAGCAACTTATGAAATTACTTTCGATAAGAATACTCAAATTGAACGTTGTGCTGATGATAATACGATTATGGGACAGAAGTATGATTTTATTAAGATTGCTGCGATTAAAGAGAAAGAACCAAAGTCTATCGTTGATATTCTAGGGGTAATTCAAGAAGCACCACCAACAAAATCTTTAACTTTGAAAAATGGAGAAGCAAGGAATAAACGTGATTTCATCATAGCTGACGATAGTAATTGTTCGATTCAAGTTACGATCTGGGGAGATAAATGTGATACTACTAATCTTACAATTGGAGAAGCTTGCTTTATTAAGGGTGCTACTGTAGGGGAGTTTGGCGGTAGAACTTTATCGGCTGGTGGTAGTTGTATGATTGATATTTCTCCAGACGATGATCGCGCTTTCAGAGTAGCTGAATGGGCAGCTAATAACTCCTTACCAATCGAGAAACTTACTACCGTCGGAGGTGGTGGTGGTGGATCTAATAAACGTATACGCATAAAACATAGTGTTTGAACGGCCGCCTCGGCGGCCGTTCAAACACTATGTTTTATGCGTATAGAATGACTCAAATTCGATAATTATGTACCCGCAAGGATCAAGAGAAAAAGTTTAGGGTTTGTTTCATTTTTAAGAATCTAGTTTAGCAGCTGCTGTAGCTGATGGAAATACTTTAGGTATGTCTATGAATGGTGAAGAACCACGAAAAGCTGCTTGGCATACGGTTTCACCAGTTATTATCTCATTAATTCCATATGAAAATCGTGTTCCTTATTATTTAGCTTGTCCTGAGAAGATTATGAGAAAGGATTTTAAAACTGGGGAACCAAAAGAAGCGAAATGTGGAAAGAAAGTGGAACAACATGCTAACTGCTTAATGGTTTTGAAGGTAATTTCAAGGGTATTTAAAGGGAGTCTATACTCTAAAAGGAAACTTTTCGAACCTCATTTTTGAAAGTCTCTCAGAAGTAATGAAAAACACTGGATTTTGTTTAGTAAATCGTGAAATTTTTTATAGATTCAAGGATCCTCAATATGAGAATCTAAAGGCTAAACCTACAATTATAAGCCAAAGCAATACCCAGCTATGACGGGGAAATTTTGTTGTAATGATGGCCATTCATGTGATGTGCCGGAACCTAGATATACCTTAGCTTTTGGTGTTTTAGATCATACATGTCATCAATATATTAATGCGTTTGATGAAGCTGGTCATGCTTTTTTACAGTGTGGAGAAGTGAATAATGATCAAGCAACTGCATCTCATCTTCATGAAGCTTGGCAGAAAAAGGAGATTGATCAAACTGCTGAAGCGTTTATTGAGAACTTGTTTACGAAACCATTATTTACTAGATGGAGTGTTACTTTGAAAGTTACAAAGGAACAGTATCAAGGTAATGAGAATATTAAGTTGAATGTTTTAAGTGCTGAAATGTTAAGTCCTACTGAAGAAGGAAAGAAGATTACGGATAAATATAAATCGGTTTATAATGGAATATATGCTCAAAGGTTGAGAGCGAAAGGAATTGGTGTTTAAATTGGGTGAACGGGTGAAGGGGAATGATGATGTGTTTAGAAATATGTTTAGAATAATTAAGAAGACTAGATTAGAAGGGTACTTAGGTACGATGTTTAGATAATGTGTGTTTAATTCGAATTAATGAATAGTACTACCAGAACTTATTAAGATTTTATTTTAGAGCTTGTTTAGTTTTTTAAGAGGTTACCTCCTGGTTTAATCTTTATTAACCGGTGAAATTATATGTACGCGAATCTTTTATTCGTTTCGGATATTTATAGATTGCGTCAGACTCAGAGACACATTATATTGGTGTAGAAGAGATGTAACATAGTGTCACATATACTCATAATATCCTATTGAATTTTCCAACTACTAATACTATCCAGATGTGTTTGTAAGTTTGTTCGTTGTTCATGTTTCCTAATAATTAATTGAGATGAGAATAAATTTTAACGATGATCATGGCTAGACGGACACCCATCCTATCCATCATGGTAGTTCGCACCTCCTCATATCTACGTTCTGCAGCTGCACAAAGAGCTTATTTTCTCAAAGAGCATTCTAAGAAGCAGTTGCATTCACACTACCCGGTATTCGATGTTGCGAAGCGATGGAAAACTACACTACAGTTTCCACTATGTTTTCAAAAGCAGACTACAGCTATGAAGATTCGAAATAGAATGAAGTTACGAGAATATAAACAAGAAGCTCTCGACGAAACAATCAGACGATCTCGTGATGTAATGAAGTTAGCACTACAAAAGATAAATAGAACAGCCCTAGTAGCATCACCTTTTATTAATCACGGTTCTATTTACAGTGGTCTCTCGTATCTAATATGGAAACATGTCGAGTTACAAAAACCTATTGATTTCCTTGCTGAAGAACTTCATTCATTTCTGACAAGTACAAGGTTCTTACTCTACATTACAGATTATAAGTCAGCGATACTTCTCTTTTCATCGGCAGTTCAGGCTTCTCTGAGACCAGATATTTATAAAGATCTAGCATGGAACGATATTGTTACACACCTCTCTCAAATGATAGTTTCACATAGGGAAGCTGTATTAACTCCAACACCCTCGGTACGCATAGATAAGGCATCATATATTCTGCTTGTTAACACTATATGGAGTTTTCCTTCAGATATTGTCTGTCTAGACTTACTGGATTTAGGATTGCGAATTAGGGAGAAAAAACTGAAAGATATAGAAAGCTTTGTTCGCGGAAGAACGATGATAGATACACTCCCTATACTTACTGATCAAAATAAGAAATTCTACAGGTTAGGAAGGGCTTATACAAAACTACTTCTGGCACCTCAGTTTGTATTTCCTTCTTCTGAGTTCTGTAAAAAATATAGTCAGATATTAACTAAGTATAGTCAAGAAATCGAATCACAGTATTCTCTGACCAATCAAGCTCTAGTTATCACTAAGTGTGATATTGTGTGCGACGATATACCTTTCTCATTCACAGACGTGTTTCGGTCTAGAAGAAGAATACCGTTTCATGGTATACATATAAAACCGATAATGTTGATTCATCAGAGATTGAAGCGATTCCATGATGCAGAAGCTATCGCATGTGAAACTCTACTTCGATCATTGTACAAAAGCTTACTGTACCATCTGTCTTGTCTACAGGAGCAAAAGAAAAACTATAAAGAACGGTTGAAAATTACTGGTACAATAACTTTCTTCTCTCAAAGGGAACCGTGTCTAACTTGTATACATATATATCGACAATTCGATCGATTTATACGGAAGTGGTTTGGTGAAGATATCGTGATTGAAATTGGATTTGGGAAGTACGAATAAGTTATAGCTAAGCTAAATTATGTTAAGTCATTTCTAAAGCATTATCATATTTATTTTATGGACCTAATTTTATGTAGAAGTATTTTCACAGTATTTTTTAAAAGTTATGTATCGCACTTACGATAAGGGTCTGACGATACTTTCGTCAGTAGCTTCCTAGAAACCGTATTCGTTATAAAATTTCCATAGGAAATGATCATTAATTTAAGCCTTTGTCGTTATGTACTTCCGTTCCTGTTCTCATAGTCGTCTCGTTATTTCCGTCTAGTAAAACATAAGATCCGCGTCGTCCTCTTTTCTCTTCATTCCGTAGCACGTATACTATACTTTAGTTTTCCGCAGCCATTTTAACAGCTAACGCGTATCGCGGTCTCTTTTTTCCGTTTACTCTTTTTTCCCCGTACTATCACGTGAAAGATAAAACGTTTTGAAAACGCGTATCGCGTCTTTACCGTTTCTACTATATTATCCTTTTACCGTACTAAGTTTAAGTATTTAGGTTGAGAGATAGTTATTATATTTTGAGAGTGGATTCGAGTACTATGAGTGATTAGTTTTAAAAAAATGAAATAATTTTAATTTTAATTCTACCTAGTACTTGTAGCTAAAATTAATTAACTTATCTAAGACTATTAATACTCACATCTCTTTCCTAAATCCATTCCAAACAAACAGCAAAATGGCTGAGGTACTACGAGATGATCGTTCGGAGCCTCTCACATCTTCTACAGGTCCTCTTACTAATTCAACGGATGAAGCTCGAGAACTCATGGACGTTAATATGAGTTTACTGAGTACAAGTAGCGGCGGCGGAAATCAATCGGGTAGAATCAATAACGCTTCTAATCCTAATGATAACGGTAATCCACAACAACAAGATCAACGACGAGTATCATCTTCTTCTACTGATACTACTAATTCCTCTACGAAGAAGAAGAGTTTCAGTGTAACTTTATGGATCGTATTCACCATCTTCGTAACTTTCAGAGCTTCTGATCGTATCTTCCTCAAGGATATTCAAAACGGATTACAACGATCAAGTTATAACCTCATCTGGGCTAACGTTATCTGGCCAGTTTTGATTCAGTTAATGACAGCAATTATGATTGCTTGTTATGTTACCTATAGGAGAATGCAAGGAGATTTAACATACGATTGGAAATTTTTCTTACCTGGTAATGTCAAAGCTTCCTCCCTTGGTGCTGTACCTATGATGCAACTAGCTCTATTTTCTATGGGAGATCAACTAAACGCTGCTATCTCAGCTCCTCCATCTCCCTTTGTTACTCTTCCTATTCAATCAGTTATGACTAACATGGTTATTGTTTATACTGCTATTATTGCATTTTGGTGGTTGGGGACTAGGTATAGACAAGTGCATTTGATAGGGATTCTTCTAATTGTTATCGCGATTATGGTTCAGTTTGGTCCTGCGGTTACGAATAATGATTGTTCAGAAGAAGGATTAAGTAAAGGATTATGTTTCTCCTCTTACAAAAACACCCAAGGTGAATGGGTTGAATTAACAACTGCTGCTATGATCTGTTGGTATTTATTATTTGGAATTTCATTCGTACCAGCTAGTTTCGGAAATGTTTATAAACAAAAAGTATACGCATAAAACATAGTGTTTTATGCGTTTAGAATGGCTCAAATTCGATGATTCTGTACCCGCAAGGATAAAGAAAAAAAGTTTAGGGTTTGTTCAAAAGGTACTTCAAGGACGAGATGTAGATGTTTGGTATGCTACTTGGTGGAGTGGTAATTGGCAAATTGTATGGGGATTCGTATGTATTCCATTAATGTGGATTCCATTACCAGGTCAACCACAAGTACATCCTAGTACATTCTTTCAAGATTTAGCAGATACTCTTAGTTGTATTGGTGGAAATGCACCAAGGTATTAAGTGACATTTTAGAGTAAATTCCTTTAAATCCTAAAGTCAGAATCAACGCATTAAATTACGTGTGAAACCGCATTCTGGTGCGATTTTTAGCTATGGGGATAAGGGGGGTCATTCTGAGGTTCTGAAATTTCTGAAATATCACACTATACACCAAGACCGGGTGATGAAACATGCGAAACTCATCCTGCACCATGGTTCTTTGCTATCTTCTATTTCAGCTTTAATTTAGCATTTAATGTCTGTTTATTATATCTAACGAAAACTATGTCAGCTAATTGGGCACAAATCGCTACTGTATTATGTCTTAACTTATGTAGTTTCTTCTCACAATTCTCCTTCTTGTTGGGAGATGCAGCACAAACAATGACTTACTTCGATTATATGGCTTTAGCATTAGCATCGATTGCGTTATGGACGTATAACTTGGAGAAGGAGCAGATTCCAACGCCAGTGGATCCAAGGGATGGAAGTGTGGAAGGTAATTTGACGTCGTTACATTTACATAAATCCTCGTTAGGCTTATTAACAGCGAGTATGGTGGCGGACGGACCTGCTGGTAAGGGCTTGCTGACGAATAGTTTTCAAGCTGGTGGAGGTTCTAGTGTTAGGTTGGGATTAGGTGTGGAAAGAGGAGCTTCAGATAGGAAATTGATGGCACTATCATAGGATTGATTGTAGTTGATTTAGTAATAGTCAATTCAGATTTGAAATTTTTAAGTTGTTATTTCTTGTACAGAAAAAACTTGTACTAGTTTCTTCTTAATGGTAAGATCGTTTTATGTAGTGGAAAAATCGTCCACGAACTACTTTTGGAATTGTAAATGAATAAAATTATTCGAGAAAAAAATCGAGTAATTATTGGAGAACTCTGTCTTTTTTAAAATAACTATAATACGTCTAACTAATAGTACAGTAAGTATATTACTGTAACTGTCAGTCTTTTGATTGGTCAATCTATTATCTTCAATTATTGAAAAATTATTTTTCACATAGTTCAATTGTCTCAACGAGTTCTTCCTTGTGTTTTTTCACGGTTTCCTAGAGTCAACATTTACTGTCTATGTTGGATTCGATTTCATATATCATAAGTCAAAAGATCTATATAATCTCTAATTGTTTAAATGAAAATTTATGTTTTCTTCTCCTTAATTATAGAACGTCATCTATACTTCTATCTCTGCTGCTATTCGAACTTCTGAATAATTCTAACCAGGATATGAAGGTGATATTATCGAAATTAGCTTGCTTTATAAGATAGTTCGATAGTTGTTATCCAGTAATAGTATTGCTTTACTAACTAACATTGAATTTTAATAGCTTTTAAGTTTAACATACTAACATTAATTAAGAGTTAAGTAAATACACATATATTCGAGTTATACTACCACTAAGCTAAAGTTTTTGCTAGATCAATTTTAATTCAAAGTTCAAACAAAACATGAGAGCCTCCTCCTTCTTTACTCTCCTCGCTTTTCTTCTTTCACTTTCATCTTCTCTGGATGTATTTGGATTAAATCGATTAAGATTAGGAGGTGGAAAACACAATAACAGAGATAGAAATAATCGTAAGAAGAAGCATGGTAAAGCAGTGGACAAAGCTGAAGAAAATGATGGTATTATTAATATTAGTAATGAGGATGCTGATGAACTTGAAGAACAATCTACTACTGATGAAGATCATCGTAGTTTCGCACTTGTTCAAAACGTACCTTTGGGAGAATTGGAAATTCTGCGTGAGATGTTACATAAGCAGAAAGATTTTCAGTCGAATCCTAAGAGGATATCCTTTGAGCTAACTGCTTAGAATTTTCGGTTTATGGTTTAGGTTGTCATATTGAGGATCCTAGAATATAACAAAAAAATCACGTGTATTCCTTTTAAAAATGCATCAGAGGAAGCTTTTGAGAGCTTGTGTAATCTTAAGCCTTTAAATCTTAGTTTTTCCCTTAAAGTTAAAGAATAACGCCTTATAATTACAAGAGTAGAATTTAGCAAATTCAACTACCAAAGCAATACCCAGCTACAGTGGCATTTGCCAGAGTTTGGGAAAGATATCAAAGCTATTCAGGAAGCTGGAGGATTGAAGTACTACAATTATTTTGATTTTTGAATCTAGTATAGTATACACACTTTTTATTATTACAATTTTCATATTATCAATTAATATTGTACTTCCCATGATTTCTCAATACATCATCAGGAAACGATCTTTCTATAAAAACGATGCTCAATCCATTGGTTATGTTTTCTCAGTGGATCGGGAAACGTATTTGCTGTATATATCAAAATGGAATCGTATTTTCCGTGAATGTGGTGTAAAAGAATTCTTCTTTCGGGAATCTCCAGATCTTTTATCTAATGGCGGTGAAAGAGGTAATAATGGTCCGTCACCTATGACATCGGTGTTATTGGAAATCGAACCTGCTAGATGGAATTACTGTGAAGACGTCTTTAGTTCTAGTAAGTTGACGATTAGATCTAGGAATGCGAGAACATACAAACATTCAGATTACTCTTACTATACTAGTGATGATGATAGTTTAACTCTTAAGAGTGTCTATAATGAGATGATGTTTCAAATAGGGCACAATAGGGATATTATGAAACGGTTTAGTCCGGAACGCCTGCCTGGAAAAAATTCTAAACATTATAGAAACGATATTCACATCCTAAAACATTTAGAAGAGAAATTCTTCAGTAATAGAGCGAGAGAGAAAACTCTGAATACTGTTGAGGGTGTTGAATTTGGATGGATGAAACGTAGAAAAGATAGAAATGATGGTAGTACTAGTCTAAGTATGAAGGAAGTCGATATGAATGCAATTTTGTTTACACGAGGCGAATTGAAACGGGCTTATGAAAAGAGGAACGTAGAGAATGCAACTAGTACTAGTAGAGCTTATGCTTATGATTTTCTTAATCAGTGTTTACATCGTCCTTGTGCAGTGAAAAAACTAGAGAATAGTGGAAAAGGTTCTAGTAGTAGTTCAGATTGGATTGATAATCATAAGGACGCTACGATTAATCATAATCAACTTCCAAGTGATGACGCTGAAATTATCCGATATCTCTACGAAGACTTCGACTTTCTTTTATCTAGGAGAAATAAAGTATATCAAGAGATAATGGGAAAATATCCATGTGAATACTCTTCAAATCCAAATAGAAGGCAACTTACAGATAAAGGATTCAATTTCTATTATATGAAATTAGATGATACACCTTCGAAGACTTTTAGAGGTCAATATAATGGATATTTCCATTATTTTCAACAACATAACTGGTTGGTGCTTTGGTTGTGAAATTGTGAAATTTTGGATTT
>Ga0099798_10098_pt1 | contig 26304 bp, 16 predicted proteins | sample Uncmet_Sort29A_1_FD_89870 | JGI IMG/M metagenome (GOLD analysis project Ga0099798, IMG submission 89870) | Marine eukaryotic communities from CALCOFI LINE 67, Pacific Ocean - CN13ID_Sort29A_1 | ecosystem: Environmental > Aquatic > Marine > Oceanic | place: Pacific Ocean: Monterey Bay | collected...
GACACCTACTCCTGCATTCGGTTTTCGACTGCGTGTTTCTTGAAGTTGCGTTTTTAGTATTTTGTTCCCCTCGTGCGTTTGATTTGTCGAATTATGAGCCGATGAATGTAAACTTTGACGGACCCTGAGTTTCTGAGTTCTCTGATTCCACCACGTCTCCGTCACTCTCCCCACCCTATTTAAAATCCCGACGCCGGTAGTTGCGTCATTGGACGCCCCATCATTGCTACTAGCAAGAAGGTCGGTTTTTCTCGAGCGTCCCTATCATTGAAAGCGAACCTATTTTTCGATGACGGTTCCCGATCTGTGCGTGAACAAATATTGGGTCTCGGGGAGGAACTTTTGAAAGCGGTTAGCGTGTTTCACAGGGTCGCTCGATCATAAGAAGCTAGAGGAGAAGCTGCGTCTTGCGGAGGAGCTGTCTGGAGGCCAGCCAGGAACGTGCGGGGGGACAGTCGTTGAAGCCCAGGCACGCCTCGAGTTGGGCTCGCGCCTGCTGCTGTTTCATCAGCAGCATGACGCGGAGAACTAAAGAAACTAAAGGAAAAAAAGCCGCAGCGCGGAGACTCTGTCTCCGTGCTGCGGCTTTTTAGAGGGGGAGGGCCGCGTGTGTTTGACTCAGAGCGCGGTCTTCCCCCCTTTTGTGGAGTATGCGGACCGATACTCGGTACTGAGTCTGAGTCCTGCGTGCAGTATTTGAAATGGGGTGCTGCAGCAGCAACAATTCTATTTTGTCGCTGACATTATTACTCTTCCCTTAATAGGATACATTGTACAGACAGTGCGGAGGCGGCGACAAAATAATTGAGTAATATGAAAAGTAATAAAGAAAGATGCAGACAAAAATGTTTTGCGTATGAAGATACGAAAACACATTGTCAAAGCAATTCGGAAAAAAGAAAAACGAAAAAGCAATATGTCAGAGGAAAAATAATACAGATAAAAAAAGCGCGTATTTCGAATCAACTGCGCCAACCTGTGTCCGACCTCCGACACATTGGGTTTGCAATTGATTCATCTCAGGCAGGGGCCAGAAGTTGCTGTCGGGTTTTCCCCCGACACAATGGCATTGTACAGTAAAAACGTCACGTGTGATTCCCTCGCCAACCTCCATCTCGAATGCTGACACTTTGTGTGTCAGAACGGCATTTGCGCTCAACCCTGAAAGTCCTTGAAGTGTGGCCCTCTGGGGGCCGGCCGTGGGGGACGATATCTTGTGGGCCTGAGCAAATTGCCGTTTCGCGCGGGAGCGGTCAGCCACTTTGATGGAAGTGGAGGTGAGATTATCGTGGCATTGGGCCCAGTTGGCAGTCTTTTACGGGAAATAAATATGAAAATGGAACAGAGGAAAATGGTCCTAGAAAAAAAAACACATACGATAGAAACGCGTTTTGTATAAGCAAATACTAGATGATAAAAAATTATAAAAATAGCGAAAATCATATCCAAGGAAGAAAAAAAAGAAGGGCGCGAATTCAAACTAAGACTATCCGATCTTCCCCGGGCTTGCGCCTGAAGTTCTGATCGCCTGTTTGATTTTCCCCTATCGTCATCAAAAAGGTTTAGAAAAATAAAAGAGAAAAATGAAAAGCAAATAACTGCGCGCATTTGCCCACTCTGACGCCTGTAACGGTGACCGCATTCAGTAGTAATAGCACCTCCCCCCCTCGCGTCGACTGGCGTGATGATCGAATTTTGATACCTCCCCCTCGAGTATCAGATCTCCCTCGGCTGGTGCTTGGCGTGATGATCGAATTTTGATACTCGCCCCCCGTCGACCGGGGTCGGACCGGCGTTGCTACTTTTTGATCGGTCCCAAAAACAGGCGTGGAGAAATGCTTTCGAAAATTAAGACATATTGAAAAATAATAATAAGCTTCTCGAATTAAGGACATCTTCAATCGCGCAAAAGAACTATCGACTGTTTGTAGTATTGGGTCCCACTTTTTTAGCGGGGCCGACTATTCGGCGGTCAAAATAAATCAAAAATCATTTCGGAAAAAAGAAAAACGCGTTCACGTTTAAGTAGTTACTAGATTCCAAGGGTGGCCTACAACTCAAACAAAGCGGTAGCGTTCAATCCAAATGCGTCAATCACTAGGGATTCCGATTGCAGCAAATTTCATTTCAACGGCGGTCATTGAGTGGCGCCGGCAGACGCGCCCAACTCGCACGCCTGTAGTGGTATACTATGGATCGACACTAGGGCACATGTTTGGGTGCAAAGCGCGACTCATCTCCATGACCGCTGGCCGAAAATGAGCTTCCCCTCGTATGGATGTTTCCGCAAGATGGTTGGAATGTCATATTTGAGGCTCGCCCCCATTGCGGGTGCTCTTCGATTCACATCGTGCGTCCAGATTTCGCCGACAGTCACAGTCCCGAATGCTCTTTTTCTGTGGCAAAACGGAAGCTACGCGCAACCCTTGAATGTGTGGCCTTAGAGGCCGGCCGTGGGAGAGGATATTTCCAGGGCGAGCGTGGTGTCCGTTCATCCGCGGAAGGGGCCGGTGACTGTGAACGGAAGTGAGATGGACGGACGCTGGTGAAAGACTTGTGAACGAAGATAACAGACCCAATGGAAATAGGAAAAACAAGAAAGCGATTCGAGACTTCGGCCACTCCCATTCCATACAGTCGATCATGGATGGGATACGGGCGCTGACCGAACCGTCAGAAAAAAAAGGAAAGACAGAAAAATAAAACCCCATGAAAAACATAAACACAAAACGATGTAAAAATATAGGAAAGAACAAAACCACAAAAACACCCGGAAAAAAAAAAATCCAAAAAATATAAAAAACAATCCAACAACGCGTACCGGGCGGCAACCACGGAAAAGCCCGTACCGTATAACATGAGCAATAGCAGTAATGTTACGCACTGATACCGCGCATGACCCCGTCCCCAATCGAAAGGGGGGCCGAACGGGAGTGTTAGATCTCCTCAGGACGTGTAGTGCCCTGTAGTGATGGTCGAAGTTGAGCACTCCCCCGCCCCATCGAAAACCGGGCGGCAGCGCACTGCGCGCGCTGGTAATTTGAAGTATTAGGTCAGACGGTTCGATCGTCTAAGAAATCATACGAATGGGTTCGCCAATATGAGGCGAAAAATAATACATCCGCTTAATCAATCCGGAAGAAAAAAATATTCGTTTCATCCGCAAAAAAAAATATCCGTTCGGCCCGTTTCATCGGGAAAAAAAAATGCGGAAGGCTCGAATTAAATAAAAAAAAAATATCCGGAAAAAAAATTGTCCGAAAAAAAACACAAAAAAAAAAAAGGAAATAAAGTGCATGTTATACCAGAGTAGTAGCGTCGAAAATTCCGCACTGCCCCAATGCGCGGAATGAAAGGCGAGACTGCATTCCGGTGGGTGAGCTAGAATATAGCAAAGTCACCTATTAATTCGATATGAAATCACGACCCCGCACGTCGCGTCGTCGTCTCGGCGCTCTAAAAGGTCGAAGCGCATTGCCTTTATCTGACTGAGGATGGCAGCTTGATTTCGCCCAATCCCCCCCAATGAAGCACAGTTTCCTCTTATGGGGAACGATGCGGACGCCGAATATGTATAATCTTCGGCGTTCGGGGGTTGCCATTGGGCGAACTGCCACTAGGCGCATGGAGCTATCGCAGTGTGGCCCACGAGAGATGGCGCACATTTCACGGAAGTAAAAAAAACTACGGAAAAACACAAAAAAAAATATAAAAAAATCTACGAAAAAAGCGCAAAAAAAAAATAGAAGTCCCAGTACATAAGAACAGGAAATCTGGCCCTAAGCATGGGCGTCTTGCTAGAATACATAGGTGTGTGGATTAATATTAGCTTTCAAGCGGTTTAGAAAACACGGACCGGAAAGGTGCGCGGCAACAGCGAACAAAAACCCATTCTCAGAGGAAACAGAAGAGAACCGTGTGGATCGTTTTGTGAAGCATTACAAAACTCAGAGGTTCTCAGACCATCAGGTAAAGTGGAGGTGGGCTCTGTTGACGCCCGTACCCAGTCAGATTTCAGTTCCCAAACAGTTGATATTGTTACCGATGGACCACCGGCCCGTAGAGTCTGTATTGGCATTGCTGGGGGATATCGGCCAGCAAGCCAGCAAGACGATCGAGGCCCCTCGGTTCATTTCGCAGCAGTATCCAGCGTGTTTGGACAAAATTGATGTTTCTCTGACCGGTGGTACGGGATTGTTATTTCGGTATTGTATTTCCATTATTAAGTCTCCGTGCGCAGTATGGAGCGTGGGCTCCGCAGAAGCGGAGAACGGATACACAGGTTTCTAGGATATGAGTTTCTCCGAGCTGGGGACACGGTTCCCCATTTCCCCAGTCAGGAGCGGAGCAGCGAAGCACGCTCGTTGTTCAATATTGCACCTAAAAGCGGTGGTACAAGATGTGGTATGATCATTATTATGTTTGTATTCGGTTTTTTTTTTTTAATACATGAGTGTGGGAAGAGCGGCGTTATCGCCTGCCGCAGAACCAGCGGCTCCATCTCAATCTCAGCGGGTGGAGGAATTTCCCAACCCCTATAACAGTATCACGCCAGAACCACGGTGAATCCACCCACACTATACTAATCGCATCGTTATTAGTCGTTCTCAGGGCGACTGCGTATTAACGTAAGTTGGGAGCCGGTGGCTCGTCATTGGGGCACAATTAGGGCTGGGAGATACGTGCTAGGCCTCTTGGCTGTGGTGAGAGAGCAACTCCAACAGCAGTATCCGCTAAAAGGAAAATAGGCGGGTCGTTGTTCTTGTTTCCCGTATAGGAAAATGCGCACTGATGATGTAAACATTTCTTCGCACACGGCCCCTCCATTTTCGTCGGTTGGAATGGTTAGAAGAATGGGAAAGTCCGGTTCTCCCTCCTTCCTTCCTTTCTCGAAAAGAGGGGGTCGCGGTGGCGGGTTTCCATTATTTCATCGAACACACAGGGCGCGCCAGGATGGATGTGATGATGTGCACATTCATTGTCATTGTCATTTTTCGGTTTATGATGACATTGTGATGATGTGCAGCACGTCGCGACTGGCAGCAAGAGGTTAACAATTATTAGTGATGAAGAGTGGGAACCCCCCAGAACTATATCTTTCTGCGAAGAACAATTCGGTTTCTATGAGTTTACGAGACTCTTGACGATTGCGGGAGGAGTGTTTCATTGCCCCCGCGTCTTGAGCATCGTGAACGTACAAAACAACAGTCAAAGCAAAAGTGTATTAGTGGAACGTATTAGTGGAAGAGGCGCGTTTTCTTTTCGTCTTTCAATACGTCTCACAAAAGAAAAATATACACTTCTCTGTTAAAAGATTCGGTTAACAAAAAAAAATAATAATACTGTAGGACCCCTCGTCGTACACTACGCCACGCTGTACTCCTCGTCGCACCATCGATCGACTACGCTACGTGATGGAGGACATGTTTGTCACGTCCGTCGAAGCAAGACAGCCTTCATCCTCTTTCTTGTGCTGTGAGTCGGCGCTGTGTGAGATGTGAGCTCGTCGCAGGCGGATCTCTGCTGACAATCGGCACACGGCACCAACTAAAGGAAGGGGAGACGTCACGTGCGATGTCAATGAGGAGGAGCGTGGGTAGCAGCGATCTCGCCACACCACGGACACACAGTGGTGGCATGAGGAAGCACTGTGCGCACGAAGAAGCAGAGTTCTGTTCTGCGGCACACAGTGTGAGTGGGTATTACAGCATATTATTATTCCGGTTTGTCGATGTGAATACAATAAATCTACTGGACACAAGGAAAATCAAAAAAAAAAGGCGACTATTTGTTTCACGAAATAGAAAACAAAAGTCCAAAAAACATTTTTTGCTACTATGAAGAGCAAAAGTCGAAAAGTCGCCGTCGCAGTCTTTTGCTGTGTTTTTGATTAGTAAGGAAAAAAAGTCCAAGGAGAGCCCGGTGGTCCACAAGACTCAGGGGTGCGTTAAAAATAATAGGACTGCCTCGTTGAGGATAATAATAATAGTCAACGCGATCATTTTCTTGAAGAATCTTGAACCACCCACTTGTCCAATAGCATTAGCATGTCTGTACACCGTACATCTGTGTCTGTGTCTGTGTTTGGACAGGGGGGAAGGGTTCGCTTGCAAGGAATAGAATCGCGCCCACCACAGAATGGTTTTCGGACTGAACCGATTATTTTCGGTTCACACATTCCGAGAATCCCTAAGGTAGATCGAAGCAGCCGCGCACGAAAAAGGCTGTCCGGATGGCAGTCCGTGACTCTTCGGCGGCCGTGACAGCAGGCCGTCCGGGGGCCGTGAGTCTGGACTTTCTTACTTCCATGGCAGCAGTTCCGCAGCAAAAGATTGGCGACAGGTGTCCAGAACAACATGACGTTATGGAAAATAAAAATAACATGTTCATCAAAGATTCTAAACAAATTCTCTGTCTAAGACGAAAGAAAAGAAGAAAAAGAACATCAGAAAATTCTCGAAATTCCCAAAGAAGAACATCTAACAAAAAAACATTCTCAATAGATAATCTAACCTTACTATATGAAAAAAAAGAGCATCCAAATCATTCTCCAACGAACAAGAACACCAGTACTAGTCGTACGTTACATTCTCCCAAGAAGACGAAAAAGAAGATCATCGAAAAAAAATACTCTCAACATAAAAATTCTCTTAAAAAAACTACGAGGAAAAAATACAAAACGAGGGGGCGAACCAACCTATATCGAGGACGGGAAGAGTCGAGACTCCCAGTCCCAGCGCGCGACACCGAAGCACGAAGATTCAGTCAAGACGGTAGTGAATCCGAGATGTTGGCAACGAGAATATCTCGTGCTGCGGGATGGGAGCGGAACACTCTTCCGTTGAGGAAACAAAACCCCTCGTAGAAGACGCCAGTAAGGGCTGGCTTCATTCTCTTAATAATTTACTCTTGTTAACATCACTTGTTTTATTTGGCTTACTATAAAGATCACCCTGCACACAGTCGAGAGTCTTCGGCGTGGATGGATGGACGGCATGCGAATCTTGCCCCCCCCATGCCCCGAGGTCCCGTTAGTGTGTGTGTAAACTCTTTTCAACTGTTTGAACGACATTTTCCTCGACCCGGCTGCCAAATTTCATTTGGCAGACCCCGGTCCACAGGAAACCCTTCCGCGACACTCCCAAATTGACTATGTGTAGTAAAGACCATTTGGGGTGCCGGAACTCAATAACAATAATATTCTTCCCCGCGATACTCTCATCATGTTAAGGCGTTTGAGAGCCGGGATATCCTAAACATAGAAATCAAGTACTAATAAAGGAATTTCGTGTTTTTCGCACTTCAAGGCCTGGGTCAAACAATGCTTAGCTGTAGAACTGGACGCCAGCCCGCAGTTGAAAGCGGACAGGTTCGTATAGTTTTTTCCAGTGGGTGACAGAAGCCTGCTCAGAGGAGGAGGAGCAGGAGGAGGAGGAGATTCAAGAGGAGAATATGTCACTCACGGGACATATTCCTCATCAGTCTCAAACATCGGCGAAACCCACTGACGAACAACGCGAAAGAACTATCTCTTGTCCATTTTTGATTCGTCGGGCTTTTTTTTTTGTGGAGGCAGAGGGGTGCAAATTATGTATGAAGGAAACAACACACTATAGAAAATAATACTAACATCAACATGATTGAGATCCTACGAGGAAAAACAACCTCTCAACAGAACTGTGTACGCGGCACGAAGGACACGACCGGGATTCAATTTTGCGAAAAAACACAACTCATTGTGTTTTTTGGACTCTTGATGCAAGATACCCCCGATAGAATTGCATATTCTATGCGGCCCGGGAGTCTACATGCACTGCACTTTGGAACAGCGCGGGGGAGATGCAGCATTACCGCATGATGTAGTATCATGCCAGTGATGTTGCTACTCGGAGCAGGGGGGCCGAAGCAGTGCGATGATACCGCGTGCACAGATCGATTCCCGGGGGTAAATAATTCATAATTTTTACGGAGCAATAATGTTTCAACTTCAAGTTCTGATCGAGTATAATGGAGATCGAAAAATAGAAATATGCAAAATTTGACAATTACATACCCCGGGAATCGACCTTCACTGATACCGCAACTGCAGTTCATGTTCGAGAGGACACCGGTTCTGGAGGAACCTGAATTTTAGTCTTGGATTCCGTTTGACCCAAGCTTGTGCGGCGAAATTCCTATGATATCTATAGCAAAAAAAGAAAAGGCACTCTAAGTATTCAATAAAAAATGCAGTGCCCGTTTCTCTTTCGTGGTACCTTGCATACCCAAGCGCGGTCTGGAGCGACCTAAAACCACCATTCTATACTATAATATATCCATCTAATAATAAGGAGGCCTTAAAACTAGAACGTTATGTTATTTTTTAAGAATTTATTAATTAAAGAAGAAGTAGCAGTCGGTGTATCTATCTTTTTGTTCTCTGAAGAGGCGGTTACTATACTATTTTGTTGTTCCACCCGGAGATTCAGATCGCACCGAGATTTTGTGCAGTCCGAGACGCAGATTATTTCAGTCAAGAGACGACCCAGACTGACAAAAGGCTGCTGACCCGGTGGCGAGCTGTTTGATGAATCTCTCAAGTATTACCACATAGAGAACGGCCGAACTACCACCCGACGTCGCTCGGGCGCATGCCAATGGCCCATGGCAATGGGGGGAGTTACGACTGTCGAAGAATGCCACTCCTTTTCTTCGGCTCATTAGTACGCAATTGCACCCTGCGGTGGAGGACTTTTGGAGGACTCTGGAGGACTCTGGAACTCATTGGCAAATCGTATCAAGGCAGGAAGGGAGAAAATTGTTTTTTTCTTTTTTTTTGCGCGACCCAGATACTTTTTCCGCCATTGAGGACTACAGTTTTGCAGCAGCGAGCTGGCCTCTTGTTTCTCTCTTTCTTTTTGGCGTTGATCGGCCGTTCTCTTTTTATTTTTCAAACTTCTACGATAAGCACTAACACATTAAGCATTGCCAACAACTGTTGTATCTATTTATTTCTTGGATTAATCTATTTCCCAAATCTCTCACCGGTTGTATATTTTGATGGGAATTTTGAAGATTAGAGCGGGGGGGGCCGTCTAAACACGTGCCTCAGTTAGAGATCTGGTCGACCTGGGTTGAAGCCGTGTTCTCAGTCGCTCGCCGTCGCCCTGGTCTATTTTTTCCCCTCAGAATTCTGGTATGTTATTTCTAGTCTCAGAATGGTAGTACCTACTAACTAGCGAACACCCCCGTACACTAGTATACTAATTTTATTACATTGTCATAGCGGCACCTAGCACATCGTCGCTTGCAGAGTTTTAGGCCGGCTCTGCTTTGCGGGTTTGGGGCAAAATATTCCCATTTTCCGGGCAAAAAAATCATAATTATTTCGGAGCAATAATGTTTCGTTCTGGTCTAGGATGATGGAGATCGGGTATGAGAAATGTTATGATTTTTCAGCTAAACATATTTTGCCGACTCCCACGGAGAAATCATACATGCAGTTTGTTAATATTATTAGTAATAAGAGTATACGAAACTACGTACGTAGTAAGTAAGAACTATTTTCGCGGCTGGATTGCGCATTATTCAGAGCAGCTGGAGCTCTACCGAACACTACTCCCTCCTGGACACTTCCTTTCTTGCTGCAGATTCAGAAAGCAGTATCTAGTAAAAGAAATAAAATCGCAGTTATTATACACCCCGAATCGCACTACGCGGCTTGATCGCATCACACACTCCGAAGATTATTAGTATTCATCAGTACTCTGTAATAATTAAATAAGAAGACGTCATTCGTATTACGTATATGTTATAGTATGAAGAAATATTTATTAAGAATTTTTTTTTTAAAGATTTACATTAGAACGAAAATAGGAAATTGGGAAAGGCAGACGCAAATATTTGGGTCGGAAGGTTTTTTTTTTTCTTTTTCTTGGAGCGCGTTTTTCCGAAGAAAACAAGAACAAGAAGGGCGCTCTTGTAACTTCGGAAACTGCGAAGAGTCTTTCGCTGCACTTCCACACATAACGGCGGAGCGGAAATTGGCATCGTATCGAGTCCCCACATGACGTTGCCAGCCGATGCCCGCCGGTGCGATTTCATTCGCACGTGTGGGAAATTGCGCGGACTCGCTACCTCGCGGAGAGCCTTTTTTTTTGTTGTGAAAAAAGGCAGCCGCATGATCGATTTTTTCTGAAAGCTTTTTTGATTTTGGGAAATTTTGAAAAAACAAAAGCCTTTCGATTTTAAGCTGCATGAATCTTCGGGAAGGAAGCGGCATGTTATTCGAGCGGCAAAAAACGAAAAAAAAAATTCGAGTGGTTTTGTCGTTTTTTTTCGGAGTACACGGTTATTCCGAGAAAAACGAACCGCGGTTTTGCGACCCCGAATGCATGCTAGTAGCTGCTCGAGAACACAGAGCATGAATCATTGAGTCCGTCAATGTCAGAGGGGCGTTGAGCTGCTGCACCGCAGGGCGTTGTCTCAAGGCCGGCGAGGCCAACTTCGAGGAAGAGGAATGTCGAGCGGTTCATCAGCGGACCCCCCGCAAAAAGTGCATTGATAAAATTTCCGATTAATGTGGCAGATCGTATAGCTGAAAACTGTGACAGATGTTTAGTAAAAAGTAAAAGAATTAGGATCCGATTCACGCAAAAGAAGTATCACAACAATAGCATTACTATTATTAAGGAACCTAATTCGTGACTGACTGACGCCGCCGCCCCCCCCCCCCACCAATTCGTCTAAGTTATCCGCTCCGTAGCTTAGACTGGTCTGGGGGATGTATAATACGAACAACAACATCATAGGTGTTTGTGATCTCGACTATGAATTCATCACTTTCGTCACGAGGGAGCTCCTCTGCGTGACATTAGAGAAGATCCGATCCGACGAAACAGTTGAGAAGCGCCCACCCGTCTCTGTTTGGTGTGAATCCGGTGGAGTAGGGCAGGAGTGGTTTCATTTGTAGGATCGGTGTAGTAGCAAGAGATTGCGACTCATGATTACTCCGAGAGACCTGTGAGGACAGATGTTCTGCTGTGAGGGCCTGAGGACTCGAGGAGACAAGCAACAAACAAAAGACACCAGACGGTCCATGTTTTTTTCTGCGAGAACAGATGCGGATCCCGGCAAAAAAATCATAATTATTTCGGAGCAATAATGTTTCGTTCTGGTCTAGGATGATGGAGATCGGGTATGAGAAATATTATTGAATGATTGAATTCGGCCAATGATGCTCAATGATAATGTCATTATGAATAGTTGTGCGACGACGACGACACCTGGCCCGTGTACTAGTAGACAGCTGTTTCATCGTCATGACATAGGGCCTATGTCATTCGCCGACTGATGTTTCCCGCAGTCTAAACTACCCGATGAATGCCAATGCCAATATTTCACCAAGGCAATTCAGAAACTGCAATTGGCAATGGCAATTCAGAAACTGCGATTCAGTGAATTTTGTATTAAAGTATTTTTTTTTGTATAGATGTTGAACTTCGCACTACCCCCGGGAGATAGATTAATCCAAATTCCTTGGGATCCGCCTTTTTTTTTTTTGAATCAAGGGCGATCCTTTTTTTGTACTCTATAGTTATTATTATTATTGTTTGAAGACAAAGAAGGACAGTACTAGAGGACACCCCTCCTCTGTACTAGTCTTCTCTCAATCATAATAGAATAGCTCTCTCCATTCATTGCTGTCTTTGTTTTACCGATTTGAAAGAAACTGTGGTGGCGGTTTTGAGGATCACGCGCGCAAAAACAAAGACAAAAACACGTCCGGTCAAAAAACGCGTAAAATTAAAGAATAAGTGCAGAGTTTAACGCGTTTGCTCACACAAAAAAAATAGCTGTGTGCGACTCATTCTCGCCATTCTTTCAAGTTTTTCTGAATCCACTCCACAGGTATCCAGATTCGACGAAGACCTCGAGTCGTATAAGTAGTAACCGCCTCTTCTTTTTCTTCTTCTCTGAATAATATATAAAATCCCTTTTTTTTTCCCTCGCTTTTATTATCAGTAACATAAGTAGAGTAAAGTAGCCGGGGACCTCTACTATTCTCAGTAGTAATGTAACTCGACCCTTTTTGTGAATCGCGATCTGATCACAGCCATGTCATGGGGAGATTCCCGAGAATCTGAGTCAATCCCGGCGAGGCGAGGCGATCGGCGGCGCGGTTGCAGATCTGCGATCGCGAGTGCGAGGGGATCGCGATCGTGAGTACAATGGTACATTACTGAATAATATTCGAATCACCAATGTTACTATATGATAGAAGTTTGCGGGTCGCACCGCGAATTCTCAACCTGAGCTCGCAGTACAATTTTATGATTCAATTGAATTGGAGCTGCGCAAAAGATCTTGGAAATTCGCGGTCGCACAAGACTGAAGAGTAGGCCAAATCAGTGGTTATTTTTGGAGAAACAAAATCATAATTCTTTAACGGAGCACTAATGACATGTTCTCCTAATAATGATATAAATGGAGATCGAAAAAAAATGACCACGGATTTGGCCCACTCAGACTGAACACCTTTTCATATCATAGCCAGAGGTTGATGTTAATATATTTTTGAACCTTTTCTATAGTGAGCACCTGCACCCCAACAGTACACAATCCTCCCACAACATATCGGATCTGGCACCAGTAGCAGTGACGCAGCAGTGACGCAGTATACGAGTAGGTGTTATTGTACTGCAGCACTAGAAACAACATGTCATGCTATTGGAACTGTAGAGAAAGTGGGGTGATCGGGGAACTGATTGCGTTAATATTTTTATAGATTTTTTGTAAGATGCTATTAGCATTAGGTATCAATTTTTGTAAGATGCTACTATGAGATACGTTCCCGCGGGCACGAAGTAAGCATTAACCTACACACAGGAGTAGTTTTGATGTGTCATCAGTTCTTCGCCGACATTGAAAGCGACCGAACTGAACTGCCGCCTACTGCCTCTAGACTAAGACAGACGGGCGTGTGAAATAGCCCGTGAACCTCCCAATTAACCCCGTTACGCGCCCTTATAATCTCGTTATTCGTTTCAATCACTGTGTGAAATCTTGAGCCAAATCAGGGTATTGTTGCATTGTCACATCGTCAAACACACTGCTAACACATCGCACATGATACTGACTTGGCATAGAAAGAATGACTTCAAACAGACATAGAAATTGGCATCAGAGACGAATTAGAATTGATAGATTCAGATGGACTTTCACATCCGTCTTTTTTCTTTTCGTCGAAGATGAATCCAATTTTTAACAATCTTCCTTTTTTTCTTTTTGTAAAAACGGCTTTTTAGGGCGCATTTTACAAACTGAAATTCGAGAAAAATGTTCGAGCTTCGTGCTAAAAAAAATGAGATTACCGCTATCTAAAAATTCCTTTTTGTATAAGTGTATATAATTTATCTCGTTTCATTTCATTTTCGGCGCAAATTCACCGTGAATTCGATCGCAAAAAAAATCCATCTGAAAATTGGACAACAAAAATTCGTTTAAAGTTCCAAACGATTTTCAGACTGTGCTTGCAGCAAATTGTCGCGCGTGCTGCTCGAATTCGCTTTCATTTCGTTTTCTATATTTAGTATACTTTAGGCCTTTAAAAATTTATTATATTGTTATGGTTACCATTTTCGCAATTTCGATTTTTCGAGTATACTATTCGTCAAATCTAGTATACTGCTCGTAGATTTTTGGCAATCGCAATAGTCGGTTTGCGGTTCCAAAAAAAAATGTTCACTTAAAAAATCGATTAAAAGTGCTCGTGTCAATGGTGTTAGTGCGGAGAATGTCATGGAGAAATCGATTAAATTTCTCTTTCTTCGTTAGACAATCCGCGGCTTGGTGTTCTCCATTTACGTGAAAAACTTCTGCCAACTCCTCTCGGAGAGTTTCGCGCAACAACATTAGATCCGCGCGCAAACGCCATTCCGTCGTGGTAGGGTTCAGCGCAAAAATGTTCGACACAATCGACTGACAATCCAGTAAAAAAATTAAATTCACTTTCCTAAAAAACGGTTTCAATATTTGTTTTAAATACACGGCTTTGTCGGCTGCTTCTTCAAATGACAGCAACTCAGACGCGAAAGTGGAACGCGTGATGCGCCTCAGTTTGCGGGAACGCCAATCCAGCACGTTTACCTCGAGCAAATTCGAGTCAACGTCCTCAAAAGGCCCCCCGATGAAGACGATCCAACCACTTTGAGTCGACGCGTCAGAATTGTTTTGCAAAGAAGCGTCCGAGTAGACGTATAAAAATATTTCATCGTTAACAATTTTTAATTTTTTGAATGTCAATACGTTGTTTGTTTTATCAAAATTCTCGACAATACCGTTGAGTTCTTTTAACTTTTTAATATTTCGTTCGTCAGATGCTGTTTGTGAAAGGGCGCAGGCTAGCTGCGGTTTTGAATTCAAAGAAATCCAACCCAACTGCCCCAACAGCGCTCGAAATTTATTTAAAAGTTCATCGTTCAACGGTTCTTCTAACTTCGATTTTTGATCTTTCGGGATCAAAATAGGTTCGATTTTTGCAGCATACTCGTTGAGATCGATTTTATATTCGGTAATTAAATTATTTTCGCCGGCACAACAAATAGGTGCTCCGAGAAATGCAAATTTATCTCCGGGCGACATTGTTTTGCTCGCGCCTATAACAATTTGTTTTTTGACATTGGCCAAAAGGTCGTCATTTCCTAAAACGAAATACAAACCGTCGTCGATATAGATGCAGACTATCGACTTAATCCGACCATTTTTATCTTTCAAATACCAAAGCGTAGGCGCAGGCGGGCACTGTATATAATTTAAACCTTTCAAAATATCGAAAAATTTGGCCACCCAGCGGTTTCCAGAATCGACCATCCCATAAATGGGTTTTATCAAACGTAAAACGGTGCCGGGGGCGCGCAAATTTTCAGGTATTAATTCGAGAAACTTTTTATCGCGTGGTAGTCGCAAATAAGTGGGTTCGACGATCTTGTTACCCTGCAAAAACGCTTGACGCACGTCAAAAGTGCGAAGCGGGGAAGAAAATAAAAGTGATAAATTAATCATTAATCTAACTATTTCTTTTCCCGGCGTTGGTACTGACCGTTCGACCACACGGTTGCTGTTATATTCCTTCGCTACCCATCGTGATTTTGGTATGGTCGCGGGTGCGCCTACAGCATCCTTCAAAACGCGAACCACACCCGTATTTATATAAGAAGCATTGGGCGGAACGTCTTTTTCATGTTCTACAGCAAAAGTTTCGTTTGCGATGATACCGTCGATTTCTTTCTTATCAGCTGCTGTCCACGCGGGTCCCGTGGCTTCTTTCGCATTGACTACAGTTACAAAAGTTGATGCTACAGTACTGCTACAGCCCCCGGGGTTATTTTCTTCGTTACTACAATAAAAATTTTCGTTTCGATGGATAATGTCGATTTCCTCGTCGTGAAAAATGTGGTACCGCAGGTGTTCTACTGCGCGGACCAACACTCTTGCTCCTTTTAAAATCCAAAATGATTTTTCGCTCGCTTGGGCTAAGAGTCGGTATGGGCCGGACCAACCATCTTTTTTATTATAAATATCGACAAAATCGTTGGCTTTAAAATTCAAAAATGGTGTAACTTTCGAAGCGGGTCTTGCTGCTAAAGCTCGAGCAATTTTGCTTTTTGCGGCCATAGACTGGGCTCTTTCCTGCAGATTTTCCAGCATTGCAAATCGCCTTCGAATTTGTTCCGGAATCGAAATCAAATGGTTTTTGATTGCTGCGGTGGAAAGCCCGTCTCTTTCGCCAAAAACAAATTCGTTTGGCGTTCTAGAACAGGCGAGCGGGCTGCTGTTCATTGCACAAACGGCAAGTTTCACGATCGTAAAAAATGATAAATTATCGCCATTAATTTTTTTCTCTTCCTGAATATTTAAAATTAGGTCTTCTAAAATTTTGTTCCCCCTTTCAACTATCGGCATCTGCCAGTGCGCATCCGGTGATGCTAGGCGAATTTCGATGTTGAGTGCTGAACATAAATTTTGAAAATCATCGGATATACAGGCGCCTTCCCCGTCAATTGTAATGATACGGGGGCAGCCAAAATTCGCCAGCCAACACTCAATAAATGCCGCGCAAATAGAGTCTGCGCTGCGATTTTCAAGCAGCTGTGCGCCGCTAAACCTGGACCACGTGTCCCTAATGTGTAGTATGTTCGTGCCCTTGCGGGGGATTAAAATATCCATCTCAATATGATGGTTGAACTGCGCAACTCTCTCCGCGGCATGTATTACCGATCGGCGGTACGGCGGTCGCCGTTTTGCACAAGTCGGACAAAAGAAGTTTTTGACCAACTTGGTTAATCGCGGAGGGTAGCCAGCTTTTTTCATTAATTTTATTAATTTTTCGTTCGAAATATGTCCTAATTGGTTATGGATTTTTCTAACTTTTAACATGTCCAAATGGTACTTATCCCCCGCGTAAAGGACGACATTGCGGAGGTATTTGAACGTGTCATCTTCCTCATCCTTCCAATTCGATAGTCAAGGCATCCAGCAATGAATATCATCACATTGCAGGCTGTTGTTCTTTAAATCTAGGTACAAATGCCCCGCTGCGCTTTCCTTCAACGCGCAATGCGCGCCAATGTCGGAAAAATAAACCGTGTTATCGACCACATTGATACTCGCGCCCAGAGCTCTCATCGAGCGAACGCTTAACAGGGCAGGAATGTCGCAATCTAGAATATATAAAGCTATTTTTACGGGCTTGCCGCCGATAGTAACGTGAATGATGCCTATACTCGTCGTAAAACGTGATTTTTCATTACCAAAACTAAATTCCTTCCGTTCGCAAACATGCTCCTCCTTTTTTCCGCTAAAGGCGGTGAACCACGCGCGCCCGCACACAGAATGTATACAGCCTGTGTCTAAGAGCAGTTTCCCGTTCGAATTTTCAGCTTCACCGAAAAAAATCGACCCAGATGGAAAACAAGGAAAGCAACGTGTTTTTCCCCGAACAGCATCAACGGCGTTCTTCGCAGCCTTTTGGAAGCACTTCTTGTACTGAAAATGCCACAACAGTTTTGCGACCGTCACAGGCAACAAAAAAATCGCAATCATCCACCACAACCAGTACAGATCTGGAGAAAACGGATCTGTGTATTTTTGAAAATAACATCTCTCGCTTCCCCAGACGTTTTTGTTCTCCGCCGTGAAGTATGCTTTCGTGTTGTCATTTCCTGTTTGTGGGTTTTGTTGTCCTTGCTGTTGCGGTTGCTGTTGTTGTTGTTGTTGTTGCTGTTGTTGTTCTTGTCCGTTGGGCGTTGTTGTCGGCGGCGCGTCGTGTTCCCCTTGGTAGTAAGTTTTGGCTCGGCATTGGCGCTTAGAATGGCCAAAATTCCAACAATTAGAGCATTGTATCTGACCATCCGCGTTTCGTCCTTGCCAGACCTTCTTGTTGTTGTTTTTTCCAAAATTTCCTCCTCCTTTGCCGTGACCTTTTTTTCCGCCCCCCTTGCCACCTTTTCTGTCATTCGGTTTCCAAGGTTGCTTCCAGGGGGTTTTTCCAAAGTAGACGTCATCACGGCCCGTATCGGTGATTTGTTTCAACTTTTTCTGTCCATGGTTCGTGCAAATCTTCGTTTTTATCGTGTCGTAGGCGGTGTCCTTGGCGCTGTCCAGGAAATTCGTTTTCCAAGCTTCTGGAAACGGCAATGCTTTTAGTGCTTTCAATCCCAAATTTTCGTCTGGAACGGCGTTACCGCGGCCCCGGCATCTGGCCGCCGCGTTTTCAAAACGCGTGAAAAATTCAGTGACCGTCTCATTTTTAGACATGGAGAAGGACTCAAAATCGTTAAAACTCGCCCACTTCTCGTTTTCGGTCAAAAAAATCTTGTCAAGCTGGTGGAAAAAATAGGTTTCCTTGTCGCCAGTTTCGTCAACGTGGATCTCGAGTTCGCGCTTCAAATGACGCCGGATTCCAGAATCGCATTCCAAAACAAGCTTGTAGGCGATGTCGTCGGCAGAAACGCCGTAATCTCTCGCCTTTTTGATGTATCGCTTTGCAAGGGCCTTGTTTTTTTCATATTCATCTCGACTTTGACTTGGTTCGAACTTCGGCGGCGTCAGTGCTGCTCCACGTTTTAAATCGTCTCCGGTTGTATCTTTGGGCGGCCTTGCAGTTGCCTTTTTCACCACATCTTCCATTGCTTTGTGGTGCAAGTCCTGCAGCGCGCGGTTGGCTTCTTGTTGTTCTTTAAGAAGTTTTTCCGCGGCGCTTCTCTCAGCGTTTGTCTTCGCAATTGCCGCCTCCAAGTCGGTTTTCATCGTTAAAACGTCTTTTAGAGAGGCCATCATGTTTTTCATTTTTGCCATCATCGACCCGTCATTTTCGTCTTCTTCGGATTCGTCTTCGTCTGCGGGCGGCACGGCTCCCCCTGCGGCCATCGCGTCCATTTCGGCCTGCAAATCTAGTTCTTCGGCGTAACCCTTGGGCTTGTTGTGTTTCGTCCATTTCGCAAAGGTCTCGCCCAATTTTTCGAGTTCTTCGGTAGCAGGCCCCAGGAATTGCTTCTTGACCGCGAGATCTTGGGTTTTTTTGATCGCGATAAGCTTGTAAAACTTACCAGTTTCGACGTCTGAGAACGTGTAGGGTGCCCCTGTGCCGACTTCTAGGGCAAAATACCTTCCGGTATTGTAGGGCCTCAAATACACCAAATTTTTGCCGCGCGCCCCGTACGAGTTTCCCGGAAGGAAGGACTCCATCTTTTTTCGGAAAAGATATTTCGTTCTCGGCCTATATAATTCTTCTTCGTTTCGAGGTTTTTTTTTTTTTTTGTTAGTAGAAAAAAGCGGTTTCTCTAGCGTTTAGCTCGTATATCTAAGATGTCTTTCGTGTCTTCTTCGAATTGTAAAGGTTACTAGGGCTAGTATCTTTGATTTCGTTCGCATACTAGTCGGTTTTTAGGGTTTCCCAGACTTCTCCACCATGTGAAATAGCCCGTGAACCTCCCAATTAACCCGGTTACGCGCCCTTATAATCTCGTTATTCGTTTCAATCACTGTGTGAAATCTTGAGCCAAATCAGGGTATTGTTGCATTGTCACATCGTCAAACACACTGCTAACACATCGCACATGATACTGACTTGGCATAGAAAGAATGACTTCAAACAGACATAGAAATTGGCATCAGAGACGAATTAGAATTGATAGATTCAGATGGACTTTCACAGGGCGATTCACGGATGGCGAACTGATGACGAACGCACATTCGTTTTCACGACAGTTGCGTCTGGGCGGGCCGTCAGCAACTACGCACACAACAGTTGAGTTGTGTCTAGGGCCGGCCGTCGGCAGTTCTTCAGCAGTTCTTCTTTGCGGATTCGAGTCCTCAACTGAACTTGTTAGAGAGGGCCAATGACAATGTGATGATGATGACAGATGACCGTCAGGGCGCCACAAATATTTGCATCCCAATTTCCTTTTGCAGTCACATAGTAATACAAAGCGAGTTTTGCAGCCCGGTGGGAGCGAGTTTTGCGGTGTGGGTTTGTGACGCGTGAGTTGTTGCGCTGTGGTGCTCTCCGGAGCTCCTGTGGTGTGAGTTGTATGTGGGTTCGTGGTCCTCCCCCCCCGCTGGGGGAGTTTCCTGTTCGTACTTGCGTCTGTTGTGTGAGGATGAGTGAGTGGTAGGATTCCCCTCCTTCTACTCGTCTTATCCTCTTTCTGTGGGAAATGGGTTTTGTGTGCTTGAGTTTGGGATGTCTGTTGATGAGTGGTAATGACTCGTCATTACCCCGCGAGAGATGGCTATAGCGATATAGTTTTTCGCGCACCAGGTGCGCACGCATTGACTGGAAGATGAATAATGCGTTACAGTGATAGTGATAGTGAAAGCTATACACAATAGTAGTAGTACATATACTATTAATAATAATAAATATTAAAAAATGAAATACCTCCCCCTGGGTTTCCATTTTTTGCCGTCGACACAGTCGATCTGACCGGGTGTAATAAGGCCTCCCTAGGGGCTGGGGTTTTCCGATTTCAGCAACCATTTTCCGATTTCAGCAGCAACATATTGTTCCGGGTGGTCAGCCGGGATTACTATGCACCTACATTACATACTAACAGTGTTAAGTAGTGAGAACGAGCAGCGAAGCAGCGAAGACAAACACACACCCCTGCACAGCACGACGACAAGGGTGTCAGCAAGAGATACCTGCAACATAAAGCCAGAGGCGTTCAGGTTGTTCAGCAGAAGCGCGCAACCCGGGCAGACCACTCATAATCTCGTAGTCCCAGATGGCTACAGATAAGAGCCAGGGTTGCATCCTTGTTCGTCCCCTCTGCTCAATGCTTATTTCATATATACATTAGGAACGGGTTTTCGCCTGAGGGGCCAACGCAAGAAAAAAAAAAAAACATGATGAACCTTCATAGCGTGTTTTTCCTTCCTAGCGGAAGAAGATAATCTGTTTTTCCCCGATCGGATTCCATTGATTGAGGAGGAACAAAGAGTCCGCCATTTTTTTTTCTTCGTTGCCGAGGTCTCCTCATTCGAATCGCGCGAGCCCCGCAGACCGGGGGAGAGAATGTGTCTCACTCGCGCACCCCAAAACTTCGGAGTGTGAAGTGTCCAGGAGCTTACATAATTAGAAAGTAGTAATAGAATACCAGGAATTACCCAGGAGTAGTGTTCAAAAATTAAAAAAAAAAAAAAGAAACGGGGGTGACCAATTCCCCGTGTACAGCGTCCGTTTGTTCGCCGCCAGCCCACCGTGCGGGGGAAGTGAAGAAACGGGAAGGGCAGGTCGGTGAATGATGATGGGAAGGGGAGCCGGGAGTAGCGGGGAACCGATGAACAGAGGGTTGGATGTTGAGAATCTGAAATTTTTATAATTAAAAAAAATCACCAAAAAAATTATTTTGAAATAATGATTAAAATATTGTTACATATTAAATAATGTAATATATAATTTGGTTTGTTACCAAATCGGACTTTTTCGGTGGATTTTACATATGTCCAGCATTTCTTAACATGAAAATCGTACATCGATGTCACAGCTGGCCGCCGCCCAACACAGCAATCCATGTTGCGCATATCTCGAATCCGTTCACTCTCAGTCTCCGTCTCCCTCAAAATTTCTATGGTCTCTGCACTGGAATCAGTCTTAATTTATCGAAGGCCATTTGGCAGTATTGAGCACCGCCTTTTGCGGGAGTAGTAGGTCCGACTCGGATATAGAGTAGTACAGTGGTGCGTGCGACTTCCCGGCCAACAATAATGACCGCTGGCTCTGAAAAAAAGAAAGTGTTCGGGAAGTGGCACTCTCGAGTCTCGATTGTTGTTAAAATCATAATATTTCTCATACCCGATTTTCGATCGCCATTATACTAGACCAGAACGAAACATTATTGCTCCGAAATAATTATGATTTTTTTACCCGGAAAAGTGTGTGTCTCTTGTTCCGACTCGACTCGCGAGTCTTGTGCGAAGAGAATGACTGCCGTGTGACTATCCTGGTCTCTTTTTGACTGCGCATGTCTCCGAGACTATGTAATTGGGAATCAATCTCCATTATACGAGTCGACCAGAACGAAACATTATTGCGACCCCGTATTAGAATTATGAATTATCTGCCCCGGAGAAATGCACGCACTGGTCTCTTTTGTCTCGGCCGCCCGCGATTTATCGTGGGCGGTGTCCTGTCGTCGCTCTGAGTTGTTCTTGGTCGTCGCTCTGAGTACCTCAGTCCTTCTTCCTGAATAGTGGTGTGGTGGAGGTGGAAAGAAAATGTTCCATTGACATTCCAAGCTCAGTATTCATGATCACGTGTGCGCAACGGTCTGAGATTGCCAAGAATGGCAATGCTGATGGTCTCAAAAGTGGACAAGACACATTTGTGGGCAATTGAGAAATTACGGATACACACTGAGTCCTGACCAGGGCCATTGTTCGATTTTTTTTTTTTTGAAACAAAAAAAAAATAGTTCTAGGGCATTGCCCGAAAACTTAAACTCCAAAAAAAAAAATACCCCCCACAAAAACTGTTTCGGTGACGACATGTGATTGACACTGACAGAGAGATTTTTCGTAGAATTTGTCGCCCGTGTTTTTGATGAAAGAGAGAAAATACCAAAAGATTCCTATAGGCTATTACACTAGGCAGTACACCAGTAGTATACATATTTACAGGAGCAGCAGTACCCCCCGCTATACTCGTCTGCGAGGGCGGCTCGAGTCCCATTGTTTGTTATTAGTTGAATTTCTGTCAGTCGCGATTTTTGGCACGAAAACGACGGTACTCGCGTAGTAATTGTTCGAGGAAAAGGTGACCACTGCGCAAACTTTATTTCAGTACTAAATAGTAAGTAGGTCAGTCATTGGAATTGCATTAGTATAAGAGGAAGAAAAAGCAGAAAATTTTAGAAGAAACAGAAGATTATTTTGATCACGTAAAGTCTGAACAGTGAAAACACATTATTTAATAATACGTGATTTACTCGGTGACAATGTGACATATCGTTTGGTATCGGTATCATATCGTTCGCGTTGCCGCAGCCCATTCGCTGCCGCAACTGCAACTTCGTCGGAGGAAGCAGCACTGAATCAGCGAATCCCGTTGGTTTTCGTGCCCAGTACACGACAACAACACAATTCCTTTTCTGGAGTGTTATTTAGTAAATAGGAGGAACAAGATCATCAATCAGTTTTACTAGATGTCAGTTCTATAAATCCTCCGAGATTCTGTGAATTAAATCAGATAGAATTCATATAAACGAATCAGTGTTTTTATTTCGAAAAAAAAAAAATCCGTCGTTTTCAAGAGAAAGATTCAAGAAGAAGAAGAAACGTTTCTCCTATTTTCAATTAAATTACTAATTAAATCGTCACTACTAATAATACTTAAGTACCCAAAGTAATACAACATCGCGTAATACATACTTACTCTACTACTCTACTACTCCCTACTCAGCAATAATCATAATGCTCCTGCGGCGCCGAGCATCACTGTACTTTGCGGCGGTGGTCGGCAGCACGGGACTGCACCCCCATCATCATCGCAATGAGTGCCTGCATCTCTCCGGGGCAAATACCTCATAATTCTTACGGGGTCGCAATAATGTTTCGTTCTGGTCGACTCGTATAATGGAGATCCAAAAATATTCATATTTTCAATTTGATGATTAATTGCTCCGGAGAGATGCACTTACATCGCAATGGCAATGCCGCGATGCCGCGGGGGGCGAACGCACGGCCAGATGGCGAACAGCCAGAATCTGGCGCCTTGGCGGCGGCCAACGAACAGCCCGTGGTGCAACAAGTAAACTACATTTTAACTGGGCAAAAAAATATTGAATATTCAAAAAAATATTTAATGAGTATTTTCCAATCTCCACTATGCGAGTCGACCAGAACGAAACATTATTGCGACCCCGCAAGAATTATGAATTTATTTGCCCAGTTAAAATGCCATCGCGAAGCTGGGGCCGATTCACGACGAACGCGAACCACCGTCCTCGTCGAAACTCGAGCTGCTTTTGGGTAAAGGCACAAGATCGGCTGACATAGGCGAGGCCGAACGGACCAGGATCAACGAAAGAGCGGCTGACGCAAGGGCAATGCAGGCGCAACAGGTCCTGCTTCTGGGAAATCCGTCCTCCAACACTGCTTCGGGGTCGGAAGGCTCACCCGGGGTCGGAAAAGCCGAGGGGCCGCAAGCCCGCAAGGAACTGGCGGACATCAAGGACCTCAGCAAGGAGCCCTGGCCATGGGCTCTACCCGAAAAGAGCTATAGGGTAGAAGTCGTGATCCAGATTGCGCAAGGCGACGCGGCGCGAGGGTTGGAGGAGCGAAAGGTCAAGGCCGTGACGAGTCTGAAGGTCGATTCCCGGGGCAACTAATTCACAATTCTAATTTCTTACGGGGTCGCAATAATGTTTCGTTCTGGTCGACTCGTATAATGGAGATCGAAAAATAGAAATTTGGAGCCCTTATTTCAACCATGTAATTATTTTAGTAACACGGTATGACAAAAATCTTCATTCTGAGAATCTGCTCGGGGTCGCATAATTTTAAATCTTCGTTCTGATCGATTCTGACTCGTATATTTATTATGGAGATGGAAAATAGTTTATTTCTTAATTCTGAGAACCTCGGGCTCTCGCCTTTGATGATGACAAAATGTTACCCCGGGCAATTGACGTGCGCAACTCGTGAGGAAAGCGGAGAAGGAAGCCGTGGACAACTCGTGTAGGACAGCACCGACATGTCGGGGCAAGGTACAGGTGCACGTCGATTCCCGGGGTAAATAATTCATAATTCTTACGGGGTCGCAATAATGTTTCGTTCTGGTCTAGTATAATGGAGATCGAAAATTTGAAATTCAATTACCCCGGGAATCGACCTTCACAAGGTACGGGCAGCGCCGGGTTGGATTTGGCAGCAAATCAAACGCGGCATGAAGTGTTTGCTGAACGATGTCGCCATGCCCTGTTATAGGGCGACGAAGTTCTGCCTGCGTTTTCCCCGAGGGAGAGAGGATGTCAAGAACGTGCTGGCCTACTACGACGTGCCGCTCAGCATTCCTGAGAAGCTGCAGGCCTTCCACATGCGGGGCTGGCTGGAGCCGCTCATCCGCCGCAAGGTCGCCGAGGCCTCTTCTGGGCAACGCCGGGATCCCGTACTGCTCCTGGGCAAGAAGAAGGAGGGGGGCAACAGCCGCTTGCAACTCTCTAAGAGGAGGAGGAGTAAGAAGAAGAGGATGGAGGATGAGGAAGAGGGGTCCCAGACCAGCGGAGGGTCCCAGACCGGGCGATCGCGGAAGGACATTGAGTTCATCATCGGCAACACGATGATGTCCGCGGAAACGGCCTTTTTCTCGATCCCTGAAAGCAGCCTCTCTCTCGGCCTGCGGGGTCCGAGGACCGCTGGGGCCTCCTCCCCCTCCTCCAAGCCGCGTGGCCCGCGCCACCACCCTTCGGGCCCTTCCGAAGATGATGATGAAGCAACGCGAATCGGTGAGGCTCAGAAATGGTCGCTGTACAGGTACGGGGTGACGATGAACGCGGCTTTCGGGCACGGCAGGATAGAGCGGCCGCTGATCGTGGAGGCGAAAAGGGACGAGTACTCCACGGCGGCCACGACGCAGACCATGTTCGACAGCTACAGAAAGGCCTGCGTGACGTCTGCCAAGTGCAAGGCCAAGGGAACTCTTGGCGTGCTGGACGAGTAAGCACATTTTAACTGAGCAATAAAATATTAAATTTTCAAAAAAATATTTAATAAATATTGTTCAATCTCCATTATACTAGACCAGAACGAAACATTATTGCTCCGTAAGAATTACGAATTATTTGCCCAGTTAAAATGTGGGCACGCTGGACGACGGCGGGCAGATGGAGCGCTTTTTCGAAGTACTCGTGGACACCGAATCGCGGCGCGTGGGGCATTTCCCGCCCAAGGGCTGGCCAAACTACGGCGAGTGGCTGCCCCAGGTGCCGGTCTGGCACCGGGAGACGAAGAGGCCTAAGGTGGATGGGGAGAAGAAGGGGGAGAAGAAGGCCGTACGCCCGAAGGGCAGCAGGATAAGCGAGTTCCTCACCCCGAAGTCCGCTGTCGAGCACCTCTTGAAGGAGGCGTTGATTGAGAGGAAGCTGGAAGGTGCCCACATTTTAACTGGAACTAAATAATTCATAATTCTGATCACGGGGTCGCAATAATGTTTCGTTCTGGTCTAGTATAATGGAGATTGGAAAAATATTCATTTGAGTATAATTTGAATATTTAGTATTTTTTTGCCCAGTTAAAATGTAGTTTACAGCTGCGCAAGCAAGGCGGTCAGGAGGATGTGGTAAAAAAAAAAATCATAATATTTCTCATACCCGATCTCCATTATCCTAGACCAGAACGAAACATTATTGCTCCGAAATAATTATGATTTTTTTGCCCGGAAAATGGGAATGTCAGCACTGCCGAATTCCCGCTCCCGCGCGTGATCTATATCGTGGCCGACCAGCATCTCTTCCGCAAGTTTTCCCACTTTCTGCAGGCCTACCCGGGGACTGTCATTTCCCAGGTCTTCGAGGTCAAGCCCTCGAGGAGCCCGGGCTCCTCCGGGTCCTCGAAACCTCCTGGCACTGGCACGAACGGCACCGAGGTGGAAGACGATCAGTCGGAGGAGACTTCCGGGCGGCCCACTATCACAATAGAGCCGGTCCGCGAATCCCGCGAGCCCGGCGAGGCCCATAATAGTACTACTAAACGAGCCGGGGAGCAAGAATCCAACGGCGGCCTCGCTTATCTGCACATCCCTGGTCCGGGGTTCCACCAAGCTAT
>Ga0099798_10099_pt1 | contig 26302 bp, 24 predicted proteins | sample Uncmet_Sort29A_1_FD_89870 | JGI IMG/M metagenome (GOLD analysis project Ga0099798, IMG submission 89870) | Marine eukaryotic communities from CALCOFI LINE 67, Pacific Ocean - CN13ID_Sort29A_1 | ecosystem: Environmental > Aquatic > Marine > Oceanic | place: Pacific Ocean: Monterey Bay | collected...
GTAATCCAACGGTGTTTAGTTCAGTTGACACGCCTGGGGTCGCTGGATTTGGCTGAAGAAGTGTGTGCTGAATCGCGCCTATTAGGGCTTGCAACGGCGTGTGTAGACGAATCACAGCAGTGTGCAAACTCAGATATGCCACCACTCTGTGGAAATTTTATTTTGCAAAGGCTGTGTAGAGAGCAACTTGCGACCACACAAACACAACACTTACGCCTTTTTTGAGAGGCACCACATAAACTACTACAATCTTACGCTGTTTGAGCAGATTAATTGTGAAGAGTTGGCGTTGCGCTCCCGTTCGACCTGCAAACGGATCTCCGCCGGTCCATGCGCACCGGGAGTCGTACGCCAACCGAGAAAACTACGTTGAAGGGACCACTAAACAAACTCCACTATCGAGGATCGTAGGGCAAAGCTTATGAGAAACAATCACGGAAAGCAAACGAGGGGTCGTCCTCAAGAGGTTTTTTGCTGAGGGTGTACAGCTGGTGTTCGAGCCTTCTAGGCTTTAGATTAGTTGCAGAAGTGAAGTAGCCCCAGCAGCATCGAGAGTCGAAACCCACTTGCGGATGCTGACCAACAAAATCGTTGCCTCGCTGCGCTTTTCCACTTCCCCTTTCTCGTAGCAGAGCCGCTCCCAGAGCGCGGCCAGCTTGTGGTCGCGCGCAGTTGTGTACTGATCAGCCTACCATGTTGTCCTCCACCTCCCCTACCACCTTCCAATGTCCTTGTTGTACTCGGACGTTCGCGAACGCGGATAGTTGGCGGAAGCACTCCGCGTCCTGCCGCCAGGTCTTCGGTCAGAAGCGCACACCCTTCGACTCCAAGAGAATGCGATCCTCCCAGGTGATGCCCACAGGAACGGGGCCGGGGGGAATAGGATTGCTGCCGGGGATGAGTCTGTTAGGGGGAGGTCAAGCGGGCGTGGAGGGAGGTGCCATCGGGGGGCAGGATCAGAATCTGGATTTAGACCGCTTCGGACTGGAGGCGGTTGAGAGCAGTAGAGATCTTCTGGACAACAACGCACAACACCATCTTCCAGGGGGGGTGGAGAGTGAGTTCGTGGATTGTGATGAGGTACATGTGGGGGGCGGTGGGGGATTATCTAGTAGTCTCAGTTTTGGCCAAGTACCGAACGAGGATAGCGTTCAGGGAATCGGCGGGGGACCGTGTGTTAAATCTCCCGCGGACGTGGCTGTTGTGGGTGCTCCGGAGTTGTTACCTAACTCGTCAATCATTCCGAAGAGTCCGTCTCCTCCTCCAGCTGGTACGGGTGCCAAGTTAAGAACTCGGAGTCCCCCGGTTCCAGCAGTTCAAAAGAAGTTACTCAAACAGCTCTCGACCGGCGGTCCAAGTATGAGTCCTGCTATTCAGGGAGTTCCGACGCTGGGTATGTTGGGGGCACAACGGCAGGGGGTTGCGCCCCCAACATCCCAAGGGCCGGAACGCCCTGAATCGCCTAGTGTCAATGCCGCGGCAACACCGGGGTTAGTTTACCACCGCGTGGTTAACGTGAGCGGCGGAGTCCGGGGTCCACCGCACATGGGTGGAGAACTGACCGAAGGAAACAGTGCGAGTGAACGCATCTCTCTTCCTGGATCATCCCATAACTCCGTCTCGGGGATCGGGGGGTTGTTAGCTTCCCCCAGACAGCAGCAAGGTTCTCCGTCCGGTCAGCTGCAGATGGGAGGGTTGTCTTTAGGACCGCTGAGAACCAGCAGTCCGCTGACGACGACGGCTGCTGTGACCACCAGCGGCGGAACTACCGGTATCACGACATCTTACGAGAGCAATACGAGAGCGTTGCTGGAGGCGGAGCGAACGTGGAGGGATGGATTTGATCGTGCTAAGGAAAGGGGAGAATTGATGTTGCTGTCGGTGGGGGATACGCCGGGGCTGGGTTTTCACAACGCTTCTGTGGCGAGTAGTGGGGCGACGTCGGTGGAGCTCGGGAAGGGCGACTCATCGAGGCACGAAAGCGAGTTACCAGGAAGTAGTACGCAGGTGGGTATTGAGAGGCCGGGTTCGGGGCGGTTGAGCAGTATGGATGGAATCGTGGATGAGCCGGAGCATTCGCCAAACTGCGGGACGACGGGTAAACAGCAGGCGGCACCGGGTGGAGGCGCAGGAAGTAACCAGACCAATAGAAGTTCCGGTTCCGCGTCGGACAACAACAACAGTTTAAACTCTCTGAATTCCAACTCGATTCCGGTGTACCAAACCGGGACGTCTTCCGATGTGTATCCGGCGGCGTCCCCAACTCCCCGGGATGTAGATCCAGCCGATGAAAGACCGATTAAGCCGATGAACAAGGAGGAAATTACCGCGAGTTATGGGGTGGTGAAGGAAGGCGGAGTGGCTGGTGGGGCTAACACAGCAGGGATTAATGCGGGACAACCCAGTAGCGGTATCCTCCCTCTCACCTCCGCCAACAACCAACCCAACACGCTCTCCAAGGGTACCACAGGTTCAGCGGCGTCAGCGGCGTCCTCAGCGTCCTCTCAAAGCACCTCTTCGAAACCGACTAGGAGGGGGAGTATTAAGTATGAATGCCCCCACTGTTCCCGCACCTTCGTTATGCAGAGTCAAATGGACAAGCACGCTGCCGTCTGTCAGACCGTGTTCGCGGTAAAACGGGGGTCGACGGGCGGGGGGAAAGCGCTTGGGGGAGGAGGAGGAGGTGTTGGTAGGGAAAGTGTTACGGGACTGACTCCGGGAACGTTTAGCTTTCAGCCGAGGACGAGGAGGGGGTCGGATGCGAAACCGGCGGTGCCGACTGTGAGTGGAAGTGGTGGTGGGAGTTCAACGGGAGCGGGAACGGGTACACGGAGTAGTACCGCGAGGACGCGGGCAACGTCCACCAAGCCGGCAACTGCAGCGGGATCTTCAACTGCTACTGGATCTGGAGGATCTGGGACCGGAACAAGTGCAGCCGCTACCGCAGCTGCGATGCGTCGTGCTCGCTCCCCAGATCTGGGGAGACTGCTGTTGAACAACTCATCTGGCGCCCAGCAGCCGTCCAGCGGGGAGGCCCAGAACAACACAGGGAGTACACCGGGATCGACGGTCCAGGGCACCCGCTTTATCGGAAGCAGTATGCTGGGGACCTATCTTGATCGGTTACAAGGGCAAGTTAACAACAACAATAACAACAACAACAAGGTAGCCCCGGGCTCGGCACAGCAGGCTCCGCGGGACACGTTTAACGCTCAAGGTTCCAGTGGGCTCACCGGAATCCCGAGGAAGAGGCGCAACACCGGCACAGCTCCTGGCACAACAGCTGTGGTCACAACGACGACTGCGAGTCACACATCCTCGGTCTCGGGGGAGCCGAGTGACGCGCAGCCGGAGCGGTCCGCCACATTCGCGTCCGCTAAGTCTGAGAATGACAGCATTGGAACTTCGGGGAGTGTGGGAGGCTCAGGTTCCGGCAGTGTGGGAGGCAATTTCGGGTTCAGCCTTCGGTTTTCGCCTGTGGTGAATCCTGGGAAGAGTCCGGCCTTCGTCACGCCCGCGGCAATGTCGTCTTCGTCTGGAGGCCAGGGAGTCCCGAGCTTCTCGACAGCAGCAGGGACAACGGCTGCGGCTGCGGCCTCCACAACAGCTCCAGGCTCCGCTATTCCCCAGCTGTCTCTTTCTACTCAGTCCAGCAAGAAGCGGCTGTCCGCCCATCCGCCACCGCACTCCGCCTCCCACAGCTTCCGGGGCGCAGGGCATTTGATTTCCCCAAGGGATTCGCCCTTCTCGCAGCTCCACCATCAACACGCGAGTAAAAAGCTCGTTGTGGCGGCGGATAAAGGTGGTCTACAGGGTGTGTCGGAGTCCCCACTGCCGCAGAGCCGGCAGGTGCGGGCGCAGTACCTGAACCATAGTACGAGGCAGAGTGTGACCGGGGCTGGGGGACATCCGACGCACGCCTTTCTGCGGAGGTCCACGTCGGATCTACATAAGAATTTGCCAGGACAGCAGGCTGGTGTTCAAGGAGCTATGTCTAAGTCCATGGCGGTCCCCAAGGTGCTCCAGAAAGATGCATCCGCCCCAAGGCTAACTCAGATGGCGGCGCAGCAAGGGTTGAACAACGCCGGCGGTGGTGTGGGAAGTACCCGCCGCGGCGTGGTCAAGCGGAAGCCGGCCGTTCCGGAGCAGAGCGGCGTGAGGAGTTTTGATACGGGGAATGTGCGGGTGGTGGCAAGAGTAGCTGGGTCTGGAACTAGTCAGGGTGGTACCACCGCTGCTGCTGTGTCAGCGTCCAGGAAGAGCGTGGCTGCGTCGGGGAGGGGAAGTGGTGTACCGCAGCAGCAGCCAAACGCAGTCCCGCAACCGGCTCCCGTCCAAGTTTCCGAAGTCCCAGCGCCCGTGCCGATGGAGATCACTTCGGATTCAGCAGCGATTCAGGCAGCGCCGGCCATCAGCGGCGCCACCCTCCAGGACCGGCTGTCGCGGGCGCGCGCGGCCCGGGGGTTAACAGCACAGCCGGGGGAGACGTGGAAGGGCCCGGATCTCAGTTCCTTGACGGCGCAGCTGGGGGCGACGGGTCCGTCAGCAAGCTCGGTTTTGGACCCGCGAGACGTGCTGGACGCGCTTCAGAAGCGGTGATGAGAGGCAAGGTTTAAGAGTCGTTGTTTAAGTGTTGAAGTTCTACCAGTGCCTTTAAAAAGAGGTTTGACAGACATTGATCCCCCGTGACAGACTCGTTGTTGTGAAGTATTTTTTGTACAAAGGAAGTGAGTATTGTACCACTGCGCGCGTATTAGAACGCCGAGCTCAACAGCAGCTTTGTATCCCCTGATTCCAGCAAGTCAACTGCCGAAACAACGTCTTTTTATACCGAGCACCATCAGCTGCATGCACCTTCGTCGTGTTCGCTCTCAGTCTATCGACCAATCCGTTTCTTAGGCGCCTCGAAGCGCGGCATGATCCAACCTGAATGGTTTGTTATCGCATTTGTGTAGAAGCAGTAACTCCATTGGGACAACACTTCATCGCTCCACACCAACTGACCTACCACAACACGCTTCCGCCTTCCCCATTCGAACGTTCCGATAGGTTTTCTTCGCGCGATCAGTGCATAGACCTCGGTCGCTTGCACTTCTCAGTCTTTCTAGTTTAACCGGGCGTACAGTTCATTCGTGGCCTGTCGCCCACCAAAACACCTTAAGTACCAGCACAGACTCGACCCTAAACTCCCGCCCGACGTAATCTAAGCGCAACTCACTCATTCAGTAGACCTCTCCCCCCAACTCACACCATGCCCGTCCTCTCCGACAATGCTCCCGTCATCGAGATCGCAACCGGCCCACCGGAGTCGTGGAGGTGGCGCCGCTTTCACGAGAAAGAGTGGCGCGATTGGCTCCCCAAGGAGCCCACTCCGCCGCCCATTCCGCGTGATGACGATGAAGAGCTGACCGCAGAACCCGACGAAGAACCCGCTGCCAAGTCCGCTACGCACGCGCTCAAAGCAGGCAACGGCGGTCGTCAGTCCTGCAACAGCATCTACATCCAAGCCAAGTATCTTCCGGGACCCCATCCAAGCGGCAACAGCACGACTTCGGCCACAAGCAAGGGGAACAGAGACCGCAATCAGCCAGGTACCAGCTCCAGCCCCTCCTCGCCGAAGAATGGTGGACACCAGCCCGAGCCCTTCGCGTTCAAATCTACGCCCAAGTCCAAGAACAGCTCTACGAACAAGTCCGGGAAGCACAAGGGCAGCAGAAGCAGTCCGAAAGCCGGAAAGATGAAGACCACCAAAGGCAAGACCAGCAGAACCTCCTCTCCTCAGACCACCTGCAGTATGATCGCTGCCGAGTTCGCTGGCGCCAAGGCCAACAGCCGGTCCGTTTTCCTCGTCCCCAAGCGCACCTCTCCCCTTCCTCCCGTCGCTTCCTCCGTTCACCCGCTGACCTGGGTCGGAGTTGGATTATCGTGGGGTTTCCGGCAGCTGAGTCCGGCGTGGAGGATGTTTCCGAGTGTGAATTCAGAGCCTGAGTTTGAGCAGGGTGTGGAGGAGGATTTGGACTAAGGGGTGAGCGTATGGGGTGCGAGGAGGTTTCCTGGTGTCTCAGACCGGGATGGGTCGAAGTTGTTGCGTGTTACTCTACCGAGTGAGTTCTACAGGCGTTCTACCGCGGCTGACACTCTCCAGTCGCGAGTAGACACATCATAGTTCGCATGAGCAAGCATCTTTTCCGTAGCATATCTTTGAAAGAGCTAGAAGTTTTGACCATTTTTGTCTGCAGACCAAGTACCACCGAAGAAGACCGTTCTCTAGACCAATCACCATTGAAGAAGACCGTTGTTTACAGCACTGTGACCAAACCGCCGTCTACCGGCTGAACGTTGTACCATATCATGCTCCTGAAGCTAAGCAGTACCGACGATTCAAGTTTTCATCAGGCTGTATCCATATCACTGAGCAGGAAGCTGCCGCAGCGCAGCCTCTCCACGCTGAAGCAAGCGAGATTTTGTCACGAACCAAGAACCGACTATAACCGACTGAGCACGACAATATGTCTTTGAGCAGTAAGCTACTAAGTTAGGAGAAAAACGTCTTTGAAGCACTCTTATCGTACCGCCGTACACCGGCCAGGAGATACCATACCATCGAACGGGGCGCAGCCCCTCCACGCTAAATCAAGCGGAATTTTGTCACGAACCAAGCACTAGCCATCACCGACTGAGCACTGCAAACACCACAACACGACTTTAGACTGCCACTGAGCAGGACGCTACTACCTTTGACTTGAGCAAGCTATACAAACATTTGGAGCTCTCCGGAGCTGAAGCGCACGCCGCGCTGATTCCTTGTCGATATTGGGGCGTGCCTGCAGAGGAGGTGGCAGCGCGTCGAGAACGGAGTCGGTTCGCAAGACGTACGGGAGGTACTTCGCGCCATATTCACACAGAAACCCAAGGTACCGATGTTGCATCTGGCTCTGGTCTGTTCTTGTTCGCGCCTCTGGGAGGACCTGTGCAAGTCATCAGATCTATCGAACAATCCGTTTCTTAGGCGTCTCCGAACGCGGCGTGATCTCACCCGAATGGTTTGTTTGCGCACTCTCCGCGCCATCAAGAATCGCATTTGTGTAGACACGTCCGTTTGGACAACACTTCATGCCAACATCTCGCTTCCACACGACTAAACCACCGCCATATCCTTTCCCTCTCGACCATGCAACCGTCCCCGTAGGTTTTTTTCGTGTGAGCAGTGCATTGGCCCAGGTCACTTGCACCTTTCAGTTTTTCTAGTTCAGCTGAGTTTGCAGGCCACCCGTGGCTTGTCACTCAAAACCACAGCCCCCTCCACTTTAAACTCCCAACCAACGTAACTAAAACGTAACTTAGTCCTTCATCAGGCTACCACCCCCAACCCACCACCATGACCGCAGCTCGCAGCCACGGCCCCAAGGGGGCGTTCTACGGCAAACCCTTCTACACTTATGGGGAAGACGACGATAAGACGGATTTCGACCTGAATACCGTCGCTTCCACTCGCCGGAGCAAGAAGCGCTCCCACCACCCTGCCGCCAGCCCGAGCGGGAACCAGTCCACCACCAACAGCACCACTGCCAAAGAAGCGGATGTCAAATCTACGCCCAATTCCAAGAACAGCTCTACGAACAAGTCCGGGAAGCACAAGGGCAGCAGAAGCAGTCCGAAAGCCGGAAAGATGAAGACCACCAAAGGCAAGACCAGCAGAACCTCCTCTCCTCAGACCACCCGCAGTATGATCGCTGCCGAGTTCGCTGGCGCCAAGGCCAACAGCCGGTCCGTTTTCCTCGTCCCCAAGCGCACCTCTCCCCTTCCTCCCGTCGCTTCCTCCGTTCACCCGCTGACCTGGATCGGAGTTGGATTATCGTGGGGTTTCCGGCAGCTGAGTCCGGCGTGGAGGATGTTTCCGAGTGTGAATTCAGAGCCTGAGTTTGAGCAGGGTGTGGAGGAGGATTTGGACTAAGGGGTGAGCGTATGGGGTGAGATGAGGTTCCGATGGAGCACAGAACGGACTGTTCCAAGATTTTCATGCGCCAGCAGCGATCACAGACGCAGCAGTGCACTTTCCAGCTACACTTAAACACAACATAGTTCGCATATTTCCAGAGCACGCCTATCGTACCGCCGTAAACCGGCTACAAGTTGTCCCATATCATCAATCGAGCGGAGAGCTGCTGTAGCGCAGTTTCCCCAAGCTAAAAGAATCGATATTTTGTCATGATCACGCACCGACTACTACCGTAGAAAACCCGTGAGGCGGGTAGAAGCTCTGACCATTCTCGCAAAGACCAATTACCAAAGCACTGTGACTAGACCGCCTTCTATCGGCTAGATGTTGTACCTTATCATAACCCGTTGGAAATTTTCATAGGACCATGTCCGTATCAACCAGCAGAGAGCTGCCGCAGAGCACGCTCTCCCTAAAGCGCACTCAAGCACGATTTTGTCATGACCGTTTTACCTGCCGAGCACGACCAAGACAACTCTCTCGAACGATTCTGAGCATCACACCTTTATCAAAGCAAGCTATACCAAAGATTTGGAGCTCTCCGGAGCTGAAGCGCACATCGCGCAGATTCCTTGTAGAGATGGGGGCGTGCCTGCAGCGGAGGTGGAGGCGCGTCGAGAAAGGAATCGGTTCGCGGGGCGTACCAACGGCGCACCACGCTGCCGGACACGATTCACAAAGAAATCCAAGATACCGATGTTGCACGTGGCTTTGGTCTGTTTTTGTTCGCGCCCCTGGGAGGCCCTGTTCGAGTCATCGACCAATCCGTTTCTTAGGCGCCTGTGAGCGCGGCATGATCTGAATGGTTTGTTTGCGCCTTCTCTGCGCCCTCAAGAATCGCATTTGTGTAGAAGCAGTAACGCTGCAGTCTAAGTCAACATCCCGCTCCCACGTAACCAACTCACCACATCATGCTTCCCCTTCCCTTATTCGAACGTTCCGATAGGTTTTTTTCGCGTTAGAAGTGCATAGACCACGGTCTTTTGCACCTTTCAGTCTGACTTTTTCCAGCTTAGCCGAGCACACAGTTCATTCGTGACCGGGTGCGCAACAACACACTCTACGCACCCAAAACAGACTCGACTCTAAACCCCCAACCTAACCCAGTCCTTCAGTAGACTGCCACCCCAAACCCAACACCATGTCTGCGGCTCACAACCACAGCTCCAAGGCGCCGTTCTCTCGCGCCCCCATTTACTCGAAGTGGCCCTACAGAAATGAACCAACCCAAGAGGAAGAAGATGATAAGACGGACTTCGACCTCAACACTGTCGCCTCCAGTCGCCCAAGCAAGAAAAGGGGGATTCCGCAGCGGCCCACCGCCAGCTCCACCGCCACCACGCGCACGCGCCAGCAGGGACGCGACAAGTCCAGCATCAACAGCACCAACCACAGAGAAGAAGAAGGAGCTCTCCCACCCAACAACAGCACCACCAAGCACACGCCGAAGACCAATTCCAAGAAGAAGAAGGGAGGAAAAAAGTGCAGGAACAGGCGGACCAAGGAGCAGTCCAGCAGCGGTTTTGGGAACGCCGTTAGCCAAAGCGGCGTGGGCGCGGAGGGCCCAGAGGGGCGGGCTCAGGCGGTCGCCTCGGCGCAGCAGTACCTCCCCGCCGGCGCCGCCCCCCCCGCCATCCGGCCCGCGCGCGGAGGGGCGGCTTGGGAGGCGGAGGGCGAGCACTTTACCGACATCGGTTGGGTGCTCTGGGCGTCCAGCCCAGCAGCAGCACTCCCAAGAAAGAAGATGGGGCCCAGCAGCCTAACAACAGCACCACCACGGCCACACCGAAGACCAAATCCGAGAAGAACAGGCGGACGAGCAAGAAAGGCGGCAGAAAGGGCAAGTCCAACAGCGGCGAGACCAGGGGGGATCCCGAGAGCTGTGCTGGGACCAAGCGTGAGATCAAGCAGGCCCATGGTGGAAACAAGTGCGATGCCGTTCCCAGGACAACTCGCGGACTGATCGATAGCGAATTCGCCGCCGCCAAGACCAGCAGCCGTTCCGTTTCCCCCGTGTCCAAGCGCACCTCTTCTCCACCGTCCGGCACGCTCTCCGTTCATCCGCTGACCTGGGTGGGGATTGGTTTATCGTGGGGATTCCGGAAGCTGAGCCCGGCGTGGAGGGTGTTCCCAACCGTAGAGCAAAGTGAGTCTGAGGAGGGTGTGGAGGAGGATTTGGACTAGACGGTGGCCATGTGAGTTGTGAGGAGGGAGAGGGGGCTTCGTGGTGTCAAAGACCGCTTGGATCGAAGTTATCGCGTGTAACCAAAGATGAAGTTCTACAGACGTCATAACGCGGCTGGCACTGCCCAGTCGCGGCAAAACATACCAAAGTTCAACCAGCACACTTTACATATCATAGCCTTGAAGGGGCTACAAGCTTTGGCCATACTCGTTTGAAGGCCGCGTGCCACTGAGGAAGACCGTTTTTACGACCAAGTACCACTGAAGAAGACCGTTGTTAACAGTACTGCGACCGTACCGCCGTAGACCGGCTCGAAGTTTTACCTTATCATGATTCAGCTACCACCGACGAGCCAAGTTTTCGCGGGACTTCGTCCCTATTACTGAGCAGGAAGCTGCCGTAGAGCAGTCTCCCCTATACACCAGCACAAACAAGATTTTGTCATGATCGATTTAGCGACCGAGCACAGCCGAGATATCTCTCTAGGGCGACACTGAGCAGCCCACTTTTACGGAAGCAAGCTATACCAAAGATTTGGAGCTCTCCGGAGCTGAATCGGTACAACCGGGATTGATTCCTTGTCGATATAGGGGCGCATCTGGAGAGGAGCTGCCAGTGCGCCGGAAGCGGAATCGATTCGCGGAGCGTACCAACGGCACGTCACGTTGCCGGACACGATTCACAAAGAAATCCAAGATACCGATGTTGTACGTGGCTTTGGTCTGTTTTTGTTCGCGCCGCTGGAAGGCCCTGTTCGAGTCATCGCATCTATCGAGCAACAAGTCAATCCGTTTCTTCCGCCATAATTCGCTCGAGCTCTGGCAATCCGTTCTTTCCGCGAGATCCGGACGTGGTGGTTAATAACGTTAGGAAAATAATTGAACTTTTCTCCAACCTTCTCTCTCCTGCAGCAGCCCACCGATCCCCCGCGTCAGCTGGCGCCGTACAGCTCTAAGATACTGAGTATTTCCTTTGTTTAATAGGCCAACCCTAAGCACCTATTAGTCTAGGCCCCCCAATATCCCACACCCTCCCACCATCCACCATGGTTACCCAGCATCGCAACAACTTCCTCCTCCTCCTCCTCCCAACCGTCGACGCGGTCACGCTGCGGTTTGGCGCCGAGGTCGTCCCCGACCCGGCAGCGCATGCGGCCAAGGTCCTCGAGTTCTACACGACCCCCACCACAGCTGGCACAGCTGCGCAGCTCCCCGGTCTCTCCCAGGCGCACGCCTCCGTGCTCGCCACGCGCGAGCGCCTCCTGTGCTCAGTCCCGAAGGTCTTCGCGGACTCCGAAGACGGTGTTGAGGAGGTCTTCAAGGGTGTTAAGGGCTTCGTCGTCAGGAATGTGTTAGTGAAAGACGGAGAAACTTACCGGAAGGGGTGTGTGGGGAAGGGGGAGGTCGCCGCTGCCATCGGTCCGGTTAAGACCTTTCAGGAGATGGCGGCCGCTGTTTCTCCCACTGTCACCAAGCCCTCAGATGTGTTCCAGCAGCGGTTCGGGAAGTGGTACGAGCAGTGCGTGGGAGGCGAGGGGATGGGAGAGCTGCTCAACGGGATGCGGCCATCGCCAAGTTAAGGCTGGTGAACCAGGGTTAACTTGGCGATGGCCGCATCCTGGATTCTGTGCGCCATCGGGGGGGCGATGTGCCTGATGGTGTGGATGTTTGGGCTGACGAATGATACCCGGGGGAGAGCGGTACACGGGCACACCGGGCGCGATTGGGCGGAGCGGGACGCGGCGCGGTGGGTTTTGGACGGGCATGGGAACGTGATGAGTCGCCCGCGGGGCCTGGGAGAAGATGTGCACCACGGAGAGCCGTGGGAGGGAGAGGAGAGGGAACCGTTGATGGGCGGACGTGGAGGAGCAGGATCACGGGGGAAAGAGTGGTGCTTTCCAGAAAGGGAAGAAGGCAGGACCTGTTGGGAACAGTCAGAAGGGCAAGTCTGCCAAGGCGGGCGGGAAATGAATGGAGAGAGGAGTGTAGACTGTTTAGTCAGTGTCGATCATTGTAGTTGTTTAGCATGATGTGGATAGTGGTGTATTGTGTCGAATAGCAAGCATGTTGCCCGAGAACAGATTCAGCTGTGTCGAAATTTTCATGGAACACCGCAGCGGCCAAGAGCCGTTGTGGAGGTGTTCTCTAAGTGTCGTCCATTATGTGTCAAGAGCGAGGCGGCAGCCATCCACGTAGTTCAACCTTGACCATGCCTCTCTAGTCCCGTCTCCGGAGCACTCAACAGCGAGGTCAGCCTGGGCCCAACCTCCGCCTAGGGGTGCCACAGCAGTGCCGCGTCCGCCTCAACCAGAACAACACAACCCGCCGCGGTAACTAACTCCAGTTGAGCACCCTTCTCCGCGCCCAGGACAACACTCCAGGACACCAACACCACCACCATGATCAACTGGGACAACTTCGGTCACCAGGAGAACCACTTCATCTCCACCCGCAAAAAAGACTCCACCAACATGGAATCCAAGGTGAATCTTCCCTTTGTCGATCCGGTTGCTCCGTCAGAATTTGGATTAGGCGGGGAGCTGGGGACTGTGTTGGGGGGGGAAGAGAAAAGAGTCCCCGTCGACCACGCTAAAGCCCTAGCTACCATGGCTTGTCTCCACGCTGCCAGCGGTTTGATGGTTACTCCGATAGACCTGATGAAGAACAGGCTGCAGTATTGTACATTTTTTGAGAAGAGCGAGAGACCAAATGTGCCCACCTTCGTTAAGCAGAATCCGTTCAGGGGGTGGGCGAACAGCGTGAAGTACGCGCTACTGAGTCCGGTGGTGTTCAGCTGGTTTTACGAATGTCGGAAGCACGACGGACCGTGGCAGGCGGGGATGCTGGTAGGTTCTTGCTGAGAGTTTGGGGGGCGGGAGGATGCTGGTAGGTTCTTGTGGAGAGTTTGGGGGGAGAGTGAGGGTTACTGTGGGAGGCGGGGAGTGCTCTACTCTCTTCCCCCAGGCCCGCACCCTCTCTACCATCATCCTTCAACCCTGGGACATGTGTAAAACCTACCAACAAGCCGGCCAGAACCCTGGCATCCTCTCCTCCCGTCTCGGCCGGACCGCTTGGTGGCGGGGTCTCCGAACCACTCTCATCCGCGATCTGCCCTTCACGGGTATTTATTGGGGCGGGTTATGTCTCGGTGTCAAGTACGGGCTAGTGAGCGGCAAGAACTCCGAGCACAAGTTAGACAGAGTCACTTCCCACGGGTTTCTGAACTCCGTCTGGCACAATCTCTGTGCTCCTGTTTTGGATCCGGCGCAGTTCTGGATAGCGTTCTCGTCCGCCACGCTAGCCACGGTGGTTACTCATCCGTTAGATGTGATTAAAGTCCACCTCCAGACCTTTCCGCGGCAGTTCGTTATACACGGGGTGGGACGGGCGAGGTACGAGTCATTCAATTCAACCTGGACATCTCTCACCGTCGGAATGGACTCCTCGGGGGCGAGAACGAGGACGTATAAACTCTTATGGACGGGGTTGGAGTGGAGGTTATTAAGGTATGGGTCGCAAAATAATCGCTCGTCGTCCATGACGCCTCCCCCCTCCCCCTAAATGGGATTCCGTGGGGGGGACGTCCAAAAACAGTCCGATCTGAACCACTTCTCAGCATTTTGAGGCGTTTCTAGCGTAGTGTTTGGATGCCTAGCGCGTGCGGCAGGGTACGCACAGGGTGCGCAGGGGTAAGCTTGTTTTTGGTGCATTATGATCCTTCCTACGCCGGGGCTTCTGCCCACGACCATGGCGTGCACTTCGCCAAGCAACCATTTTCATTGCACGCAGGTTATGCGCAGCAAGCGCCCACCCAGTACGCCGATTATGGCATATTCGGCAAACAACAGTCGCCCGCCTCGGGGGATGGGAAAAATCTGGACGCCCCTCCCCCACCCACAAATGAAAACCTGGGGGCGTGGCGTCATGGACGACGAGCGATTTATATGCGACCCTTCCCTTTAAAGAAATGTTCCTATGCTCACCTTCCTGGGCGCGGCGGTGTTCGAGTTTGGGTGGATCCAGGAGGAGGGCCCGGCCAAACCGCGGGCGAAGATGAATGATAAGTGGAACCCCACCGCCAAAACCCTGGACAACCTGACTATGGGTCGTCAACCTGTTACGATAAGACAGGGGTGGGCGCCGGGGACGGGGATGAACTATACTTAAGACAGGGATGGGCGCCGGGGACGGGGAAGACAGGGCTGGGCGCCGGGGACGGGGACGGGGATGAACTATACTTAGGTAGTAGGGGCTGGTGTGTCTGTCCTAATGGTACTTAGAGAGAGGAGGTCTGGACCGAGGTGTGTGTGGTATTCGGGGGAGGTGCGAACGGGAAAAGCTGCGGGGATTCTCCAGCCGGGGATTCAGTCGGGGATGTTTTAGACTGCACAACAATGGTGCGTGCTATTAAACTTTGGGAAACTGCAAAACAGCAGCCTTATACTGAGACTGCATGACTGCTGCTGCTGAGATGACCATGTAGATGAGGATCATACGACGATAACAGGTGGCAACAAGTTTTTTCCACCGCCCGCGGTATCGTTATTTCCACCGCCCGCGGTATCCAAGAGGCTGTCTGCGTGTTCATCCAAGATAGAGTGTGGCGTTGGTCCACAGTTCCCCGAGAGTAAAGAATCAAAGCAAAACCTCGTCGCGTTCAGGCCACAGTTCTCTGAGAGAAACGAATCAAAGCAGCTCGTTGCGTTCAGGCCACAGTTCCTCGAGAGTAAAGAATCAAAGCACCTCGTCGCGTTCAGGCCACAGTTCCCCGAGAGTAGAGAATCAAAGCACCTCGTCGCGTTCAGGCCACAGTTCCCCGAGAGTAACGAATGTTGCTACCTAGGCACGTGTCCATCTCATCCAAGAGCTCCATTTCCACCACTCTCTCACAAAACAGCACCCCATCCTTCATCCCATCATACACACCACTGTTTACCCCGATAAGACCCGCACTTTAATTTCTTAGGTAGTGTGTCCCTTCGTTGACATAACTTGTTTCTAAACCCCGTTCTTGTTACTTTGTCCTTGCTTGCAACTCCGTCACCCAGCCTCCCAGCTTCGTTTCGCAACCAGAAATTTGTTCCTTTTCCCCCGCGCAAATCAAATGGCTCCTTCATGATCAATGCTCGTCCGGTTGTTCTGCTCGCTTCCTGTGATGCTCGTGTCGCCTTCCGCTCGCGCTCAGCCCCCATCTTGCTCCGACCCTTCGCCGACCCTCAGCCGACCCCATCTAACCTCTAAGCACCCCAGTGAATTACACCATTGCTACCTAAAGCAATTTTTAGCGCACTCTTAAACCCACTTCCACGCTATGCCCACCCACAACAACCACAACGCCGTCGCCTCCGACACAGGCTCCTCCACTGACGACGGGGTCAGTCAGGAAACTACTCACCGTGCTCGCAGCAAGCCCACGCGCCGCTCCCGCCCCCCTTTCAGCGGCTTCTGGCAGGTGCTGTGTGTCCTCCTAGTGATCTGCGCCGTCAGCGGGGGGTTCCTTATTCAGTTTTTCGTTGACCAGTTAGTCGAGCACCGCCACATCAAGGCTCAACGGGCGCTGCTGAAAGTGGGTAATCAGGCGGGTCAGGTTAAACAGCCGGCGCATACGTCAGGAGTGGCCGCTGGCGATGTTGGGTTTCTTGCCCAACATCGCTATGATGATGTTCCGGGTGACAACACCAACTATAACTGTTAAGGCAGCACCGACCGCAAACCTGAATCTTGCGCGTGCACTGTCCAAGTGCATGCGGACGAGGTCCAATTAAGTGTGCCTTACGTCTAAGAAGTTGAACAATTGTAATCTGTGTGCCCATCACCACAACACGAAACCTGTACTCCACTAGTGTCTAGTCTGACGGAGTAACGAAAAACAAGCTGAACTACCACAAAGCTAGCCCTATGAACAACAACAAGGTAAGCCTCGGGCATCTTCTCGATGTCCGACGCACCAACGAAGAACAACCTGCAGCACCAGAAAGCTACCCCGACGAACAACAACAAAGCCTCATCGGGTGTGTTATCCCCGATACAGTTGTGACGGTTGTGGTGTGTGTTCCCTTCGGCTCGATCGAATATTACGAATCTTCTCGCTCTTCTTCTGAGGTAAATCTGATCGGTCACGTCCTTCTTCACTCGTACGAATCGTAATCTACGCTATCAGCACCCCACTACGACGCGCTATGTCGCCACCACCACCCACGCTCCGTGGCCTGGTGGTCTCCACATCCTCCGCGGCCGTCTCCGTTCTCACTCTGAGCCTCCTCCTGTTGCTCACCGGCGTACCTGTGGCCACACACGCCAAGCCCCTCCTTCCGTGCCAGATACCCTTCTACCACAAATGCGTCGTTCCCACCTATCCCCCGGACGACCCCGCCGATGCCGACTCGTCCCCCGGCACCGAAGGTCGCGCCGGCCGGCTGACGTGCTGTTCTGCGGAAAAACGGGGCTGGCCGCTGCGAGCCCTGGGGGGGGCGTTTGGGTTTCGGAGGCAGCACCTGAGAGACCCGCTGGTTGAGCTGGCGGAGAGTATCTATGGGGCGGTAGGTTGGGGTTAGTGTGGTTGTTGTCCTTAGATCTGTGCTCTGACTCACCGAAGATCTCTCAACAACAGCCACGACGTCCACCCCCCCAGGCCGACAACTCCGACCCCTCTTCTCTCCCGTGCCAAGTTCAAGCGAGGCTACGAGTGTTACCTACGTTATTAGATGTATATGACGAAGGAGTAAGAGTGCTGTCAACCATCGTTAATCGCCTCGTAACCCACATGTGCTACGCAATTGGCGCCATGGAGGAGCCGAATCTCGACGACTTCGTCGCCGTGCTAAACAAGATGAGAGACGTTTTGCGCGCTCGGGAGGATCCTAACTGCTTCCTCGACCAAAGCCCTTCTCTAGAAGACCCTCAACACCTGGGGGATGGGAGGGAGGCTGGTGGTAACCTGCTTTCTTCTTGGCTCCTCTCCCCCAACCTTCATACGGTGGATTCGATTGACCAGCTTCCGTTACCAAAAAATTGGACGTGGGAGAGCAACACGAAGGTATGGGAAAGTGTGAGGATGGAGGTGGCGGGGGGAGTTAACTCTTCGAGTGTTATGGACACAAGTATTTACGGGCAAGTTGGGGAAAACGACGGCACTTTTTTGAGCGGTTTCGTGGAGGCGCAGGCTGTGAAACTGGGAACGGGGTTAAGTGTTTTGAAAGCGGAACTGGAGGGAATGGTGTACGGGGGAGCGGGTAAGTTGTGGGCTGGAGGGAATGGTGTACGGGGGAGCGGGTGAGTTGTGGGCTGGAGGGAATGGTGTACGGGGGAGCGGGTAAGTTGTTGTGTTGGTTGGAGGGCAAGGTGGAGCTGGAGTTGAGAGGAAGTAAGTTTAGCTGCCATCGCTGATGGTGCACGTTTAGTGTGGAGTTGATCAAGGATGGTTTGGAGAGAGTTGTGCGCAGAAGCTGCGTTTAAGGGTGAGTTTATTGACGAGAGATACGTTTGAAGGACTCTCTTTGGGATGCAAGGAACTCGTCAAGATGGAGCAACCACTGATACCGGGCGTGACCGTGTGAATGACGAAGAAAAACACGTTTCATCACGAGAAAGTTTAACCACGCGAAAAATGTGAAGCGGTATTTTTGATGGATACGCACTCATCGAGATGCACGCTATTCGCGGCAGTGTCCCGCAAACCGATTGATGCAAACTTGATCACGTTGCATCAAAACCACTATCAATAACTGATCTAACTCATCACTGAAAACTTCCCCTTCCACCAACCCCAAACTTCACCTTCCTCCCAGCTCCACCTCTCTCCGACTCCGCTCAAAATCCACCTGACGTCCCGCACGTCTCTGACATCCGCCCTCCAAACTCCGCGGTGTGGTTGAGGAGGACTCTGGGGCTGGAGGAAAAACACCAGCAGCTGGATTTTCAGCAGACGGTGTTTCTCCCAACCGAAACCACGATTCCGGAGATTCCGCAGGCGGCTATATTGAATAGCGCAGAGGGAAGTGTTGCTGGAGCAATCGGGGAGATGTTGCAGCATGCGAGAAAGGAAGCTGCTGAGGGTACAACGGAAGAAGGCGGCAAGAAGCCTGGTGACCCCAACCGCGAACGCACCGGTTTGCTGACCTTTGTGGAGACTGCGCGGATCCGGAGGTATACGCGGCAGAAACCGGAGGTTTGTGAAGAACTGATCCGCCGCGGCGTCGTGGACAACTACCAGAAGGTCCAGAACATCACCAAGTACCTCCCCAAGGAAGAGGAGGAGGGTGGTGGTTCCTCTGAGGACGACGGTTCCTCCTCCGACTCCGACAAGAAAGCCGTCTCCACCCCCAACAAACCCACAACACAAGCCCCTCCCCTCTCCCTCCACGTCCGCTGTCGCTGGCTCCGTTACCCAACCGCTTCTTCCTTTCCCGTCGATATAGAAAACCACGCTATAAGCTCCGTCGGTATCCGGAACAGTGAAGAATCCAACATCTTTCAAGCTGTTCATACCCATCGCCGTAACGAGGACTTCTTCCGCAACCTCCTGGGGTGGTATATTCAGGAGCACCAGTTGTGGCGAGAGGGGAAGTCGGAGGTGCTCAGGGGGGCGATTATCGCGGTGTGCTACGGGCTACCGTATTGTGGAGGACATGGGGACCGCGTCCACGGAATCCTCTCGCTCTTCCTACTCGCCATGGCGACCAACCGGGGGTTCCTGATAGACTCGCGGTTTCCGGTGCCGTTGGAGACGGCGCTGTTACCGTCGTTTCTGGATTGGAGAGTGCGAAGTGAGGAGGTGGAGCTGAACAATCGCGTTCAGCTCGTGGACCTGACGGAGGAAGAGGTGGAGCGGGAGTTGAGAGGGTTGAGGAGGAGTCCAGAGGTTATCGCGGTGGGGACGAATTTAAGACTTCATTCGATAGCGGCTGAGTGGCTGAGAGAGGAGCACGGGTGGTTCGCGCTGACGTCCGCGTGGGTGAGTGACGCGTGGAACCATCTATTTAAGCCGACGGAGGAGATTCTGCGGGGGTTAGAACCAACGTCGAAAAAACCCTTCCTAGCTCTCCACTTCCGAGCAGGAAACGAGACGCTGGAGAATTTCGTGGACCCCGCGAGACATGGGTTGGATTTGATAGGGGAGTTCTTACGATGTGCAAAGCAGGTAGAAGGGAAGTTATCGGTGGAGCATGAGAGGAAGGACGTCGCTGATTTGTCCACGTTAGAGGAGAAGGATGTTGTCGCTCGGAAGGCTGTGCTGGACGCGGGGACGCCGTGGTATCTCGCTGCGGACACGGGGAGAGTTTGGGATCATCCGGCGGTTAAGGAGCTGGTCGCGAAGGGGAAGGTGGTGCCGTTCCCATCACTGGAAGCAGAACAACAGCAGGAATCCTCCAAGGACGTTTACCACGTCGACCGTTCCCCTGCATCCCTCACCATCTCTAACCGCGGTTTCCATCGCAGCTGGACGGAGTACCTGGCGCTGAGCCGGGCGACGGCGTTGGTGATAAGTAATAGCTTCTTCGGGGAAACTGCGGGCGAGGTAGGCAATGTACCGTTTGTCTATTATGGCGATGGCTGCGTGGAGGTGGACCTGTGAGGACGTGACCTGGTCACAGGTGGTCACCGGGGTGCAAATTCGATTTCTAAGAAGAGGAGGGTGGTGCCTGTTTGTCCAGGCATTGTACCGCTGTTCTTCCTGTGTCCGTCCTACTGTCACTGATCTTGTGTCCACGAATTTCGTTGCACCTCTCTCGGAATGGCTTCGTAACAGTCAGGTGTCGCATCAGATCCGTGGTCATGACCCAGCTCTTCCGAACTCTCCCGGCACTGGATCATGCCCCCCTAACACACAGAGATTCACCACCGCCAGGTTTGGATTCCTGGAGCTTCTACCTGATCCGAGTTTTTCCGAGTTATTGCATAAGTAAGCATCCCTGTTACATCAGCCTCTACATTAGACTGCCCCCCAAACCATGTATTTCTCTCCCCTCGCTGCTGTCCTCGGCGGCGAGTACCTTGGCCACTTCACTCACCTCGGCGACACCCTTGGCGCGCACATCGGCGCTTTCACCGGCCCGGAGTCCCTCCTCGTCACTGCAGTGGGAACAACCGGGCTTCTCCTGCAGGGTACAACCGGTACACCGGCGGAGGTGGAAGGCGGTGATACAGCGGCCACTCAGAAGCTTCCGGACACCCCCTTCCCTGAGCTCAGCACCCCCCGAGAGTTGCAGCGGCTGCTGTGCAAAAACAGTCAGCCTGGCGCGGACCGTAGGAGGGAGATCGTGAGCTGGTTAGTTGCACCTGAGAACGAGCCCGCACTCGTTGCACTCCACAATCACCGAGGGATGCGGGAGGTGATTCAAGGGTTGGAGTCTGGGTTCAAGTCCGAGGATGCAGCGGATGCGTTGTCGCAGCTGAAGCGGGTGTGCTGCGGTAGCGGTCCTGACGGCGATTTTCTCCGAGCACCCACCGCGTTTCTGGCGCAGCTGGACCGCAGCTGCAGCGGCAGACGAGGGCAGCGCGTCGGCACACCTCAGGCCCGTGCTGCCGTTACACAACAACCCACCTTCCTCTTCCTCCTCCTGCAGCAACTGCACGCTCAGACTCCGGACCGAGCGCTCCCGATTGCGTTCTGGCTGGGACCGGTTGGGCCGGAGCTGTTCGAGGGGACGCTGGCGGAGCAGTTCCCGGGGTTCAAGCAGCTCCTTTTGAACACCCACAGCGACCTGAAGCTCCAGGACATTTGGACGTCGTCTGATCGGTCCCCTGACGTCCTCCGGATCGCCTTGAGGTTTAACTTTCGGGAGAACTGTGAGTTCGTCCGGAATTGGGCACAAAATCTCAAAACCTCTCTTGGCCGCGAGACGGTGGAGGGCGTTCCGGCGGTGGTGAGGGGGGTTTTGGATGGACCGGGAACTGCTGCTGCTGCAGGGGAGGATAAGTCGGAGTTTAAGAAGGTCCGGTCCGACCAGATCTTCACCCTCACCATCCTCCTGACGGTGCACCACGTGTTGGAGCACATTCCCGAAGAGCTGCGCACCCGCGCTCTCCAAACCATCACGGAGTTTTTCCAAACGGACTTCGTCGCCGCGTGTCAGTTAGCCCTGGAGCTCGCGGACACCTTGCCTGTCCAGACGCACCTGCCGCAGCAGAAGCACTTCCACGTGTCGGCTTCTCCGCTCGTTCATGCTGTACTCAGGGAGATTCTGGCGGGGCCGTCGGGGGAGGAGGAGACCCGCGGTGAACTGCCGCCGAACATCCTCCACCTGAGGGTAATGACGCTGCGGAGACTGCTTGATGTGGATGACCGACCGGCGCTGAGGGTGCTGCTCCGCGAGAAGGAGGGTGGGAATCCGGAGTTCAGGAAGGAGGTTTTGGAGCCGCATGATGTGTACAGAGAGATGAGGCGGATTCCACATGGTGTTGTTGGGACTTGAAGACTGCGTCAGTTTGCCTGATTAACTAGAGGGGGAAAGTTTGCTGTCGGCAGAGTAGCACCGACCGCTTGCATCTGAGGTCCACGGAGAGCACAAACGGATTTTGTCGCCATTCTGAGTGTTCCACGGTGCCTTGGCACTGCGTTTCTGTCGTAGTTTCATTGGCTACTCACTCTCCCTCGATAATCGACCCCGATCCCGCACCCAATCGAAGAACACCCCGCTCCCAACGACCACAAGTTGTGTAGGTACAACAGCATTCTGTCCAGACGGATTGTTGATTGTTATGATCGGACCGGGGAGTAACGAGTTAGCTTGGTCTTTTCGTAGATTCGCTCAATCAGTTTTCTAGTTTTCAGTTTGGGTACAGCTTAGCCGAGCTTGGTTAAAACAACAACTTCAATCACCCTTTTCTAGTGCTATTCGAGTCTGGATCAAAACGTCAACGCAATGTACCCCCGCGGTTCCCTCGCCTGCAACCTCCCTGCACCGGGCTATCACCAGCCTTCATCCTCCCTGACCAGTGCCCAATTAATGCCGTCGAGAGCGGCCAGCAGTTCTTCTCCCCGCTTCGCTTCTTCGCCCTTGAACTTCCCTTTCTTCAGCCACTCCACCAGCTGGGTCCGCATCCTCTCCCTGGCCTCCTGGACGAAGCGGCGCTCGTTGCCGCCGCTCCCGAGCCTGAAGCTGGCTGTGGGGTGCACGTTCGGCTCGGTCGGTTCGGAGGACTTAGGAGGCTGGGTGGAGGAGGAAGTAGAGGGGGTGTTGTTGGTGTTGTTCACAGGCTGTGGAACCGCCGCAGAAGACGTCGAAGAACCATATCCACGACCACGCCGAATGTTGCGGTTCTCGTGTCGCTTATCCCTGGGAGACGAGGCCATAGCACGCTGCGCAGGGGCTGGAGCAACGGTCAGCACCGGCCGCAGCATGACCCAGGCACCGTCGGAATCTGCAGGACCTTCCTTAGCGGGGACAGCGACAGCTTCTGACTCGAACTTGGCGGTCGGCACAGCACACCACGTGAGGTTGTAGCTTTCCAGCCGTGCTCGAAGGGACCGGGTGATGTACGGCGGGCCCTGCCGGTTCTTCATCTGGTACACAGCGTGATCCTTCAGGGTGGCGGCGGGCAGCCGCAGATACTCACCATTCGGACTCCCGCGGCCCATGGTACCCGGCAGGCCGCTCACCACCACCTTGTCTGGGTTGGTGAGGGTGGTGATCCGCTTGATGACGTTTTTCCAGAGGTGCAGGGGGTCCCTTGTGGCGGCAGCCTCGGAATCGGAGTCGTCATCCCCCGCAGGTGCGGGGACCACACCACCACCGTTCTGAACTGGAACGTCACCGGAACCCACACCACCACCGCCCTGCGCCACCACGTCACCGGAACCCACAGCTCCACCGGACCCGTTCCCACCACCACCAGCCTCTGAACCACCCAGATCCAGCACCTTGTCCAGTGCCCCCGCGCCACCGACCAGCTTCTCCAGAGTCTCCCGCCTGACCAAGTACGACAAGTTTTTGAGGTACTGCTGGTTTTTGCCGGCGCCCTCGCCGTTGTACTTCCGCTTCTCGTCTTCCCCACAGAGGCTCCCACAAAGCTTGCGCCCCTCGCACAGGAGGTGCTGGAAATCGCCCCACTGGACGGATTTTCCAGTGGGGGGGAGGAGGTTCAGCTCCGAGCACAGCTCGTTGAAGATGGGGAAGGCCGCCTGGGAGAGCTCCCGATCTCCCCTGTTGGCATCCCCGCCAAGCATGGGGAAGACGTACCCCTCCGGGTTCTGGCGGGGAAAGCGGAGGAGACCCAACGTGCCGGTGCCCAGGAGTCCGAACGTGGTGTACTGCTTGGACTTCTTCCCGGTCTTCACGACGCGCTCGTGGGTGTGGCCGAAGCGGTGGAACTGGAGCTGGACCAAACTCTTGAACCACTTGGGGTTCAGCGGACCGCTAAAGGCGTGGTTGAGGAGGTCGCGCTCGATATCCCCGTCCGGAATGTAGCCCTGTTTAGGCTGCAGCTCGCTTAACATGAGGATCTGCGACGTGGGAGGAAGAGCACTTTTTTTCACCGGGACGGCGTCGGACTCGGGATCTTGAGCGGTTCGGATTTGGGACCAAACCCTGCAGCAGTGCGCTTCGATCACGCCGTTGATCATCAGCCTGAGGATGTGCTTGGACGGATTGGGACGCAGACGGTGGAGACGGAGTTTCTGTGCGGGCGGAAGGGAGAAGGGAAGTGCGTCACCACCAACAAGATCACCACGAAGCATCAACACCACAACCACGCAGCATCAAGGAGCATCAACATCAACCGGAGCATCAACGTCAACAACCATACACCATCAGCATCACCACAACCACATCGGACCAAGACCAACACCAACCACACATCATCAGCATCACCACAACCACACCGGATCACAGACAACCACCACTTACCCCTGCTTTCGACCACACTCCCTTCGCTGTGCTCGGCAGGTACCCGAGCATTGCGGCGCAGATGACCTGGCGCACGTACTTGGGGGACCCGAGCTGCCGCCTGCAGATTCGCCAGATCTGCAGGGACATGCTGTCGAGCAGTGGGTGATCCCAACAGTGGCGCCTCGTACGAGCCCAGTCCTCCACGTCCTTTCCCTTCACTTCGCGGTGGAGGATCCGGGTCAGCAGCGGCGCCACCAGCTGGCAGAACCGCTTGGTGCGGGCGTAGCGGTCGTCCTGGTCGGCGGGGTCGAGGGCGAGGGGGCGGGAGTACTTGTCGTGCCATTGGAGCCCCAGCACGATTTTGGTGATGACCGCGAGGGTCGCGATCACCGCCGGGTGCTGCCGCTTGGCGAGCTCCTTCTCGGCGGCGGTGTCGCCCTTGGCCTTGCTGGGAGGCGGGTCCGAACTGGCGACGGCAGCGGCGTCGCCCTTGGCCTTGCTGGCGATGGAAGGACCTGGGGGGAGAGGGTTCGAGGAGGTGCGGATTCTAGCCGCGATTGATTGACCAACTACCATCGAATTCATGAAAAGCACTTACCACGACAAGCCTCCACCGTCCCCTCGCTTTCAGCGGCGTCAATCCTGGTCGTCAGCTTCGCGACCACCTCCTCGAGGTCGAGCTCCGCCGCCCAGAGGGGCAGCTCGACGAGGTCCTCCTGCAGTTCGGGAAGGAGATCTTCGTCGAAGATGTTCTCGGCGGTGGGGTCATCGTCGGCGTTGGGGTCACCACCATCGTCGGAGGACTCGTCTTGGGGTTCTTCCGGCTTCGGCGCCTTCTTCTTCGTCGTCGGGCGGCGCTTGGGTGGGGGGGCGCAGGGCTCGATGTTGAGGGAGTCGGTGGAGACGGTAGTCTGGGGGGAAGGGGTACAAACAGGTCAGATTGAACGGGGGTTGTGGTCTGTTCGGATAACAATTATGCAATGTAGATCGGAATTAGCTCGTGATTACGTGTTAAATGCAGTTTGGTCAGATGACATAACACTAACTTACCCCCAGCTGCCGCATCAGAGGCTCAATGGTCGTGTGGAAGGTCTCGACGCTCAGCATCCCACGCCGTTGACGGGGTGCGGACCGCGAGCGGCGGGGCGTGGAGCGGCGTCGTCCACCGCGAACGACGGCGGGCTCGAGCTTCCTCCTCTTCAGCGGGGGCCCGGAATCACTGGTGGTGGCGGTGGGCGGAGTGGAGCCGGAATCGCCATTGGAGGCGGCGGTGGGCGGAGTGGAGCCGGAATCGCCATTGGAGGCGGCGGTGGGCGGAGTGGAGCCGGAACCGACAAGGGAAGACAGGGCGACACCCATGGCTGTGTTGGATTGTGTTGATGTGTGGCTGTGATGGAGGAAGAATTTGGATGGAGAACGTGGTGGACGGCGCAAGACAGACGAACCGTAATACGCAAAGCTCGAAGAGAGCAGAGACGCACGCAGTTCAAAGAGGACAGGGGGACGCAGTTCAAAGAAAGCGGAAGAACGAAGAACACATTATGATGCACGCAAGTTGTGACCAGATCGGGAAGAAGAAGACTGTTCTTGCAGTAACACATCAAGAGCCACTGAATCAGATCCTACCCGAAAATTCCACCTATCAGTGCTCATAGTCAAGTTCATACGAAGGATTCTTCAGCGTGTTGTAGGTCGTGCTAGTTGTGCCCGCAGGTTGCCCAGCCCCAACTCCCGGCGTACTTCTACCTAGCACACCCGCTGCATATAGCTTGTTGTAGTCGCAGTAGAAAACAAACCGCTTCCAAAGTTGTGCAGCTTGTCGCAGTCTCCCACGTTTTTGGGACCGGCCCTAAGCTGCCGCCGATGAGAATCTTCACGAGCTCCATTTTCTGCTACGTCGCGACCGGCCCTACCGCGCCGCACAACCTTGTTTTCGGACCGGCCCTAAGCTGCCGCCGATGAGAATCTTCACGAGCTCCATTTTCTGCTAGGTCGCGACCGGCCCTAAGCTGCCCCACAACCGTGTTTTCGGACCGGCCCTAAGCTGCCGCCGATGAGAATCTTCACGAGCTCCATTTTCTGCTACGTCGCGACCATCCCTACCGCGCCGCACAACCTTGTTTTCGGACCGGCCCTAAGCTGCCGCTGATGAGAATCTTCACGAGCTCCATTCTCTGCTATGTCGCGACCGGCCCTACCGCGCCGCACAACCTTGTTTTCGGACCGGCACTAAGCTGCCGCTGATGAGAATCTTCACGAGCTCCATTCTCTGCTAGGTCGCGACCGGCCC
>Ga0099798_10100_pt1 | contig 26075 bp, 22 predicted proteins | sample Uncmet_Sort29A_1_FD_89870 | JGI IMG/M metagenome (GOLD analysis project Ga0099798, IMG submission 89870) | Marine eukaryotic communities from CALCOFI LINE 67, Pacific Ocean - CN13ID_Sort29A_1 | ecosystem: Environmental > Aquatic > Marine > Oceanic | place: Pacific Ocean: Monterey Bay | collected...
CTCCGCCATGACACTGGCAGGCAGAAAAGGCAAGAAATGGCGTGCGCCATGCGACCGTTTGCGGCCTTTGAAATGCCCACTTATTTGAAATGCCCACTTTTCCGGGCAGCCGGGGAAACGGTCGGCAACGGGGCCGGGGGCGGTCGGTCGGTCTTTGCGGGTTTGGCGGTGCGGCCGCTGGCCGCTGATGGAAACCGAACATGGCGCGGGCTGGATATACTTTTGCTCGAGCTGGCGAAGACAGAATGCTCGGCGCTGTTAGATGCTTGTCCGCGTTAGGAGCATCAGTCGGGGCTGCAACTGCCCTTCTGTCCGCCGGCACCGAGAACGTGCCCGGCCAGACCCTGGCATCCGTCTGCTTTTGCGAGTCCCGAAATGACCGCACAAATGACTCGTGGCGTCGGAACCTTGGCCGGTGGGGCGGAGGTTTTTGGCAAGATTCGCGTTGGTATGACCTGCAGCTGCCTCGCTTACTGCCCTTGGCGAACGAAGTCGTCAAAGAGCTCATCTTTGCTCTACCACCCTTGACAAGAGAATCGCGTGTTTTAGACGTTGGATGTGGGTCGGGCCGAGCTGCCGAGCTCGCAATTGCGGCATACCCGGAAGCTGACTACACACTCGTGGACGTTGATGAGGAGAGAGGTTCAATGGCATTGCGTCGTCTCCAGGCAAGTGAAGGAGGCGAGTCGACGCGCCATCGTTTTGTTAAGTGTCCTCTGGAGCCGGGATCGAGGCTGGATTTGCTAGCTCCAGCTCAGACCCGTGGTGGCAATGGGAAGGGCAATGCGTTTGATTGTATCATAGCTTTGCAGTCCATCCGCCACATAGTTGCGCCCCCGGCCCACTACGCGCAGAAACACCAACTGCCGCGGCTTACTGAAACCTCAATCACACCCGCCGAACGCCGAGAGCTCATTCGCCGCCGGTACTCGGCTATGTGTTCTTCCCTTCACGATGCTTTGGTCCCAGGTGGTCATTTGCTCCTCGGTGATCACGTCACCAACGATCATCCGGGCGTTTTTGAGCACTGCGAGCTTATGCGGGACGCCGGATTCGAGGATGTTGATGTCGCGTGGGTGAAGGAGGGCTGGTTTGTAGTCGGTGGTCGCGCAAAGAAAAAGATCGACGGCGACGTGGTGATCGAATAATTAAAAATATGTGTTGTTACTACTAGTTACACAGTAGTGTGTAGTTGTAGTTGTTTGTTGGGCGCGTTTTTTCTTCAGCATCCAGCAATGCATCATGATCAATGTTTTACCAAGTTTACAAAAGAAGTACAGTGTACTCTACATGTATTTCTTTGCGCATAGTAGAAAAAAAAATGAAAAATGAGTTTTCCCCCCAATTTTGAAAAATCTTGGGCCAGCTCAATCGCTACGCAATGTTGTCAATTGTTGTCGCCTGCGTCCCCTGCTCACTGATCACCCGACACTACTTTTTCTCCTTGCATTTCGTCGTCTCGACGACCGAGGTCCTGCTTTGACCGGGCTCACAGCGACAGAGACAACCGTTGTTGTTGTTGCGCCATCTGCTGTCGCGCCGAGCTCTCGAATGGCATAAAGCAGCTCCGTTGGTGAAACATCTCCATCTCCGTTTCCAAGAGTCGCGTCGGCGTGCTCCATCAACGCCGTCAAGTCTTTCTCCGTTATTTGCCGCCCACCGGCAAACGAGAGGTGCTGCACGTGGTCCTTGAGCTCTTCAACAGTCAGCGTACCATCAGCGTCGGCATCGAGGAGCTTGGCGGCCTCGCCTTGTGAAAGATGGCCGAACGAATCAAACAATGCCTGCGCCACCTTTCGAGCTCTCTTGCGCCGCTGCTGTTTCTTTTTCCGCTCCGACACCGCGATCCTCTCGGCGTCATGAAGGCGCTGAGCGGCTTCCACTTCCTCAAAATGGTCTGCAATCATCTGTTGCGCCTTCTTTGTGTCTTCTTCCTTCTCCCGTTTTTTCTCTGTGATGTCAAGAAGAGCTGTGCTGCGACGTTTCATGAGCCTTGTTTCCATCCGCTTGAGCTTTTCGGCGCCTGACAGCTGGCTCACCCACACCATAAACTCAGACTTGGACAGCTGGTCGTTTCCGTCAGTGTCAAATTCAGCCAACGTTTGTGACAGTTCCTCATCACTGACGGCCAGATTCAGCTCCCGCATCACAAGTGCCAACTCCACGCGTGAGAGCTGGCCAGAATGATCGGAGTCGAACTTTTCCCACGCTGAAGACCATTCGCGAAAGCTCGAAACGGCTGCTGACTTGCAACGAGAAAGCCGCGTCGGTCTGTGGGCCACAACGCTGGGAAACGACGCTGACAATGGCTCTGTGTGAACAGGCGTGACAGCTACTACCTTTGTTGACGTTATTTGTCTGTCTTTGGCATCAGAATGATCCCAAGTCTTCTGGATGAGCGCCCGAACCGCAGCTCGACGGTCAGAAATGTCCTGTTCACGAACTAGAAAGCCTTTTGTAGCGGCAGCCATAAGTTCTAGGTGGATTTTATGCAAGTTTACCCAGTTGCTGGCATAGCGCTTTGCCAAAGCGAGTGGCACTCGCGAAAGGGCGCCAATGCCGGGAGCTGAGAGTATAGTTGGGGCAGCTGCTCCTGCCGCTGGCTTTGTTGATAAGGATGACCCAACTGGCAGCACCTTTGAATTTCTGGCTTTTCGTTTGCACACGAGAAACCCGCACCTTCTTTGAAACATGGATGACTCCGAGAAGAAGATTACGGTGAGAAAAAAAAGACTTAGAATGCCTCCAATGAATATGAATTCCATTAAGGAATCAATGATGGCGAGCTCTTTTGCCAGAGTGTCTCCCGCACTCTCGCTAGATGGAAGTTCTGTGAAGAGCTGCGACATCCCAACCAGGGTTACGCCGAGGTAAACGACGGCGCCACAAATAGCAATTTGGTTTTCAACGGGCTCTTGGAAAGGTTTCAAAACAGCTGGCATCATCAGCTGTAATATGCTTACCACGATTGCTAACGGCAGCTGAACGGCAGGGGATCTTGAAAATATTCCAAGAACCGCGACAAAAAACAGAGACGTGATCATCTGCCAAAAAACACGTCGCCAACAAATTTAAATTCAACAAAACCAAACAAATGTGAAAACAAAACTATCACACCTCAACCAAGAACCACCACCAATATTTGTCTTTATACGCCGCAACAAACAGCTGAAGAGCCTTATGCGATCGGAGGTGACGCCGACGAACTAACATGCGAGCTGAACGGCGCATGCGGGAGGCAACGGAAACTGCCGCCGCTGGAGTGAAGCTTTGAATCTTGGCGTCCTCTGCTTCCGATGCGAATTGATCACTCTTCATCCTTCGTCTGTCAGCTCGCACGCAATGCTGAAGCAACAGCGGGATTCCCACAATGTACAGTGCAATACCGAGTGCACTTAACATCACAAGACCAATGTATTCTTTGCTTGACCACTCACAAAGCGTCTGAGGTTCCAAGTTCAAATGACGTTTTCCATCTCCCAGAGTTCGACATTGCATGGCAGAGAAGAAAATAGCACCCAGGCCTGGATACATTAATTTGATTGCAAGGAGAAACATCGAGGTGAGCCTTTCCACCCAGACTATTCCATCGTGTCGACGGCGGCGGCGCGAGTGCACGCAGCGAAGCATCAGCCAAGCAAGTGCAACGAGGCCAAAGAGCCACGGAACCATCAAATTCGACGTCCAAAGCTTCATCACAAACGACATTGACAGCTGACACGGCTCCACGACGAGCAAGACGTCGGCGATGCTGAAGTAAACAATCTTCAACGTCTTGAAGCAAGATCGCATGAAATCAGGCCAAACAATTGTCGGAAAGGCAACTCCGAGAGCTCCTAGACGTTGGAGGTAGGCTGTGGAATAATATTGAGAAAATTGTACTAAGCGATAAACAAACGCCACAACAAGAGAAGAGTCAAAACAAAAAAATTACTCACGGAAAAGTGTAGAGAACACTTCCTGCGCACGCTCCGATGTTTCAAGAAATTCTTCAACATCTTCGGCTCCTGACGCCTGCACATCTTTTGTATCGGCCTCTTTTCTCCCACCGACGCCTCGATGCGGAGCCTTCGCTTTGTGGCCGGCAATCGCAGCAGCGGCAACGGCCAAGAGCAAAGTGACAAAGCTAAGAACCGCTGGCAAAACAGCTGGTGACTTTACCGATCCGCACGCAATACAAACGCCCGAAATGTCGTGCACAAAACCTTCACGACACCACGCGCAGCTCACACCGGCAGACCCTTTAACACAGGTACTGTAACTCGAGTTGCTTAGGATAGCAGTGGCTGTTGCCAAGTCTGCACACTGAGTTTTGGGATCAACTCCTCGGCATTGTATATATGGTTCTAAACACTGTGTGACTAAGGTTGGCGAATTTTTGGATTTTCCTTGCTCACGCCAATAGCCCTCCCTGACACTTAGAACTCCGCCACAGCAGAAAGCACCAACTCCAAACTCAGCACAGTTTTGGCAGTCGAGTGACGCGTTTGAGGCGTCTTCCGAGACAAACCCATCGTTGCATGTGCACTGTACTCGTTCCACGCCTGGCGTGCCACTAAATCGCGCACAGAACTTACACACAACTTGACCTGTGCTTGATTGATACTGTCCATTAATGCATTGAACACAGGCACCAAGTCTCTGCGTTCCAGCAAACGTCCCGTGAGGACAAGCGATGCAGGTAATTTGTTTGGCCAGATTAGAAGAGAAACCGGCTGGGCATGCATAGCAAGAACTTGCATTGAGGGGACTCCATTCCCCGACTCCACAATCCTGGCAAGCGGTGTTCTTGTGATTTTCGCACGTACTTGTCTCTTGCTGCCCTCCCTCACAGTGGGTACACAAATCGCACAACGTCTTGACGTTGCTTCCTTGAAAATATCCATCGGGACACTTCGTGCACGTCGGCGAGTCTATTGACGAAGAGAAGGTTCCAGAAAAACAGCTCTCGCACGTACGATCATTCGTTGTAGCGCAATCGTTGCGAACGCGCTTTCCGGCGGAGCAATGTGAGCAATTCGACGCAATTCCGTTGACACAAAACTCGCCTGGAGCACACAGTTCTTGTCTCACTCGAACTTGATCCTGGAGTACAGTTTTGAAGCCTGCCATGGCAAGTTGTGGGGCGATTGATCCTGAGCTGCAAAACGACGCCGCACTCGTGCAGTTCTCACATCTCGATTTGCCAGGGAGCTGTTGGAAATAACCTTCAGGGCATGGTGCGCATGACGGTGAGTCCAAAGAAGAAGAAAAAGTGCCTTGAAAGCAGTTGCTGCAAGTTCGATCCTGCGTTGTTGTGCAGTCGTCGCGAACGTGCTCACCAGCCAAACAATTGGAGCAGTTGAAGCGAAGTCCATTGGTGCAAAACTCCGCTCCTGCCATGCACAACGTTTCACCAGTGAAGTGCGACGCAAATTCTGGTGTCGTGTAAAAGCCCGCGGAAACTGATTTTGGCTCTGCCGCTCCTAATTGGCAAAAGAAGGCGCTGTTGTAGCATGCCGAACATTCAGTTGCCCCTGCATCACTTTGGTACCAGCCAGACGGACAATTCGAACAACCAATAGAGTTATTCATAGCTGACATTTTTCCTGGTTGGCACGTAACGCATATGCGATCACTTTCCAGCGTTGCTTCAACGTGCGTCGCCTCTCCTGGTAGGCAAGTAGTAGCTGTTTTGCGCACTCCTCGAATGCAAAACTCGATAAGCTGTACACATAATGTTTGTGACTCTTTTGGCGCTCCAACTGATGCCGGCCACGAGTAGTAACCAATGCTCACAGCCATAGACTCAGACGACCCTTCAGGGCAGTACTCTTCTTCCGTTGCATTGCAAGGTTCACATCGTGAGGCATTGGTCTTGCGTTGAAGCCAGCCGGCAGGGCAATCTTTGCAAGCTACTGCGTTGGTGCTTTGAGAGAACTGCCCAGCTTGACACAATTGACAAGTGCGATCCCTGCTGGACGTCGCGGACACAAGAACACGACTGCCTGGGAGGCAGTCATCCCATGGAGTGCAAAACGTTGCATGAACCCCTTCTGGACGGAAACTGAGTGGAGGACACAGAAGTTGAGACGACGAGTTTGGGCAGAAATGCCCTTCACCACAGAGGTTACTGTTTGAACCGTCCGATCCTGCAGGGCAAAACATCGAGCCATCGTTTGCACATGTCAGTTTCGTTGTTGGAGTGCAAGTGAATCCAGTAGGGCATGGCGCAGCAAAACTTCTGAAAGCGGCATCTGCGCAATCAAAACCACCTAAACATGGTTCTGGATTAGTGTCGGGGCTGCGACACACAAAGCCCTGAGGACAAAGCTGCTCCTGTGTACCACTACCGGCCGGGCACCAAGAACCGTTTGTTAAGCACGTTGTGCAGACTTGAGTCTGGTTGGTCAAGATAAGGCGCTCACCTGCATCGCATAGTATCGTCGGGCACGACACGGAGCTGGCTCCACCTGCCAGCATTGCAACAAATTCCCACGTCGAAACGCAGTTCTCGTCGGCACTTGACACATCTTGACATTGAAACGTCCCCAAGGCAAGACCGACTTCACAGGCAGGCGCACAAAATCCTCCGCCAGTTGAAAAACACGCCATTCTTTTCTCTAACGACGAATTGGAAAAGCTTTTAGCACAGGAGACCAGACTAGTCAGTTTACCCTTAAACACACTCTCTGTGGTGATGGTGTTAGAGTCAGCAAGCGTGCGAACATTTTTAAGAACCGTCTCCAATGGTGCAAGCTGAGCAAAGAAGGTGGAGCCTGGTTCAAATAAGTCGATGTCTTGAAGCTTGAAGTAAGTTGTTTGAGAGTGAAGATAAAGCAGAGAACCAAAACCTCCAGCTGAGCTTTGGCCAGTAAAGCTCGAACTTTCGATAACAAGACTATCCTGGTTATCGTGATAAATACATCCGCCGTTGCTTTGCGCAGTGTTGTTGTGGAAATGCGACTTTTCAACAGCGCTCGTTGCAGAGAGAAAAAGAGCTCCGCCGTTTGTCGAAACGTCGGAAGAAAAAGAACAGCTCTGCACCGCGCCGCCGGGCCCCGTAAACTCTAATGCACCACCAATGTCCGAGCCCTGTCCTTGCCCGTTGACAAACGAAAAGTTGAAAACCCGCGTTCCTGCCGCCGACTGCATAATCTGCCTCGCCCATCCTCCGTTTAGAGTGCAGCCTTGGCCACTTGTGTTTGAAACTCGACTTAACATTGGGCTTCCGGAAAAATTGACAGGCGTCCCGTCGAATCCTGTGCACTTTACAGTTGGGGCTTTTGAGGGAGCTGATGTTGGCGCTGGTGTAGGACCTGATGTTGGAGTTGATGTTGGAGTTTTAGAAGGGGCAGATGATGGTGAAAATGATGGTGAGAATGATGGGGTAAACGTTGGAGCTGATGATGATGGAGCCAATGTTGGTGCGTCTGTCGGGGCAGTAGGGGCAGCACTCGGAGATGATGTAGGACTGGCTGTCGGGTTTGGGTATCGGTAGCAGATTCCTCGATGTCCATTTTGCTTATTTGTATTACTCCACACTTTGATCGGATTGGGGTTTGTATTGAATCTAGCACACCAAGAATTCCCATTTCTTTCGGGCATGGCCCCGGTGCTCCCTCTTCGTCGTCTTCTATTTCCACCTGCGTCTGCGCTTGCTGGAAGAAAACAGCCACGAGGTTCCTTGTTGTGCGATTTGGGTCCCGAGTAACAAATCTCCATCTCCCCTGCCACTCTCGCACATTCTGCAGCACTGCGAATAGTGTAGTTCCACCGGCAGTTGGAGCGACGACCTCTGTTATAGTTCCAACCTGAGTGCCCGTTTGTGTTTTGCCCAGAAATACACGCATTGTCAGGCCACCAATCCGCATTTGTGTCGGGGTCGCATTCTTCATCACAGCCGGTGTGGAGGTCCGAGCCCTCGACATCACACCCTCGTTCTGCCATTTTCCTCGGTTTTTGCAGTTGATCTCGTTCGTCGAGGGGCAGGGCATCACCTCGTCGGCCTGTGAATGCTTCTTGCGATTGCCAGAAAAACACCGACGCCATACACAACAACACTGAAGTCATCAGGCTATACAATCACCTCAAAACAATCACACTGTTACTGGTACAGCTGGAGCTTCATGATCATCATGCTTTGTCGTCTCATCACGAACGCCGGCGCCGTTACACTTTTTCAAAGATCATCTTAAAGATCGGAACCCGGGGAACGAAACCCCGAAACCGTATCTTCGCCGACTGATGCGCACAACGCACAACGCACACGAAACCAGCACGCACCACGGGCCTGTCTAGCACGCTCGGTAGAGATGGCTAATGCAAGAAATCTTCATTTATTCCGCTCCAGTGGAGAATGGCAGAACGACTTAGATCAGGCAGTGTGCCCAAATTTTGGTTGCGGAAAGATCTTTGGCCTATTTACACGCCGACACCACTGCCGCAGCTGTGGTCGTATCTTCTGTAACGGCTGTGCTTCCAAAAATGCGTTGCTTGTCCCCGGAGTCAGCAAATTTGCCGCCGATAGGGTTCGGGCCTGTGCTGATTGCGTTAGAAAAGGACCGTTCGTGCGAGAGAACTTGCCAGACGAGGCATTCACCAGCATTGGATTGCCCGTTCCACAGCTGTGGGCACGACGGGTCATCAAATCTGGGTCGTCAGTGGAGAAGACAAACGCAGATGCTGATGCCGAGAGATGTGGCTGCTGTGCTGGTATTATCATTGGCAAGGGGACGTTGCGTCAGGTGGATGGTTGGGGCCCAGCACCCATGAGATTGTGTAGAAAGTGTGAGCAGACATTAATACCAGAGCTTCAAGTAAACGTCACAAGTACACCTGAGGTTTTGGAGGAAGAGAAGGTTAGGGAGGATGACGTTGTGATGGAAAAGGAAGAAGAATTTAGTGGTGTTGTTCTGCAAGTTCCTCAGGACTACGCTACACTTTCCGCAGCTCTGTTGGCGCTGCAAGAGAAATCAGAGGAATTAGTTGAACCCGACAAGTCAGTCCTTCCGACAATTCGTCTTGGTCCCGGAGTTCACGATTCCAGCACAGCGCCGTTGGATATTGATGCAGCACCCTCGGGTGTCCGAATTGTTGGTCACTCAAGGTCAAAGACGATTCTGCGCGTCGCGCATAGACTTCAAATCGTCAACGGATTGCCAGCTTCAAAGTTTGAGTACGACCCCGCCACTCGTCAAACAAAAGTCTATGTAGATGGTGGAAAGAAAGCAGCCGCAAAGCAGATATTGCTGAGCTGCGCGTGGCCTAAACGAGCTGAGCGATTGCAAACGCGCTTTCCAAGTCACTCACCAGCGGTCATTGTTGCATGCTTAAAGAGTCATAATGGACACGGCGGAAATGCGGCGTACGATCTGAAAAATCTTGAAGCGGAAACCCCTCAGTCTTCCCAGCCGTCAGCTCCTCCTGTTGCTGAAAATCCGCAATTGCCAATTGTGTTTGAAAACCTCACACTCACAACATTACTAACAGGTGAGAACGAGGTTCAAACGGTGCAGATTCACCCATCTTTGAAGAGTTATAACTGCATCGGGCTGTGCAACAGTGTTCAGGACGGGCTCCTTCTTGGAGCTGCTGACGTCATTCTTCTTGGTTCTGGACGTTTTGTGCATCAACAAGCGGTGACCATTGCACGTTCGAACTTGCGCATCGAGGGCGCTGGTTGTGAAGAGACGACGTTGGTGGGAAAGATTGAGATTCAAGGTGGGGCGTCAGACGTCGTTTTAAGGGAGCTGTGTGTTACTAACGAGACCGTGCTGGTGCCGACAAAGACGGGCGGGGCAACAAAGTACGACTTGCTGGACCCTTGCACCGGTGGGAGTGGCATCCAGGTAGGCTCGTGGAAGAAGCCCGTATCGCGAGGTTACGGGTTCGGCAGCCGCACACGCGGCAGTGCCATGAATGGACCAGCGACGCTCCGGCTTGAGCGCTGCCGCATAATCGGGTGTAAAGCAGACGGACTCGTCGTTCTCCCTCGCTCACAGTGTCACGCCACGGACTGCACGATTGAGGACAACACAAACAACGGCGTTCACATCATAGCTGGTCGCTGCACTCTCGCCAACTGCATCATTCAGAAAAACGGAGCATATGCTGTTTTAGTCGGCGACGCTGGGTTCGCTGAGCTTAGTGAAAAAACCATAGTTCGAAATTGTGGTTTCTGGGCATTGCAGACATACACCCATACACCTAGTTCTTGTCGAAGCGAGATTCGCGTCACGTCGTCGGAAGTCACTGTTGCGGAGATGGATTACGATCGTTACGCCAAACACGACATGAACCTCGCCTATCGGACAAATCGTGTTGTCCATGTCTTCCCTCCGACCCCAACGGAGCTTCGCAACGGAGTGGTGCGTGTCCCGGAGGATCGGCCAAACGTCCACTCTGCCCTTGCCGTTGTGCGTTCGTCGTTCCGCAGCAGCAAAGGTCGTGTTGGGACGATACAGATTGCAGCAGGTGAGTTTACCATTCCCAATACGATACGAAGGATCGAGATCCCGCCTCGCGCAAGACCGCTGCTGCAAGTTGACGTGCCAGTCTGCATCGTCGGAAGTACAAATATGGATGTGCATCGACGGCTGGTTCTTGAGACAAGCTTAATCGGGGAGATTTGCATTGCGGAAGGTGTGCGCGGAGTTGCGCTGCAGCGACTCTGCCTGAGCCGGAGAGAAGGCCGGTGGCAAACTGGGTATGGATGTGCTACGGTGACGCTGATGAACAAAGCGGCGGTGCTGCTGGAGGGCTGCGAGGTAAGCTATATGTGGCCGCGCGACGCTGATCTAGTACATGGCACGGCCGAGGAGGAACTAGTAGCACACGGCACGGGCATTGCAGCCACAGGCATGGAGGCTGAACTGACACTGTTGCGGTGCCACATTCATGACATCACGCAGTGCGGAGTCGACGTCGGAATGCAATCATCAGCACACTTGGTTGACTGTGAGATCAACAACAACTTGTTTGGGTTTGGTGTTCAAACACACACTGGGTCCATTGATCTTTGGGGAGCCAACAAAATACACCACATTGCGTCGGCGGGGCTTTCTGCCCTCCACGGCGGCGGAGCCACGAAACCGGCCATCCGCTTGCACGGCGAAACCTGGAGCATGTTTGAGAATGGAAAGGCTGGGGGATGGCACACGCTTCGGTACGGGGATCGACGTGAGGTCCCAGAAAAAAGCGGGTATGTGTGTATGTATTTCTGTTTGGTGCACTGTTGATAGATACTAGTATCATAGAAAATAGAAACTACATGTAACGCAATTTTTGCTTGTGGTGCAGGTGGATTACGGAGCATCCAAGAATCAGCAGTGCCGACTACCCGCGCTGGACAAAGGCAACTCATCGTTGGTTTAAACCAGAAACACGAGGAGCTGTCTTGTCGCTGCTTCTAGTCAACCAGCGCCAGGCCTCACAAGGCTCAAGCCCCAGCTGCTGCTGGTCACTCCGAGCGAGTACGTACCTGAACAATGAGTGGTGGGGACAAATTTGCTTGGCAACAATGACATCACCACTTGGGGCCGTCAAGCAAGAAGACTACGAGTCGCCGATTCAAGAGACAACGACTGCGGCTACCGCGGAAATGGAAAGAGGAGAGCGATGCAGTCGCTGCCATGTCCTCGTTGCCGCAGTAGCCGGGACTGCGCGGGACTGCGTGCTGTGCAAGCGGGCGCACTGCGGGCGTTGCAAAAAGCGACACATGAAGAAAGTCCAGAACTTCAAGGGGGTTTGGAAGTGCAAGAAGAAGTGTACATTGAAAATCAGATAAAGTTTCGTGATACGGCCGGGAATAATTTTTTATTAATTTTTGTGTACTGCAGTTTCAAACATACATGATGTAGGTCCTCCTGCTACTCTACACTCTACCTTATAAAAAATATATACATGTATAAATAAATAAAAATATGTGTACATGTATGTATACACGTACAGAGAAGAACAGCATCTTAAGGGCCGATTTTGGAGATGGCTAGATGGTTTACTCTCTTTGAGTGCTGGGCGGAAGGCCCTTTAAGCCCACTGCGTTGTACATCTACCCGCTTGTAATTTCAGTCCCAGGAATTAGGTGGCGGGGGGGGGACGTGACGCGGGCGGCCGAAGGCCGCGACGTGCGGCCGGAGGCCGCGACGTGGCAGGGGTGCGGCCGGAGGCCGCGACGTGGCAGGGGGTGGCAGGGGGTGGCAGGGGGTGGGGTGCGGCCGAAGGCCGCGACGTGGCAGGGGTGCGGCCGAAGGCCGCGACGTGGCAGGGGTGTCACGTCCCCCCCCCGCCCCCTAATTCCTGGGACTGAAATAAGACACAAAAAAAAAAAAAAAACTTCATTGCGGCTCGGCGATCATCTCCCGCGCAAGCTCCTCCGCTCCAAAATGTTTTTCATTCACCGCATACACTTGTACATACGCCTCGGATGCACCGCTGCCTTTGTTCTTGACGTTAATCCAGTATTGCTCGCCACTGAGTTGCTCGCTGGTCGACATGAGATGCTGCTCAATATGCAGTATAATCCGAGCTTGCTCCAGCTTCCACGTCTTGCGCGCCTCGGCGGCGATCTCGGCAAATGTTTCACTCATCATGGCAATGAGAAGGTTAAGGAGCATAATGGTTGTGATCCAGAGGTATATGAGCTGGAGCAAGACCTGCACAGTCAGAAAGCAGCAAAGCAAAACAGCATAGGGACGACAACACAGCGACGCATAGATGATGAGTGCTGCGGCGTTCTTAACCAAACAAATTACAGCCGCACGCACCGCCCCGGGGCCGGCTGCCATGTAGTCTTCCAACCCAGCCTCTCCCATCAGACCGTCGAAACAAGACTTCACTCGCAGCCCAAACGTGGCCACGCGTCCTTCCGCGCTGGCCTCGGCAGCGGCAGCGGCAACGACGTCGGCGTCGGAGTTCGCCATGTTGTGAAACTGGATGAAAAAGGCCCCGGAGAAGCCGAGTAAAATGGGAATCCAGACGCAGAGAAAAACGACCTGAGAGATGGTGATGATGATGAGAAAACAAAAGCCTAGAACGATGTAATAAACTACATACATACATACACGTGTACACACATATAAATATACATACCATGTCGGTGTGTATCATCTTGATGATGATGACAACCGGCGGACCGCAGCGCTCAAACCCGAGCAGGTAAAACAATAAAGTCCCCCAACCAAAGATGCTGGGATGCCAGTCGAGCAGCAGCGGCAAAGAAGTCAGCAGCAGAAATGTAAGTAAAAGATGTTGTCACCAACGTCACACACGCACCCACACACACTGTACACTCACTCACACAGACCTGGCGAGTCCCAGCAGCAGATCTTCAACCTGATCCAGAGACTCACAGTTCAACAACGAGCCGTCGCCGTTGAATCGCCAAGGCGAGTGACCAGCACTAGTACTAGTACTGCCAGCGGCAGCGGCAGAGCAGGAGGCGCCAAGGTGAGCGAGTAGTCGCAGCCCAGCGGAACCGAGGACGCAAATGCTGAAGGGCAAGCAGGCACGCGTAGGCATGGACAGAGATGAGTGGTTTGCTCAGCTTACGCTCAACAACTTGTATAGCGCAAATATATTTTCCACTTCAAGGTAAGTCTTAAGCACCTGAAAATGTTGCTGCCCAGGGCCTCAATTAAGCCGGGGTTCAGGCGGAAGAACCTTCTGAGGCAATGCGCCCGCAGCTGGCCGGCGTGGGCCGAGCGCAGCGCCTGCAGGAACTCAAAGTAGAGCGCACGCAGAGCAAAGGCGAGCACCAGAAGTTCCAGACTCCAGCGGTACCAGTGGTCTTGGCCGCCAATACCACTAGTATTACTGTATGCAGCCACAGCCACAGCCTCAGTCGCGCTCACATCTATGCTAATACTTGTAGTAGGATTGATCTCATCTAACGCTGCGGCCTGTGCCTGTCCATGAAGCAAGGACGGGCGAAGTACCAGGGCGATGGTAAACGCCAACAACGCAATGAAGTGCTGCAGCGCGCGAAACCGAAATATCCGACGAGCAAAAGAGGTCCATTTTTTCTCCAGCAAATCTGCGCAGATTTCATTATTGATTGGTTCAAAAACCGCGAACGACACGACGACGAGTGCGGATTCATGAAACATACAAATGCGTGCAACACACAGAAATTCGTTTCGTGAGATAAATGAACGAAATGCACACAAAAAAGGAATAAAGAGAAAAAGAGAAGATGCCGTTGCGCGACTCATCTCGCACGCAACAAATGTACTCGTGATGTACCTTCGACACGACCAATGGTGATCAGTTCAGCTTGGCTCTGATTCACAATCTCCGCCAAAGCCGAGGGCGCCGCGTTGGCCAGCCGCACCACATCAGAGCGTCGCAGCTCCTCAATTGTCAAAGACCCGTCGCCGTCGGCGTCCATGCTGTCAAAGAGCGAGCGCAGCTGCTCCTCCGTCTGCTGCTGCCCGCAGTGTACAAAGGAGGAATTTCTCGAGGCGAACTCGTGCCAACTCACGGCGCCGTCGCCGTTAGCGTCCCAGTACTGAAAGTGAACCTATAAACATGTAGACATCAATGATGTTAGTACTCCCTACTGGATAAGTTTTAAATAAAGTGGAAGTGCACCATCTCGGCTGCCGCGGGTGTGTCCAACCCCGAGAGCGGGTAGATTTTGCACGTCACAGGGCCGTACGCCCACTGCACTGTGCAGGTGCACTCAAGACAGTGCAAGAACATCTCCCGTTTGCCCAGAGATGCGGCCAGCACCAGCGGGGTTTTGCCCTCGTGGTTGGTCAGGGACCACATCTTCCTCACGCTGGCTGTTGCCTCTGCCTCTGTTGCCTCTTGTTGCCGTTCGTCCCACAGCGCTAAAGCTCGGTCGTAGATTTCTTTCCGCTCGTGTACGACACAGAGGTGCAGTATGTTATTCCCGTTGCTGTCCGTGGCCGTGAAATCGGCTCCGTGGGCTAAGAGATAGTCCAGCAGATGAAGCTGGTTCGTCGAGGCGGCAAACAGCAGCGGCAGCTCGCCGTAGTAGCAGGGAGTGTGGCGGGACGAACCTCCCAGGCTGCCGTCAAGGCTGAAGAAGTTCCCGTCGGCGGAGTCTGTGAGAAGCTTGTCCCAGCACGGCAGCGTCGCGAGAAAATGGACCAACTCATAGTTGCGGTTGACAATGGCAATGTGCAGACAGTTCTCACCGTGGTACTCCGGTCCCTCGTACTGAGCTTCCGCCTGCTCGGGATAGTTTTGAATGATCCACTTGGCGAGGTCGGTGTGGCCAAAGATGCAGCACATGTGCACCGGCATCTCACCTACGGCTCCCCGGATCTCCAGTGCATCCGGGTCCTCTGCTAAGATACTCTCCAGCTCATCTCGTGCGTTGCGAAAGATTGCAGACCAGACTGGGTGCGAGAAGGCCATCTCCGTCTGGGCATCCACAGAAGCTCGCCGCCGACGGGAAATGCTCCGCGGCGACAAGCCGATCTTTTCTGCGCTGTTGGAGAGGAAGGATACGATCGGATCCAACGCCCTGATAATGGGATTTGTCGGCGTCTGCGGGACGATGGGAATTGCCGGCGTCTGCGGTGTACTGGCATCATGCCGCACAGCCTTCTTCTTCTTACGTGCAGGAGTTTGATCCCGCCGTCGCCGAGAGGCTTGGGAGGAGACCTTTCTGCGGCTGCGGCTCCGTGTGTTGACCATGGTGTTGAAGATCGCGGGGCTGGGGCATGGGGCCGTGAGGAATGTTGCTGCGCCGCGCCGGGACTTCGCGGGTTCGGGGATTTTCGCGGAATTATTATAGCCGGGGCGGGGCGGGGGACGATCGGAATCGGAATCGGATCCTAGAATCCTGATGATGGTGATGGTGCACGGATGAGTGTGGGTTGGTGGGTGCGGTGATGCGCGCTCATGCGCACTGATGGACTGCTGATGGCATCAAGCCTTACTGCCCTGGACGCACTTCTTTGCAGTTTGACTGACCTACGGGATGCCAGCGTGAAGCTTCTTGAAAGGCTTTCCAGGCCTGACGGAGGCGGCCCTCGAAGCAGAGGAGCCGGCGCGGTATGCCCACTGCAGTTGACCGATCCTCAGCTTGCAGGCATTATTGCTGATGGCGATAAATGGCTCGCTTCCACATTCGGCGGCGCAAAATCGTGGCGGGGCTGGGGTATTGCAGCCGACGACACCAAACCCAAACGCTGGTGGCGGCTCCGTCGTGGGGCGAAGGCGGCCAAACAGGCGGTGCAGGCGGTGGAAGCTTTGCAGCAGGAGCGGCGTGAAGTCGGAGTAGTTGCAGATTCGGAGGCCGCAGGGGGTGTGCTGACAGCGCTGTGTTGTCTTGGACTGGAGCCGAGCGATGTGCTGGCCATTGCAGAGCGGATTGCAGTGGCTGCTAGCCTTGATTTTCTCACGGCTGCCAATCTTGCAGCAGCCTTGGCCGATGAAGCGGCGGTTGTGGAGGCCTCCAATATCGAGGCGGCGGCGGTGGAGGAGGATGATGAGACGGACGTCGACGTGCTGCGGTTCCATGCCATGGTGGAGCGGACTCGAGACGTGCTGGCGTACAAGATGCCGACTCGGACAAACAACATTGCAAGTTTGTGCGGACGAGACCGGGAGCTGCAGCGCCAGGTCGGCCGGGACGCCGCCGCCACTCGCCCGGTGCGTGCGTGCGTGCGTGCGTGCGTGCCTACGTCGTCCACCTGTACAGTACAGTGTGTATACATACTCCCTACTGACTGAGCCAGTGACTAGTAAGCCAAGACAAGCTCAGCTCTATCTGCAATTCAGGTGTATTCCTACTGTACACTCACACTCCTCATAATGTATGACCATTGTCATGCCATGCCATGCCAATACAAATGCAAAGGTCGTCCACTTGAGCTTGGCCAAGCTCTGTGTGAAGTTCCTCGACCTCAAGCGTCGCCTCGGGTCCAAGGTAGAGCGGCTAGTCTACGCCCCGACAGGTGTGACGTCATTCTCCTATTCCTATTGTACTGGTGCATCATTGCACTATACCTTCTTTTCATTTCATCGCTCGACATCGATCTTGAGATGTATGTGTATTTTATACGATTTGTAATGTCCGGCCTGATTGATTGATTGCCTGCTGGCATACACATACATGCACGTGGGACTTAAAACCGCTCATTGATGCTCTAACTGCTGCACCGCACAGCTGCCATGTCCCCAGCCACGGCCGTAGCATGGCTTGTATCCCGGCTGCTGCGGTGTCGGCCTCTGATGTTCATGATGAGTCACGACCTCTACCTCCTCCGTGACGGTCAGGGCGGAGCCTCGGCCGCTGGGTTTGATGCCATTGGAGGCGCGAATGAGCAGCCACCGCTGCTGCTCAGACATTTGCAGAGCTACGACGAGATGGTTCGTCCATTTCCACCCACGCACGCACTCACTCTCACATTATACCACATACATAATATGCGAACTCGATTCCAGGCCCTCTCCTCTTTCCTCTGCGTCTCCACACCCACCGCGTTTGTCAACAACGGCAGCCGTGGCAACCAGGCTGTGTCTGCCGCCCCCGGGACGTTTCAGCCTCGCGGTGTCTACCTCGCTCAGGTGCGTGCGTGTGACGTCATTCCGTATCCTACAGTACAGTAGTATATTGTACTCCTACTACTGTACTAATGAGTATGTATGTATGCATGTATGTATGTATGTATGTGCGACTAAAGTTTATACATGTAGCTAGCTCGTATGTCTGTACATACATACATACATGTACACTGCATTTGGGTCAACTACAACTACACACACCGCGCTTACATCATCATGTACATACATCTATCTTTTATCTCCCAGGTCGGCGCTCGCTTTGAGCGGCAGCAGCGCATGGAGTGGCGGCAGCTCGTGGTCACACCCCAGCAGAACACACTCGCCAACGGCTACGGTCCCGCCTCTCCTGCTGCCGCTGGCGCTGCTGCCGCTGACGCCAGCAGCCTCAGCAGCGCCAGCAGCAGCGCCAGCAGCAGCAGTGGTGAGTCGGATGGGCGTGCTGATGGGCACGACGGCGAGCTGCTCCGTGTGTGGGCGCAGACCATATATGGCCTCCCGCACTTCCCACTCTGGGCCGAGGCCAAGGCCGTTCACGACCTCGACGAAGCCACACACGCCACACGCCCTCGCTACGTCGCCATAGCCAAGAGATCCTCCAGTACTACGGAGCTGCCTCTGCTCGACTTGCATCTTTTCGAGCGCCGCTGCGACCTCATTGCCAGCACCTTCCTCCTCGAGGCAGCCGCCCGGGCCCAAGCTCGAGGCACCAGAGCCTACTGCCACGTCGTTGGCCTTGGGCTTGGGGTCTGGCTGCTTCACAAGTCTCAGCGTCAAATCTATGTCGACTCCTTTGCCTCCGTCCTGCGAGGACCGGCCGCCGCCGCCCTGCTGCCTCACATCGCGGTACTCGACTTTGCCTACTTCCGCGGCGTTGAAAGTTGTGGTGGACTCGGTCACGGCGCCCGTGTCACCGCAGCAGCAGCAGCAGCAGCAGCAGCAGCAGCAGCAGCAGCTGGCGACAGAGGTGGCGGTGGCGGCGGTGGTGTTAAGTTGCGGTTTAGTCGCCGCAACCCGGCAGACAAGCTTGCGGGCGAGGATGCCGGGCTGCTCCTCGTGGCCCAGTATGCATGGGTCCGTCGTTGCATTCAATTATATGCACCCGGTGTTTATGTTTTATATATTATACCTCGCCTCGCCACCGTGCTGCATTTTATCTCATACCATTACCACGCCATCAGACTTTGCGTTTTGTCTTTTTGCTGTTGTGATTGAGGACATGAATTTTTACATCTTTCCGCTGCCTATGTGTTTGCCTTTTGTCTGCCTGATGGGCGCACCTTACTTACTGCACATTTATTTGTACTGCAGGACGGCAACGCCTTTCCCGGCAACGAGTACTGGAATGGCTCACTGTCAGCCAGCGGTGACCCAGCTGCGGCCTGCTGCAGCACGATACCGCAGTTGCAGAACCCGGATGTGAATGTCGATGGAGTTACAGGAGATGCCGCTGTAGTGGTGGCCGAGCAGCAGCTGGTGGAAGGGGCGGCAAAAGGCTCAGGAGTGATACATGTGCAGGTACAGGACACTGCTGCGGTGGAGGCGCTGATGCTGGCGCGTAGTGCCATGCGCAGGGAGGAGGAGGAAACCGCGGGCGGCAAAGCGGAGGCTGACGGTGAGGCGGCCGCGTTGCTGGGTTTGCTTCCTCCACCACCGACTAGCACTGTGTTGACAGTTGACAATATGAATATGATTTCATAAACGATGAATGATACATACATGTACATGGCTGTACAGTGCAGCAGTGCAGTACAGATGTAAAAAATGATTGATACAGCTGTAATAAAAATTCACAATAATATAAATTCTACTGCTACATGTACATCATCATATGTATGTGTACTCGTCGTTGATTTGTGGCTACTCCCATCCATACATGTGTGCATGTCCGTCTCATCAGAAGTTTTGTTTGTCGCAAAGCGGCATGACAAAGCCGAGCACTGCCTCCACTGCTTGCTTCACAGCTTGTTCAATCTTGGTCACGTTGTCGCCGGCAAGAATCCCCTTGGCCACGGCAATAGGCAGGCCCGCACTAAGCGCCAAAATCTTACTTGTGCACACGCTCTTACTCGTGCAGCACAGAGCTCCGCCGTTGACCGGGTCTGGAGCCGGGCATCGATCCCAACACACCGGCCCGACGCCCTCAAATCCACTGCGGCAGTGTTTGTAGCACAGAGCGGCGTCCTCCTGCTCGTCCGATGCGCAGCCGAGCGGTTTGCCCGCACCTCGTCCGTAGGAAGACTTGGCATAGGTGATAATACTGCCATCCTTCCGGCACAGAGCACCCTCGTCGACGTACCCGGGCTTGCAGTGCCTGTAGCAGCAATCACCGTATCAACCATCATGTTATTACCATGACCGAATGTGTGCAACAAAATGTATATATATATAATATAATGTGTATGTATTACAACGTACTGCCAGCAAACCGGTCCCACGCCGTAGAACGTCGGGTCAGCGGTGCGGCAGGCGGGGTAGCAGAGCGCCCCGGACTTATCCGGACATCCAGAGACGGAGTCGCAGCTATGAATTGCCTTGCCAACGCCCCGGCCATAAGTGTTTTTCCAGCACACCGTGGCATTGTCAGCACTCGCGCCAGAGGCAGCAACCATACCTAGGCCGGCGACCAAGAGAAGAGAAACGCGCATCGCTGTCAAGCACAAGAGGGCTATATTAGAGACGATCTTTGCTGAATTCGATCTTAGGAATACCCGGAATAGGACCTACCCGCTTACTTCGCGATTCGCGAATCCGATTCGCGCGATCGTCTTCTTTTCGCTTTCGTTCGGCCGTCTGCTTTAAATATAGTGCGCTTGCCTATCTTTGCCTGCCGCGCCCGCTAGCATTATAGATAGGCGACCGCCGTCGCTTTGTCCGCCATCGTTGCGTTGCCACAGCCTCCGAGGCAATCTTAAATGAGTTCGGCGAGCGTGTTGAAGTCCTCGTTTGGTCTTCTCGACGGCAAGGCAGCGACGCTGGTCACGTTGCGCTGCGGCAAGGCCGAGGTCGTTTTGACGACCCTGGGGGCGACCCTGCTCTCGATGAAGGTCCCGGATCGCGAGGACGTGGCGAGAGAAGTCACTTTGAACCACTGGGATGCCCCGGACGTGGCGACCCTGGCGGCGCGGCAGCGTGAGGTCGGGGCGTACATGGGTGTCACAGCCGGGCGCTTCGCCAACCGCATTTGCCAGGGCAAGTTCACGCTGGACGGCCAATCCTACACGCTGGCCACCAACAACGGCCCGAACCACCTCCACGGCGGGGATTGTGGGTTTGACAAGCGGCTGTGGACCTTGGACGACGCCGGCACTGCGACAGTCCAAGACGAAGACGGAGCTGAGGTGAAGGTCGCTCGTGCGTCGATGACCCTTGACAGTGCTGCCGGGGAGGAGGGATATCCCGGTGCTCTCAGCGCCCGGGTCACCTTCTCTCTCCGTGCCGTCCAAGCTAAAGCCGATGCCCGCGAGTTGAAGCAGCAGCAGGAAGAGGAGCAGCAGCACGAGCTCCGATTTGACTACAGCGCCGAGTCTTCTGCTCCTACAGTCGTCAACCTGACTAACCACACCTACTGGAACCTATCCGGGGACCTCCGGGAGGATGTGGCCAGACACCAGGTTGGTGTGTGTTCAGTGGACCCACTTGACTTACTTGTTCTCTCCTTTTCATTCTTCATTCTTCCCCCTCATGGATGTTGCCAGACACCAAGTTTTTGTGTTTGTTTGTTTGTGTGGCTCTACAAGTAGCTGCCTACTATCTACTAGTATTGCTACTACGACACAACACATCTCCTCACTCGCTCACTCGCTCGCTCGCTCACGCACTTACACTTCATGTTTGTCTGTGCTGCTGTGTGTATGTATGTGTGCTTATGTGTCTATGTCTATGTGTATATCTAGGCACGGCTCCACTGCAGCCACTACCTCCCTGTAGACAGCACCTCCATACCCACAGGTACTAGTACAGTGCAATCATGCATGCAATCATGCAATCATGCAATCATTCATTCATTCATTCGTGCATAAAAGAGATTTGAGCGACGAGAGCTCTCGGGCACACCCTCTGTCTCTGTCTGCCTGCCTCCTCTCTCCTCACTGACTCCTCATATGTGGACTCTGTGTATGTATATACACGCATACAGGGGAGCTCCAGCCCGTTGAGAGGTCACCAGGAGGAGCAGCCTTTGACCTCCGGCCACCAGCTGCTGCTGCAGCAGCAGCAGCAGCCAATATGGGTGCCGGTGCCGGTGCGGGCGCAGGAGGAGATGCAGGTGGAGGAGGAGGAGGAGGTACAGGTGCCTCGGAGTTGCTGGGATCCCGGCTAGTCAAGGTACTCAACTTTAGTAGTATGGACCCACTTCACTATACTTCACTTTGCTATTCTGTATCTTCCGTTCTTCTCGTCCTCACTGAATTGGACTCACTCACATTGCCGCGGCTGACATACATACACACACACATACGTACATACATACATGCGTACATGCATGTATGGTATAAACGTCTCATGTCTTGCTTAGGTCGGCAAGGGCACGGATGCAGAGCCTCACGGGTTCGATCATTGCTTCGTCATAGATGGTGTGTATGTTCTTAGTATGTTATAACGACTCTTCATTCTCCCCACCTCTCTCCTTCTTTTATATATACATACATGAACACTGCCAAACTGCACACACACTCACTCACTCACTCACTCACTCACTCACTCACTCACTCCTCATATGTGGACTCTACATCTCCTCGTGCATGCATTCAATGCAATGCAATGCAATGCAATGCAATGCAATGCCATGCAATATAAATCAACAGGTGAGGTGTCGAGGCTGCGGCCGGCGGCGGTGGTTCTTTCACCCCTGAGTGGCATCCGCATGACTGTCAGCTCAGACCAGGTCAACACCTATCTCTCTCTCTCTCTCTCTCTCTCTCTCTCTCTCTCTCTCTCTCTCTCTCTCTCTCTCTCTTTCTCTCTCTCTGTCGTTCTTGGCAGTCTGTTTGTCTATCTCCCTCTGTCTCTGTGTAAGTCGGTGCTGTCTGTGTATGACTTATAAGTCATTTCATCCAGCTATTGCATTTATATTGTCTTGTATCATGCTGTCCACTCATCATCCTCAATATGCGTCTTCTGCTCTACTACATGCACATGTTCATGTCTATCCCGTCATAGCCCGGGGTGCAATTCTACACTGCGAACTTTCTCCCCAAGCCCAAGGCCAAGGCAGCCGCTGCTGCTGCTGCTGCTGCTGCTACCGCCGCTAGTCCCAGTAGTAGCAGTAGTAGTAGTAGTAGTAGCACTAGTAGTAGTAGTGCTGACCTGTGCACGCAGCACATGGGGCTTTGTCTCGAAACTCAGGCATTTCCAGACGCGCCTAACCAATGGCCGGAGCAGGCGGTGTTGCGACCGGGCACGGCATATAAGCACACCACTGTGCACACGTTTTCGGTGGTGGCGGAGTAGAATTTTATTAAATGAATGCACGGCACGACGATGAGCGAGCCGAGCGATTTTATAGATACCATGCATGATGAGATGTAGATTGATTTTTTGAGTATATTGCTGTTGCTAGATTTTATTATTACTACATACTTTTGTACGACGATCATGAAATAAGAAATTCAAGTTTTTTTTACTTCTACTCTTCTACTTCTTCTTCCTTCTACTAAATTACGCACACCTAGCTACTACTATATCTCTATATTATTATAATATACTGTGTACTAGGAGACATACTTGATACTTGCTGCTTGCGGTGCTCTCCTCGTCCTCTTCCTCGTCTCGTCCTTCTCTTCGAACTCGACCTTCGCCTCTCACAACTTATATTGCCTGGCTGGCTGCAGGTGTGCTTGAGCCTCCACTGGCTTCTCACATGCTCTAGATCTAAATGTAGTAACAAATGTAGCTGGTGCGAACTCGCGTATTGCTTCCTCCTATCTGTGGCTTAATTGCCACCTTGATGACTGATGAGACCAATGGCCGACAATTCATTCCCCAGCCTCCCTGCTCCCCGTTTCTATTCGCACTGCCTCTGCCTCTGCCAGCTCCTCGCCAAGGCAGCAAGAGTCTGCAAAGCTCTTCCCGAGCGCCACCAAGGGACTTGCTGACCACCGCGTCTCCCCATCTGAGGCGTAGGCGCGCAGGAAATCGGCCTTGAAGTATGCTTTCCCGTCCGCTACGTCCCATCGCAGTTCCTGGCCTCGGGCCTCGGCCCAGAGAAAAAACGCTTCCATGAATGGTTCTCCTATTCTCTTTGCAGGAGCCTGCAGCCATCGCAGCTCCCCCTCATCCTCGCCATAGCACCGCAGAAACCCAGCTTGTGTGTATGCGTGACCGTCCTCTCGGTCCCATCGCCGTTCCACGAGCTCTGTCCGGCATGACAGCCGCACCGTCTCCCGTTCTTCTTCGCTGATCATCCGCAAAAGTGGCATGACGACTGGTGCGTAGGGTTTGCAGAACCATGTGCGGTCGCAAAAGCAGAAGATGCGCCGAAACACGGCCATCGGGAGGTTTGCAAGGAGATGCAGAGACCACGCGGACGATTTTCTAGAGCCACGAGCTCTAGCGAGGCACAAGGCACGCACGCCGTCGCGGAATGAAACCATCGCGGTAAAAGCACTATCGTGTTGAGCATCACGCCTCGCTCCACCACGTGAATTACTTCTCGCACCAATTACATCATGCAACACAGCGACGCCGCGCCAGTCTTGCATGGCACACGGGCTGCTCGAACTCGGCTTGACTCCGTGTGCCGTGCGTGCAAAGCCCGAGAGAAATGCAGTCCATGGCAGCTGGTCCATGGGATTCAAAAGAGATATGACATAAACCAGTCAGCCATCTTCCATCCATCATCAGCGCAGCCGGGCAGCGGGCCCCCGGGATTCCGGTTCTCTGCGATCATGATGGATGCATGCGCATTCCTCTGCATACTAGTACCCCGGTAGAATCACGGCTAAGTTTTTCTCACGGCTAAGTTTTTTTTATTGCGCCAGGCTGTCAATTCGACGGTAAAGGTGCGTCTTGCTGCCGCGCCTTGCTCTTGCCCCGCCCATCCGCTCGCCGCTGTGGGCACAGCACTGCACGCGTCTTGCTCGCAGTTTGACAGCCATGTTAAACTTGACGCCGCCCACGAAACTCGTCCTCGCCGAGGGGGGGGGGCGATCAGTGCCAGATCACAAGATACGCCGATATGCGCATTTGGGGTGGCGCGGGCGATTGAACCCTTTCGTGGCCCGCTCCGCCTGCTGCTTCTTGCCCGCGGACCACACCTAGAATCTCGAGCCCGTCTCACCCCTCCCCCAACCGCACCGTGTCGTCAACCGCAGGTACCAAGGTGCTGCTACTCCTCAGGAGCTACCGAGCGAGACGGCAGCTGGAGCGGACCCCAATTGGTCGAGGACAAGCCCCTCTCGCACGCGCATTGGGCAGGAGAACGACCCAAAGGTCTTTCCCACCGTCTCTACGTTTAACAAAAGTAACGAGATTGCCCATTCTGAGCCACGCAACAGGCTTGTGGGGGTGTGAAAGTTGATAACCGCCGACAAGCTCCGTGAGACTCTGTTTCGGCATTGGTGTCTGAGAGCCAATTGCAACAGGCGACTTTGTACTCATAGATGATGTGTGAAAAGCAAGAGCAATGTCAGCTAAAAACCAGCGATGAATAAAATGTACAGGATATATGCACGAACAACGCATGAACCTTCTTATAATAATGTAAAATTACATCTCACATCATCATCATATTATATAGTACTAGTAGTAGTACAGACAGCTGTTGTGTAGTAAGTGTACTACACGCACAACACTTGTATACGCAACAACAGCTACGTACATATACACACATCATGATGTATGCATTTTATTATAATGATGTACTAGCCACACTACATACACATGTATATAGCTAAATTATTGATTATTGTACAGCTATACCACCTTACATAATAAATTTAATTTATTACACATCATCATGTATATACATGTATGTACACTGTATGTATTTTTTACTAGCTACCCATACACATACATATGTATGTGCATGTACATGTATATATTATTACATATTACATGTATGTATGTATGTATGTATGTATGTATGTATGTATGTATGTATGTATGTAGTATTACTAGTAATTTAGATGTAGATACACATGTATGCCACCATATGTAGTTCATACAGTACATGATGTCATGTACACATGCACGTACAGATAATTTAAAAATACTTGTGGCGGGCAATATTTATTTATAGTTATTTATTTTATTTTCACCACACTACACTTTTACTATAAAACTCTAGCGGCGCCGCCGCTTCATCTTCTTCGGAGTATTCTCTTTGTCCCCCCCCCCTCCTCCTCCTCCTCCTCCTCAGATGACTCCTCTGCCTTCTTCCGCTTCCTCTTCTCTTTGCAATACCGAACGTGTCTCTGGAAAGTCTCGTCCTTGCCACACATGCCGCACATGGCTATCTTGCAAACGGAGCATTGGGAGAACTCGAACCAGCAGGTCTCGCCCTTCCCGTCCCTCTGCTCGCCATCACTGTCGAGGTCCATCGCCTCGCCCACCTT
>Ga0099798_10101_pt1 | contig 25922 bp, 21 predicted proteins | sample Uncmet_Sort29A_1_FD_89870 | JGI IMG/M metagenome (GOLD analysis project Ga0099798, IMG submission 89870) | Marine eukaryotic communities from CALCOFI LINE 67, Pacific Ocean - CN13ID_Sort29A_1 | ecosystem: Environmental > Aquatic > Marine > Oceanic | place: Pacific Ocean: Monterey Bay | collected...
GTCTCGAGAGTTCTAAGGTCACCAGGGTTTGACCCCCGAGGACCCCCATGCGTTGTTCCCAGGAATCGTAGTGGTATTCCTGCAAGAACAGAGACACAATACAGGGGGTGGGGCACAGTGCTGGAAGAGTGAGCTTGATTTTTGAAGAAGAGATAGGAGAGCGCAAAGAGGTTAGCTCAGGAATCGTCGTAGCCCACGATCCAAGCTTCCATGATGATCATGCAGTCCAGCACAGCCACATTCGGCACATTCAGAAGACACCGGAAAGAGACAATCCCCACAGAGCATCAGCATTTGTCGTATTCGTTCAAGACGCTATGCAGCACAAATCCTGGTATCTGTGAGGTTTGACCCCCGCCGAAGACCGTGAAGGCGCCGTTCTTGTACCGTCGCAGGCAGTCCACGGTGTTGAAAGCTTCCATGATGTTTCCGCTGTTCCAGAGATGTCGTCGCGTCGCACCACGCAGCCGATTCCGATTCAGAAGCTGTACAGCTTCAGCTGCAGCTGTATCGGTACAGTGTACAGCTTTATATAGTAGCCAAGCTGTGCTGTACCGGTACCGCTGAAAGTTGCCATTAGGAAGCGCCAAAATGCCTTGGCCGCAGCAATTTTTGAATTTCACAGTGAGATGCGCGGGCTAATAAGGGCATCTGAATCCCCCGTCTGCCCCGTCAGATGTTGTCATTGTCAAGGCCTTGCTTGGCAGCGCTTGCAGCGCTGACTCCGGCCGCCCCCCCTGCTACGCAGCGGCCTCCGGCCGTAGAAAAACCCTGCCACGTGCGGCCTTCGGCCGTAAAACCCCTGCCACGCAGGGGGATCTGACCCCCCCTGTGGCAGTGTCTTCGACGCTGCCACCTCGCTACCTCGCGCTTCGCGCTCGTGGAGCGCGGAGCGCTCCTTCGGAGCGTAGAATGTCAGAATTATGATTTTCACATTCTCAGCCATTCATTTCTCTCTCCCCCCAGCCACTCAATGGCGGAGACGCTCACGTGTCTCTCTCGAGCGGCAGAGTTTTCCTCTCGACGGTCTTTTTTTGTTTTACCATGTCCTGCGGCAGGGAGACTTCGTGGTTCGGTCTTGTGACTCTCTATTCGGCGAGAGTCGTGATAATTTTTCTCCGCCAGCTTGTGGAATGTTTCTCCAGTGAGCAGTGAGCGGGCTGCTGGGCTGCTGCTGCTGCTGGAATGGATAAAGTCCGATAGGACCCACTGGCAGTGGCACAGTAAACTGTACCAGAGTGGGAATAATATACATATCATGTACGCTCAATCAAGAACACATACATGCATGTAGCAGTAGTAGCCATGTAGCCTTAATTGATTTGAGACAGGCAGTACAATGTACAATTTTAATTGTACATGTACATACATGTATGTTATTGTTATACACACCGTATAGTAATGAGAAAATCTACTTGTCACATTACAGTTGCGCTGGTAAGAACGGCTGAATAAAGACAACGCAAGCCGTACTGATTATGCCGTCGCATCGGTGAGGTAAGCAATTAGGTTGCGTCGATCACCAGCTTTCTTGAGCCCTGCAAAAACCATTTTGGTGCCAGGAATATATTTTTTGGGGGCTTTCAAATAATCGAACAACTCTTGGTGGTTCCAATTGATTCCTGGAAGGAAAGGGCCATTTTCAAGTGAAGAGGACGATATAGTGGTCAAAGGAGACAGCAAACCTGACTCTTTGTTGGCCTTCGAGTAAGAGAAACCAGGAGCTTGGCCGGAATGCCGCCCAATCAAGCCATGCAAGTTTGGGCCTTGCTTGTGCGGGCCACCCTGGCAAGATCAAACGGCCGCGAAGAATAAGTTTTTAGGATATGGGGTTTAGGGCATCGAAAAATATTTAAAATATTAATGCATCCTCTCAACACATATGTGTTTTATTATAACCCATACCGCTTCAACTGTATGGCACTGTGAGCACTTCGTTTTGAAGATTTTCGCACCCTTGGCAGCTTTTGCCTACACAATGAGAAAACTGTGATGAAAAATACGATAAACAGTTAACGCAGGACAGCACCTTCTTTCCGAGAATTTCTGTCGTCGGCATCGCAACACGGCGGTGGCGAAGGCCAATTCGGATGATCTTTTGCCTTTAAAATTTTTAAAACCGGTTACCGTATTAATAGTACATGTACATGTATTCTACAGTAGCTAGGAAGAAGAGAGCTCAGCGGTATATGATTGAGCTCTAATACCCGGGTTACTTCGTTTATTACACATAGTTCTAGATTGAATCAAATGCTTTGCGCGGGCGCGTTAGAAGCGTCGTCTGTAAACGAAGTGACCCGTCTTTTCAGATACGGTACGTAGTTAGGCGGTAGGTGCGGCAGCAGCTCGTAAATACCGGTATAGCGGAAAATGGCGGACAAGCTTTCGTACGCAGCAAAATGGTTTGACTTTGATGCTTCGTTGTTGTTGTCGTGCTACCGTAACAGCCGGGCGCGCACCAGATTTTTTGTGTTTGCGTGCCGCATTACTAAGAATAAAAAGGAAGAGATGGGAGGGCAAGAGATCCACGACCTGCTGAGCGGTTATCTGCGGTTGTGCTACCCGCAGGATAGCGCTCCAGAGGTTGCGGATATTTCTTGACGAACTCCGTCTGGAGGCACCGGTTCGCAAACAGCCACCGCTGAGAGCCAAACTGCCTCGCCGCCGCAGCCACCACCACTCAAATGCCTGGTGGCGAGCGATTGACAATACCCAGTCTAGGAAGATTGAGACGACGAAGATTGACGAGAGAGGGGGACGGGACGGGTGCGGGGGGGGGGGGGGGGGGGGGGGGGGGATCTGACGCCGCCGAGACATAACATATTTCCGAAGCTGCGTGGTTCAGACAATCTCTTCGACTACGACAACATAAAGCACAGCCAGCCCGCCGGAGTAACGACTTTGTTTTAAATTCGGAAGTTTTGTCTAACGAACTATTATACAGTTAGTTGTACGCACAGCAAACGAAATTCACACGAAAAAGTAGGAATACACGATTTTTACACGAATTTTACACGATTTTTTAATTGAAATTCTTGGTTGAATTACAACTTCTCCCACCAATCCACACGACTTTCACACGAATATTTTTTTTTCACACGATTTTCTATTTTTCACACGGATTTTACACGGATTTCACATGTTTTACACAAGGGAGCAAATTATTTCGTGTGAAATCGTGTGAAATTCGTGTGAATTTCGTGTGAAATCAGAAATTCGTGTGAGCGAAAAAAAATCGTGTAAAAATTGTGTGTGTGAAATTCGTGTGAAATCAGAAAATCGTGTAAAATCAGTGTGAGAGTGTGAGCCGAAAAAAAATCGTGTAAAAATTGTGTGAACTTTGTGTACAGCCATCAGTTTTTTATTATTTACATTTATTATCAGCCCCTCCAACTCCTCCTTCACGTTCTTATCTCACAAATTGCTTGTCCCGCTTCGCGCAGCCCTTCCCCCGCCGTCCTTGTCCTCTTCAAGCGCGTCCACCTCCACCGGCGCAAGCACGCACCTCCGCACCGGCGCCGAGTTTCACTACGAGGTTTACCCCCGAGGACCCTCAAGGCGCCGTCCATGAATCGAAGTGGTTCTTTATAGTTGTTGTTCAGCCACACGACCACTGCCTGAGAGGCAATGTTTCCGACCAATACCGGGTTCGCACTGCGGGTATGTCACCGAGATGACAATAGCACCGAGGGACCCCAGCTTCGTTCATGAATCGAGTGGTTGTCGTCGACGTGGAACTTGATCGAGTGGTTGTCGTCGACGTGGAACTTGCTTGGGTGTCACCACTCCGCGTGTCCATTCCTAGGCAAACTGCGACACCAAAATGGGTGCGCTGGTGCGAGATTGAGGGTAACCCCAATCTCCAGCGCGGATTCGGGTCAGTGCATCATGTAGTCCAACACAAGCAGGCACACTCAAAAGACAGCGGAGAGAGACAATACACACAGAGCATCCAGATTTGTCGTATTCATTCAACGACGATATACAGCGCAAATCCTTCCGCGCAGCAATGCAAAGGCAGGACGAGCGGTGTGCACTCGGGGTGCACGGGACACTGTTGTTCCATCTCACGCTCGGCTCCAGAGAGCAAAAAAGGGCAGCGCGCATGCACAGCGGAAAGAGACATGCAATAATGATAGTGCGAAGGCAGAGAAGGAAAAGACACGACCTGGGCCTAGAGATTCAGCATACATAAATTTACATACATACATGTAGACATTATAAGTCTGTCTCAGAACTACCAGGTTCTACTGTATGTACATAATATATAAATTTATATATATATATATTATACATGTAACATGTATGTATATAATAATATGTAAAAAATTTCATTTTCGATTACGACACACACAAGTCAGAAGGAAAAAAGCCACCAGATGAGAAAACAGACACAAAATGCGACGACGAAACCAAGGATACGTGTGTCCCGTGATTTTTTGGACCTGATGTTGCTAATCACTACTCCTGCTTGGCCAAATATTTCTGAAAATAAGGCATGCAAGCGTGCTTAGAACGGCAAACGTAAACAACACAGTTCATCCAAGACTTACTGTTAATACGGTTCATTTTCCCTTGCGCCGCCTCAAAAACTCGAGCACCCGAGCGCAAACTGTTTTTCGCAGCTGTTGCCTGTCCGATGACGTCTTCCACACTGGTCATCGAGCGCTCTATATGGCCACGTTCGCGAAGCAAGTGCTCGCTCCCACTGTCATCTTCTCGTCGTTGCCTGTGAGCAAACGTAACCACCCCGCAAAAATATGAGTTTGTCTTGTGCACGCATAGAATTTCAGCATAGAATTTCATTTCATTTTTTCAGACCCTGAATCGGAAAAAAGTGCAGCAGTATTTCGCTTCTGTTGTATCGATGCCTGTGTGCATTCATTCATTCCAATGTGAGTTGACAGACAACAATTGAAAACACTGAAAAGATTTTTTTTTCTCTTGCCTTTAATTGTTTAAACTCAATCTGGTTGTCCTTCCATATTGCACGATATCTGACAAAAGTTGTCAAAGATCAAAAAATGGACTTTGATAGCAAATGATCTTTAACAACATACCGTTGCAGTAATGCTGATCGTGTCGCCATCCGTCCCCCCTGATGGGAGTATAAATCTTCTTGCTCACTATTGAGATCTTTCAGCTGGTTCGTCACAGTGCACATTGGTAAGCGAACAGCAAAACAAAAGTGAAGATGAATCACCTTGTGCAGCGCGACTTGGATATGTTCGGCAAGTAGCTCAGTGCTTTCCACAGAGAATGAATTTTCTTGAAAAGAAAAGGTGCACATAATGCTGATGAGAGAAAGGTAATAGGGGAGGGAGCGACCTTCGTCATTGACTCGCGGGCCATCTATCCCAAGCACTGATTCCATTTGCTGATACACTTGCAGTTTGTCCTGAAATGGCAAAAGCGCCGTCAGCTTAAAGTCATATAGGAAGCAACATATCCTTCGCAACCTCGAGTTCTGTCTCTAATTCTCGCGCGCGTCGGCGAAAGTCATCCCATATCAAAAGGCTCTCTCTTGCCTTTGATCCTGATCCTGCCATCTTTTTTTTCTTTTTTGAGCTACAGAGCACTCACAGGGCCCTTATTTTCATGGTATCATACAGAAATGGCCTATGGGTCAAATTCAATCCTTGCACCAAGGAAGGCCTGAGGGGAAAACAGGGACTTACAAGGAGCACGTGGAAGACCGGCGACAGCTGTTGTTCTTATTCTGAGTCGTACAGAATCATCATACAGACAGCTGTATACCATGGTTTTTAGTTTTTAGTAGTGCGTCATATTTATAACAGAAAGCGGAGCTTAGAACTCGGGCGCCGCTGTGCTTTCTAAAACGCAGTTTACTTCTCTGCTACACGCAACTAGGAGAAACTCCTTTTTAAGCTACTATAGTAGAATTAGTGGTTAGCATATATGCTACAGTGGTATAACAATTTAAATAGGCGATGTTTGTGAGATCTCTTTGCGTGATAAATACATATATGTGTACATCATGTAAATTTACACCACACATACTTGTACATGCATACATGTACCGCAAAAATGTAGTAGAGTTGAGTTGCGTTGAAATAAAATCTACTAACTACTATACTAACTAACTAACTAACTAACTAACTACATGTATGTACTTCTCTCTAGGAATTCCTACTCTACCTCAACCTCTCTTCTCACAAAAAAAATCCTGCCTCACTCAAGGCAATGAGTTGCCCCAACCGCAAAACCAAACTGACGGCGAGTTAAATAAAAAGATGCAACAGCAACATCTGGGACTTACCATGGTGGCAAAGAAACTTTTTTCGAAGAACCACAAAAAAACGAAAAAACGAGAGAGTACTTAACCCGTACTCTGCCCATGCTGCCACCCCTAGTACCTAGCTAGCCTCCACGGACACGGATCTCGGGAAAATGCTCGAAGCCGCTCAGCATGCATAAGTCGTTGAAAAAGACCTGCTCTTTCCACGGAGCAGTAGCACGCAATACTTCTGGAGAACGCCTCTGGCAACACGCGAGATCGTAGAGCGCCGTTTCCCCACGGCCTTGAGTATCAATCGTGGAGGTCCGTTTCCGTTGAGTGCCAAGAATTGCGCCCGCTCGCTAAACGATGTCCATACCGACTGCTTCGACTGGAAGCCGGTTTCGTGAATCGCGTTTTTTCGCAGCCCTCCGAAGCCTTCAAAGAAGGTCTCTCATTTTGGCCACGAAGCCACTTTGCTGGTTACAAGTCTTCTTTCGACGCGCGCATTTTCTTTAGTGTAGCCGGATATTTCATCCTTCACCCGTCTTCAAAATATACCCCCCCGCCAAACCAAAGACACAATTTTACGTCCAGTTAAATGCATGGGAAACCTAAACGGTTTCGAAAAGTTTCTCCCCAAAACTTCACAGAAGTCGCGTCGTCGTCCACACGAACTGCTGACGAACTGCTGAAAAAATCTGTAGGTCAGAAAAAAAGCACAGCGAGTTTAGAAAAACGAAACCGACGGCCCCTTTACTACTACGCGGTTTCTCAAAGCCGCGGGTCCGTTTCCATTGCGTCCTCGGCACGCGCACTATTCAGTTCGTCATCATCACACAATCTTCGTCTGTGGTCGCGGCATCCGCATCGCCCTCTCAGTCACCAGCTTCGCTCCGCCGTCCCCTTGGTCCGTCGTATCCGGGCGTCGTCTTCTCCACATCGTCATTCGCCGTCGTCTCGCTCATTGCCGTCCCGTCCATCTTCGAACCGGCATCGCTCGTCGCCCCACGTCGTCCGCGTATGCAAGGCCGTCGTTTGCGACACAGTGACAATAGTGCACTTGGAGATTTATTATTTTGGTGGAACCCGGCAGTACTGGTCAATGTAGTCCACGCTCGTTGTGCTCGAGATATGTCACTTCGTTCTCCGCGCACGTCATCGTCATCTCCTCTCCGCTCCTCTCCTCTCCTCTCCTGCGCCGTCCCGGCGCCACGTCATCCCCGGGCCTCGGACCGCCGGGCGCCGAGGACTGGGTGCCGTTCGCAGTCCAGAATCCCCCTACCCGACGCCCGCCCGCCGCCGCTCCGTCCTGGTGCGCCTGCGGGCAGGGCAGTCAGGAGAAAAAACACACACTTCCCATTTTAACGGGTTTTACCACAAAGTGAGGAACTCTTATGTGTGAATACGGCTCCCTCTCTGTGGCGGATGCGGACTTCTTTACTCATCGTGCCACGTGTGCCGCGTGACCCGGGCAAGAGGGTTGGCGGTGCGGCGGCGACGGGAAGATTGGCATGCATCATCATTTTGATTTTTTTGATGATGATGATGATGAGTGCATTGATTATAGCGCAGTTAATGAAAACCGTATTTTAATTCAATTACCCACCATGAGACTTTAGTTAGTTTAATAATTATTATAATATATTTGTGTCAGCATACTACACATCATCATCATAATCATCATCGCGATCATCTTCTTAATTCTAGCGCTTGCGGTCACCCCGGCATCGGTGATCTTGTCGCAGCCAGAGAGGTCGAGGCTTTGCAGCTGAGGGCAGTGCTTAACCAGCTCGATCATCCCGGCGTCGGTGATCTTGTCGAGGTTCACCAAGCTGCACAGCGGTGGGGCATCATAGCGATAGCTTGGGGGGACAACATACGCGTGTGGGGCTTCATAGCGTGGGGGGGACAAAATATGCCGGCCCAGGGGGGGACAATCCATTCGGCCGCTTCCGGACAAAGTTGTCGCAGCTGGCTGCCTCCTGGCTTTTGACTTTCTTTTCGTCAACTTCTTTGTCGTCGTCCGCTTCCTTCTCGTCACCATGGAATAAGATCGCCGAGGGGGAAGGAGGAACATTCCCCCTGCCAAGCGCGGAGACGGGCGCCCAAGACATCGTAAACATCGCCGGGGCCCCGGCGGTCAACTTTGGGTCTGCGGATCGAAGGACGGGCAAAAACACCGCGACGTATCAGTATCAGTAGCGCCGCGCAGACGGCCCGCCAGCGCCAGCGCCATCGTCTAGTAATAGCGGTGCGACACGATTCTTCGATTCTTTGAGGAATCCAATTTTCTTGCTCATCTCCAGCAACCTCTTCGGGAATGACGTAGCTGCGCCTTACCTAGGCACTTTGAGACGCGGAAATTTCTGGTCACGCCGTGTGTGAAGGTCAGCTGGAGCTTGTGTAGAAAAAGCGAGAAAACAGACGCTTCCTCTTCTTTGCAACAAGACTTTTCCATCGTCGGCCGTCAAACCTTGCTCCGGAGAAGAGGAAGCGTCCGTTTTCTCGACTTTTCTACACAAGCTCGAGCTGACCTTCACACACGGCGTGACCAAAAATCTCTGCGTCTCTGCATGCTGTCAATGCTGTTTAATTGGGTTGGAGCAGTCATGGCTTCTGCCAGCTTCATTGTTTTCCAGGGAAGAGGAATTCCTGAAGAACCGGGTTCGGTTGATCGGTACAGGTAATTCGTCCGAAGAAAGCTGTCCCGGTGCGCGCGTGGCGACTTTGGATTTTCGTCTGATTTTCGTCACTAAAAATAGGAATAATGGGGAAAACGATAGAGAGAAAACCTCAAAACCGTAATGATTGGAACTTTTAACGGATGGAGACTTGAGAAGCTTCTGGCAAACCGCTAGACCCACTTCCACACACTTTTACAGCCACGAAACCTGCGCGAAGCCCACCATCCACAGAACTTTCAACCGTTGAAAGTGCCGCAATCAAAGATCACCATGGAGAAGCGCAAAGGAACCCTGAGCGATGCGTCCCAGTATCTTAAATCAGAAGTCGCGGCACTGCAAACGAGGCTACAGAGTGAGCGTCAGGCAGTAGAGTTGAAGCAGCTAAGCAAGGAAAACGAGAATCTGAGAACTGAGCTATGTGAGGAACAAAACATTGCATTTGCGGTCCAGACTTCTGAGGCAGCTGCTAGAAACGAAATAAAAAAACTTCAAGAAAGATTGGCGATGCATCGCAAGCAGGCAAAGTCTGAGACTCGCCTCGCTGTGGAGGCCGAGCGTCTGTACTGGATTGGTCGTGAACGAAAGCGGGATTCTGAAAATGCTCTTGTGATGCGGGAAAATATCCGCGAGTTGCGGCTGCTTCGTCGGCAGAGCACACGGTCCGCGGAACGCGAAGCTTTGGTATTGTGCGCAAAAATGGAGGAAGTACGTAGGGTAGAAAACCAGTTTGCCAAGGCAGTTGTTGGATGGAAAAAGTGCCGAGAACGGTGGGCCACGGCGGTGGCTGCGCTGAAGCTCCAAACCGAAGAGGCTGAATCTCGGGAATGCCTCGTCACGGTGTTTTGGCGCTGGTGGGCCAAAACACGTTATAAAAGACGTAGAGTTCTGACAGAATCCTTTCGCACAAGCGAGACCAAAGTAAAGGCAATTGATTCGATGGAAGCGTCCACACGAGAGGAATGCATGGAGGTGGCCAGCAGTCAAGACAAGGAAATCAGCAAATTAGGAACGGAAATGTTGCGGTTGCGAGGGGCGTTGGTGAAAGCGAAAACGGCCCTCAAAAGACAGAGGATGAAGTTCGTATTCCAACGACGAAGTGTAGAGCAAAGACGTCTCCAAGCAGCAGTGGCCATGATCTCAGCCAAGAAGCGCGCTGAGGTTGAGCTAGTGAAGGCCAACGTAGCGTGGATCACAGAAACGGGGGTGAAGTCTCAAGCCACTGTGTCGGCACTTCAAGAAGAACAGAGGCGCTTATCTAAGGCCCATAACACCTCAGCTACTAGTGTGTTTCATAAACGGAAAGTGTATTTTCTCAAAGGCAATCAAAACGAAATGGAAGAAGCAAAGCGGTGGATGGAAGTAGCAACTGAGATGGTCTGGCTCCGTCGGGAACTTGTCCGCGAAGTCACGGCAGGTAAACATTCGAATCAGCTTGCTAAAACATCTTTGAAACATTTCAAGGAGGATATTTTATGCCTAAAAATGGCATACGCGTTGGGGCTAGAAGAGCTAAAGGCGCTGAAGCAAAAAGCAATGCTTCTTGTAGTACACAGAACTCTGCACCAGTCAAGAACTCGCTATCTTTCGAGGACCTGGAGCGCATGGCGAGTCGAGACACTCTTGAAACGACAGCAGCACCTGGTACAGCAGCAACGGAAGGGGTATCGCCAAGCGAAACAAATATGGAAAGCAAGACTGGAAAAGGTGAAAGAGTACGCTTCTTCCTTTAAAATGAGGTTTTGTCAGGAAATGGCTGCTCGCGTGACCTCTAGGGACGAGCATAATGAAGCATTAAGAGCATTGGAGGATCGTTTTCTTGAAAAAGCAGCGATTCTTTGTGATGAAGAGGCGTTCAACAAGATCAGCAATGAGTTCAGCAGTTATTAGTGAGATGAGGATCCAGCCAGAAACAGTAAACTTGGGACTGGACTCCAGCCACCGCAGCGAAGGAAGCGACATTCTATAAGTATAAGTAAGGAGGCTCAGTACTGAGAGCTGAGAGCGCAACAAACATGTTGTTGTTGTTGTTGTTGTTGTTGTTGTTGTTGTTGTTGTTGTTGTTGTTGCTAATACTGATACTGCAGTAGTACGAAATAGAATATATAGGCGAATCTTAAATCATTCTTGTTGATGGTTCCACGTTACCTCTCATGCCTCGACGGATATCGACATATCGTGAGAGCAACAGCTAATGTAGAACTGTTCTATTGAACTAGCACAGAAGTCGCGGATCCAAAACACAAGAAACAACGATGATGCGGCGCAGCCGCCTGAGTGATTAGTGTTAACCCATGCGGCCCGATCTTGATTTTCGCGCCTCTGCATCTGCGGGCTGGTCCAGGTCGGCCCTCCTGCCGTTTGAGACTGATAGGATTTGCGGGACTAAGCTTGTTCATTGGACTTGGACCACTGATCGTAATCAAACTCCTGCTTCTGCTTCTTGCTTATTAATTAAAGCTTAAAGCTTAAAAAAGTGCTTAGGTAGTAGGTAGGAAAAAATGTGAAAGGTGATGCTTGCTTTATACATGTAGCTTTCGAGGTGAAGGGGGGGTGAAATTTTGATTACTGAATCAGGTTTTGCAAAATAAGGACTCATATGTTTAAAACGACATACATGTACTAAATTTAGTATATATATAGTTCAACTCAAGCACCCTAATTTACATGTATGCATGTATTATGTATCTGTAGTATAATGTAATAAAGCACAAAATCTCGAAAAGTGAAGAATTCCTGCGTAACAATGAGTGATTTTCAAAAACGCCCCGAGAGCGAACCATCGCTTTATCCCCGACACTACTCGCTGGGCGCGGAGTCAAGGGGGGAAGGAGAGGTTGAGCTGAGTGTAAAAGCGGAGCGAGGACCACGGAGGGCAAGCGGGCAAACAGGCCCAACGGCCTCACTAGTGCGGAAAAAGTCGCAGCCTCGCAAACAACACAGAGGCAGCGAAAAACACAAACAAAGGGATACGACACACGAGAGGGGGTGGCGCAAGTGCATTACCAAGTACGGAAGAAATGGCGAGAGAGAAACGGTCCATTTGGGCGGTGTTTCACTTGGATTGGACCATGGAGCTCGAAAGGCTAATCTAAAAACCGAAAAAACCGAAAATTCGACGACACGTGCTATCGGGGTGGGTGCTCCTGCAAGGCCCAAGGAAAGTGCAACTGCCACCCAACGGCCCGGGGTCGCACATGCAGCAGCTAGTGTACACAAACATATCCACTGCAACATGCAACAAAAACCAATTAATTTTTGTGTACAGTGTAGGAATTCCTCTACCCGTCTCTATCTTGACGACGATGTTGATATAATAGCTCGGCAGTGGGTGAGAAATCAGAGACCAAACTCGGTATCCGAGCTCATTGAACATTTATAACGAGAGCTGCAAAGTTTCACTGCCCAGCTATGGCTCCCGGCGGAGCAACGACGCGCGCCGTGAACCATGTTGCTCGATTTCAAGATTTTCATCGGCCCGGGATCGCGTGGACTACAGCTGTACTCTACTCTCTACGAACAAAAAAAGTGACAGTTAACAAAAATGGCAACTTCGCCGGTGGATATCGCAGACATCCTAATCCTTCTTAGTAGAAAGACCAAAGCTGGATCAACGCTACTTAACAAGGTTCCTAAGCCAGCGAATTTGACTCATTCTTCCTTGGCATCGAATGGCAGCGATAGTGATGAGACCGAGCATTTGTGGAAACCATCAGGCACCCCGACAAAGTCCTTTCTCTTGCGAACAGACAAAGACAAGGTTGCTATTTCTAAAGGCTGTCTTTCGCCTGGTTGTTGCGATGACATCAATTTGTCATCGTGCCTGGAAAGTCCATCCGGAATCAGGGAACCGAAGACCACGAACTTTGCCGCCTCTTTACATGTGGTGGAGGGTCTAATCCGTCCCATTGCTGCTCGTGCGTGCAAGAAAATGCGCAAAATTGCTGCTAAGCATTTGACAGCCCCAACGGTGCTAGTGGGTAGGAGATACACGCCACCTGTCAAGGGTAAACCCACCCCAACTCAAGCAACACCCCCTGCCAAAGCGCGAAACTTTAATCCCCGGACTCGCAGCCAGGGACACAAAATAGCTGAGCTCCTCACCAGAGTTAGGCACGGTGGTGAGCGGCAAACATCACAAGATATCCGTAAACCTCTAAATCTGCTTTGCGCAGCACTCCACGCTCGTTCCCGAGTCTCGTCGCCCAGGGGCATACCGACAGAAACAGCGCAGATCTCCAATTTTGCCACTAAGTCGTCATCCTCTGCCCCTTTTTCATCGTTGTTCGAGCAGGCCTGGGTGACGCGTGCAAAACCTGTGCGTCAACGGTCCAACAGTGTGCGCGCCAGCCCTGTCTCCTGGTGTCACCCCCCCCGAAAGCGCCTGCGATCATCGCACCACAAGGGGGTGGCGTCACCGATGGTACAGCTGCCCATGCAAGGATTGCAGAGATGCAACTGTTCAAAAACCCGATGTCTGAAGCGATATTGCGAGTGTTTTCGTGCTGGCCGTGTCTGCAGCGAAGTTTGTAATTGCGTTGACTGCCGTAACACGGAAAATGGTGCAAATAAGGTGTTGCGCAATCGAGCGATGGCGCAGATTCTTCGCCGCAACCCCCGCGCGTTTGCAAATAGCCTGGTGGTGGTCCAAAGCTGCCAATGCGTCAAGAGCAAGTGCCTCAAGCGCTATTGCGTCTGCTATGCTCAGGGATTGTCTTGCGGGGCCCACTGCAAGTGCATCAAACCTTCTTGCGCGAACATGGGACCGGGAGTTGCAGTGTTTGAAAGAAGTTCAGCGCTGCTGCAAAAAAAGTGGGTGCCATGTCGATCATCGATGTCAATGAGTGACGAAAAGGAGTCTGCAACCATCAGGGAGAAAGATGAAAAATAAGAAAAGAGAGAGGATCTGTGGGGTTGGTGATGTTATGCCAACAGCCAAATTCGTTGTTGTGGTTCCCGCTGCATCTTCTGTGCATGCACACTACATACAGCTGTGTTGGGCATAAAAGTGAAAATTTCGCCGGCTGTAATTTTTTTTTTCTCCCGCGTTGACTGGTTGTACATGTATAAAGCTGTAAAATGACTTGAGAAGGGCTTGGCATCATTAGTATCATCATTAATCAACACCCATTTGGGTCCCAGGTCGATGCTTTCGCGGCAATAATATGGGAAATCACTACACACGTTGTTACGTACGTGCGGCGTATGCATTATATAAATATGCATAATAATATATATACAGCTGTGTTGGGCAAAGAAGTGAAAAAAATGATGGATTTTTTTTTCGCGTTCATTGATTGTAAAGCTGTAAAATGACGCTAGAAGGGCTTGTCATCATTAGTATCATCATTGTGTATCACCCACTTGGGCCCCAGATCGATGCTTTCGCGGCAATATGTGAAATCACTACACGTAGCTCTGCCTTGGAAATGACCACACCGATGAGCGGATGTTTTCCGGCGTCACGGGCATTGTGTAAGCATTAGTCACTCAGCTCCGGCTCGACCTTCCCGGAGGTACTCTGTACTGCACCGAGAGCAATGCTAAGCCAAGCTTTTCGACAATAAAAACGCTTTTCGAGCCCCGGCAGCGTCCTGCTGCTATTCGGGCGAGGTGGCGCTAGGATGGAGCAGCAGAGTCGTCGTTTCCACGCGTGTTAAATGCCTGATCCACACTTTAAAACGAATTTAGAATACACATCTCTACGTATCCAACACGCGCAGAAGGTGGGGAGGGGCCGACGACGCGTTTCAATAAAAGACGAATACGTGGGCGCACTCGCGTTCACAGCAAGCGTTGTCCGCGGAATTGCAGCCGAGTTGAGCACGAAGGAAAATCGTTAGCACGCACACAAAGCTCCGCCCTGACTGGTGATCTACGAGGAGCGCAACCGCAGCGACTCACCTTAAATCTCAGGCTTCTTCCACGGCTGCCGATATGCCGACATGCAAGCTCCGAGCTCTGCAGGCTGCAAATGGGAGCCTCGAAAAAGAGGCCTTCGGCATCTTCCTTCCTTTTTTCTTCGCCGTTTCTCCCGGCTTGCCAAATCTGTATTGATTTTGTACATAAAGTGGGTCCACCATTGTCAAAAAACCAAGTGGGCAAGAGCGAAACCTGAGCTTGGTGGAAGCCATCTTCTCGACTTTCCCTACTAAAATTGAGTCACTCACAGGAAAATCGGAGGACACTTTTGGCGTGGAACATGACTATGAAGGAGGAGATGTCGGGGAGTTCGACTTTTTTTTTTGTTTCTCCTCCGAGATAGGATCGCGCTCTCGGTAACCACTGCTCGAGAGCACTCGAACTCCCCGCCATTCGCTTTATCTCGCCGAGGTTCCCATACAAAAGTGTGCTCAGATTTTTCCAGAATTCAATAGTTTTTAGTAGGGACTTTCTTTTTTGAAAACACGTCTCGCTAAATGGGCTTGCCGGGCATCGATGGCGATTCCGCGGCGATGAGAGGACCGTCGCCGAGGTACGAGAGGGTGGCCGGAGTACGGCGCGCGCGCGAGGCCTGAATCTCGCTGCTGATGAATTTTCCCATCGGCAGGAGGCTCACAAAAAAATGCAGCTTCCCCGAGCCATCGTTCCCATGAGGGTGGATGTCTCATCTTCATGAAACTGTAGCCAAAAATGTCTCTGCTGCCATGGTGTATCCAGTGTTGTGCTTCATTCCCACCAGGGTGAGCTTGCCTGCCAGCATGGACTCCATCGCGATGACGCGCTTGCGTCCTTCGAAGAAGAACTTCGTACGCACATATTAATTCCAGTGTACAGCAGCTGTATACCCGGGTAAAGTTATGTACACCGTGCGCTTGCGAACGGGCAGCAGCAAAATAGTACTATTCCTACTAGTACAGCTGTAGTTTTATTATAATTGTATGGCGCAAGAAAACGAAACTTTCATTATGAAACTTTTCATATGTTCCTAACAGTTCTTCTCATGATGAGGGACTGATCTGGCCTGTTTTATCTCCCAATGATGTCAATGGGACCACGTGGTTCTACGCGTGCAGAAACATAGATCTAATGTCGAAAAGCTTATTGCGAGCGTCTTCCTCTCTGCGCGCGGCTGGCGCTAAAACCTTGAGCGTTGTCGAAGTTCAAACAGGCCACGAGATTGACAGAAACTTAAGTCAGGTGCGTGATCTTAAGTGTTGGGAATGTAATCTCAGTTTTTCAACTCAGGAAGAGTTGATGAACCACAAGGAGAAGTTCTGCACAAACTCAGTTTACAATGATCCTGTCGCCTTGGCGAGACGGCTAGCTCGCGAGGAAGCAAAAGCAAAAGACGATGATACATCGCGAATTATGTCTTTTGAAGAGGTTCGCCATTATTTGCGTGGACACGGAGTGGAATCTGACGAAGGGCAAATTGGTCCTGCAAATCTTTCGACTCTGAGAAAACGATTTCAGTCCGACGCACGAGAAATGGACATTTTGAAAAAGGAGATCAAAAGAAAACAAGAACTAGAAAAAGCAGAGCAACTGCGCAAACTGAAAATTGGATACCAGCAAATGCGCGCTGTAAAAGTACAAGAAGACAATGAAATCGTAAAGCTGATGGAGGAACTGGAAAAAAAAAAGGAAAGTGCCCTCAGGCATCGTTTCGATAAGGAAAAGGCTCGTGTAATTTAGCCGGCGGTTCTCTGTTACCTCTGTGTGTCCATGCCACTCGTTTTGTTTCACATGGTTCTACTGCTCTTACGGACTAGATTCGAAAACAGCTCTCTGAGATTGACCGTGCCCACTTGGCCCAACTTGAAGACGAAAAGAAGCGGGAAATGGAAGCCCTTGAAGCAGAGAGAAAGCAGTTGCTACTCCGAGAAAAGAGTCTCCAGGCTGATATGGACTCACTGCACACCTCAGTGATGCAACAGGAGGAAGAATTTCAAGAGCGCTGGCACCGCGCTAAAGAAGTTGTGGACCGTCCAGTGGGTACGCGGGAAAAGGAAATCTCCAAACACCAGCAGCAGCAACTCCAGTTGGCGAGGGAGCATGGCGAAAAGATGGCGGCCCATCGTGCTGCGAGAGAAAAGCTGCTTCGAGAACGGGATATTGTTGCGGATCAACTGCGTCTTCCACGTGGTGGCGACCACCACGTATCTGGGGCGAAAAAATCTGAGTTGCAAGCCATGGTGAAGGATGTCGCAGCAGGTATCGAGGAAGAGCAAGCGCGTGTGCGGTTCATGAAAGAGCAGTTCGAAGGGGATAACGAAGGTATTACTCTGCGCCAAGTTGCAGGGAAAACTGTGGCCCATCAGTCACTTACAGCAGCTGAAAAGATGCTTCAGGAAGCCGCAGATGCCGGGGATATCCATGCTATGCGTCAACTTGAAGCACACTTGAAAAAGCGTAGCCAAACGATGCTACGCAGAAACCGAGAAAGTGAGGAGCGGAGAGAGGAAGAAGAACGACGCGACGAACGTTTACCTTCTCCCAAAGAAGATATGCTCGACAGCAGCAGTGCGGACGGAGAGAGTAACAATGACGATAGTACAGATCCATTCGCGCGAAGCAGAAAGGCCCTGCGATTACATTCAAAACATATTCACAATGTGAAACATATGAAGCAAAGGGGCAAAGATGCAAGAATGAGCCGGAGACGTAGCAAATTACAAAACTCAACTCGTGCGCTGCACATAAGTACTCACGCTCGAAGGCAGAAGGCAGCTCGGGTCAAAGTCGAAGAAGAGCTGGCAAAGGCCAAAGTAAAATCGAAATTGAAGCGGCAAAATACCCTCAAGAGCTCGACGCACGCAATTCACATAAGCGCGCACGCGCGAAAGCAACGAGATAAGCGCCGTACGATAGCCGCGAAGGCTGAGATTAACGAGGCGAGGAATGGTGCTCTTAAAAAATCAACACACGCGATTCAAATTAGTACCAATGCGCGGAAGCAAAGAAATAAGCGACGCTTGATAGCTGAACACGAGGTGGAAGCCGAGTCTAGGGCGGAGGAGGAAATTGAGGAGGAGGAAGAGGAGGAGGGCATTTCGACAGGACATTCGCGCATGAAAAAAAAAACACATTCGGCCGTTTCTGCGATACCCCAGCTCACAGCGGAACAGAAGCAGCTACTACTCCAACAACAGATGTTTCAACAAAAGCAACAAATGTCGATGTTCGGAAGTGGAGTTGCAATGAATCCTCAGATGCAAATGATGTTTATGATGCAAGACCAGCAGCGTGCGCGTCAAGAGGAGTTGTCTATGCAGAGGCAGCAACAAGAAGATTTAGCGTCAGTATGCGTTGAGCAAGCGGATTTGTCGTTTTTTCACAGAATTTTTTAATTCCTTTTTGTTCGTTTTTGCTTTCACCAGATACGAACGGGAAATGAAGCGCATGGCTGCAGAGCGACGCGAGTTTCAGGATGTTATGCGACAGATGCGGGCATTAAACACTGGTTCAGTCGAGTCGTTGGAGCACCATGATGACGCCCACGCACATATGGAGCACGGGACGGTGCACGAGTTTAAGTCGATAGCAAATTTGCAAAAGGCCATGGTTGATTTGCAGCAGATGGATGCTGATCCTGACCTTTATCGTCTTCAAGTCACACATTTGAAGGAAATGGCAAAGGTCCAATTCGAGTTAGATCTATTAGAGCAACAAAAAAGGTTAAAAGAGAAGAAAATGTTCTTGCAGATTGAAACACAGCGCAAGCAAAAAGAGATGGAGTATGAAGAATGGATGGCAGATCAGAAACGTACGATGCAGCAGACTCGTGTCAAGCGACAAATGGCTAAGGAAAAGGCGGCGCAGCAGGCCGCTGAGTCGATGCTGCGGGACCCATCGGGAATGTCTCCGTATGATTTTCCATATGATCCAACAGCTGGGCTTGCTATCTTTTGGGATTTTGTGAAGAATATCCCGAACAAATATAAATCTTGTCGCCTAGTGTATGGTCTCTTCGAAGGTGCGACAAAGAAGACCAACATGAAAGGCCTAGCTGTCGTACCGTGCGAATCTGACGGTCCGCAACTCAATGTGTGCGTCTTTGCAAAGAAGGTCAATTTTCACAGCGTGCCACCTATCTCGAAAAACCGAGTTGTCGTCGAAATGCAGCAATGTGTGCAAAAAGCACGGCCAGGACAGGCGGGTAAGTTCAAATCAATCGGGTGGGTTGCCGTGCCTCTGTTCAGGGAAGCAGGAAAGCTGGCGGCAGGGTTTTGGAAATACCCAATCCTCAAACCACCGGTTGACCTGCCGGCCTTAACGGGAACCCTCGCGGAGGTTGAAGACAAACTAGGGAAGAAACTGAGAGTTGAAACTGAGGGGAAGCTGGAACTCTCGATGTACATGAGAATTGCGGCAGGTGGGGTCGCCGAAGGCCAGGCTTCTCAACTCGCTGTTGACCCTGTGTCAACACAGCACAAGTATCTTACCCTTGAGGATTGGGAGAAGCAGCAGCAGAAAAAAGACAAACAAAAACACTTAGAAGAGTTAAAAATCAAGATTGAGGCACAAAAACTTTCCGAACACGCAGAGAAGGAGGCTGGCCGGGGGGAGAATACGGGCAAGGTCAAAGACAAGAAGGACAAGGTGAAAAAGGCAGCTAAAAAGGCACACGCTGTCAAAAAAACGTCGGGCAAGAAAACTAAACGCTCAGAAAGAAAAAATGAAGAGAGCAAAAAAGGAAGTAAGAAAGAAAACAAAATGGAGGAGGAAAGCAAAAATAGTCAGGTGGGAGGCGAGGATGAAGCAGGAGAACGAAATGAGTTTGAGGGCGAGTACGAGGACGACGCGTACGGGGAAGAAGAGAAGCCTATCGATTTTGGCGTTCTTGTTCAGGCAATGCGGACCAAAAAGGACCGCGGACCGCTGCACGTCGAAGTCATTATATACGAGGATAATCATGTTGCGATGGACCCGACAAATAACGATGAGCCATACATTTTTGTTACAGACACTGTGGTTTGTGTTGAGGCACCATCAAAAAAAAAGAAAAAGAAGAAGAAATATGATTATGAATGGCAAGGCCGCGCTCTTTTCGAGTTTTTCCCCGAATCTGACTCAGAACACCATGATGTTGTGATTAAAGTAATGGATGAAAACAACAGTTTAGTTTTTTGGGGGGTCGAGGACATCCGCGACGAAACCGTACTGCACCAAGATGGGTCAGTTTCAATTTCTTTTTCTTGTCTATCCTGGCCTTTTCTTAATGAAATGAATTTGTTGTGTCTTGGTTGTTTCTTCGTTTAGACCTATTGCGGTTGATCTCTACGAGCCACCGAAAGGGCAGACACTCGAAGAGGAGTTGCCAGACCCAACATCGGCTGAGAAAAATACCGACGGAGCCAGACTTTCAGTGTGGTTTTTTACACTGGACTCGGAGCCGCCTGAGCTAGATCGTATGGATAATACCCACGGTAAGAGAGAGGATCACGTTCATCATGACGACAAGTTTCATGGTGGCAAAAAGGACTACAACATGCACCATCGTCACGGTCGCGAAGATGGTGATGAGGACCATAGCAAAAGGAAGACAAAAAAAGCAGAGAAAGCGATCAATATTGGCATGGCGTGGATTGATCATGCGATTGCCCCACCTCCAGACGAACCGTTCACAAAAAAAGATGGATTTGATATTTACATCGACGGTTGCCGCTGGCTCCCAGACGGAACAGCTGTGCCCGCTGTGGACTTTAAGCTGATGACTATGGATTTGAAGAAAGTAAGTGACGACGTGCGCGTATGTGCTGATGTCCACAGTCCGGCAATGTGTCCTTCGTTTCACGACCGACCATATGACGGCCATATTCACCGGCAAGAATTTCACGACGGGCCGTACGATCCTACCACGATGTTGTTAGTTAGGATAGACAGCTTTGATCTCCACTCTGCTGGCTTAAAAGTCATCGGTTATGCGGCGCTCAACATATTTGTTGATCGAGATACATGCACAAAACAGCCACGAGATAAGAATGAGCAAGAGTTTGCGTTGAACGCCGGTGCTTTTCAGTTGCCAGTATATCAGGGACCGCCCAGCCGCAAAGTTGACTTCACAGATAAAACATTGGGTGAGTTGCACCCGACTGTTCCGTGCGCCACCATTCTGGTGCGTATTATTCGAGCCCAACTTTCTGATGATGGGTTCTCTTTAAAATCTGCGAATGATATGGACATTTACGAGGCAGAAGACGCAGGTTTGGTCTTCCCAGCGCCAGATTATGAGGATAAATTGTATGACTCAACGCGTTGCAAGCCATCTAAGAGTGAAAAGAAACTATATAGCAAGCATAATGAGAGTGAGACGCTTGCTCCGGTCAGTGAGCTCGTACTTAAGGCAGAGGAGGATCCAGAGAAGGCCGCAGAGTTGTCTGAATCTCAGGAGCACCTCACAGATTGGTTTCTTTCCCTTGGCAAGCCAAAGAAGATGATTGATTTTGGGTACATCGCGCATTATACGCCATCAATTGGGTTTAAATTTGTCATTGACCGCGTGCACAATATGCCAGATCCGGGTCTATTCGCTTCCATAGGAATTGTTAAGTGTATTTACTCGCTTTCACCTCCAGCACCGTTCTACCAAGAGGAGAAACTAACCGATGAAGTTGAGTTCACGACACAGCATGATTGGGAGAGCCCGCAACGCTCGCAAAAGTTTAAAGATGGGTGGCATGCCTACCGCGACATCACTATGGATCAGAATTTAGTCATTATCATCGACGTCCGTAGTGTTAAGCAGAAAAAACATGTGAGCGGCCATGATGATGAAGTAGAAGTCAAGCCAATTGGGTGGGCAGTTTTGCCTGTTTTTACAGAGGATGGTTACGTGCGTTCCGACTCATATCAGGTGCGTTTGATCAAGTCCCGGTGTACGTTTAATGCCAGACGCCTCTATTTGATTTCCTTGCGTGGCGTAATTATCTTCTGTTTTCGCCGAATGCTGCGTAACGTTTTTGTTGTCTGTGAATTACCCGAAAATTTGACAATGGCGCAGTTGCCGCTGTTCGACGGCTCTCCAAATCATGAAATTGTTCAACAGATGCAATGTGATGGTGCTGATGCTGTCATAGAAGAAAATTTAGATAATAAGAAAGGCGTTGGAGGTGGACTTAAATGGGGAAAACACTACAGTTCAGTCTTTGTTCGCCTCGTTGACGACCAGGTCAGAGCAGTTGTAAGCTATCTTGGCCGTTTGCAACTTATGATTTTCGCTTTTTTGAAATAGATTCACGGACATCTTCATCTCCCAACAGACGACTACCACAACGAATCGATCCCGGAAAATTTGAGGTAAAGTTTATCTAATTGTGTTGCTTTGTTACACTTTTCAACCTGCATTTGTAACACTCTTTGGAATTTATTTCTTTTTGTTTCTCGTCAATTAAGAGCCAAATTTCATCTGGACGAGCATGCTGTTGGACGGGATAAAACTTTAATGAAGAAGCTTGTTCCCAAAAAAAGCAACGAAAAAGAGTTTCAAAGAAATATAAATAAAGAATTTGCCTCTGCTACTGGAATTGACCATTGTAAGTGTTGCTACTAGTTACTAATATTTAAATTTAAGAATTTTGATCAAAATGAGGATAACTTTGTTCTTGTGTGGTCAGACGAGTTTTGAGCCGATGAAAGTTAAATCGTTGAAAGTTATCTTGGAGAATTGACGGTTTGATTTTAGGATCTCACTTCAAGAAAGTGAGAAATACCGTGTACAACGTCGTGCGCTCGCGCATAATAGAACCTGATTTCTATGCAGAGGTGAGGCTGGAGAGGTGTCTGTCGGCACTCGTCGCGACACTAGTATGAGGTCACGTGCATTTGAGGGTTGGTCCTCCCCCAACTCTCGGAACTCTAAGACTCAAGGAATGTCGTGACTCATTTGAACCGCCATAAAATGAAAAAAAATCTGTTTTTAATTTCTAGCTGTTTATTTTTAAAGCAACCGAGGTGCTTGGGGCGGGCTCGAGAGTGTTAAAAAAAGTGTGCATGCATGTTGTTGTTGTTGTTGTTGATTATACATGTACGACTCGTATGTACATGTATCACGAAATAGAATATCATGAGACCCTCCTTCCTTCTCGCCCTGTGGATGTTCCACGAGACGAGTGACCCAAACCGCCGACAAACTGATGATGTGTGTCTACTAGTAGGTCCCGTGCGTACGCCCCTCGGGGATGCTGCATTAGCGGGTACAACCCGTTTACCGGGGGATTCTGGTGGCCCCAATCCGCTTAGTAATATATATTAGTAAACCTAAAAAGTCTTCTCGTAATGCAGGCTTCACGTAGATCACGGTAGGGGCGGGGGGGACGGGCATCCCCCGGGTTTCACGTTTCACCGTGAAGCCCGGCCCGGGGTAGGAAAACCTCACAACCAGGTGATGCCCGGGTTGGCAATACCTCTATCTCTAGTGATATCCCGGGTGCGTTAGTACACATTTGGCGCCGAATTTTTTTTCAAATATGTGATGTAGGAATCCGGACGTCGTGTGCGGGCACAGTGCTGCACCAGCAACGGTCGTAATAATGTCTGCATTAAACGGCGTTACGGAACTTTTCCTAGTGCGATCGTTCAGTTCTCCGAGAGTTCGGATCTTTTCGCCCTGTCCTTTTCCCCCCTTGCCGCAAACAAGTGCATCTTGTCCCGGGCCACTTTAATTTTACTGGTGCCAACAGGGATGCGCTACGCAAAAAAAAAACGCTAGCAAGAGTCATTCGTGCGCTTGAGGCATCGCTCGAAGTACAACGCCAACTGCTCGTCGTGTCTGCCGTGCATAGGTTCACTTCTCAGCCGTTGTGTTGTGCATTTTTCAATCTCGGCGACAAAACATGAAACTGCGCGGGCGGCGCCTCAAGCGGCTGACTAGCGCAACTTGCCGCTCGCAGGAGAAAGGTCTTGGCATACCGGCGTGTTTCTACCGCCGGGACATTGGACACCGCAGTTGGGGCAGCAGCGCCGTCTCCGCAGTAGCTGCTCTTGCCCGTGCAGGTGGCGCATGCAGATTGCCCGAACAGGTCTTGGGAGAACCCTTTGGGACAGAGCTTGCACTCGACGGTGTTAATTGTGTTTGCATACTTTCCAGGGAAACAGCTGCTGCATGTGCGATCGGCCTGGGCCTTGGCCTCGGTCGAGGAAGATGCCTCTGCACCCCAGTGACACCAACATGCATCTCTCACCGCGTTTTGATGCTGGAGGTCTCCGAGATGAGCGTCTCCACTGCTACCAAGCCTGGCCCGGGGACGTTGTATGTTGTACTACAGGTATCGCTGCAGACTGCAGACTGCAGTATACAGTATATATAATAATACATAATACATACAACATGTAATACATATACATCATGTACGTACCTTACATTATTTTGAATTAAATTTAAATTTAGGCTTCTTAAAAAACATTACAGAGTATAAAGAAGCAACAATGAAGATTTCTCGCTTATTAGAAAGACGACGATGTACCACGAGATCCTACGGCAACGCCGTCCTAACATTATATATATATCTATATATATTTTTTGAATATGAGGTTTTCAATGGGTTCGCTCTGGTGTTTTCATTCATTCTTACTTAATAATGATGAGAGCCCGTTAGGATGGGGGTTGTAAAAACTAAAATAATAATAATATACCCCGGCCACTAGCTAGTAGGAATTCCTACACGTGTGTATTAGCTTTATATATAATATTATACACAGCTGAATGGCCAAAAAGTAGAATGACATCCCCAATTTTTTTACAGGACATGTTTGAGGTGGAGCATTCTTCGCCGTGTCCCACATTTGCTCTCAAATACTTACAGAACTCTATGCTTTTCCAATTGGACGTCAAACGTTTTTTTCATTGTTTGTGTTGAAAGGTTCTGGATATGAATCCGGGAGGCAAGAACTTTGAAAAAGTATCCAGATATGTTTGCAAGGGCATCACATACGATCTCGATCTTGTCATTGATATTGCATCAAAGCAATTTCCGTTGAAGGCGGTTTGTTGTAAGCTTTTGCGTGACTCTGCTGTTATTTTAAAATAAATATTAAATATGGAATGCACCGTCAATGTATGCCAGGGCGATAAATTTACATTGGCTGTGACATCGACACTGAGCCTTGACAACACGCCTGATGATGGTGTCTATGATCAAAGCGGGAAACCCACACTGTTAGACAAGTGAGTGACAACAAGTTTGCTGCCATTTGTCTTGGTGCTAATTTGCTGTGCCGGCGCGGTCTCAGGTTTGAATACGGCATGCATGGTCAGGTGTTCAAATACACCATGGAAGCTGAAAATAGAGTTGCTACCTACGCATCATTTGGTGGACTTTTGATGTGTATGCGAGGGGATCAACGGCAGCTGGTGGATATTGAGCTAGATTCGCAAATTTATGTGCTGATTCGACGCCTTGCATGACAATATGATTCAGCTGCACATTGGTTTGTTTTGTTTTTCTTCATGCGAGCACCAAGTAGTGTAGGCGAATCTGAACCCATCCTTGCAGAGCTGTACTGAACGAACTCAGGTCAGCCATGCTTTTAAAAATCTTTTTAAAAATTCTTTGAGCACACCACTTTGTTGCTACATGTAGCTACATGTAAATTTATACATGTAGCTGGTTCAGGAGGCCAGTTTATATGGCCTACGGCCAGCAGCCAGCAAAGTGCGGTGCTTATATATATGTGTATGTAGTGTACGGAGTATATATATATATATATATAATATAGACCATCGATCCATTAAAAACAAAAATCAGCTGCTGATGCTGCTGAAGAGCTGCTGCTGCTGCTGCTACAGAATAGAGTCGAAGCATGAGTAAGGTGTCGATTATTATTATTATATATAAATATATACCAATCGCGAAAATAAGTGAAAAAATGGAAATGAATATGTATGACGTCGGTAGGCCAGAAAGAGAGCGCATAAGACACGTATTTACGCTACAGGTTAAAGCCAGCATTAAAATAAGATAGACTATCCTCTCTAGCGCCTCTTGTATTCAATATTTTGACACACTTTCTTCGGCGAACATGTTCGTACAGCTCAGGCGGCGGTAATGAAACCATCA
>Ga0099798_10015_pt1 | contig 25883 bp, 19 predicted proteins | sample Uncmet_Sort29A_1_FD_89870 | JGI IMG/M metagenome (GOLD analysis project Ga0099798, IMG submission 89870) | Marine eukaryotic communities from CALCOFI LINE 67, Pacific Ocean - CN13ID_Sort29A_1 | ecosystem: Environmental > Aquatic > Marine > Oceanic | place: Pacific Ocean: Monterey Bay | collected...
AGAATACCACCAAGTTTATCAAATCCGCAGAGAACAAGAGTAGGATTATTACAATTAGATGGATCTAAAGGTACTATTAAGTGACATTTTAGTTGTCTAAAACCTTGATTCTGAGGTCTTAAAATTCCATAAGGATTTTATTAGGAAAAGTCGCATTATCATGCACTTTTTTCATTAATTATGTACCCGCAAGGAGCGAGATCTAAAATCTTGAAATTTTCTAAAATGTCACATTGTAAAAGGTACCGATTGTCAACAGAAGCCAAGTCAATCAAATCCAAGAAATATTAACTACCTACCTACGAGTTCTGCTACCGGTAATGATAACATTCGAAATGTTGTCTGTGCACCCGGCTATCAAATTATACATTCCTTCCCTAATTCTGGTAGTTTGATTAATACCGTATGGACTCAAACTAGTGGATTTTCACTAGATCAAGTACCTCAATACCAATGCGCAATTGGTGGTGATAAAGCTTTATTACCAGTTACACCTACCGATCCACCTCCACCTAATGAAGGAAGGATGTTGAGATGTTTACCAGCAACTTGTGGTAGTGGAAGCCAAGGTAGTGGCTCTTTCTTATCCCCCGCCATCCGAAGAGATCAGTTGAAAATGTATTCTAGTGGTGAAGGAAGATTAGATATTTCGAATTGTGCTGCTACCATGTTTGTAAAGAATTCATTAGGTGTAGGGAGAGGTTCCATATATGGAGGATTACTATTAGAGGATGATTATGAATTTGATTTGGATTCCAATACGAATACAGATGCAAGTGAAGAAATTCCATCGAACTATCTCTTATCTGGCCAACAACCAAATCCAAGTCCATTCTTTAGAGAGAAAAGAATTGGTGATAGTTGTGAAATCTCCTGTCTTCCAGGATTTGAACAGACAGCAACGAGATCTTTTCAATGCACTGGAATATCGACAACACCCGGAAATCCTTGGTCAACAATGGGTGTCGCAACAGCAGGTAGTAATGATTACAATCTAGGATATATGGGTGCTCGTGCCACTCCACTTACAGCATGGGTTTTTCGTCCTGAATCAGCATTAAGCTCAGCAGCTTCTAGTACTAGTTCTTCAGCCTCAGGACCATCATTTACGTCTTCTCCTTCTCTAGATACTGCAGATTTTTGGAGAACTTCTACTAAAGATCTTACAGATTTTAGTGCTGCCGGAGGAGTTCTTGCAGGAACTTCTTCTAAGCAGACGTCCTCTGTAGCAAATCCTGAAGAATTTATCCATTTAGATCATGGTGACGAATGGCTCGAGATAGCAGGCGAACATGCTATTCCAGATTCTGTTTCTGATTCTGATGCACCCTATCTTAATTCAGTTGCTGTAGTAGGCGCAGAAGAAAGTAAGAGTCGAATTAATGCTTATTGGGATACCCCACAGGACTGGCCGAATCCAACAGATCCTGCTATTTTCACTACTCCTGGACAAAATCCACAAACACCGTATCTGGTTGGTGCTTTGTTTGTGAAATTGTGAAATTTTGGTTTCCGAGACCCATCCCGAGAGCATGTTTCAGAAGCCATTTCGTAAGTATATTTAGCTAAAATAACACATGGAAATCGTAAGAATAGGTTTTGTGAAAATTCACCTTCAAAAGCAACACCCAGGTATGTTCTTCCAGCTGTATACGGTGGTGGGGAGCAAAATTGTGCAGATTATTGCTGTCGTATGTTTGGTAGTCAATCATTAGGAAGTTCAGCAGATGCAAAAAGAGGATATGGTTTAATTTTGAAATCGAGACCAGACGCAGTTCCAGATAAAGCTACAGGTGCTATCTATAGTATAAGACATCAAGAAGGCGTATATGAATAAAAAAACATAGTGTTTTAAAGGGCTGCGGAGAACCCTTTAAAACACTATGTTTTATTCATAAAAAATGGTACAGATTCATCAATTATGTACCCGCAAGGATCAAGAGAGAAAGTTTAGGGTTTGTTTGATTTTTAAGATGTGTTTCTGTTATCGTCGTGGAATTATAACAGATGGTAATCCTAGTTCAGAACTTGCAAAACAGTACACTTTAGCAGGATATATCACAACTTGTTTGAGAGATGAGACACCATTAGTAGTGGTTCAAAATCCATTTGGAAGGAGTGGGAGTAGTGGTACTACCACTAGTAATACTCTTCGACTTCCCAACTTTAAACCTTTAGCAAGTGGCAGAATATGTCAATTTAATCCGGCTAGTACGAATACATTTACATTTAATCCGTATTCTGGTGACACGCCCGGTACACTTCTTGCTCAAACAGATAATGTAGAGCTATCAGTATGTCTCAACAGCTGCTTAAGCAATTCAGAATGTAATTATATCAATTACTTCTATTATAAATTCGATGAATCTGGATATAAGGATACTCCATTGAAACGTTGTCAGACATTGAGAGTCTGCGGAGAAATAACTCATGGTTGGAATCCTCTTGCAGAGACACCAGGTAGAATATATTATCATGTGAAAATAATATATTAGAACTTGAACTTTGAAACCTTCTCGGATCCCGTTATTTAATTTTAAAATCATTTTTTTAATTAATTACTTCCCCTAAGATGTCAACACCACTCATAATATTTTTATTAATAAGGTAATCAACAAGATCCTTATGGTGAAGGTAGTGGACTAGCCAGAGTTGGTCAAGCTTTTCGTAAGACGGGAGATCCAACTGGTTTAAATCCTCAATCAGCATTAACAATACCACCAGGTAGTTGGTATCCTAAGGAAACTGGTTTTTGTAGAGCATTGCCGTGCGTTGAAGTTGGATCGAATACTTTGGGTATAGGAGATTTAGGTGTCTTTACAAGTTCTTATGATTTATCTGATTGTGGTCTTGGATCGAACGGGAAACCTGCAGAAAGAAGAGTTTCCTCTAATTTATTGAATGTTAACTGGGCTTTGCTTTGGTTGTCGATTTTGAGATTTTCAGACTGCTTGCAATTCGCGGAGGCATCTGAAGGGTTCAGATTCACGTTTCTATGCAGAAAAAGTGATAGTTTTAATGGAGAATTATGGAGCTGAAGAAATGAGTTTTTTTTTGTCTATTTTCAAAGACCAGAGCAAAACCCAGTTAATAGTACTACTCTTTCAAGTGCATTAACAGCGATTAGTCTGAATCCAATGAATGGTATGGATGCAGAACAACTAGGAAAGTGTGTTACTGCTGCAAATGCGGTACCTAATCCGAACACATTATTATCACCAATACCTAATTTGTCGAAGGATCAATGTTGGGAATACTGCGACTTACAAGGAACTAGAGTTACAGCATGTGAATATGATAGTAAGTTTTACCTTTAAATAAAAAACCTTAATCCTAAACATGTGATTTTGGCCTTATAAATTAGTCATTTTATTCATATAATTTTGGCTCAAATTCGATAATTATGTACCCGCAAGGAGCAAGAGAAAAAGTTTAGGGTTCTTTTGTTTTTAGGTAATAACATGCTATGTACCCCCATTACCCAGACAGCTCCTGCTATAACGAAAGGAAATAATGCTGTAGGTTTTAATTGTCGTATACGTAGTAAAGTCACTCTTACTGTAGCTGGTGGTGGTGGTGGTGGTGAAAGTGGAGATAGTAATACATGTACAATAATCCGAGATAGAAGATTATCTCCAGGTATAGTAGGAACAACGATTACTTATCCTAATATTGTTGATAATACAGGTGTTTTAGATGTATTAAGTAAATGTTGTGAAGCATGTAATTTTGGGATTCCTAATAATGCACTTAATGCACTTAGTAGTCTAAGTCCTACTAGTACTACGAATAGTAATACAACCTGTGATTATTTTGAGCTTGATACAAGATTAGTAGGTAAAACATATTCTTTGAATAGTTCATTATCTGGTTGGTGCTTTGTTTGTGAAATTGTGAAATTTGGGTTTTCGAGACCCATCCCGAAAGCATGATTTTGGAGCCATTTCCTTAGTATATTTAGCTAAAATAGCACAGCGAAATCATCGGTTTACGGTTTGTGAAAATTAGAGCACCATAGCACCACCCAGTTATATAAAGCCTCTAATACTGCTGTTTGTAGATTGAAACAATTAACTATATCCGGCCAAACCACCTCTACAAGTTTCTCTTCAAGATGGATCTATCAATCAAGAGTAATTACGGGTTATCAATCAGGAGTAATTACAGGAAGTAGTACTAGTAGTTCCTCTTCTTCTCCTACAGTTACAACTACAACAACTATATTCCCTCTCAGATTAACTGGTGACTCTTGTCAGTTAAAATGTGCTTTTGGGTATGCCCCAATACCGCAAACTCCCAAAACAGGAGTGACTAACACTACTTCAACTCTGACATTGAAATGTTTCAACAGACCCACTTTAACCGCAGTTGATTCCATCCCCTCTACTTATAATGGAAATAAGTATTTCCGATCTCCATCTAATAATCGAATCTTCAAGCGTGGTACGTTAAGATTAGCTTTAGATACAAGTTCCTCTAACAATATAGGCTTGATTCCAGAACAAGCTTATACTTTAGGATTAAGATGGGGTTATAATTTGAAATCACCTAATAGTATAAGCACACCACCTGCTCCATTTCCTGGACCGATGACAATCTATAAAGGAGGAGACTCTACTGTTCAATTTCCCTGCAGACCCACCTCAAAGTGTAAAGTTTGTGAAGGTCGCTGTCAAACTAACGACGATTGCGAAGCTGGTCTATTATGTCTAGCGAGAAACCAACAAGGCGGTTCCTATGTTCCTGGATGCACTATGACATGGCAGTTCTCCCCGGCGAACGGAGGTAATACTGGTGCTGGAATTTCTATTTGTGTAAAAGAAGATTACATTAGACGGACTGATGGTGCTGATACTGGATCACTTAATATTGTACCTTTACCACGAACTTGTAGTCCTACAAATCAGTGTGGACAATGTGAAGGACACTGTCAAATAGCTGGCTATGGGCTTGCTTGGCTACTTTGGCTAAAGGAAATCTATACCGTAAACTGAGCCTTTTCGACTCTTATTTCTGAAAGTCCCTCAGAAGCTATCAAAAACAATAGATTTACAGTGGTAAAACGTTAAATTTTTAATATATTCAAGGATCCTCGATAATATCCTAAAACCTAAACTCAACATTATAAGCCAAAGCCATACCCAGGTAGATGAAGACTGTCTTCTTGGTTATTATTGTTTTATAACTCAAAGTCAAGTAGGTACAAATCATATCTCTGAAACACCTGGATGTCTCAAAGCTGATCCAGCTCATTTTCTTCCAAATAAAGGCTATTGCACCCAATTCCCTCAACAAGCTCTTATTGGTTGGGATGAGGTAAATTATTAAGTGACATTTTAGAGTAAATTCCCTTAAATCGTAAAGTAAAAATCAACGCATTAAATCACGTGTAAAACAGCATTCTGGTGCGATTTTTAGCTATGGGGATAAGGCGGGTCATTCTGAGGTTCTGAAAATCCTAAAATGTCACATTATAAGGTAAATAATAGACAAGTAGACGAAGAAACACGATGGGTAAGTGCATCTACTCCTAATGCGGGAACGAAAATTGTACTTAAAAACCTCAATCCTAGAGTTACAATTTGAACACTATAAACTCCTTTAAAATATGCAATCTGGAGCGTTTTTGAGCCATGGGGATGCTGCCGGCAATCTGAAGGTTTTTTCTAACCGGACATTTATTTTATTTTACAAGGTACCAAATTATTTTTATTCTACTCATAGTAATGAAGATAACAGTAACAGTTATCAACTAGATCCCTTAGGGTTAACAAGTACTCAATTAACTGCCTCAGAAGCTACTGATAGATTAAATATCTGGAAAAATATGATTGAAAATGCTTATCCTATCTGTTTACCAAATGGAGAGTGTAGGAGAGAAACATTACCTTCTGCTTCTTATATCGTAAATCCAAGTGACACAACTGGTGTAGATAATTTAATATTACACTCCTCTAATAATATTGATTATAGTAGTTGTTTTGGAACGACGCAAGATCAATCGTGTACAATCACATGTCTCGATGGGAGTATCAATATTGGGGGAGTGAATAATATCGACTATTATAGAAATCTTTATAAGTCGATCTATGGTGTAGATGCTAATAGTAACGCTGCTGCTCTTGTTGTAGTCACTAGTAATAATGGTTCCAATAGTTCAAACACTACAACAACTGCACCTGACTTCTACCAATGGTTAAGAACGCTTAATCCTCAATCTGCAACCGTATTTTGTATGAATGATGAATTATTCTCTTCTACAATACAGACTTCTTTTAATGGAGTTACTAGTAATCAACCGAATAGTATGTTCAAATGTGTCTTTGCTACTTGTATTGCCGGTGAAGATATTGGAATTCCTCGATGGTATCTGGGCTTTGCTTTGGCTGTAGAGTTTGAGATTTACGGATTCTTCGCAATCTGCGGAGGCATCCGAGGACTTCAGATTGCTGTTTTTGTACTATAGAAGTAGCTGATTTGCTCTGTAATCTTGGAATGTAAAATCTAAAGCTTTTTTGTCAATTTCCAAAGACCAGAGCAATACCCAGGTATAGATTAGCAAATAACAAATTACAAATCTCTCTAACTGACTCAGTGAATAATACGGAATGTATAGCGAAATCAAATGCAGGAACATTAATACCAGGTACAGGCTGTAAACCAACTTGCTCTGATGGGTATGAACCTGGGGGTTTTGATATGAGTTTAAAAACAATACAGATAAATCAACAATCATTACCAAAACAACCTGCAACTATTGATTTAACCTGTTTAAGAAGAGGAATTCGTAGACCGAAAGATGCTGCTGTAGTAAGTAGAATATTACCAAATAGTGAACAAACTGGTAAGGGACATTTTAGACTAAAAACCTTTAAATCCTAAAGTCAAAATCAACGCATTAGATTACGTGTAAAACTGCATTCTGGTGCGATTTTTAGCTAGGGAAATAAGGAGGGGGTCATTCTGAGGTTCCGAAATTCCTAAAATGTCACATTGTATAACAAACAGATCCGGTGACAGGTTTGGTGACTGTTATAGAAGCACCAGCTTTGGTCTATGAGAAAGCAATGATCAACGGAAAGGAGTCTTATGTTGAGTCACAGTAATCATAGTGTTTTGAAGCCTGCTTGCTTAGCGCTTCAAAACACTATGATTTATAAAGAGAACCTGACTCAAATTTATCAATTATGTATCCATGAGGAGCAAGAGAAAAGTTCTAGTTTTTTGTTGTATAAATTACTAGGTATGCTAAAGACACTACTCAATTAGGTAGTAATATCTGTTTAGATAATGCAAACTCTGCTAGCTTTAAAGCTATTGATACTCAATTATCTTTAGTGTTTAGCAGCAAACTAAATAGAGATAGCTTTAAGAACTACTTTTCATTCTATGGGAGTGGTTTCGAAGTTAGTCAAGATGGATGGGAGAAACAGACGCAAACTGTGGGTGCGATTAATTATGCAGGTTGGCGTCTTAGGGCGTTCTTAAGAACGAATCCGACGACAGGAAGTTTAGAAAAGTTCAATTATGGTATCACACAGGATTCCTGTATTACGCTATGTGAATGGTTGAGAAATGTACAGGGGATTGCTTGTAATAGTATTGTTTTCATTCAAGGAAGATATTGTTATGTTAGTCCTAATGCAGGTCAAACATGTTCTGCGACTGGTGAAACTAACCAAACGAAATGTGAAAGAGAGTTCAATAAACTCACGGAAACTCAAGATGTTTTAAGATATGGAGTTAGACAAGATTGTATTGGACTTGGGTTTTTATCAGTTGATCAAAGCGGTCAAGAGAAAGTTCCACCAAATAAAGATAGTCGTGCAAGTTTTCAAAGAATGTCTCTAGTTCCTCGTGAACCATTATATCATACAACAGCTTTTATTAGTCAATTAACACTTCCAGTAACAACGAGACCTTATATACCAACTTATTCAAGTACTACTGGTATACTTCAGATTCCATTGCCAGAATCCACTTCCTTATTCTTATCTCCTTACTGTATAACTATTCCATGTCAACCTTTAGTGGAGAAGACATTGCCACCACTCTACGGTTTGTTGCAGAATTATAGAGCATTACCACCTTATCTTACTCCACCAGATGATTTAATGATAAAATATAATCCTATTCAACATGATGTGACGAAATGTGATGGAATTGTATTTACTGAGAAATGTGTAGTGAGTTGTGGTCCAGGATATGAAGAGATTCAAGGATTTGAAAGTCTCTCTAGGATTGATTGGGAATGTACTGCTGTAAGAGGAGAACAATTTGGACAATTTAGACCAATTAAACCAGGTGAAACGGAACCTACAATAGCAATTCCACCTCCATCTGAGCAGAATAAAGCACCTCAAAACCCTATTCTAGATGCATTTGGTATCGACGGGAGTGCCAATGCGAGTGCAGCAAATCAAACAGCAGCAAGTTATTTCACCGGGTATCCATTTGCTAATTGTAGAGTTAAGTTTTGTAATGTAAAACAAACTGAACCTAATATACTTCAAGAACAACCAATCATCTATAATGAACAATACAAAGTGTTGACACCAAGAATAAGTCCTTTTACGAATCCATTAACTATGGGAGGTAGTGCGATGAATATCTTTGTGAATCCAGACTTGACTGAAACAGTAAATAATCAACAGGTTTATAAGTTTCAATCTAGATTGAATTCTAATTGTAAAAATGTTCCATTTGGAACTACTTGTTATGCACAATGCCAGGCAGGGATGATAGCGAAGATCTATAGTAGAAACATCACTGCAGTTAATAACATCAACAATCCAATTGTTCAATTCTCTTATTCTACAACAACTGCTTTAAAAGACTTTCCGAATATACAAGCCGTACAAAATTTTCAACCGACACCACAGACACAACTTCAACCAGAAGCGCAGGTGAATGCAGATGCAGGGAATTATGATAAGATCTTTCAGATGACGTGTTTAGATCAATTGAAAGTAACTAATTTCACAAGTCTAGGAAAGCCAGATGGGAGTTTGTCGACTGGAATTAATACCGGTACTGCTCCTGATACTTCGCAAACAGAGTGGGTAGGAGTATGTGAACCTCCAGAATGCGCTAGGGATTATACTGTAGATAAATGGATAGCTACTAGTCCTAATGCTCCTCAACCAAATAAACCAGTACCTATTAGAGAAAGATTTTTACTTAACTGCTTATGTTTTTGAAGGTAATTTAAAGGGTATTTAAAGGGAATCTATCTCCTAAAAGGAGACTTTTCGAAGCTTAATTTTGAAAGTCTCAGAAGTAATGAAAAACACTGGATTTTGATTAGTAAATCGTGAATTTTTTGATAGGTTTAAGGATCCTCGATATGAGAAATCTAAAGCCTAAACCTAAAATTCACATACCAAAGCAATACCCAGTTACGCCATTCGAAGCAGACGATAACTGTCCATGCGGTTCAGTAGAATACACAAGAGCAAATTGTCCAAACAGAATACTTAGGATCGGTGAAACTTGTCAATCATGGTGTAAACCAGGCTTTCGTTCTCCAGCAAGTTTTAATCCAAGAATAAATCCGCCAGCAGCTACTACACCATGGACGAAAAGAACGAATAACTTTGGACAATCAAGTAATGAAACAATAAAGAGATCACCACCTTCGTTTTTAACACCATCATCGAATCCAATTTCAAATAGTTATCTCTTTACGTTTCAATGTGCAGCATTAGGTTACGATGCTACTGATGCAGTTAATAATCCTCCGATCTTTGCAAACAATTATCCTACTCAGTGTATTCCTCTGAATTGTACTGTACCGAGTTCTATAACTCAAGGAATCACGGATGGACTCGTTTTAGGTTCATGGTGGACTAAAGGGTATGAAAAAAAAGCTTATTTAGCATGGAATGCTTATCCACCTAGTGGAAGTCCGGAGAATTATACAATTCTTTCAAACTCATTTAAAGCAAGTGAATTAGGTAGTAATTTACAGATACAATGTACACCTGGATTTCGTGTGCAATTGAAACGACAGACTGGAACGTTTACTGGCTTATCTTATGATCATATGGATGGACCAATAGCTACTTGTCAGCCTAAGATAGGAAATTCAATTACGGATTGTAACGGATTCTTCGATATAGTTACTTGTAACACAGACGCTAAATGTGAATGGAACTCTAACTTACTCTTTGAAGGGGCTGATACTTCTACCAATTTAGGTCAAACAGCAGTTGATGTCTATTATGCAACTACACAAGAAATATCCAAACCAACAGAAGTAAATTATGTTCAAATCGATAACTCCGCGTCTGCTAGTAGTTCTGTAGTTACACTTTTGAATCAAGTTATCTACAGGGAGGGTTATTATCAGAATGTTATTGATCAATGCACAGCACCTGGATGTGATCCATCGATTCCTAGATTTAAATGTGATGCAAGTAACCCTATTCCTCAATCAGGCCAAGTTGAAGCTGCTACCGCCGCTGCAGCAAATGGAGAACAGATCTGTCAAACTACGGGAACTTTGAAGAATATTAAAGTACTTCATACCTTCTGGCCTGTTTGTCTAGATGGTATAGTAACCGGTACAGATGATGCTAATCCGTCAATAAATACATTGATGTATCCAACACCATTACCGGTATGTCAAAGGTTAGTATGTCCACCGATACCTTTGTTTCCAAGTTACGCAGTGGTGTTTCCAAATCCACAAACTACACCTCCTGGTGCTTATCCAATATTCTCCCAATTACAGAGTAGTTTACCAGGAACTCTAGCTGTCTCTCTAAATCCTTATAAGTCCGTGATTAGCTACGAAAAGAAACAATGTAGTACTTTTACTCAACCACCTACAAGTACGACAATTTACCCTAATGGACAATCACTAACTTTTGTTGCTAATCCTCCAAATCCAGGTGTCGATGTGTTTGTATATTTAAGAAGTACGGGTGCGTTTCAAGAGGGTATTTGGCATTTGAAATATAGTGATGCTAGTACTTAAAAACCTTAATCCTAGACTTACGATTTGAACACTATAAACTCCTTTGAAATATGCAATCTGGAGCGTTTTTGAGCCATGGGGATGCTGCCGGCAATCTGAAGGTTTTTCTAACCGGACATTTATTTTATTTTACAAGGTAATAATGTATTACAATTAGTGAATATCTTTGGAAACACGATAACTGGTAATGCTGCAGTGGGTGCGTATGATTGTAGCACTGTGTTTGAATCGTATAGTAAAATCGCTTACGGATGTGATCCAGAGTACGACTTATTCAACAAAGGTATGAATTCAACCATAGACGGTAATCTCTACCCAGAAATCTACCAATTAGTTGACTCTAGAGAAGAAAACAGATATCAACCTGAGTTCGCAGCTCGAGGCGTTTCATCCTCAGTTTATTATCAAGTTCTTCCAGTACAGACTAATGGTACGATTAATTGTTTGGAAAATGCGCAACGATCACTCCCTTATGCTGAATGGCAAGAATTCGTTAGTAAAGATAGGGAATTGAGATGTGTAAAACGACCTGTGATTCCTACATTATCTGTTATCTCTGTTGTTCCTAATTATCCTGGTACTCAGACTGTTAATATCAAGATCACTCGTACTAAGGATTAATATGTGACATTTTAGAACTTAAAACCTCAATTCTAGAGTCTTAAATTTCCATAAGGATTTTATAAGGAAAAGTAGCATTCTCATGCAGTTTTTTAAACAATTATGTATCCCCAAGGAGTGGGATCTAAAATCTTAAAATTTTTTAAAATGTCACTAGGTACTCAGGATACAGGAGGTACCAATTTCATCGATCCAACTACTGGTTCATTACGACCTAATGATTGTGAAGTCGATCGAATTAGGTTATTTTATCAAATCGTTAGTTCTCCTTATACGCCAGAAACTAAAGTAATATCGAGAATATTACCTTTAAGGAATTATGCACCAGTGAACACTTTTAACGAGTTGAATCTCTATCCATCAGATACTCCTTTTCCTCCACCTTCGAATGCTAATAAGACGTTTAATCTGTCAGCATGGGAATTCATTTATGAATGGAATGTGCTTAATGGAACTGGGAAACAGGTTAATTCATTTTTTGATACCACTCCAGACGTTTTGGAGTGTAAACGAGCTCAAGACACCCAACAGACAGCAGAAGATCCTAATGCTTATGAATGTTTAATTTCGAAACTTTATGATGGCACAACATACAGGTTCCAAGCACAGATGTTGTGTACTCCTCCAATCAGATCTTTAGATAGTTGGAGATGGATCAATCTAGAACCGATGGTCCCACCTCCTGGCAATCCTCAAGCGGCACCATATCAACGTATTGGTGGTGGTCCTTTTGACACTAATCAGATCCAAAAGTTCACAAGTAATCCAGATTATATAACTCAAGGAATTTCTTCTACGACTACAGTACAGAATTTGGGATGGTTTGATAGTGTGACAGTGAGAGTTTTGCCGCCAGTGAAAACTCCTGTGAGTATACCCAGTGCTGCTCAGGGAACGTATTAAAAACACTATGTTTTATTCATAAAAAATGGCACAAATTCATCAATTCTGTACCCGCAAGGATCAAGAGAAAAAGTTTAGGGTTTGTTGCATTTTTAGGACTCAACAATTTCTATGGTTAGTGTTATTTACACCTGACTTGATTCAAAACATGGGTTTCAGAGATAATGTAACTACTCAATGGTCATTGATATTTGATGCTAAAGTAACGGAGCAAGCTCTTGGATGGACGGCTGAGAGGAGGATGCTGAGTGAAGAGATTGCGATGAGGAGATTGTTAGAATCTTCTTCTGATGGTTCTAGTAATGTAGGAGGAGAATTAAACGATGAAGATGACCATTTTCATAGATTAAAAAGAAGAGCACTAAGTAGTATGTCACTAGAAGATGATTCTTATGGAAGTGGAAGTGATGTTATCGCTACTCAAAAATCACATGAAAATGCTAGATATTATCCTGAGGAAGCGTCTTCTAATATTGATTCCCAACTTCTATTAGATGATAATGATGTGAGTAGCACACAAGAACCTGTAGCATCTACCACTGTAACTGCAACTACAACAATATTTTTCGATATTAATGTACGTCGCTTATTTCCAGACGCAGAGAAGCAAATCGAACCATCAAAACCATCATCAATAGAAGAATCAGAAGAAGAAATCAATGATCCAATTATTCAGGCTAAGAAGTTACTAAAACTTTTATCTCCCGAGTGGAAGAAATTCATCAAGCATGGAAGAGATTATACACATAGTGAGTATAAGCCCGAGTTAAGACCTGAAGTATTCTCTTGGAAGCTGTATACTGGAGAGTTGCTTAAAGCAGATAGTACGCTTGTTTCTAGTATGCTATACGACATTTTAGGCGATGCAATTCGAAAGCAGAGTAAGAACGTTAGAAGAAAGATAGAGAAGGAAGGCGGAATGGGTGGTGGATATAACCCTGTTACCGATAGTGATTCTAGTACTGCCTATGGTACTAATGATCTTACTGAATCAAGAAATATTATTGAAGAAGTTACTTCCGATAAGTGTACGTCTGCTAGTTGTGGTACTATGGAAGTTTCATCCTCCGGAGAAATCGTCGATAGTGACACTGATTTAGGAATAACAACTAAGAGGACAGTAATGAGTCAGGATGTTTCTCCACATTTAAGTGGTGATTTAATTGATGTAGTTGATGATCATGACGATGTAGTTAGTGGTGAATCGAGTGATAGTATTCGTTTAACTGGAAAGAGAGCTAAACTGTTTGATTTATTGAAGAGACATTTGAAGAAAGCTTTGAAGAATGTTGCTGAAGAGGAAGATAGAGAAGAAGATATAAATACAGTCCATACTGAAGATCCTTCCATTCAAAATCTACTACTTAATAAAGATGATCTCTATAAGCAATATCTGTTAGGTGAGTTTAAAAGAGATTATCTACATGAAGGAACGTATCAGGGAAGTGGTTTTAGTAAAGCACAGACAGTTAGCTATTGTATCGCGAGTAAATATTTATTGAATATGAATGATAAAGAGCCGAATAGTTATTCTGAATCCGGTTATAATATTCAACCACTTATAAAGCCGTTATCATCTTCTCTAAAGAACATCATATTCGCGTTAAATGAACCTGCACAAGTACCTCAATTAAGAACGGATTACAAAGAAGATTTACTGAATCATATAAACTTACAAGCTTCATTGGGCAAGACAACTTCTGATCCTGATTTTCAGGCGCAGGTGAATATAATAACGGAAGTGAACTATATCGATAGTAGGGCTAAGGTAGCTTTTGATCGTGCAATAGAGAAATGGAAGACTGGTAAACAGAGTAAAACTACTTATGTCGATGACAACGGTAACGAACAACAACTCCAACCAGAGCAGTTAATTGGTGAATCCATTCTTAATGCAGACGACTATAAACGCTTCACCACTCTTAATGATGTTATTGAGATCGGATCATTAATGCTACAGGAATTACTCCAAATGATACCTGATCATGGAACTTATAGAAGTATCTTTGATACTGCAGCTACAACAAAAAATCGTCTATTCCATCATGAAGAAGGTGATAGCTTTAGTGAATTAGAGAAACTATTACAGTCTAGTAGTCATGCACAACATATAAGTGATGTAATAGCTACTGTTCCATCTATAGTCGATAATGATGTTAATGAGTTTAAGATTAATTCATTATTAGAAGATACTCATCCTAGAGACTCATATCGAGACTCATTCCAAGATACTCATCCTCGTGAACTTGAAGGCTCTAACTCATACTCTAACTCTCTAGAAGAAAATTCAGAATCCCGCCGTCGTCTCGACATTCCAGTCACCGATCCTCCAATCTCGTGTTATAATGGACAACCAATTGATGTTTCTAAATGTTTAGGTTTAGACTTACTACCAAATCCAACATGCGCAGCACGTGGTGGTACTTTCGCAGCTTGTGAACCAACTGCCGAAAACCCTAAGCAATGTAAGTGGCAACCAAGTTCTCTCCTCACTCACAATGGTCCATTCGTCTTCTTTAAAGGTTATAACACAGATCTTCCATTACCAGTTCAAAACTCTACATTTGATTACTTCTTGAAATGTCAAAATGAAACAGCATTAACGGAACCTGAATTACTTCCAACAGCTCCTGATCCTAAGTTAAGGAGTGTACCACCTAGACCTAATCCATTCTGGCCGATGTTTGAGTACATTATATTGAAACGACGTCCAAATCCTCGTGCTAGACATGTTGAATCAGTAGCAAGAGATCCAATGACTCCTGATAATTATGGTCCGAATAACACTGGAGATACATATTTACTTACTGCTGAAGCTCGTCATTGTGTCCATGACGAACGACTTCCTACTGATCAATGGCCACAAGCTTTGGGAAGGTTTGATCAAATCTTCACGAATACAGCGGATCTTTGTAAAACAACTGAGATTAAACCAGATCCAAATCCAGATCCACTGATTAACGATTTATGTTTGCAACAGTACCAAGCTTTGTTTTTATTATTTGAACCACAGTTCTTCGTTGAAGCTTGTCAATACGATATGGTGATCACACCGTGTTTCTTTGTAAGTCGTTTAACTCCTTATAAGTGTTTAGAAGTGGGGATTGCTCAGAATTATCAATATTTGGTGAATTATCCAGTAGTAAGTCAATTTAATGTACGTGCTTTAACTGCAGCAGCAGACAACACAACTCTTCCTGGTTGGACAACAACATTAGCATATACATATGACGACACTGTAGCTTGGACTTTGGAAGGTAAGTTGCAAATCACTTATAACGAGAAGGTGAATCAAATCGGAAGTATAATTTTAGGTGCTAATACTGATAACGTAGTCTCAATTCCAGTTGGCACTGCTGAATATAATGCTACTGATACTTATTTCAATTCCGACAATTACATCATTCCCTATGTCCTTTGGTGGAATAGAGTTGTGAATGAACAAATCACTAATGACTTTATCTATTCTGCATTAGGAGATGATGTGTTGGATACTCAAGGAGCATACTCTAAATCTATGTTACTATCTGGTCCAGCAAAGCACTTCTTCCAACTCCCAACCTCTTGGTCTCCACATCCTCATGTGGATACTCAAACGAAGATTGGAGATGTCTTCCGATATACAGATGTAACTGATTGTTTAGCTAGAGTAACAGCAGGAGTTCCGCCTAACCAAACTGTGACTTTCGGAGTCTCAGCATCAAGTGTTTTAGAAGCTAATACTGCTGCTATTGTGTATTCTGATAAGTTTGGAGCAGGTGGGAACGAGAAAAGAACAGTCTTGAGGCCATTAGGACCAGATTCTACTGCATGTTTATTTAGAGATCCAACTAAAACAAGTGATTCTACATTAATGTTAACACAGTTCGACGTATTACCTTATAAGATGCCACAGTTCTACGTATTACGTAGTACAACAGGACAACCTGTTAATGTACCTCAAATACAAACTTCGAATCCATTCGTCTTAACAACTTCTGCTAATTTTAATCCGAGTACGATGGTTATTGATAACTTTTTACAGGGGAGTAATGATAATATTGCATTGCCTCCTTTTGATCCGAAAGTGGATTTATTCCGCACTGGTAGCTTATTTCCGGTTAACACTCCACCAGTAACATCGACTTATGGCAACTCCTACGGTGTTTTTGGTGGAACTAATTATGATATCGATCTTAATGGCTATAGAAGTGGTAAAGTCTACATTCCACAAGTAGGCGGAACTAGGAATGCTAATATTAAAACAGCCTCTACTCCAGAACGTGGTAGATTATACCGTTTAACTTATGAGATTTATGTTGCGTGTGATCAAAGATTAGGAATCCCAGCAGGTCAGAATTCTCAACCAACGAATCGTAATGTTGATCTTAGGAATCAAACTGATAACTTTAGAATTAATAGCAATCCAAAATTAAACACATACAGTGCTCAATTCTACGACGGTGGTGCTCCTTGGTTCTATCCTCAAGACGTATTTGATCCTAAAGAGAATCAAACAGCAATATTACAGAATGCTTTGATTAACACTTATACAACTTCTCCTCATAAAGGCGAGAACTTTGCTAATCCTGTTAGACTACAACAATATTTAAACCGGTTAAAGAGTAAAGATCTAACTGAATTCACTGCATTTTTACAAAACTGGAATCTAACATCTAGAACTTATGTTGCTGCTAAATTAGACTCCCAAGGACAGATGGATTATGATCCTACGTGGTGGAGTTCTACAGATTATCCTGCGAGTCCTAATCAATTATGGGAAGAACCATCTACCGTTTCTGTTACTTTAGTTAGTGGTACTGATCCCGGTACTACTTTAGTTGGAAGTGTCACGGTGAGAATTACTACCTCAACTGGAACAACAACTTTAACAATTCAATTGAAATATACTTTGGATAGATGTGTCATTGCCTCAGCTACAAATCGTCCAGTCAGAGCTGCAATGATAATCGTACCAGCAGGTATTCCTGCTGCACAGGCTAATGCTAACTGTATTAAAACATTCACTGAACTAAACACAAGATTAACAAGTGCTTCTGCTTTAGATAGGAATGTCGAATTCCGTACTTCCACCACTCCTACGGCGATTATTGGTTGTCCTGAAGGGTACTTCCCTGACTCATCATGTTTCTTAGTCGAGACTAGATCAACAGTGATAGATTCAGTTGATGGAGGAGCAACTTCTGTGAATAACGCAGAGAATGCAGCCGGTAATAAGCCATTACAACCTGTAAAAGATCAAACTCAAGGTGCTTACTTTCATCAAATGTCTTATCCACCAAATGTACAAACTAATGTTAAGAACCAATTTACACCATTAGATGTAAAGATTCGAGAGTATTACAGCACTTGTTATGGTGGAGGAACGGCAACTCCTGAAGCTAGGCCGGGAGATAGATTGAATTTTGTACAGAGATTGGTTAAGGTACTTAAGATGTTTTGGTGGATGGAAAAAAATGGTAGATGTTTGTACTCTGTTTATTATGACGCCCGCCAGCGATTTCTGTGTTTTGTATACTTACGTCTTAAATCATAGACTTGATATCCTCCTATTCATAGTACAGAGATTTGTAATTTGAGTTCCAAACAGTTTGTTACTATCTTCTTACCCATATTTCTACTGCGCAAAGCAATCAGCCAAAAATCACGAAAATATAATTTGTTAATTGATTATGATATCGCCCGCCTGCTCGTCTCCATATTAAGACATAGGGAGCTTGAGTCTCTTTTTCTAAACGTTCGATAGATATCATCAATAACAAGGTCTAGAGTTTCGATCTTACCATTTACGATTGAGTATCTAGTATATATCTATATTCTCCTCAACTCTATCAGTTCTGCACAAAAAATCTACTCAAAAAACAAAATCAAAATCAAGAAAAGTAAATCCAATCATCTCAAAGGTAGAAATGGAGGACGACAATGGCTGGTGGGAACAGGTCTATGATCCAGGTCTAGCTTTAGCTTCAGAAAAGTTGAATGAGCTTTATAATGTACCTGGGTTCCTTACTGAATTAGCAGCACAAAATGCTATAGCGGCTAGTGGAAACTTTAAAGATGGCAATGGTGAAGTCGATCCATCTGGAATGAATGCATTGGATGCTTGTGCTGCTTGCAAAGCTAGAATCCTAGCTGGTAGAACATTAACTACACCAGCATCCGACTTGATTGGTGGATCACTAATCCAATTACAATCCGCTTACAGAACGACTCCTATTGAGTATATTGTTACTGGTAGTGACTTCCCAGCTGAGTATTCTCAAAAAGAAGTGGTGACAACTATTGTTTCTTATTCTATGTACTTGAGGAAAATGTTATTAATGCAGAAGTATTATGGTAATGTATATAAGAATACAAAGTTCTTTAGTAATGCTACGGCTAATTGGTGGGTTCCGGGAGCAAGTAGTAGTCCTAGTACTGGACCTGGTGTTATTACTAAAGTTTCTCCTCGTTCTGAGTTATTCGTCTCTCAATTAGGCATCTCTCCTGGTTGGTACCCGACTCCAGTTGATCCAAATACTTACGAAGACTTAGAAACAGTTGCTGCTTCAAATAATCTATTAGATAAGAATATTTATACTTATCGTTCTCAAATCAGATATGTCGCTGCTAATGTAAGAATTGTTCAAGTGGGATTAGTGAAACAGGTATTGAATGGAACAAAGCTAGAACTACAAATTCCATTCACTAATTTAGCTAATGCTGATGCTGTCTGCGCAGCACAACCAGAAACTGCATCGTTAGCTGTAGGTAATCAAGATTTAGTTGCAGTAGTAGCATGTATGGAAAGAGCAAGTCCAGATGGATTTCAAATTTGGGTAGGTGGAAGCCAAGTTAATTCAGCTGATCAAACTGAATTATTACTCGATTCTTTTATGCAACCAGGACATACTGTGGGTAGTAATGAGGAATATGTTATACCGGGAATCACAACAAATACTACTGGATTTATACCTCAACCAGACCAGACAGAATGTGCAGTGGGTGGAGGAACAATCGAAAATGGATATGCACCAGTAGCAACTAGTGCTAGTGGGAAATGCTATAAAGTTTATTCCGCAACCTATAATAACGGTGCCAATACCATGGCATTATTAGTACATTCTGCGCAAGGAACGGGTAAGAACGCACTCTACACTTTTAGAGGGGTAGATGTAACTTTCGAAACAGCTAGTTATCTCAACTTTGCTCCAATCCCTACTATATTACCAAACTTGAATACACAACAAGTCTCTGTAATTTTAGCAAGTGATTTAGAGAATGGTCTTAATGATTTCCAGATAACTTTGGATTTAAAACCTGCTGATACAGCTACTGATAAAAATGATAATTTTGATATAAGACAGGCTGAGAAAGTTATTAGAAATTCAATGTATTCTATCTTTCCTAATGAACCTAAGTTGGAAGAGCCACAAGATTGTCAGAGAATATTGATGGAAAACTTAGCTAGTCTTTCTATAACTCCTACTAGTGGTGGACAGACAGCAGAAGCAGCAGGAAGATATATAGGATATTCTGTTATTCCAGCTGGAAAACTTCCAGTCAGACAAGCATTGCAATACTTCGCAGTAGACTCTTCCACTGGTCAATCACCAACGAATTACGCAACTCTCTCTAATCAAGAACTCTACAATCTTCTTAATGATAGAGATAGAACATTATTCACTTTAAATACTGCCACAAATACAACATCATATTCCTCCCAAGGTTTAGCAACTATTCAGATACAAGACACCGTTCTCTATAACTATAGATCGGTTGCTGATAGAGATAAGTTTTGTACAAATCCAACTCCTCTACCAACTCCCAATGCAACTGCTCCAAATTCATTTTCTGGAAATAGTTACGATCCTATATCCACAGAAAACCAGATTCCAGAATCATGGTGCTCGAAAGATAGATGCTTATGGTGGCCTAAAACAATGACAACATCCTGGAACTTTCTCTCCACCACTTATCAACCTACAGAAGGTAAAGCAGTAATTCAGTTAGTTATAAGAGCTAACTCTTTAACTAAACTTGCTTTAAGAGTAGGCATGAGAGATTTCTTAATCACCAGAGATGTACCAGAATGGAGAACCGCTAATGTCAATCTATTCACAAGCAATATGTTCACTTTTGCAGGAATAGAAACTCAGAAAGGAAGTTTTCCAATTGAATCTGCTACTACTAACGTTCAGTTCTTAGGGTTAGCTAATCGAAATCCTGCATCACAAGCAAGAAACGTTCAAAATAAAAATGGTGCAATTGAATCATTTCCTGCAGCTAATAACATTAACTTGCAAGCTGATAAAGGTTTTGGGCATTATGCAATACTCAACCCTCTAGGTAACGGAGATTCTCAACAGATAAGAAACTCCGGTGCTGATGAAACTAGTAATTTAAAGGCTATTAATACTGCATTGAAAGAAACAGTGAGGAATCAAGCGTTGAGTTTCTTTACGATTCCGATAATGGCACAAGAACTCGTGAAAACAAACGGATTACTGAACAAAAACCCTACTGATCAAGCTATTGACGCAAATTATTATCTGAAGAGGTTTCAACAAGTCGATCATCAAGCGTTGTTCCCTGACGTCAATAATGGAGTTGTAGAATACTTAGGCTATCCATGCTGCGTAATGGACGGAGAACTCACTTTAGATATCTTAGACGTGTCTGCTGGATTCTCTTCCTCGACTGATGCTTATCCCGCAGGAGGTTATCCGCAAGCATGGTTATCATTACCACTGTTTACTCCATTGCCAACTACTAAAGTTACGTTATTGAACGGTGATATCTTATTAGTTAGTCAAACACAAGGGAGTGTGAGAGATATCGTGAATCTAGCAAATCCAGGACCAAGCCATGTCAACGGAACCCAAGGTCCTGGTAGTTTTGGTAGAATAATCCAATCTCCAGCTGAACTAAAAGCAACTGCTGATTTATTAATTTCTCAAAATCCTGATCCTAAATCACCAAATAGAGTTATGTATTTAACCTTCCAACGAGGACAACGTACATTCTTATTCGGAAACAACTTTCTCAAGGATCGAGTAAATTCTGCTACTGGGGGTCTATATCCGATTCAAGATGCTACTGAAGATTTAAAGTATAGAATCTACACCAGCTTACAAGTGCCGGCGAAGTATAGAACATATAGCACTAATCCGAATCTAAATGGAATGATTCCAGCACCTCAATCTCCGGCATTTGATGGTATTAATCTAGATTTATACATAGAAGATTTGTTGAATGCTGCTGTCTCTCCTCAATTCGCGCCGACACCAAGTTACTATCCACAAGAGGTGAAAGAGCGTGCTGCAGTGGGAACTAATGCGAACCTTGGTACTGCGGTGCAAGTAACTGTTGTAGGTCAAGCTCCTGTGTTCGTGAATGGAGTGAAGCCTCATACTAATGTCGTAGGAGAAGAGATTAGGGAGTTAGGAACACAATATGAAGTCAATGCATTAAGTCCATTTAACTGCTTATGGTTTCTAGACTATTTGCTAAGCTCTATTCTCATGATTACAAGGTGTTATTCTTTATTATTTTACTGTAAATAGAGAAATTTATTAGTGTAAACAGCGAATTTTTAGGGTTCATTATTTCACATGCTATCAAAAGCTTCCTCCTGTGTTAATTTAGAAGGAAAAAACGTGAAGTTTTTCATAGATTCAAGGATCCTCGATATGAGAAATCTAAAGCCTAAACCGAAGATTCACAGACCAAAGCAATATCCAGTTAGTCAAGCTTGGAGAAACAGTATTTTAGGTAGTGCCAATGATTATTATGGTGAATTCAAAGCTAGATCTGCAGATATATATCAAACAGTCACTGTAAACCAACAATTTCCAAGAGAAGGAATTTCAAATAGTAGTGCGAGTGCCGCTGGTACGGAAGCTGCTTATCCTACTTTATATCGAGTAACTTCTTCTGGTTTAACAGGGAATACTGTAGTGGATGGTCATTTGAGTGTATACAATTTTAGTCAATCTCCATATCAGAGATCGAGTAGCTTTCAAGAATCTGTTGCTAATGCCCAGCTATATAACGCTAATAAGAAGTATGTGGAGAGTGCTTCTAATGCAAATGTGACGACTTTACCTCCTCATGGTGAGCAACCTACTGCTGCTGCGCCAGAAGGGCCTTCGAATACGAAAATAAATATGGGGTTCACGAATCCTAAGCAACCAACTTTGTTTCCTCAGGAGACTTTGTTTACAGGTACTTACAAGTTAGCTACGCTTAGTTTTATACTTGTATCCACTTTTCTTATTTGAATTAGATGAGGTATTTTGGAGGTAGACTTTGAGGAACTGTATTTTTACCAGTGGTTCTACTAGCCACGTAATTATATTATCTGGAAATCTTGCACGGTTTAAAGATGCATATAGGTTATTTATGAATGAACTAGCTTTTTTGTTTCCATTTTTCATATTTTGTTTTTGACGCTATAATTTTAGGTATGTAGTTTTAGAAGACGTCTATTCTCAGTGGTTCTATTAACCACATTAATACACTAAGATTAGAAATCATCTTGTCAAAGGGGGCCGGTGAATTCGCTCTTTAGATTAGATTTATTTCTTAAAGGGGAATTCTTATTTTTTTGTCACCACCTATCATATTTTACATTAGAAGCTGTGTCTGTATGTAATGTTTTTAGAGCGTCTATATTGTTATTTAGTGGTTCTATTAGCCACGTAATATGATATGCATGCTTACCGAATATGTCCATAATAGCTACATTGTGATTGAAGATTCATTTTACTATAAATTTAAAAGGTAGCAAACCTCCTCCAGCAATGGATGAGATCTCTGAGCTCTATTCAGCTAGAGGTGCTACACAATACATCCCTCCACCTATCCTAACTCCAGCAGAAGCAGCTCCTACTAATTACAGACCAACATCCTTCGCAGTATCTCCAATTACTAAGTTAAAAGAGGATAAGACTTTAAATGGTCTACCACTATTGATCGCGAGACATAAACAATTCTTGAAAGAGAATCTGAAATGGAATCCAGAAGAAAAGAGATTGTTATGGAATATAGCAGCTTACACTAAATATATTGCGAATAATCAAGTTGAATTGAGGCAACATCCTTGCTTTCCTATGTTATCGGATTCTGAGTTTAAACCATTACTAGCAGTCTCTCGTGGAATTGAGTTCTTACAGTCTGATGATGGTTCTGCGAAATTAAGGAAAGATAAGACATCATGTCATACCTACCACCATCATTTTAGGATCCCCATGAAATCGTCGTCAAAAAGACGTTTCTGACGCGTTTTGAAGACTATTTCAAGGATCCTCGATATGATCCCAAAATGATGGTGGTAGGTATGAAATGATGTCTCAAAACATAAATTAGTCACTTACCAACCACAAATCAGTAGATATAGAGCTTATAGATATGGCACGAAAGAAACCTCTCCATTCCTGCAGCCAGATCCAGTTCTATCTGAACAAAACACCGGTGACGACCATCTCTTAGCAGACGTTGGTGGTGGTGAAATGGAATTCTTTAGTCAAGGAATGAGATTTCAGAACCCAATGTACGGGCAAGACTCACTGACGGCTGTGCAAGCAGGTATATTATACGGACGTGCGTTTCCTGAAGGAGAGACAGCTTTACCGTATGAAGAAAGTCCTGGATTGGGTACGGGTGCTCTAGGAGCTAGTTCTTCTGATACATTATGTTTGTGTCACGGACCAAGTGTGGAGTTGTCTTATTTCTCCCGTTCTGAAGACTTTATTCCGAGTTGGTTTAGGAATAGAGAAACGATTATGGATAACACGAGACAGGCTGAGTTAGAGAACTTAAGAAGTTACGTGAAAGGATATAAGGATGTGAGTGTGCCGATAAATGGAGGTTTCATTAAAGATCAATCTGGACTTGGAGCTTTTGGTGCTATCTACAGTGCTTCTTCTATATCTACTTTAACAGCTACCACCACTCTAGGAAAAATGGGTGTACCATTACAATCTCAATTCCCACAAACAGAATTATCTACTCAAAATCCAGACGTTGAAGAGTTATACTTAGATATGATTCCTTTCACTACTGCACAGAGAACTGCTATTAACCAAGACTTCCAATTAGCCGGAGAAGCAGCTATCGGTACAGAAATCGTAAGAACTGGTATTATTACAACGTTTGCAGTTAGATATTTTGGAAACCCTGCTAATTATAATCCAACACTAGGGACGAATGGTAAGTTACGAGTTCCTTCTTCTCCTGATGGAACAAACTTCTCACCAGTCGCTGTATCTGGTGCTAGATCTGCACTCACCTTCACACAGACAGGCGCTATTCCTACTGGTACAACTGCATTCAAAATTTCTGGTGACTTTACTCGTACAGGTGGTAAAATGAGATGCGACTCTGGTAGCTGTCCGGTATTAACTGGTCAATTATATTATAATTCTGATACACCAGATACTTTAACACCAGCTAATACACCATTACCAGTTAGTTCTTCGAAGGTGAGAGCATGGCAACAACAAAGTTTGAAGAATACACAATTAACAGAACAGACTAGAGGTGCTTATTTATGGAACCCAGTTGATATCTTGCCTGTGCCACAGAGCGGTGGAGGAATTCAGCTATTTGATAGAAATGCAATTAAAGCACAATTAATATTGGAGCAGCAGGCGGCGGCTAGTACTTAATTGATTTTAATTTAGATAGGCCAAATCATTCTTAACCCTGCACGTAAGAGGCTTAACCTGCTTAAGCCTTAAACCTCATAGAGGCTTAATCTGCTTAAGCCTCCCTTAAGCCTCATAGAGGCTTAACCTGCTTAAGCCTCACTTAAGCCTCATAGAGGCTTAACCTACTTAAGCCTCCCTTAAGCCTCATGGAGGCTTAGCCTACTTAAGCCTCCCTTAAGCCTCATAGAGGCTTAACCTGCTTAAGCCTCCCTTAAGCCTCATAGAGGCTTAACCTACTTAAGCCTCCCTTAAGCCTCATGGAGGCTTAAGCTGCTTAAGCCTCCCTTAAGCCTCATAGAGGCTTAACTTACTTAAGCCTCCCTTAAGCCTCATGGAGGCTTAAGCTGCTTAAGCCTCCCTTAAGCCTAGAGGCTTAACCTACTTAAGCCTCCCTTAAGCCTCATCGAGGCTTAAGCTGCTTAAGCCTCCCCTAAGCCTCATTGAGGCTTAACCTACTTAAGCCTCCCTTAGCCTCAAGCCTCATGGGGGCTTAAGCCTCCCTTAAGCCTCATAGAGGCTTAACCTACTCAAGCCTCCCTTAAGCCTCATAGAGGCTTAGCCTGCTTAATCCTCCCTTAAGCCATGTGCAAGCCATCCATGGCTTACACCTACGTAAGCCATGTGTAAGCCATCCATGGCTTACACCTATGTAAGCCATGTGTAAGCCATTCATGGCTTACACCTAC
>Ga0099798_10102_pt1 | contig 25719 bp, 18 predicted proteins | sample Uncmet_Sort29A_1_FD_89870 | JGI IMG/M metagenome (GOLD analysis project Ga0099798, IMG submission 89870) | Marine eukaryotic communities from CALCOFI LINE 67, Pacific Ocean - CN13ID_Sort29A_1 | ecosystem: Environmental > Aquatic > Marine > Oceanic | place: Pacific Ocean: Monterey Bay | collected...
TGCCTGATTTACTTGTTACTTCTTCAACATTTTTTTTTTATGGCTCCTTATGAGCCCTTTGAACAACAGTTTTTTTACTAAAGGCCCGCTATGGGCCTTAATAGTGACATCTTCTTTCCAAGACCCCTGGTAGGTTCCCCCGCCGTGACGCAAGTCACGGCTTGTCTCAATATTAGTAGAATTACTTTCACCAGTGGATTCATGAGTCTTGACTGTTAAATTGGTAATTTCGCACTCTAATTCTTCTATTTTTTTCTCTAATTCGTCTATTTTCTTATCAAGCACGGTTTTCTCATCAGATAGTTTCTGAATCACACTTCTTCCACCGGCAAGTTTTTCAGAAACAGTTTTTTTCAACTCGTCGTGTTCTGCATGTAATTCCTTTAATTTTCCTTCTAAGTCCTTTATGCTCTCGAATTCATCGGTACTAAGTTTCGGTTCGGATTCCTCTTAAACCTCTTTATTAAGTTTTTCGTTATTAATATCTGCCTTATTAAATTCAGATTCTGAACATGACATTGACATCATTGATTTCGCAGCGACAGTGCCAGTTTTTAATAAATTTGACTTTTTTTTCTGGTCCCCCAAGTTCTGGGCATTATTCTGTTAAACTTACATCGCCTATTGATACATCTCTTTTTGCATTCTTTCTATTACCTTGGACTGTATTTCAACCTGTTACAAACATGCCTTATTCACATTCTAACTCTTCAATTCCCTAATAATTTTCTGTAAAGTTATCTTATCTTCTTCCAAATCTTCCATTTTCTTTTGAGAATCGTTTAATTTTTCCATATATTTCACTTCTTCTCCCTGTAACTTCCGGATTTCCAGGCGCATACTTCTCGTTTCACTCTCGTGTTTCCTCATTAAATCCACTTTCAGCTGTTCCTGCTGTTGTTTCTGCTCTTCAAGAGCAATACTGGACTTCAACTTTTCATTTAACCTCTTATTTTCTTTTCTTATTTTATCATTTTCTTCTTTTATTTCATCCATCCTTCTTTTTAGAGTGATATTTTCCTCTTCTAATGCTTCGATTTTTTCTGCGTTTTCTACGAAATGGATGTTATCGAATTCCTCCTGACGTCTAGACTTCGCGAGCTCCAATCGGAGAAACTTGGTGTGGGCTGCATATTGTTGCTTCAAATATCGTTGCATATCGAGTGTTTTTTCCTCAAGCTCTAGAAGATTCAATGAAAAGTCTTCCGACGTAGTAGTACTACTAACTGCTTTCATTTCTTGAAGTGTCGAAATCGCCCGACGTAACGCATGATTTTCCACCAAAGTGACGTCTTTTAAAGGTAACCCCGTAAGAGGCGAAGTCGGGGGTAAATAATTACCAGACCACGAATCAAAACCCCTTGGTGTATCTATCCATTGTTGGATAGCACTGCGTTCGTAAGTTTGCCCATCGACGGTGATAACTGGGTCTTCAAAAATCTCACCGGTAATAGAACAATGAAAAATTTCATCCGGGGTTCCAGTTGGCAAATTTGCAGCTGATGCAGATACAGAAGAAGCAACTAAATTCAGTGTTTTGACATTAGTAAAAGACACGGTAAAGAAAACAATATTGACAAGTCTGAAGAGAAAGAAAAAGAACATAGTTTTCCAAGATCTGATTCTTAGATTAATTTAAGACTAACTTCTAAGCTTAGTGTTTGAAAAATTTAAGTAGAAATCAGATATAATAATCCTTTAAGTTAGCTAGCAATATTTTGTCAAACTTAATACAAGTAGTAGTCCAAACAAGTGCTAGTGGTTATTGGCATATTTGACCAAAACAAAAAATATTTGACCCCTGACCTGTCAGACTTCGAATGTCAATGTAAGTTTTGAGTGTATCATTGGTATCGCATTATCTGCGATGGAGAAAGAATTCACGAAATTTGCAGATGTTGATTGACATTCTGGACGCACTATCAAGCGTGTTATTTAACGCATCATTTCACTTTGTATTCAAATTTCAAATATCAAAGAAAACATGAATTTCCTATTTTTCAAAAAAAAAATCAGGCTATCTCATGTTACGTCTACAGTATACTGTAGGAGGTCCAACTAAACCTTAAATGAAACTATTCAAAACCAATCATGAAATAAAGTTTTACGTCCTGTACGACGAACCTAATGTTCTCCTATCTACTGTTAGCAGCGCTGCAAGTAGGTCGTTGGAGTAACGAAACTGAATTAGGTGTTTTAATAGTACGTTATTACTGTAGGTAAAGTATTATAGTAGTAGCAACAAACCATTCTGACTTAATATGACCATTGACATCAGTACTACTGTAACTGATATTACTAGAATAGACTATCTGAAATTTGTCACTTGAAACTTCCAAAAATGTAAATTACCGTAAAAATGCCGCAACAGATTGCAGCATGCTAGAAAGAAAATTTTCGAAAAAAGAATTTTAAATACATGACAACATTGTATGCAATGCCAAGCTTGTTAGTACTATTACGACTAGGGATTCGTTTCCTGCGGCAGCAGCAGCCATATTAGCTCTATACTTTAATTTATTAACCATTCTGTACTAATCATTCATGTTTTTCTCGGAAGAAGAAATACACAGCAAGTAGCTGTTGTATTACGGTTACCAAGCTTCTAATAGTACTAGTAGTAATTTACGCTCTTCCCATTCCCAAATCCACCGGTGCCCCAAATTATATTCTCGCATTGAGTTCACGATTCGTCTTCTGAAGCTCCTCAAGTCGTTTATATAATGCGCTCTTATCCCACGTATGATTAAACTCCTGTTTCTCCAACATTCGGTTAAGACGACGAATTTCCAATTGGGCATCCATGAGATCGGCGGAGTTACGCGTTTCTGGTGACTGCATCCCACGTGGAGCGCATTTCGAAATCCAAGTCCAACAGGATGATGATGATTGAATATCCTGACTATAACTAGGAGATAGTCTTAGAGGTCTTTCAGGTAAATTTTTAGCCTGTTCGAGAACCTGGATACGCTTCATCAGAACATCCTTATCCCATTTATACCTGGACTCCATTACTTCCAACTTCTTTTTCAGCTCTAAGATCTCTTCAACATCTCTTTTCTCTGCGTTTTTCAATCTCTCTACCTCCATCGTAAGCGATCGAATCTGTCCAGAATTCTCTAATCTAATCGCTTGTTTACCCTGTTGCATATCCATTTGAAACATCTCGATCATTCTTTGAATATCGACTTCACACATTTTACTAGAGCTTGTTTTACTAGAAGATCTTAACTGAAGATCGGGTCTTAGTTGTAGAAATGCTTCAATAGCCTTACGTAGAGCGATATTTGGAGTTAATCTCAGATCTGGGAGCGGCAATCCCGTCATCGGTGAGTTTATCGTTGGTATAACAACACCTTGACCAATTGTATTAGCCCTGGCAGAACGAGGCTGTTGAAACCATCTAGAAATTGCAACACGCTCGTACGTGTGACCATCCACGGCAGTAACAGGGTCCTCGAAAACTTCACCCAGGATTGGACAATGGAAATCTTGTGGAATAGGAATCAGATTCGCATCAATACCAGGACCTTCTGCTGAAAGAACTGCAGCAGTAGTGTCGCTGGAAGAACCACTTGCTGCTGCTAAGCCTACAGTTACTGCTGCTGCTGTTTTGATATAGCAGTCTAATCTGAACAATGCATCAGGGGCTGCGAAAACAAAGAGGAGAGAATTTCGAAACATTTTTTAGACTCGATGATAGTGACGTTGACAAAAAATATACTAAAATTTATCTAGTATTACTATCTGGATTGAAGATTGTATTAACTATTAAAACTTTAACTTATACTACCTGGTTTCAGTCTGGATTACTGGACCTAAAAAATGAATTTCAGCGGTAACCTGCAGATTTTTCAATTGAAGAAAAAGAAATGAATGATATAATATTTGACAAATAACGCCATTGTGATAGAGAATTAACTATTTAAATACGACAATTACATTTCAAGATTTTGAGTTGAATCAAATTGTATCAAACGATGACAAATTCAGAAAAGCATGTTATTATTCCAGAAATCAAATATCAAAATTTCGACAATTGTGGATTCGCCATTAGAGTAGGTCGAACAATGGAATCTAGATTGGATTCACGGATTAAAAAATCAATTTCTCTGTTACTAACGTTCATCATCGGCATCATATAATCTAGATTCTAAATCGATATTAATCATCAGATTCATACGACTACTTTCCTCAACACAGTTTGCAACCAGACTCTATTCATCGTCACTTTCTCCAACCTGTTCGTTATATCTCTGCACAAGTATCTGTTCTCCAAAGCTTCAAATCTACCAACTGTACTAAAATTTTCAGAATTTAAATTTTTCGAGTCTAAGAATTCCCCTCCAAATATTCTTCCCGGAAATACCTCCTCTTTCCGGAAGAAGTAACTCAAAGTACCGTCTCTTCTCGCATACAATCTGTCATCCAACTTCCTGGCTTGAGTGACGCGTTGTTTTACACTTCCCTCGAATCTCTTTTGCGTCCAGTCTCCGTCCGCATAGTCTCGAAAAATCAAAATGCCGGTGTTGGGCTTGAGGAGTTTGAAGGCGAGTTCGGCAACCGTTCTTTGTTTTGTTTCGCAGCCGACAGCGGAAAGACAGTAGAGGATGAGAACGAGATCGCATTTACCTGCCAAATTTGTGCTAGCCCAGTGTTCGACGGGGTTGGTTGCGTCTAAAACAAAAGATGTGGTACGGTCGCGGGCATCCGGAATGGACATTGTCATTGGGGTTGGAACTTCTGAAGTTGTTGTCGACGGTGTTGATGCATCAATGCCATCACCCATAGTAACATCATTTTTGTCAATGTCACATTCAGATGAAACTCTTTCCAGCTCCTCGTCCAACAATTTGATAGCAGTTGGCGAGTAATCTGTCGCCACAACCCGTAATTCCGGAAATTCTTGCAGTAACGGAAGAACGGAATTGCCAACCCCACATCCAATTTCAAAAAGCACGGGTCCTCTAGCATCTGTTTTACCTCGACGACAGAGAGCCGCAGCAATTTGCACATTTATGTATTTTCCAAATTCGCGTTTGAAATAATGTCGGTCTTTGAAAAAGTTGCGATTGTTGTTCTTGTAAAATATATCCCAATTCTTAGCTGTGCTGAGGGATATCAGCTTTGATTTCTCGAAGCCAGTAACAAGATTAACAGAAGCAGAGTTACTTGAAGAACGCGAAGCATTTGTGCTACCACATAGAGCTACAGAGTCTTGTTCTTCGCCATACAAAGTTTTCAATTTGTAGGTACTACTGCTATTTTCGTCCTCTTCATCTGTAACATTCAAATTTTCTCCAAAAGATTCTTCTGCAACCTCAACCACATTTTCCGATAACTGGACTCGGTTTTGTGAATCAGATTCGGCCACTAAACTACTACTTCCTGGACGGTCTTCCGTTGACAATAACTTTAACTGCCGCCAAAATTCTTCTTTTTCAGCTTCATTTGCAAGCTGGTTCCAATGAGCTTCCAGTAAATTCAGCATTGGACTACGAGCATTCACAAAACCATTTTGCGCTGCTGTTGATATTGTTGTTGGTCTAACATTCACATCGTCTTGTGCTGAATTTTCTTTAATAAAATCCGCACAAGTAAAAGAAAGTCTTTCCAGGTGCGCCAGCCATCGAAAGATGTTCGGAAATTTAGACTTTTGTAAATCAATATTCACATCACTGTCATCACCTAAATATGCAGCTAGACTTCTCTTGACAATATCACCATCTTCCATTTCTCTACAGAATTTAGATACAGAATCTATGGTGTAGCCACATAAAAAAGGAAACTTACCCAGGATACGTTCAACTTCAGCGAAATTACGGAGTTCGAGTTCATGAGAACGTAATTGAGCACGAAAGTTCTGTGACACTGAATCGGTCTTGACATTATGATTGTCATTGTCATGTACTAAATTTAATATGTAATTGTAACTGGTGGACATCGTGGAATCTGCACAAATTTTTTTAAATTAATTTTCAACACTATAGTCTATAGTCTATACACTTTTTCATTGTTCAAGGTTGAGGTAATATCATTATAGATTCCCGAATCCCTGTGACACTGACGGAGAAAACAAAAAACAGGATGATTTTTTTTTTAAAATTTTTTTTTTAAAAAAAATCAGGTTGAGATTTTTTTAAGATAAAGACGAGACGTCGACGAAGAAACTTGTTAAAAGAATAATTCATAAAGTGATCATACGTCTTCAATTAGAGAAGAAAGAAATTAGAATTTCATATTCGCTCAAACTGCATTGAATTTTGTACGAAAGGAAATGATTTTTCTTCATTTACAGAAATGGAACGCCATAGATTTTAGCTTAGATTTTTTTATATTAGTTTTTTTGTTCAATGGTAAATTTAACCACTAGTACGATATGACTTGAACCAGGTCCAACAGTTGAATGAAATAAGTTTCGAGCTTGAATAGTAACAGTTTCCGAGTGTAATAGTACTAATAGAGTCCGACTGTAGACAAATGTCAAGTGACTGTCACTTAAATACAGTTTATTAAGTTGCTGTACTAGTACTACGAGTAGATGCATGAGTAGGTGGGGAAAAATAAAGAACGAAAAAACTACGAATATATCACCTACTTTGAAAATCTATTTGAATAATTTAAAGAATTTAAACTGTTGTATTGCCAGTGATAACCACTACTAATACAAAAATTCTTGTTAAATTTAATGTAAATTTTGGTTCTGCCACTGCTACAAAAGTTTGCAGCCACAAGGTTTCTTTAATTTAGTTCTGAATCTCTGTCTATAGGTTCGGTATTCGTGTGTCACCAGTGTCCATCAGCATGAAATCTTCAATTAAAAAATCGAGACTCGAGAGTTCACCATACGTACTATATTCATGAAGCCGCATTTCACTAATGGTGCTCAATTTGTATTGGAATTTGAGACAAACCGTATCCTGTCCATAAAACCGGTAACCCACCAAATCTCTGCCAGAGATCTCATATTCATTGCCGTTGTGCTTTAGATAAACCCTCTGACCAACTTCCAATGCAGTATTTTCGGGCAAACTTATAGAAACAAAGGTGGACCCTGGAAATGTCATTGAATCATTATCTAGTACTACACCTGAATTAATATTATTTAAAACCTCAAGTTGAGAATTATTATCTATAATATCCCGAATTTCGTTGGTATACAACCGTGCTCCAGTATATGTAAAAGAATCTCCATTACTATGAGTCCTAATTGATGCGGCGACAAGAGGGTCGATGCCCCATTGAAAAATCGACTCATTGTCATGGATACCATGATTGAGATTTCCACCAGGTCCAGCGGATCTTTCTGTTTTTACTGTGTAGAACGCTACTTCACCATCTAATTTGTGTTTCATGACGATTTCCCCATTCGTACTCACCTGCATCACCGTTGTTGATAGTGCTTCAGGAGTTGCTATATTACCGTCAGACAAAAAATGTTTTTCGCCCACCAATTTGCAGCGAGGTCCCATTGATAAAGCATAATTCCGATTCGAAACTAAGCCTTGAACTTCAAGGGCAACTTGATATTGTACACTGGCGGCAGCTAATTTTTCTTCGAGTTCCTCTACTCTAGTTCGTAATGCTACGATCTCTTCGTTGTCCCTCTGAAAGATCTCAACCAGTCCTTGCCGGAGTTCTTTAAAAGCTTCGATGGCCTTACGCAGTGCGTGATTTGGCGTCAGTGTAGGATCTGGTAGATGCAAATTGGTAACCGGAGAGGTTAGTGGTAAGAACACCGGGACCCTAGTTCTATAATTAAGTGGGTAACCGTAATTTATTTGACCTCCAGTCTGTTGCTGAAACCAGCGAGTAATCACAGCACGCTCGTACGTATGGCCATCCACTGTAGAAACGGGATCTTCAAAAGGTTCAGCAAGAATTGGACAGTGGAAATCACTGAGAATTGGCATGAGCTCCTCGGAAATTGTACCTCCAGACTGAGATTCCTGTGGCAGACGCTCTGGTGGAGTAAAAAAACTACTACTACTTGCTGCTCCACTGGCTACCAATGTGTAGCCCTTGACACCGATGTTAAATTCAGGGAGCCCTATGAAAGCAAGAAGAAGGAGCAAGTTAGTAAATTTACGAAACATTGTTATTATAATTTCAGACTTGTCAATTTTACTGTTACAAGTTTGTCAAAGTGGATATTAATATAGTGGATTTACGTAAGTCTCAACAGAAACCTGACAGTTTTTTTTTAAATGATCGGAAGTTTTTTGAAGAATAATTGAAAAATGTGAGAAATAACTCAGTGTTTTTGAGTTGAAACTCTTAAATTATTACAAGAAATTTGATTTTAAATTTGACAAGGGACCGTCCTATTATTACAAGAATTTAAAATTGAGTCAAATTTTAACCACGCTCTAATCGTAATTTAGATATGCGAAGAAAACCTGCAATACAGAGTGACTCTAGACCAGCATACATCCGTGCATGCCTAATTTAACTTAATTCATCTCAGTGAAGTGAAGATTTGTAGAAAACTTGAGATGCTTATAAATCATTATCGTCTGAAAAGAAAGAAAGAAAGACTCTAGAGTCTCGACAAGACTTATTATATTTGAAAAAAAACAAATTATTTTTGAAAAAAAACAAAAATGACTTAATTGTCTCAATACGATCGCAATGACACTGGGCATTGGGTGAATCAAAAAGTTTCCGACTCTTGGTGTAATTTGTAAATTTACTACTGACGAATCAGAGTCTATTGCTGTACCAAGTAGTACTACTAGCAGCAGGACTCTAACAGTGTCAGATTTAACATTGATGGCGTTATAATTGTAACGAACAGCTACAAATTATTTATGCGCTGTTACTACTAATACCTATACGTCGATCATGGGACGTTAACGGTTATACGTCGATCATTGACATGGGTCGTAAATCATGAAATCTTCAATCAAGAAGTCTAGCTCATCTAAGAGACCGAATGTATCATATTCGTTATGTCGAATTTCATCTCTGGTGGTCACTTTGTAGTGAAATACATTGAGTCTAGGGGGACTCCAAAGTAGACTACGAGATCCATGAATCTGAAGACTGTTAGTAGTACTATTGAAATACTGCTGTACTAATCGTTTTTCAGAGATCACATACTCGTTGCCGTTGTGCTTTAGAAAAACCCTTTGTCCAATTTCCAATGAGCTGGTTTCGGGGAAAGAGACGAAGTTCCTAGATGATGTAAAGACGCTTGAACGTGCCTCAGGAGAATTTGCAGTCTTAAGTTCTTTGGTATACACCCGGTTTCCAGTAATGTGACTGGCATGAGTCTTAATCGATGAGGCAACTCGTGGGTTGAGACCCCATTGATAAATCGGCTTAATATTGATGTCATTAGTACTACTACGATTATCATAAATTCCTAAATTTATACCAGTCCCAGCGCCGGCGGATCTTGGTATTACTTTTAGCGTGTAAAATGCTTCATGACCATCTAAGTTGTGTTTCATGACGATTTTGGCAATAGTAGTGCCAAACTGATTTACTGAATCAATCGGCAAATGTATTGGACCCGGTTGGGCTCGAGTAAGACCATAAGTAGGAAAATGCCTCCAATGATTAAGATCCCAAGGCAACAAAAAAAGATTTTTGCCCTCAAAACTGCCGACACAATAATTATAGTCTGCTGCAGATTCCTGTGTTACAATACTATTATTACTAGTTACAATTTGACCTTGAGACTTAAGTCTAGAATCTTTGTAAATTGGGTCTCCCACATCTGGACTCACTTCATCTTCAGTGGCTGAATAATAACTTGCTGTGTCGTCTTTGTCTAATTTTTCTTTGACAAGTTCTGCCACCGTCGTTCGCAGCTTTGCGTTCTCATTTTTTAGTTCTCGAACGTATTTATCATGCTTTCTTCGTAACACTAAAAACTCCTCAATCGCGGAACTCAAAGCGTAATTTTTAACCAGTCTAGCATGTGGGAGAAGTTCATTAGTTAACGGGGACTTTGGCGACCGAAATAAGCTATCATACTTTGATTCATCCGCTGGATGCAGCCACTCAGTAATAGCAGTGCGCTCATACGTTTGGCCATCCGCAGTCAAAACAGGGTCTTCAATTCTTTCGTGAGTAATTGGACAGATAAAACCTTTGAGAATTGGAATGAGATCCTGTTGGGAACCAGGAAGAATCCGAACTGTCCCAATGTTGGACGAAGATGCACTACTACTAGTACTTGCTGCTGCAGCTAAAGCAAAATGGAGACAGCTAGTAAGAAACATTTTAACAAATAAATTAGAGGTTGAACTTTGAGTATTAAGAACTGTTTAAATGTAACTGGTAAGAATTGTAATACTGAACAGTTAAGCAACGTTAAACGTTTAGTTTTATGAGACTGTTAAATTAGGATATAATTATTTAATATTTAATACGATCGTCGTTTTAGTTTAACACACTGTATTATTTATTTTTTTTTGAAACTACCCGTAGGCGAATGAGAAAGTTTCAAGTTGAAGAAACGGTAATTAATATTACTGTAGTCGGAGTTTTAAAATATTCGAATAACGGTTATAGTAATCTGGTTCAAGTCTAGAAATTTAAACAGAAACCTGCAGCAATGGAAGCAAAGTAATACAGACATGTTCGAGTTGTTGGGAAGAAAGTATTTGATAAAAACTTTGAGGGATATTATATGACAAATTAAAGTAATACAGACATGTTGTTGGGAAAAAAGTATTTGATATTAACTTGGAAGGCCCTGGAGTTAGGAATAATTTAAAATTATTCAGGATTCAAATTTCAATTTTCAGTTGATTGACTTGGAAATAAGTTAGAATTTTTTTCTTCTCCGGAATTTTTCGGTGAAATTTAAATAATAGGAATTTAATAACACATAGTTTTTCCTGGAAGACAAATTCACATTGGAAACACATTGTGATTCTCAGAGACAACATGATTTTTAACAACTTTTAACAGCGCTTTTTCCGACTTCAAAAAAAAAACTATGAATTCACCATAGAATTTAGCATTTTTCTCACTTGGCGAATCGCAAGAATCAGTCTGAAATTCAAAGTATAAGCATGAAATCATGTTTTGAATAACTGCCATTTCTACCATGCAGTGAATAACTATCCTGACTAACTTCAGAAATTTCAACTTGTTCTCCCGTAGATCTTAGGAAAACTTGCCTGCCTTCTTCTAAAATTAAACTTTTCGAAAATCTGCTGGTGAAAGATAAGCATCGAACATTATCACGTAATGCTTTATTCGGAGAAAGACGATCTAAATCGTTCGAATTTACACTGAAAATTTCCCTATCTCCTGGACGTGACTCAGCCAAACTACTACAAGACTTTACATCTTCTATTAGTGATTTCCGACTAACACCCGTTCCACGTTCACCGAACCATGATAACTTATCATCACCATCGAAAGCTATCTGATAAAACTTGATCTCACCATCTAGTTTGTGTCTAGCCTGAATTACTCCATTTCTTATTTTTTTCGTAGGAGAGTCAGGAAATTTCCGCGCCAAATCTATCTGAACATTCTCACCGATTCTAAATCGAGGCTTGTCAATTAAATTTAATACGTGACCCACTGTTTGAAAATTTGCATCTAAATCTTGAGTGTGCGGACTCTGCGTTTTCACCCTCTTCGACCCCTCCTCATCTTCGTCCTCTAACTCCCGTAATATCCGTTTTTTGCAGTTTTGCTGCCTCTCACTGAGCTTCTCGTGTCTCTCCAACATAATATCATACTTTTTTATCATCGACTGCAGTTGTTTCGTGCGAACCTCCAGACAATTTTCGATTGTCTTAAACGCAGTTCCAGTTTTTAGTTCTTCTATGGAGCGTCGTGATTTCAGATAACAATCTTCGGTTGATTTCCTCAGGGAGATTTCTTCTTCTAAATGTGCTTTTAGCGACTCGGTGAATGATTTTTGAATCCGCAACTCCTTGCTCAACTCTTCTTTTTCAGTTCGTAATTCCTCTTTTTCGACTCTTTCTGTCTCTAATTGTTTTCTTATCGGGGCCGTGGATCTTTCGATCGTATCTTGTCGTAGAGCCTGAAACTCCTGCATTGCGTTTTTGATTGCCAAATTGGATAACAAATGCGTATTTACGAGAGGTTTGTTTGTGCAGGGAGATCGAGGTGGTAGAACACGACCAGTCGCAGGGTCCGTTTGGGAATAATCGTGAATCCATCTTTCAATTGCAAAGCGTTCATATGTTATATTGTCTGATGCAATCACCGGGTCCACAAATGGCTGGTACGTGATAGGACACTTGAAACTATGGACAATTTCTGGTAGTGCTACTAGTGCCATGGGAAGTTCCGATTCTTGGTTAGTACCGCTTTCGTCCAAACCCAGTTCTGGTTCTAGTTGAGTGTATGGAGGACCAGGATGTATATTATTAAACTCGCCGGAAGCAGACATAGTATTACAAAAATTATAAGTTAAATTTAATCTTAAATAACGAGTCTAGACTCTAGTTTCCAATATGGAACTTACTTTAAAATGCAATACTAGTACAAGAAATTGGAATCTAAGCCTATAATTATAATAATTTTAGTTATACTCGTACTCATTATTACTCTTCAAATAGGATGGATTTCTTCTGACAGTGACGATCATGACAGAAAAATTTTATTTTGGATTTAGATTTGACATTGTCAGCCGCGAAAAAGATCAGTAATAATCAGTCATGATGATAGAACTTTCGTATTACAAGTGATTTAAATCCAAATTGAAACGCATGATAAAGAACACCAAATCAACCTTGTCAAATCTCAAAACTTTTTTTTTTTCCTCTACAAGAAACATGTTAGATACTCCCCGAGTTTCTATATAATTTGAATATTTCATAGATAACCCATAATTCAATTGTCATCATGAATCTGATTGTCTTATGGTAAGGTCCAAGTTCAACTGTTCATCATTACTGATGATACTTTTTAGTAATTAGTGGTTATTAAGAAACTGATCATCAAATTTACTGATGATATTTTTTAGTAATTAGTGGTGGTTATAAAAAGGAATAGGGATCGAATTATGTTAGGAAGAAATTAGGTTTCAGCTTATAGATTGGATACAATTTTCTCTTAAATCATGAGTGTAATTAGCAGACAAGATCGAAAATGGTAGTTCTCAGGTAGATCTTTATGTAATCAGCATAGCGTAGACAAACGAAGAAAATATTTCTCTACTGTTATTGTTAAGGAAATAATGAATCTGATACATCATTAAATTTGCTAACCAGTTTCATCCATAAATTTGGGAAAATTAAAAAAAAAAATCCAACAATGACAACTGGGTTCAGTTCAAATGTATAGTCATTGAGTATGAGAATGTGATCATCATAAGCGGCGGTGCGTCGTCGTCGATTAATAGACCTAAGTTTACTAGTTCTTGCAACTTTTTCCCCAATCCGCAACTTAAACCTGGGGGCTGTGAAGCACGCCAGAATTTTCCCAATCCGTAACCTGTAGACTATTTCCATTGCCATATACACAGAAATTATTTCAAAGACACACCAATAATCAAAGAATAAATAAGTATTTTTTAAGGATTCAAAGGCGCGCCAAAAATAATTGAAGTTTGACAAGAAAAATGTATCGGAAAAAAGAGACAAAGAATTATCTTCATTTTGAACTTGATTCATATTATGATGTAGTTACTGGATCAATGTGTGTCTAATTTATGCGTAAGACTTAGATTGAATTCGTAACTACTTTAATAAATTTATTCATAATCACATTGTCAATTAACATTTCCGAATTTTTTCGAGTCATTTCAATTTGACGAACTCTCTTCATGTCAATGACCATTGACATTGCATGTTTCTCAATGAACTCTTGTATTACTTGTTGCAACTCCAATTACACACAGTTCGTGGCTTTTATCACTTGCAATTCGGAACCCGTGCGTTTAGGTGAATTCCAAATTATGATCCGGCGCTTCCAACTAGAAATTTAATACACGTATTAATGAAGTTGATATTAATTCGCTAGTTTAAAGGCATGGTTGCACTGGTAACAAATTACAATACGTATTATACGATTCTGAATTCAGAATCTTGACATGACTCATGAAATAATTTTAATTTTCTCATCTAAAAATACACTTAAATCACTGATCAGTACTATAATTGAATCATCAATGTTCTAGAAATTTCTAAAGTCTTACTAGTAGTATTATAGGCTGGCTATAATCATCTAAAATCTCTTAGATTTCCTCGTATATCTTTACTTCCACCATACAGCAATTCAAAAGCATCCTGCGTTTCATCGGTTGACCCGCCAAAATCATCAAACTCGGTTCTATTGAAATCAGCTTCGGACTGGGACCAAGATTCTGATTGTTACCGGTGATTTTTCCTTTTCCGGGCCCGGATCCTGGACCTTTGGGAGATTTTAAACCTGGTCCACTTGGAGAAGATTTAGATGGCGATCCTGGCACCTGAGTTGGCATTGCTGTTCTCGGACCTGGTCCCCACGAATTTCGGTCAAAATCCGTGCCAAACAAGTTGACGAAGAGATTTATCGTGGCAAAATGACAGACACAGAAAACAGTTAATGGAGCCTTCTCAAGCGCTAACCCCAGAAAGTCGGACATTCTGAATGGGTCATGAATATGAAACTGATTTTTCGCTACCTTATTCCAGAAATCTTTGAAAGGTAGAAAGGCTTTGATTTGTTTTGAGGGGTCTCTTCTGGACCAACTTTGCGCTTCTGAATCGAGACTGTAGTACTTTCTCGATGAATTCGAATTTGACTTACTAGTTGGTGAATTCAAATTGGTCGAACTTGTACCGACATTTGACTGCTGTTGAGAACTTCTAGATGAGTTTGGGGTTCTACTACTACTGTTGGTGTTAGCACCTGCACTGTAACGCGACCTTGAAGGTGATTTTGCAGCAGCAGTATTACTACTATTCGAATTTACACTTGAATTATTTACACTGCTACTCCCTGTCTTCATATATCTTTCTTTTAGCTCCAGAAATTCAAATTCATCCCAATCGCGGACACACCTATTCAACCGTTCGTCGGTCAAAATACTGCGAAAATCAAATTTAGACTGTCCCGATTCCTTTGACACATTTATAGAACTGCAGTTACTAACTCCTGAAACAGGATCTACCAAGTTAGTGTTGATATGATTCTCAAGAATTTCTTGTACTGTTGACCCTGTTAAACTAGCGGCCTCGAGAAAACCGTATTCACGCATCTCTGGCACCAATTTAAAATCATCAAAGAGTTTGGTCTCCAAAAAACCGCAATAAGCTGTTTCAATCGCTCGCAAAATGGGGGAGACCCACAGCTCACAAGTAGTATTGATGTCATTGTTTAATTCAATGTTTGATTTGTTTGATTCACTTGAACTTATCGCTTCTTTCAATCTCTTCCCAAGTCCTCTAGCCTGTTCAACACCCTTCACCGTCAAACAAGGGTCAGGAACAGTCAGATGTTTCCCAGGATTGTTCGCCGCATATTCGTTGGCAAGAGACTCACCGTGACGGATAAGAAAAAGACGACGACGAAGCTTTAGGTTTTTTCTTATCCGTTACGGTGAGTCTCTTGCATTGGCTCCATTTGGATTTTGATTTTTTGGATTATTTTCTGAATCTTCAGAGTTTTTAAGATCTGATTCTAGATCTAGATCTAGATCTTTTGCGGTGAAATTCTCGGGTAATAGCCGGATAGAGATGTGGAGAGGAGGTCCAGGAGGTGCAGATTCCGATTGTTGTTGAGAGTTAGAAGCCTGTTGTGACATGATCTTTGACAATGATTGTACAGTGCTAAATAAAGTTTAAGCTCGATTAAAAATGTTGTAACTACTAACTTTTAATGTACTTATTGAAAATAATTTTTGAAATTTCTCGCTTAATTTACGTTAATTTACAGTAATAAAACTTAGCTTAAATGGGAGTTCCAACTCTAAGACTTGATTGTATTTGGATGTAAGTTTAAGTAATATAGGATACTAGCAGTAAGTAAGAGTGTATATGTCACGTTAGTGATACCTTAAACTGAAAGTTGTAGCCATTAAATTTCTACTCGAAAAAGATGCCATGATTTATCCTGAAACAGATTGATATAACAACGTGGCTAGATCGAGCGCAAACGGTTCGCTTTTGTACAAATAGTAAATACACATACAAAGGATAATCGTATACTGAGTGATTTGTCTGAATCGCATATAATTCAGGTTTGAACCCGCATAAAAATGACATAAATGATTTCTGACGAGGACACTATAAGTCACTACATTTATCCTTGGGATATCAGACTAATTTCTGGAGTGCCGCGCATAAAGCCAAGAGATTTATTTGAATGGATGTCGGAATGCAACGCTGTTTATCAATCATAAATTATTTGAACTGTAACTTCATAATCATAATACTGTCCAAAACTTTCTCTTAATTATACAGAAGTTCAATACTGTTGCAACAAATAGTAATCATAAAATTTTTCAAAAATTACTCCATATTGACGATCATATCATAGTACCAAACCCCCCAGAATCAGTACTTTCATTACGGCCTACGGCTAAATCATCGAGATCCGTACCACCACCACTTTTCGGACTGTGACCCCGACTGAGTCCACCATCTGTAACCATCAAGTTTGACTTTCGTGGTTGACTGCTCAGCGATTTTCGGCCCAAAGTTTGCGAAGAACGTGTTGCCATTGGGGCAGCGAGATTATCGGGTGGTGCTGGTGCTGGTGCCAGCGTTTGATCTTTGGATGGAGAGGGAGGTGCTTTGGCCCAGAAGAAACTAGAAAAGAAGCCACCAACACCTTTCTGAGTATCTGTCTGAGCTGCAGCAGCTGCAACCGGCGTTGTTTTACTAGTAGCGTTAGTACTCCCCATAATTCCTGAGTCAACTTGCTGAACTTGCATAGTCGACAGTCTAACTGATCGCACACTTGATTTCCTGGGCTGATTCATAACAGCACTCATCCTTGGAGGTCCTCGAGTAGCACTGCTTCCTTTAGCATTTAATTTCATCGCTTTATTAGCTTCTTGTTGAGCTTCTTTTTGAATTACTTTTTCAATCGCATCCTCGGTCATATGTCCGAAGTCGTTTTTCAACGCACACATCTTCGGTAAAACAGCGGTCTTCCACGGCTTTACTATGATCTCCTTATTTTTGAATTCGAGCCAATCCACGGGACCTTCTGTATTTGAATCTCCTTTGGTCAGGCTAGATGCATGTCTCTAATGTCCATATTCGTCGATTAAATTGGATAAAACCCTCCTCCCTCCCTTTCCCGTCAATCTCACTGTGATTTATTCCCCAAACATCCCCGGTATTTTTGTGTTTTTTAAATCATCAATTGCGTCGTGCATGTTTTTTTTCATGGCTTTTAGATTTTTGGATTCTTCTACACCAGCCTCGCCACCTTTTCTTATCTTATTCAATGCTACAGAAATATTCAGAGCGTTCGCGAACGGATTTTTTTTACCCGCTTTATCAATGTTTTTTCCATCGGCATCGGGTTCAAGGATCTTGTCTTCACTATGTCTTTGGATGCCTAATCTTAGTCTGGCGGCTTCAGCCCGTTTTTCTGGGTTATAGCCTTCAGTTACGATTCCGTGACACCAATCTGTGAAAACATGCATGGTTCTGGACTTATTCCCTTGGCCTTGGTTTAAAAGATTTGACTAGGTTGCATCCAGCACTGCAGTATGCTAACCTTCTAATAGCCCCATTGTTTCCAAATTTTTCTTCTGAATCTTCTTCTCATTCTAGAGTCTCATAAGTTATTAGTCTTTCAGTGATTCTAGTCTTTTCTTCCCATGTTCATGATGACAAATCTTCAATTACCCATCAGTCATACTCTTCGTCGAATCCCGCTTTGTTCTTTCAGCCAATTTCTACAGTCTACCAATTTTACCGGGTCCACCACCCTATTAACCCGGTCCTCCAGGAATGTCGTAATCTATATGTCCGTCCGTGGAATCTCGCTCTTTATATCCTCCTTGCAACTAATATTCCAGCAAATGAGTAGCAAACCCCATCTTCAACTCCTCCACAGAAACCTCATCAACGTGGTAAACAAAGACTTCATCACCTGTTTTGTAAAACCTTCTTATCTTTTCCGCTGTTGCTTTGAAAGTTCTTCCTGATTTCTCATCTTTGCACTCGATTTCACCGCTAGCATACTGTTGCTGACCGTTTCGTCTTTTGTTTCCACCGGTTGTAATTCGTTTTAAGACTGTGAAGGGACCGAGCCAACCGGCTTATTCCCCGAAATAACAATCAACCGCTTCTCCTGTTCTTAATGGGACTCGGATTTAAACGAAGGAAGCGAACTTCTTTACTGCTCCGGATCTGAATGCTACGTTCACTGTTTTTGTGTGCGGATCAATGTAAAAAGGTAATCCAGTGCGAGGGTTAATGATTTGTTGACCCGTGTGATCCTTCAAATCTAATTCCATCAGCGAACAATGCGTGAACTTCTGATTTGTTGTGGAAAAGTACTCCAACCCCTCGTGTCTGTCCTTGAAACTAGGAGGTAACCAGCTCGCAAGTAGCTCTAGTTCACGAATTTCATTCATTTCTTCTCTTAACTTGTGGTCAATGATTTTATTGTTTTCCACGCCGTCTATATCGTTAAAGCTGTCATCTGAAGAAGAGGATGAAAGTCAATCGGGATAAGCTTCCTCAGTTCGGGCTGTCTTTAATAATTTTTGAGACTTAGTCAGATTCATGTTTTTACTCCCAGTTACGATGACTGGACCAAGCACATTAATAGAGTCTCCCTCACTCTACCCAGTGTCCACTCCCATCGCAGCTCGCTACAATTCCTCAGGTAAAAGAAATTTCATCTTCATTTTCCCCGTTTTTTCATCTATTTCGCCAGCATGTTCATGCAAAATGTCTACAGAAATCGTCTGTTTTATAAATTTGACCGAGCCACCAGTACCATTGGGATCTTCTTTCATGTAGGAATACCTTACTTTATGGGTTTTTGGCTTTCTCAGATACCTAACAAAAAAGATAATTCCGATTATGAGAACGAGACCGCCGACGCCGGCACCGATTATGATACCAATTGGAGAGCCACCACCGCCACCACCATCGGATTTACTAGAGTCTGATGGGGTCTGAGTGGTAACTGTTGGCGCATCAATACTAGCAGGACTTGAATCTGATCCAGGTCCATCAGGTACAGAACCCCCACCACATCCACTATTGGTTTTACTCGTTACACAATCCTAAGTTTCATAATATTTCGTCATCTCATCGGTACTGCATGGAGCAGTTGGACAAATTAGGTTGCAGTTTTGAGTACCGGGTTGACCACATTCAGTCTCTGAGTTGGCTGTTGATGCATCTTTTGGTGTACAAACTACTGTTTACCCCTCAGACTCGTCGTTATACCCATTACAGTTTCAGGCATTCATGCCAGTAACACCGTTGGTAGAGATTTTTGAAGTATCAGTTTTTGTAACTTAGGTTGTAACATCTGTGGGAGCGATTATCTATTCTGGAGCAGTACTAGAGCCGGGATTACTACTAGATAAATGAGTTTTCAATCCCTTGTTCAAAGCGGTTGCGACGGCAGCAGGGTTGCCCTTAACGAAAGTGTCGACGGCAGAAATCTGATCTTTGATAACTTTGGAAGAGGATCTACCCTTATATTCTTTGTGGGAAGCAATTGTGTTTTAATCCAATAAAATATCGGCTTCAGCTGTTAAAGGAAGGTTAGTACTTTCTGCTTCTAGTTGCCGTCGCCGAGTCTAATTTAAATTATTGTTGGAATCGAAGTTTGGCACTTCAACCTGGACCATTATTTGCTGCATTTGCTGCATTTCTGACTTAATCACATTTAGCTTAGACTCAATTGTCAACATATTACTAGAGTCCGGAGCAGAAAGATCAATATCAACAGCTGCAGCTCCAGCCTGAGTCTATGAAGCTTCTTCCAAACGCCGCCGTTAACACAAATCTTCTCCAGAATCACTCGGCGGATTTAATACGCATTCATAACACCCTTTTTCACCCATTTTAACCACTCTCAATCTACTGTTTGCGCTCGTACACTGTCCATCCACTTGATCATTATGTATGTAAATTGCCTCAGTCACGTCCTAAAACACGTTTGAGAATTCCTGCTCACATTAACGCATTTTACCGCAAAAAGTCTGGATTTAAACAGTGGGTTAACACGCAGTGCCAGTGCTCAATGAGTCAGAAGAAGATTATGATAGCTTTATCCAATCCACTGAGTCCACAGGACTCCCTTTTTTCGTCACACAAGAGTGAGTATCCAAAAAATCCAACGGTAGTGGAAACCCAACCGAGTAAGTTATAGTGGCGGTTGGGGACTAAGTGGGGTAGGTTGGAGCTGTTGGATTTTCTGGATTTGGATTTGGAGTTGGAGTTGGATTTGGAGCACTTGTAGTCGTCGTAGGAGTAATAGGATCGGGATTCGTAGGATCTACGGGTGGATTTGTAGCTGGATTGGGGCTTGGAGTGGGGGCAGCAGTAGGTGTTGGATCTGGTTATACTGGTGGCGTTGGAGGCGTAGGGTCTACAGTTGGAATTATTGGGACAATTGGAGCTGGTTGAACTGGTACAGTCGTGGTGGTTGTGGTTGAGGTTGTAGTAATACCGTCAATTTCGAGCTGTTCGAAAGTAAAATCAGCGCCTAACTGGATTTCATCGTAGTTAGCTTGATGATACCATCAATTATGAGAGGGACCACGACCTCTTTTGAAGGTTATTGTTTCTTCTGAAGATGTACTCAATTGACGAGTCTGGCTTTCAGAGTCGTCACGAATATTTTGATTACTCAAATTCTTATCCACATCACCACTAAAAACACCAGCTTCTTCTTCGACCTTGTCATGGACCTTGAGGTTTCTCCTCCTCTTATCAGTCAATGTTGACAGTACATTCCCACTAGCTTCCGGTCCCTAAGGTTCTATCCGACCCCAACTAAAACCCGGTAGTTACCGTAATTTGGACCCCGCTTTGATACTGTCTCCCCTTTTCCAAGTTCTAACTCCAATCTAAGATCTTGGTTTAGCATCTTTCTTAGCCCAAAATCTAGCGTAGTCTTTTTCAAACCCTCCTGCTTCTTTATCCAATGTCATTAACCATTTTTTTTCATCGTTGATTGCAGCAGTTTCATCAGATAAATCTAATAATTATCCATCTGTATTTTTATGGGACATTGCTGTTGGATAACCTAATAAATCTTCCTCTAAACTCCTATTTAAGGCGTGTTCAAGACCGATTTGAAAAGAAGAACAACCTTGAGGCTTAAAATAATTCAACGGTTCAAAGTGACCAATCTTAGGATCGTGTTGTTGTCAATCTCTGTTGCGGATGTATTGCCGTTTTTGGTCGGAGGAAATGTGGAAAGTCACAGTCGGGTCGTCGAAATCAGGATCATATTAAGTTGTGGAACCTTGGTTTGAAGAAGAAGCTGAACTAAGACTTGACGTAGCAGTAGTGCTATTGCTACTGTTCCCACCACTACTACCGGGATTCCCCCACATTCTTTCTGCATAACAACATGTGGCTGGGCAATTTTACCGTAATTCATCCGCAAATGCCAACACATCAAGTGACCCAACTGTATTAGAAAATGCAAAACTAATCGCATCATTACTACAATCTCCCGCAACCATATTGTCCGCTAATTATGCAAAGTGAAAATTAGTATCCCCGTTATTCCTTCCTCCCGTTCAGTCCTTCATATCCCATTTGTAGGCCTCAACTAAACTTGGATACTTCGCCACCAAAAACGGGTGTCACAAAACATTCAGATTCCAATACAGTCTATTTTTACTCGAGTGGTGACTGACTGTTTGATTCCACCCGAAACGGAAGATCTCGAGATCTTCATCAGATTCGTATCGGACCATATCGAGTAATTTTCTTCTCTGGACCATGTGGTCATAGAATTTCCTGCAGGTTAGTTCTAATTAAGCCGTACCAACATCGGATTCTTTGGATTTTGCCCAATCTTTTAGAACAGGGTCTTGTCTCAAATACAATTCTATGACTGGAAAGTGGAGGTCTTTTTTATTGTATTGAAGAGATTTTTTCCAAGCTTGATTATCAGAGTAAGTGTAAGATTTCCATCTGGAATCGTATCTCCTATCAATCGGTGCACCGTTCGAATTATACAATTGACTTTTCGTCCCAAATACACTACCCAAGCCAGTCTTACTTGCACCTAAAGTCTTAGTTCTGCTGTATTTCTACATTGTTTTCGAGATCTCTCTCTCTGCTCTATCTGTAATACACCCTCTTCCGACCTCTCTTAACGCCCAAAAACCGCCGTCCTCAAAACTAGGAATCATTCCTTTCATATTCAGACCGCGAGTTTTTTCTTAATCACCTACTCTCGGACTAAATGGCTAAATATACAGCTTAGAATGCCATTTATTATCCACGCCTCTGTCACCCGGACAATGACACTTAAAATAAGGTTATGTGTCGGTTCTTGCGCATCTCCCTCTCCCAAAAACCCCCGGACCTGTGCCACAGGTCCTTTAGTCTTAACAAGGATGTCAACAAGTTTCGAAACCAACCGACCCGTCCCATGCTACATTGGAGTTGTGTTCATCAAAAAAGGGTAATTAACCCGCTGGATCACCAACACTCAAATCCCTTTAGCGGTTAAAAAGATAGCGTTTTTCCCATCCTTTCCCTAATAACCCGCAATCACATTTATGGGTTCCCCTCCTTGGTCCTGTGGTGTGGATACTACAGATTTCTTTGGCGTTCACATTTTCTACAATGGGTAATCCTGAGTCGTGATCTCTTTCGCCACAAACTCCGTCTGAACATAAATCTAGGAAGAGTTCGACAACCCTAAAACCATCTCCCTCCGCAGCGTGAAATTCTTCGCTCTGGGGAGTCTCTCTATCCTGAGAAAAATATCTTTTGGTTTCGAAATACTTATTATATGGCTAATTGATTTACGACAAAACCGTTTGGAAAGGATTAGAAGATTGCGGATATTTAACTGAATCAACAGCTTCAAAACTATTTTGTTTTTCTTTCCTATACAGCGTTTGTTTCCTACCATTTTCCTTCAACCCCGATGAATAAACCGCAGAACTGCCCTCGAAAGTTGTTGGATTTCCATCAACCACGAACAATCTGCCACCGCTATAACTCCCTCCGTTATGGATTTAAGCCGGTAATTCCGGATGCACATTCGCTGATTAAATCCTATATTTAAACATAGTTCAGTCATTTCCTTCGCTTTCACTATGAGGAACGTCCCTGTTTATATCCATAACACTTGCATCCCTAGTTCCAACAGAGTCACCAGCGTAATTACCCGCTCTCGCGAACATCAACCGCGTTGGATACAGCAATTACCCGCTATTAGGCAAGGTAGAATAGATTTCTGAATCCTGGTTCACCATAGTACCCGTAGTGTCTTCAGGTTGGTAGTCCATAACACCGCCTACAGTTGAGGATGTAGTGGATCATTCTTATGTGGTCGCATTAAATCCGACGTTATTTCCTGCTCTTAAATAAGTCTGGATATCGAGATAGGTTTCTCGGGGGACTTCCGAGTTGCCGAAAATAACCGTGGCTGTCCAAGGTCTACGGTAACTGAAGAAAGTTCCGGTAACTGAACCAGTTGTGAGGCCTTAACGTCCTTTGTTTTGTACTAGACGCACAATTCTACTGCTTCTTGGGTCAGTTACGTAGAGATAGCCGTTGTGCATTGCCATACTAGCTCTTTTTTCTTTGAGTTGACGGAACATGACTGGTTTTCAGTCCGAGTAACCGAGAAATGCTTCAGACCCCAGAATCGCGGCCTTCTCGTCAAAAGACTTTTTCAGTATTGGTTTTAAATTATCAGAATCCATATGATCTGTTGTAGGATTTGCGACGTAGTAGTCAATATCGGATTCTATCCCCCTACTGTGTACAATCGTATTCCGATTTAACCCATACAATCTCTAACCTGGATTTAACACTGGTCAGGAATAACGATGAAATTTAAGTCCCTCTTTATAATCATTCGAATTTTTTCAGATGTATTTCTCACCCTGTTCTCCATGCTACTTCCAAGACGCGTCTTCAGGACCATGATATTCCGACCCTCGCTCATCTTACTCTACAAAAGGGTTCAAGACATTCCCTGGATCATTTTTTGGTCTTCAATCGATATCCAACCACTAAGTTATACGGTAAGCCATGGCATCAAATTAATTTTTCGATCTTTATTTCGTTGCGCCCCTTGTTGGATACGTTGGATGCGACGTATGAACGTCCTCGTCCAAACCAGTTTCAGCTATGCAACTTATACCACCTTTTTCCCATGCCTATGTCTTAAAAAAATCCGATTTTTCGATGTCAACTTTTTTATACTGTTTCTTGCCCGCGCACCGTTTTATCGGCACCAAATCCAAAATATAAACATACAGTCCGGCATTCGGCCCACCAGATGGTAAAACATCAACTACATATCCCAGAGCACCGTCTTTCACGCTATGTGTTGCCTTATCGTCTATGTTTAAACCCTTCATAGCCGGTCAATAATGCTGATAATGCGGATCCGCCTGTCTTTCTATATACTAAAAAGGTAGATCTTTCTTCCGGTGCGAATCATCACCTGAATTAACATCGCGGTCCGGGTCTTTTTTTTTACCGTCGAAGGGATATAAAGTATGGGCGTCAAACAGATTTTAGTACTTAAATCCCGCTAATGTGCTTGACTCACTCGGATAGGAGAGAGATTGAATTTATTCTAGAGTTAACGTGCCTTGAATTCCTTGTTTTTCTTTTCAGTTGATTGCAGAAACCGGAGCTTCATACGCTTTCGGATATTGCCTAACATCTCTGTAATTCGTTATGAGAGGTACGCAATATCCACGATAAGGTCGGTAAAACTTTTTGTTATCGGTGCTCATTTTAAATGGCTCGGATCTTTATCTGAGCGTTGAATCTGTTGTTAGAGGGATGTTTCTTAGAAATTTATCCACGTTTACCGATGAGAGATTGTCAGCTCTTTCTAGATCGATTGATTCCCTTTCGAAATTATCCTCGTTGTGGATTAAATAGTTGACTAACACCAGTCTCCCCTTGTATTTCAATTCGCTATTTGACACGATGTTTTTGGAACTCCAACTGTTATTGAACTCTGAGTTTTTTTCTGCTCGACGCATATCCACATCACCCCATAAATATATCTTAGATGCGTCAAGAGAATCGAATCGAAATCCATCGAAATTCATCAGATTGTAATTACACATATGATATTGTTTCTATATATCATAAGTGTTAGTTACACTCTACCGATAAAACACGTTCCTCAATTCACTACATTTCTGAATATCAACGTTATTGCCTGGTGTGCTAATAATTGTATCTCCCCAATTCGGTGTCGTAATAGTGTAGTCGATTTTCATCCCGGTATTTAGATATTCCCCCTTCTCTTTCAAAATTCTGCTGCTTGTGCCCTTGAAACCCTCTCTTGTTCCAAAAGCAGTCGCGACATCCGCCCCGTTTCCATGCACAAAATAAGGAACTTCAGGAATCTTTTATCCATGTTATACTGCTGGCGGTCCCTAACTTGCGTCCATTTTCCGCACATAATTCTTTGACAGTTTTGCAAAAGGATATTAGCCTGCTGCAGCAGTGCCGTATCCTCTACTTCCATCATTCATAAGAAAGGCATGGTCTCTGGTTCCTCGCGGATTGCCGGCTACCCCACTGCCTACCAACGGCCCACGAGGTATAATCTCCCCTAAGTCCAGAATTTCTCCCA
>Ga0099798_10103_pt1 | contig 25607 bp, 20 predicted proteins | sample Uncmet_Sort29A_1_FD_89870 | JGI IMG/M metagenome (GOLD analysis project Ga0099798, IMG submission 89870) | Marine eukaryotic communities from CALCOFI LINE 67, Pacific Ocean - CN13ID_Sort29A_1 | ecosystem: Environmental > Aquatic > Marine > Oceanic | place: Pacific Ocean: Monterey Bay | collected...
CAGCTCTAAAAACGCCGTGCGGACCCTGGGCCTCCAGCAGTCGCGTTCTGCCATTTTCTCTTGCGCTCCGGCACCGAATGGCAATGCCATCGTGGACCAATCTTGGAGTAACGCGCACAGCCCGCTTCGCGTGGACCGCCTTGTTCTTGCATTGGTTCTGAGAGTCCAGGCAAGTCACCTCCTCGCCATCGCGCGTGCCCTCCGGTTCTGTCGGGACCCCAGTCGACATCCCACCATCGTCAGCAAGTTTTGGTTGCATATCCTTCAAATTTCCCCGACCACCGGTGCACGGATCTTCGTTGGTTGTGAGCAGTTCAAGATGACCAGCTGACGGATGAAGAGGTGGTGGATGATACGGTGAGGGGGTGGAACTGGACAGAGAATCTAAATGCTAAGCAGCCGAAGAATCAAGATGAACTTTGGGTTACTCCGCGATTAATAGAGTTTTGTAATTTTTTGTAACAAGTAACTTGTACTAAGCAAACGTCGATGATCCTGAAACCTTCACACTATGCAACAACCTATCCTTAAGGTGGATGATTACTACGACACCTACGGTGGCGGCGGCGGAATGGGTATGGGTGGTTTCGGTGGAGGAGGAGGTTATGGAAATATGGACGACTACTACGGCGGCGGTGGCGCCGGAGCTGGCTGGGGCGCCGGCGGAGGCGGCGGCGGTGGTGGCTTTGGGGGATTCGCTGGATTTGGAGGATTCGATACGATGGGGGGATTTTGTGATTGGAGTAGCGATGATGATAGCAAGAAGAAAAAGAACAAGAAGAAGAAAAAATCGAAGGAAGAGATCAAGAAACTAAAAAGGAAAGCTCGTGTCAAAGATATTTTAAAGGTGCAAAAAATGGCGAGGGATAGTTGGGTGTATGGATATCAGACGAAGGTGAATGTGGAGAAACTCAGAAGTCCGCCGTTGTTTAGATATACTTTGAAACCTGAGTTAAGGAGTATTCAGCCGCAGAAGGACAGGATTGCCAGTATTTATTTGGCGAATCTGCATGCGAGGACGAGCGGATTGTTTGCCGATCCTTTTACGATGAGGTGAGACGCAGAGATTGGACGGATTGAACCACAGACGCCATAATACGGTGCACAGAAAAATAGTTTACTGAATTTCATAGTCCGATGAATTTTCATTGACCTCCGATGAATTTCATTCCAGAACCGGCACCGCCCTCGCCATGGACATCCTCCGTTCCGGAATGGTATGCGGCAATCTTGTCGCAGCTTTAGACGCTCAGCAAGTAAACACGGACCAGCTTTTGCTCGAGGCGAAAACATTGGTCGAGATTGGGGAGTTATCGCCGTCAAGAGAAGTCATGGAAGATTCGTTGGAAACCTTTGCAAAGGAGGCGCAGATGGTGAGACGCTGGTTGATAAAGTCTCAGGTTGATAAGGCTCAGGTTAACAAACTTAAGAATCCAAACAGTGGTTCCACTGCAACTGTTCTTTAGATTGGAAATTACATGTACAGTATTGTAGCGCAATCTTTCCTACTTCCTCCTTGAGGGCGAACAATCCGACGTCTATCTACTCAATCTTTCCTAATCCCTCCCCCAGGTCGAAAAATCCGATGCCTACTCTGCATCCCTCTCATACCGTCGATTCACCCCCGCTCTCGTCAACCACGCTGCTTTTGCATTTCTTGTGAAACTAAGATTGGAAGAGATGATCGATGTTTTGCGGGCGATTGGGAGGGAGGATTTGCTGCTGTGTAAGGCGCGATCGGGAGGTAGTATTTTGCTGTGGTAATTAATTATTCTGAATTTAAGGCCACTCTTTCATAACTTTAAGACACTGTGAACGCGGAGCATGATTGGCTTGAGGGCGATGGCGATGGGCAGTGTTCGAGCGCCGTGACTCACCGTGTTGGGGACCGATGCGTCAGTCCGACTGCGGTGTAAGTTCGGAACTGCTCCTTATTGATGCTCTCGAAGCCAATGTCCCGATTGGCACGGCGCATCTTCCACAATTGCAAAGGTCGTCTAGGAAATGTGACTGCGGTAGAGTGGGAACCTCAATAATGGGTTTGGCAATAGCCACAATGGGCAGGGTCGCTTCGACTGAAGCCTACTTTGCATGGCTTTGCAGCCGACGTAGATTCGCTCATCGCACTTCCATGCCCAGAGACCCGCGGCATGACGGCGTGCATCAATTACTGGAGTTGTCCGCCCTGGGAGCTTATGAGTGTGTCGAGTGTCCGTTATCTCCGTGACTTGGTTTTACTGGGTTCATCGTTCCATGCTCAGCGAGCGGAGCCTCCGTGGCGGCCGGCGCGGGCCAAGCCGAAAAACCCCGAGCACATCGCGCAACGAGCGAAAATTAGGCGCGCACCCAGCTAAAACCTTAAAACGCGATCCCCACTGCATGGGGTTCGAAGTTCTTCGCGCAAAACGGGGTGCTCCTGCCAACTCGTTCTCAAATGTCAATTTCACAGTCAAGGACATCTCATCACACAGATTAATCCAATTTCTCTCGAAGGCGTCGACTCCTCCTATTCCGAATGGAACGACCTCGGTGGTCGCCGATTCGACCCTCAAAGAATGCTCAGTACAGAAGAAATTTACTTGGATCCGGAATGGTACAATTCTGAGGATTGGCGCAATTATTTCATCACCGGCAAGAAACGGAGGCAGAATCAGAGAAAGAACAGGGATGAGGATGATGAGGAGTGAGAAGGTTGAGATGAGGCGGGTGAAATCAGGGGGATGAAATTGAAATTCTTTAAACTAAGTGGGAATTGAATCGCTTAATACATCACGTCATCAGTGACTAAGTTCTAAAAACAATTTCGAATGCAAACAAATCTGAATCTCTGACTCCTCTAAGACCACTTTAATTTCTCAGCTCCGAATGCTACTCCGACGAGGAAGAAGATTCCGACGACGACGCGCCTGATGCTGAAACGTGGGTCGAGAATGAGAATGCAGTGCAACTTTATGGTCACGGGGATAGTGATGATTGGAGTGTTATTTGTCAGTTGCGGAATAGGACGAATTTCTTTGCGGTCAGGAGTTATTATCGGTGAGGAGAATAATTATTATTACAAGCGGTCGTACTGTTTTGGGATACGATGCACACAGAGCTGCGATTGCCGATCCTTCTATTAAAACCCCTCCCAGCACCAAAAAACACTACTCCGCCGACACCCTCCTGACCCCGCAAGAAGAGGACCGCTGTTTTAAGGGGACGATCCGCAAAAAATACACCTGCTTCTGCCGAGAGGGGGAGCAGATGAAGGAATTGAGACAACAAGTGGATTTGGCCTCAGAGTGGGCGCTAAGGAATTTTACTGGAATTTTGATTTGAATTTTCGAGGATGGGGACTCGAAGTTCAAAAAGACTGCATGCTTTTTCGATGTTTACAACATGGATTGGAATGTCTCGCACTGTCAAAATTCCATGTGAAATGCCAGGGGTTCTCTCAACGTCCACTCCCAACACAGGTGGATGAAATGTCCGGCGAGTGCTCCCAATGCCGCAACCCCCTCTTGGAGTGCCACAACGAGTTCTGGAAGTCACATTGGACTGAGAACGATGAGCAAACGGTGGAGGATGAGGGAGGGGCTCATTGCTTTTTGAAGGGCGTGCCGTATTTCGGACGGTAAGATTTGAAGGGAGTGCCGTATTTTTGGCGGTAAGATTTGAAGGGCGTGCCGTATTTTGGACGGTAAGAAAGAGAAAGTATTAACAGTTGTGGTTGGAATTGTATTGGGAATTCATAATATGTGGTATACAGAGAAGAGTAATAAGTAATCGATAACATTTGCATTCGTGTTAATACGCTCGCTCGCATCATCGCATGTACATCATTTTGCACTCGCAATTGCTGTCTGAACATACGGTGATTCCAAAACCCCCTTCCCCAGCATGTACGTCTGCGTGAAGTGCGAGCAGCAGCTGTGCATGAGGTGTGTCGACAAGCAGCATCGCGAAAACTGCGCTCCGGAGTACGATCCGGAGCTGGGTGAGGATTTCCATTGAATTAGGCATGACTATTGTGATGTCAATGATCTCAAGCGAAAAAAAACTTATAAGATTCGAAACTGACCACTGTTCGTGAAAATCGGAATTATACGCTTGTAATGGATTATGCGGTCGTAGCGGATTCTTCAATCACCTCCCCCAGTCGCCCAACAAAAAGCCGCCCGCGAAATCCAAAATTGAACCATCCCCCCAGTCGCCCAACAAAAAGCTACCGGCAGCAAAGAGACCGCGGCGGACCAGATGGAAGCGGCCGTCAAAGCTAAGGAAAAGGAGAAGGGGGGACCGACTCGCCGCCAAAGAGGCTGGGACGAAGATAGCTATGATAGCGAGGCGGAGGAAGGTGGGATAGAATGAATCATAGTGAGTCTGATCACATGGGATGAAGTAATCTGATTCTGCTCAGATTTTACTATTACTTGCGATTATTATGTTAAGTACTTGAATCTGAAGAAAATTTCCAAATTCCCCCAGGCGGCGGCAAGACCAAGCATAATGACGACGATGACCCAGAAAACGCCGCTACAGCCCAAAAACGCAAAGTCCGCGGTAACTGGGGTTTCGGCGACGACCCCCGCATCTACCGCCTCCTCTGGGGCGGCTTCCACTACCGCCACGAAAAAATCTGCTTGAAAGAAATCGGAATGGTGAATCAGCCGCAGGGGTCGACGAATGTTTACCGCGAAATGTTGAAGCCAGAAGCTGCAGCGGAGTTGAATGATCAGAATTTAAAAACGATGGTGAAAGAATTCGAAGCCGCTCTAAATAGGATGCAAAAGCAAGCGAAGAAGGAGCGTTTAGCGAAAGAAGCAGAAGCGGCAGCTAAGGAACGTGGGGAGGATCCGAGTCAGAATAAAGATAAGGATGGGAATCAGGGTAAGGGAAAAAGGATAATGAATCGATATCACACAAGACGGAAGTCGATAATAGTCGATATCACACTTTGCTAGCCTTCCATACGAACCATGATTGTATTGTTTCCATACGGAGCCTTTGTAATACTGATGCGTATTGGTTCCGCTTTAATATGAACGTCATTTCGAATTGAATTTCAAATTTCATGCTGGGTTATCTCCTTTCACATTAACACCTATTTAAGGTAGCAATCAAAACAACGCCGCAGCCAAACCAGTTCAAGGGAAAGTAATTGAGCCAATCAAAAAAATGACGGTGATCCCCACCAATATCACCTTCTCGACGCTCGAATTAGAAATGCTAAGGACGACTCCAGAATTGAGGGCGGCTTTAATAAGAGCTCTTTCGACGGGAGAGGTAGATTTGAAAGAGTTATGTAGATCTAGTGCTGGATATACGAAGAATCGAGTGGAGGTAGATCTGCCGGGGGTCAAGAGTGGGAATGAAAGTGGGGGCTCAGGATCTGGTTCTGGTAAGTCCGGCAATCGGAATAGTAGTGCTTCTGGAACGTCTGCTGGTGGCATGGATTGCTCGGATGGCGTCTGTCGACCGACTGCTGGTGGCAATGCTTCCAGCTCTTCTTCCTCTTCTTCCGATAAAAAGGACGAAAACCCCAACGCCGCTCCTCCCGTGCTCATCGAATCCATCACTTCCGTCGACGTCGTCCGCAAATTCGGAAAAGGAGGGGGATATAACCACGAACTGCGGGGGAAATTGGAGAAGTTGGCTTTGGAAGATGGAGATGACCGTGATAACGATGGCGGTCTGAATGATGATGATGGCGTGAAAGTGGTTACTTTGGATGATGATCCTGCAGTTGTCCGCTTCGAAAACGCTGATTATCTACAAGATTTCTACAACTTTTTGTTGGATCCGACGATTTTTCCCGAAACAACGTCAATTAAGAAGAACTATCTCGCGGATTCCCTCCCGTGGCAAGCTAGGAATCTTCTGCTGAATAATCTCGTGACAAGCAATCCGATGCTGAGTGCTTTCTGTGTGGATCCTTATGGAGAAGGGTATGGATTAGAATGGAAAGTGGAGCAGCTAAAATTGCTGGCTGAAGAATCCAACCCTGAGGGCACGGAGGGATTGCAGAAATCAACAAGTGCTGGTTCCGTTGCTGACGCAAACAAATCTTCTTCGGCTACTGCAGACGGCAATGCCAATGGTGTTGGCAACGGCAATGGTGTAGGCAACAGCAACGCTTCTTCCGACAATTCCGCCCCCGTCCTCCTCCCACCAACAATGCCTTCGAACGTCTCCTATTTCAACACGTCCAACAAGTTTCTCCTCTCTTATCTCAAAGGAAAATACACAAAAGGGGGTGAAATCTGCCTGAATCCCTCCCTAAAAAACCTCCTCTTCTCATCCGCAGCAACATTACTTGAAGGGAGATTCGGCCCAATATTGGATTCAGTTCATCAGGATTATTACAAGTTGAACGGCAATATGAGCAAATGGCGGGAAATTCTGTCTGATCGCTACGATGCCTCCGGCAAATTAGTTGACACACCACTCTATTCTCTCTGGATTAACCTATACGAATTAGCAAGACTCCACTGTTCCAAAGACAAACTCACCGAAGAGCAGAGAATGAAAAGGATTCAAGGAGGTTGGGTGATTCAGAAGGACGACTTCACTGGATTCAATTTCAACCGAACTGATTTCTTCCGCCATATGATCATTGATTATAGTCCGAAACAAATCGCCGAAGAATGCCAATCCTCCTTCGGCTTCCTCATCACCTATTACATCCAAAAATATTTCCTCGCTGTTCCCAAATCTCGAAACGCCGCCCACAACGAAAACTGCATGAAATCCACGCCGCCAGCAATTCAGCTGCATGTCGTGGATTACTTCTTGCAATTATTGGCAGTGAGTCAGAATCCGGAGTACTTTTACGATTTGCCAGCTCCGAAAGTGATGAAGTATATGAATCCACAGTGTGGAGCTGCGGCGTTTACCGATACGGCCATTCAGCAGGTGCTCGATTCGTTTTGTCAGTCTAAAGATTCTTGGCAACCCCGCAAAAACAACGTGACGGAAGACGCAAAAAGTAGACTTGCCGCTGACAAGGAAAGAGAACGCCGTCAAGGTTTGGGTCGCCAAGGCGGGAATAGTCGCTGGAGCAGTGGCGGCGGCTGGGGTAATTCTGGTGGGTTTGGTGGGAGACGCGCGGGGATTGGGGATTTTGAAGCTCCATTCGGAGGGGCGGATATTGGGTTTGGAGGCGGAGGTGGGGGAGGCGGATTTGGTGGAGGGGGCGGCTTTTTCGGCGGTTTTGGCGGATTTGTGATGGGCGAAAACAAGAAAGAAACGTCGGCGAATCGTTGGACAGACGCAGCGGCGCAGGTATTCGGGAGCACGGCCAATTACACTGGAAATTCTACGAATGATGTTAATTCTTCCGGTTGCGAGATGAACTGTCTTACCGTCAATAAGAAGACCCTGCAGTGGATGGTGGCGGATAGTATTGATGGAAATTTGTACGACAATCTTGATAAAGAAGAAAAAGAAAAGAAGAAAAAGGGGGCTGATCTAACTACTGCCCTCGACGATGACGCAGATGGCGCCGCAGATGGCGCTGGCGGCGAGGGAGGTATGAACTGAGATTGCCACTATTTGTCAAGTTGCACTACGTTTGAAGAGAGTTTTTATGAGGTATTATGTTCATCATGGCCTTCAATTTAAAAGGAATTCGTGTATTTCTGTGATCGGAAGTCTATGGTGATTTGACAAATAGTGGCAATCTCAGTCTCCACAGGTGGTGAGGACAAGGATATGCCGCTGTATGACGTCGGTGGGTTCGGTGGAGGGAGATGGGGCGGAAGATTTGGAGGAGGTGGCGGTGCTTCCGGTGGAAATGATGAGAAGAAGCAGACACACTCGATCGATGCCGGTCATAGGAATGTTTATGCAGTTCCTTTAGGTTTATGGGGCATGCACGGATCTGAAACGCAAGAATCGATTTTGGCGCCCATTACTCAACTTTCGGGAGGCCACAACCATCCTGGTGTTTTTGGAAAAGGAGCCCAATATGTCACGGAATATGCACGGACCATCACAGCTCTTTTAGCGTTGGCCAAAGAAACCTGGAAAAAGGGCCGTCAAATCACCGTTGAAGCGTTGGAACAGCACATCTTCTCGAACATTATCATGAAATCCGATCACAGAAGTTTGGCGAATGCGATCAACAAAGTGTATAAACAGTGGCGTGAAAATCAAAAACTTCATGATTTTGTTGAGAAGTTCACAGAGCGATTTGAGAAGCTTTTGAAGTCTTTAGCTGATGAGAAATCGGTTAAACAAAGAAAGATGAAAAAAGAAAGAAGAAAACTCATCATCGAAAAGCGCAAGGAGATGGTTGAGGAACTTGAAGAAATTAAGAAGAAAGTCCCTCAGGCTGAAGAAGTTGTTGCAAAATTCAAGGATAACGAAAACAGATCCGAAAGCGAGAAAATCTCCCAGAAGGATAAGGATGAGGCAGATAAGTTGATTGCGAAATATAAGAAGATGAAAGTAACCAGTCTCCCTGAAATCCCCCAAGAAGATGAACCAGAACAGAAATATAGCTTGAGAGCAAAATATGATATGAATGGGGAGATTAGGCTGGAGATTGATGCGGAGAGGATTGGCAAAGGAAATAAAGCCGAGGAAGAGGAAGCTGATAAAAAGAAAAGGGAGGCCAAGGCTGCTGCTGATAAGAGGAAAAACTGGCCACGAAGTGGCTGATGAGGAATTTAGACGAATTTACCAGGAATTCAATGAGAATTTAGGGAGTTGGAGGAGTCTTTTTTTGTAGAATACTGAATGTATTTCTGATACTTACTCTACGGAATTCGAGCTCCTCAGTCTCTAAATTCCATGCAAATTCCTGTGTACAAACTTCTCATTGCTCACTTCGACCACAGGAAGAAGGAAGCAGAAGCTGCTACTGGTTCTGATAAAAACAAATCTGCTTCTTCCGGTAATCTCACCACCTCCGCGTCTTCCAATGCGATTGCTCCTACGTCAGTTCCTATGAGTTCTGCGAAATTATTCCTTCCGGGGATGAAGACCAAGATCGTCAGACGAAAAGCCGTGGTGTCCGCTACAATCGCGTGCAAATTGAGACCGAATAAGAGGAAAGCTGTTTTGGGGGCGAGACTTGGGATTCCGATTAACGTGATCAAGAAGCGAACTCCTCTTAGTTCTGCTGCTACGTCTGCAGTTCCTTCTTCAGTCACTTCTTCTGCAGTTTCCTCTTCTATCCCCTCAAGATCTACATCTGATGAAGTAGGAACTTCAGGAGTGGGGGTTACTGTTTCACCTCTCACGAAAACACGCACGTCCTCTACCGAATCCGCAGAAAGCGATAAACAAAATGCGAATAAAGCACCAGATCCCTCGAGACAACGCTTCAGGAACATGTGGGATGAGAAGGGAACCTTTCCCCTGGCAGTTGATGCCATTATGTTAGTTGCAAGAGAGCTGATGAGGCAGGAGGTTGAGAAGGAGGCAGGGTTATTAGATAATGATACCGCTGATGCGAACAAGGATGAAGGTAAAGGAAAAAAGACCGGCAAATCCAGTAGTTCCAGCGATAAAAAAGTCATCCCAGAAATGCCAGTCAACATTCCTGAGGAAGCGGAATACTCGGAAGTGAGTGATATCCTCATGCACCGGCTAAGGAAGTCCTGGCGATTATTATTCGAAAACCAATCAGCCAGTGCAAGTCTTGAAAATTCCTCCACCAAAGACGAGAAAAAGAATGTGCTGGGGGGCGAATCCGAGACGAAAATTCTGAAACTCCTCTTCGGCGAAGACGAAGACGGCTTGAAAAAACAAAAATCCTTCAAATTGACCAAAACCGAAGTCCGCGGTCATTTGAAGAAGTTCTTGAATATTGGAAGAGTTCGGGAAGATCTGCAGAATTTGTTATATAAGTATCAGAAAAAAACAGAGGAAGTAGCTCAAAGATTGTGGGAACAGATATTTGAGGCTTTGACTGAACAAAAGGTTGTGGCGAGTCGTGGTTCCTTAGCGGGAACCCAGAGCGGCTGGGGCAGCAAAAAACTAACTGCAGATATTGGTGCTTTTGCAGGTTTAACGGATGATATCACACCGTATAATGTCTTGCGGAATTTCTTTGTTGAGATGGCTGGAATTTCAAACGAATTCCTTTGGGGTGGAGGACAGAAGGATGGAGGGGAGAAAGCTAGTGCGGAAGAAGGGTCGAAGAGTGGTCTCGGTAGTCCCGGTAGTCCAGGACCTGGCAGTTCAGGTCCAGCTAGTCCAGGTCCAGCTAGTCCAGGTCTTTCTTCGGCTGATAGCGGTTCCAATGGTGGTTCCAAGAGTTCGTCTGATACTTCTCCCAACCCGAAAAACCTTCTCACCGCTTACGCCGCTTTATGTAACAATAGCAGCAATGGCAATAGCGCTGATGTTTCTGAAAATGTGAAGCATATGCAGTTCTGGCTCCGAAGTGGGCATTGAGAAATTCGCAAAAACTTTTAAAAAACTTTACGAAAATTTTAGGAGATTCAAGATACCTACTTAAGACACGAGTGCATGGATATCTGTTGCTTACTCTGTCGGAACGAAGATCATTTTTGTCTAAAACCCTCGTAAAGTTTTCCCTGAAATTCTCATTGCCCACTTCCAACACAGGCAGTTGATTGGGTCTTTTGCCATCGCGGTTAGACATCAACAGCGAGCGCGAAGGTGTCTGCAATTAGTCGGCGCTGGTCCGAGGATGAATTTTCTCGTTGAAGAAGAACTAATGACCCCCAACTGTGCCGGCTGGAGTCCCTTGGAATATCCTGAGTTTTTAGCGTTCGAATTAGATTCGGATATGGCGATCCGTGAAACCCAAGCGGAGGTCGCGAAAGCGATTCTATCCTCTGAAGAAGGAGTCAACGGCAACCGCCTCCTCCAATTAATCATGGGTGGCGGTAAAACAGCGGTCATTGCTCCTATTGTACTATGTGCGGCAGCACGAGGGGACAATCTCGTGAGAGCCACAGTCTTGTCTTCACTCTACGCCACCAACACCGGCGATTGGCAGTGGAAGATTGGCGGGTTGCTGAATCGGAAGGTTTATCCGATGATATGCACAAGGGACATGCAGTTCTGGCTCCAATGTGGGCGATGAGATAATTCTACAAATTTCGAGAAAATTTCGAAAATAGAGTGCGAAAATTTGATAGATTTAGTTCGTATATTTGAAATTTATATGGTTCTCGATTTCGAAATTTTCTTCAAATTTGGATACACACTCCTCATCGGCCCACATTTGACACAGGCAGTTGGGGATTCCAGAGGCGAACGCTCTCCTAAGAACAATGAAAAAAATCGTCAAAGATCGCGACGTGGTCGTCACGATCCCCGAGCACCGCCTTTCTATGGAGAACAAAGCCATCGAATTAGCAACCCCCTCCGTCTCGAACAACGCCGACGCGAGCAAAAATCGGCGGGAAGCTCGCAGATTGAAAGAACAGGCGAGGAGGAATAAAAAACGTGGTGGTGATGGCGGAGGAAAGGATGGGGTTCTGAAGAATCCGCTAGGGTGAGTTACTTCTGCTTCAATGTGAGCCTGATATGAGAGAAAGCAGATAAAGTCTAATTGAACACCAGTGTATTTTCTTTCTACGTTCCTTTTGAATGCGTTTCGGCGTCGATTTCGAAATTCCCACTCACAAATTCTGTACAATTCTGTACAATTCTGTACAATCAGTGATCACTCTTCAGAATCATCGTTGCCACACATTGGACACAGGTTACTCGGAGACGATCCATTTAAAAAAGAGGAGGCTATTAAAACGTACGATGAACCGGCTCCTGAAAAGTTTGCGGCGAGTGAAGCCCTCCACGAATGCCTGCGCTATCTTCAAGTCAAGGCCCGCGACTTCCTCGATGAGTCGGATGAAATTCTTTCTCCCAAGTATTCTACAATAAGAGAGACGGTCCACGGCACACAATATTAAGAGAGACCGTCCCAAATTCACTATAAAATGACTAAACTAATTTCCATTTTACTATGTATTTCTATGTAGTATGGAGTGCATTTTCATATCCATTTCGGAACGTCTCGCTTATTGTGCACCACAAGGTACCAACTAATCTACACAATCGGCGACCGTCTAGACATGGATGGGAGTCAGTTGAGGTGGGCAGCGTTGGCAGCAGCTGTAAGAACAGTCAGCAACAACGCTTACAGTCTAAGAAAGAAGTTCGGGAAGGAATGTGTTGAAGTCCAACAAGAAGCGGATAAGGACAATTTGGGGTTTTATCCGGGATTCAGGCTCTTAGAATCCGAGAAGCAGTCCGAAATTTTTGAAACGATTAAGAATCTGATTGTGAACGATATTCTTTACAATCAAACCGAGCCAATCTACGAAAAGATACGGCCGCAATTGCTGCCGCATGAAAAACGGATATGGATATCGGCTGTTTTGGACAAGAGTCCGAAAGATGTAGATATTACCCGACCGATGGACTACGGAGTCAAGGAGATTGATTTTAAGGTCAATAAACGACGTCATGTTAAAAAGCCGTGGGAGTTTTTTAATGAGACGATGAAGCAGCTGATCCTGGTTTTACGCGGCATCTTAACCCACGAAGTCCTCTTCGCGGTCCTCCAAAAACGTTGGCGAGTCGACTACGGAGCCCATCCGACCCGGCAGCATTATCAGATGGCAGTTCCGTTTCGGGCGAAAGATGTAGCGAGCGACCGCACAGAGTTTGGGCATCCGGATATCGCATTATTGCTGACTGTGGCAAATTATTACCAATCGGGCTTGTCGAAGCAGCAGTTAAAGGATGTGTTCTTCTGCTTGGAGCAGCGGATCACTGAATCGGAGGCGAAGGCTATTTACCGCGAATGGGCGCAACATTGCCCTCCAGCAGCGAGAGATCGATATTTGAAGGGCCTCATGACGTTTGAGAGCGTCAATTTGAGCGACACTCTGTTGTTCGAACAAAAACTCTACCCAGCCTATTCCAAGCACATGGACGTGATCAATTTTTGGCTCTTCAAAATGATCTTCCCCAAACAAGCGAAGCAATTTCCGCAGAAAGTTATCGCTACGCCGTGGGACTTGTGTAGGCAGCCGGAAAAGAATAGTAGTAGTGCTGCTGGCGGTGGTGGCGTTCTTGCCCTTACTGGTGCAGCTTCTGCGGACGGAAACGCGAACATCAATCCAGATAACCCGCTCCAAATCCTAGCGAAACGCTGCTTCGATCAGGTCAGGAAGAACACGAACACGGGCAGACACGGTTGGGGCTACACGGCGGCTGAACTGCAGCAGATGCTTCCTCGAGGGTTGATTCCGCAATTGCTCCTCCAATTCTCCAAACAAGCTCCCGAACTTTTCGCCCAATTTTGCGGGAAGGTGAGTAAACTTAGTTACAGTTTCAGCGCAAGCGCTAGTGGAGGAACTTCGTCTGCTTCCGGCATTATGCAAACAGGTGGAGTGCACGCGTTCAACTTGCTTGGAAAAGTCTTGACTCAAGTCGGACAGATGCAGGCTAAGGCTTTGGGTGGTGGGGGAAAGCTGCAACAACCACTACTCCTTGCGAACGGAACCCAAACTCCAAACGCCTTAACTCTCGGCCTTCCTGGAGACCAAGCAGCGCAATCTGACAAATCCAAACCCGACTCGACTGGTCAACCCGGTTCTAACAACAAGAAAAAAACAGATAATCCTTGGGATTTAGGGTACTTCCTAGGCAACAACTCCGTAACCACCGGTTTCTCTGGAACGGACGACCTTCAATTCGTTCTACCTTTGACAATCGAACAGAAAAATCTCCCATCCTTGGAAGCGACGAATGGAGTGCAATTGAGATCTCTTTTGAAACCCGAATCCGATTTCTATTATTGGATGAAAACTGATACTGCTGCGTATGAGATTTTGGATTTGATTGCGCCGAATGTGTATGGGCATGACGAGGAGGAGGATGGTGGGAAGAAAGACTCCGGCGAAACTGCCGACCCCACCCTCGCCGCAACCACCTCCCTCGACACCCGAGGCATTCTAAGTGCTGCGAGTGTAGAGGGGGCCGCTATTTATCCGTCAGTAGAAGGAGGAAACTCAAACGCGGTTGCGATTCCTGGGAGCGATACCCCTGCTATCTACCCCCAGGCTGGGGCGAGTCCGAAAGGTGGGGCACTAATGCGATCTTTGACTCGAGGATTGAGTCAAGATGGAATCGACTCCGCTACTAGTTCGGCGAGTATGGGTGAAGATATGAGACGGGGGAGTCGCGGATCAGGCTTGCAACGCTCAAACACCAGCAACAAGATGAATGTGGACGAATTGCCCTCGATGGTTGAGAGGGCGATTTCTCAGAGCAGATTGGGCTTGCCCCCGGGAGGGTTACAACGCGCGAATTCCTCGCAAGGGAGCGGTTTGGATGCTGCTTCTTCGGTTGGAGGCTCTTCGAGAGGGAAGAATCTACTAAGAGCAGGTAGTAGTTCTAGTGTGGGCGGTGTTGGAGGGACGTCTGGTGCATCGTTGATTTCACCTGGGCTCGGAGGGAGCGTGGGTGGGGGTACTGCGTCGTGGAAATTAGGAAGCGCCGCAGAGGCGATTCCCGAGGAGGCAGTGGCGCGTCTGGATAGTGTAGATCCAGTTTTGGCGGAGGAAATCCGGAAGCGCGAGGAAATTTCAGACACCATTAGAAACCAGCCGGTGAATGTGGTGTTGGATCCTGGCGCACTGGTACTGCAGTTGAGTAATCACGAATTCTGCAAGAAATGGCTTCTTCGCAGAGCGGATATGGAGGCCGCTGTGTTTTTCGACGAACAGAACATCATCAGGGTCATTGATCGTGATCACCTAGACGAGGATCCAGTTTCTTTCGCGCTTTCGCCGTACGCGGATGACATGAGTTTGTGCTTGCTTTATCTCGACGACGTCCACACTCGAGGAAGCGATTTCCGACTCCCCATCAACTCCAGAGCGTTATTAACCTTAGGAAAAGGAATGCCCAAAGACAAATTCCTGCAGGCTTGCATGCGAATGCGGCAGATCGGTCACGGACAAAACATATCGTTTGTCGCCTCCAAGGAAGTCCACCGAGCGCTTCAGCGCACGAATGTTGGGCAGTTAAATGTCAGGGGGGATAACATTTTTAGGCAGATGGAAGATGATAACGATCAAGGGCAAGATCCGAGATCATCAATCACACTCATGAAATCATCTACCGCGATGACCTCCGCCTCTGCTGCCTCTCAACTTACTCTCGCGTCTCACCATCAGCAAGCACCTGGACCCAGCGAAATCACTGCCGCTGAAGGAACTGTCCCCAATCTCTCCTTCCTTTGCGGTGCTGACGCGAAATTACTCGGCAGAGAAGACGAAGTCTCCGAGCAAGTGGCGAATTTTAACTCCGAAAATTCTTCTGAAGAAGTCAGAATGCTGAAAACCCTCAAATACATCCCGGGGATTATCTCCTGGACTCTAATCAACACGAGAAAGCGGCTTTGCGACCTGATCCCCTACTTCTCCTCGCAGGGAAGATGCTGTATTACGAAGGAGCAGGCGTATTACTGTTTTCATAAAGATAAGTATGATGAGACGCAGGGGAAGATTCGGAAAAAGTTGGAGAAACAAAGGAAAAAAGAAGAAGCTGCAAGGAAGGCAGCAGAAAAGAAGGCTGCGGCGAAGAGAAAGAAAGCGGAGAAGAAAGCTGCGGCCCTGGCAAAAAAATCAGGGAAGAAAATTGCCACCGGTGGATCTAGTAGTGCTAAAAAGAAGAAGACCAGTACGAAGAAAAAGAAAGCTATTAGTCCGCAGGGTACGAAGGAGGATTTGGGAGAAGGAAAGGAGGAGGAGGGAGAGAAGGCGGAAGAGAAGGCCACAGAAGCAGAAGCGACGAAAGAAACGGAGGTTAAAGAAGCAGAACCGGCTAAAGAGGGACAAGAAGAGGCAAAACCTGACGAAGAGAAGAAGTCCGAAGAAGAGGAGAAGAAGCCCGAGTCAGAAGAGAAAAAAGACGAGGCAGATGACGCCAAATCCGAGAAATCTGATAAATCTGATGACGACGCTGAAGGGGAGGATGGCGAGGGCTCTACCACAGCCTCCTCTGACGATGAAGACAAAGGCGGCACCAAACCGATGCACGGCGCAGGCGGCGGCGGTCAAAATAAAGGACCTGCCGCAACTGGCTTACTCAAAGTCGCGAAAACTTGCGTGGAAGATGAAGTGTTGAATTTAGCTGAAATGTACGGCCACGCTCGATTTCTCGAAGCTCTCCCAGTCGTCGTCGCGGCCCAATTAAACACGTTGAAATTCGCTTTTAAGGAGGATATTCGGAAAGTTGCGCTCATGAAGATCGATTTGAATTCCTCTGCCGCCGATATTAGCGCCGCCGCTGCGGCGAAGGCGGCAGCCGAGGACTTGGATAATCTTGGGAAATTGGGAGAGAAGCTGCAGGCAACCAGCAACAAATTGGGGACTGCCAAGGAGAATATTTTGGGGAGCAAGGGAAAGAAAAAGGAGGAAGAGGGTAGTGAACCTGCTGAAAACCCTGATCCCAACGGTACGACAAGTGGCAATGGTGCTTCGTCTGTGCCTCATTACGTAAAATTAATTTGCGAAATTCTAGACCATGTGAAGCGGATTGGACCGAGAGTCCAACGATATGGGAGCTTATTTGAGGAGGAGCAGGAGCGAGAATTGGAACAGGAGCTGGAAGAAGAGAGGCAAGTGGAAAGACCGGGTGAGGAGGAAGGGCAACGCCACATGCCTTGAAGTTGTGACTTAGTTTTCAAAATCAGATATCAATTTTCAAAGGAATTCGAATATTAATGTATTTCAGTTGGAATCATAATGTTGATTCTTCCATTGCACCCGAAAAGTCAATCAAGAATAAAATGCAACCCCCTCAGGTCCAGCCACCGCCCACCGCCCGCATCTCTCGGACGCACTTATCAAGTTCGTGAAAACCGATGGAGAAGTTACGAGTGGATTAGTTTCTCTCGGAGAAGCGTTACGGGATGCACCGGCTTATTATGAGCGGATTAAAGGACAATTTGAGAATATTCGGGATTACTATGTGGAAGGTAAGGGGAATCGGATTAGTATGGTTGGACATCGCAGTAAGTGTAACTGCACTAATTACATCAATATCTTTTCGGATCCATGAGAGTGTCACCACGTGATGTGGAACTTGGGGAGTGTGCGACTTCAAATGCGCCCAAGTCCCTGCATTCATTACAAACGACAACTTAAATTCACCACACGTCTTCAAACTCCCCTCAGGCGATCCCACCAAGACCGCCCCCGGTTCTGAGGAAGCGCTGTCCTCCGCCGAATATCCATCCTCGATCAACAGCGACCCTCCAGACGCCAACACCAGCAACCCCCTGCAAACAGGCACCACAGACGGAGACGGAAACGCACTTGTGAGATCAAGTGAAAATGTTTTCGTAACGGAAGACTTCATCAAGACCATTCGAGGAAGGAATAATGCGAACACTCATCTGAAAAATCCGGCGTGGATCTTCGTTTGTGATGCGCCGCACAACAACACCGAGACCAAGACCAGTGAGCACACAACCGTGGTCGGCGAGGGCAAGAAGGATGAGGAGGGGAATCCGATTGATAGTAAGGATGGTGACTCGAAAAAGGATGGTAACCCGAAAAATGCGTCTGATGCTGCCGAATCGAAATCCGCTGCTGCCAACAAAGGCGACACCCCGCGATTGAAGAAGGTTTTCGTTTTGATTTCGAATTTCGAAGCGGAGAAATGCAGTTGTCTGATGGCTTCCGCGATCAACTTTCCGAGTATTGACGATCATGTTTTGGATGACGGGACTCAGGTGATTGATGCTTATGGGAGACCCAAAGGAAAGGAAGATGGGTCGGGAGACGAAGCAGACAAAAAAGACGGGGATGCCGCAGCCTCTACCAACGCACCTCCTGCTCCTGCAGCTCCCAAAGCAGCTAGCAAAGCACCCACCAAAATCGTCGACGCCTCGAATGCCCGCCAATTCAACCGCCTCCGCTTCTGCCCCAGACTCTACGCCTTCGCGAGCGTCGTTCGGTTGCATCAGCCCGAGGTGTTTCTACGCACCGGTTCGTATCCGAATGTTCCGGTGTCTCTACACGTGTTTGCGGGAAGCATTCACTCTGATAAAGCTTTATTTATGAAGATTAAGAACTATCTTGCTCTCTTACCGAGACCCGCCGAACGAGTTTCAGAGGAAGAAGCAGAGGAAGCGATGCGAAGTGGGTCGCCTAGTAAAGGTCCAGGATCCCCCAGCAAATCGGACAAATCCAAACCGTCCCGTGATCCCGCTGCTTTGAAGAAAAAGTCCACTCGCGATTTGGAAAACGATTCAACTGTAGACTTGGCTCCGAAGTGGGCGTTGATTTCTACAGGAATTTTACTGGAATTTTAGAGAGTGGGAAATGGGATTTCAAAAATCCTGCATGCATTTCTGGTATTTACAAGATCAATATGAATATCCCATGTGTCAAAATTCCACTTAAAATTCCAGTGGTTCTCTCAACGCCCACTCCCAACACAGGTGGACCTCGTCGCAGCGTGGGACGCGATGTTTGAGAAGGGGTATATTGAACGCGATGGTTTCGTCCCTCTCGCTGATCGTGGTAAAGTCGTAAGAACACTCCTCGCACTGGCAGAAAAAGCAAGTGCAATTTTGAAAAAAGAGGCGGATAGAAGGAAGGAAGCGGCGAGGAAAAGGCGAAAAGAAGCGGGGGTCGCGGGGAAGAAAGAGGTATGAACTGAGATTGCCACTATTTGTCAAGTTTCACTACATTTTAGGAGGGTTACTATGGGAAGATGAATATCATTCTAAAGAAGAATCATGTATTTTTGATTGTAAATTGGGTTCGTAATACAGTGGTGATTTGACATATAGTGGGAGTCTCAGTCTCCACAGGTGAAGGACTTTGGCAACATCGATTTAGATGATAATGAGTTGCAGCAGCATCAGTTGCTCTGGGAGACCCTCCCTGGCCTTCTTCTAAGTCCCTTCCTGCACAAATCACCAGTGGTCTTCTTGAAAGACTTCTACAATAATGCACGACACCTCGATGATGAGCTGGCGATGTCGAGCATCGGGAGGTTATTGGGTGCGGCGGAATTGGGGGGAGCAGCGAAGGATGATGCGATTAATGCGAGTTAGAAATGATTTGTCATTTCTAACTCGCATTAATCGCATCATCTTCTAGGAGGTGGTGCTGTTACCAGGGTGATCTGATTCTGCCTGTGTATGAAGCTAAAATCGTAGAAAGCAGGCTGAAGGTAGGAAGAATTAGAAGTTGAGCAGATATTAATCATAGTTGTATTAACGGTATTAACCATTTGTCGCAGATGTAGTGCGCGATGCATGAAAATTTGTACACTAAAAAACGCCCAGAAACAGGCACGGAATACTAATAGGCTTTCAGACAGAACAAACGGCACCTTAGGTTCTTTTTTCAAAATCAGGCTGCGAGAATATAGCAGTGAGGATTCATTCAAATATCAAGTAAAGATTTTGCCTGACTAGATGGAGGCTAGTACTACGGTAAGCTCCTGTCAGAGTACTACAACTTAAGGGCGTCACAACGCTGATTATCACGAACTTGATCAGCCAGCAGCAAGTGGGAATTATCGTGGCTATTACTGTATCATGCATCGATAATATCATTGTCAGTCTCAAACTGTTTAAGAACGATAACATCGCAAATCAGCAGCCAGGATTAGAATCACAGCGCAAGATAATTTCAAAGAGAGCTCAACCATATCGGATTTTGATGCTCACGATCTAACATTGTACAAATATAGTTGGTGGCACACTACTGCAGGATCTACGTAAGTGGTATTCAATGTCAGATATTACGGACCATTATTCGGAATCGTGAATCAGACTTATCAAAGTAAGTATTGCAAGGTGTCCCAACTGAGCAGTCGGTATGGGGTTATTTCTTACTGTAAAACATGAAGAGTATTATCAGTCCGAAGTAGAATTTGTAATCTAATTGTAATGTTCAATTTTGTACATTTCTCGAAATCAATTTTCCGACGCATTGTCATCCTTCTCTCGAGTTTGCGAGCTAGAAACAGCCATCAGAGGCCCATCAGATTCAAAGCTATTCGTTGCAATCAGATTCATTCGTGGCACTTGGATGGCGATACACATCCAAGAGGTACAGATCTAAGATAGAAATACAGTCCTATTAAGATGAAGAGCCAGCCCGTGCGGTACGCAATCTTCCTTTTTCTTCGGTGTTAGTAATTGTATTTTCTTGTTGTGGAACTGACAGTACTCAGTGTATTTTCAAATCTATGACATGTCAGACTACTGACGGTGCCGGTCAAAACGGCGACTGATACGCAGACAGACTCACAACAAGCGGCACGCTATATAATTTGTTGATGCATCAAATTGAAACTTCAACTAATATCAAAGCTCGCTTCTATTCAAGTCCTAAATAAATACCACTACTACATCAAGTTCGTCTTTTCCAGTATTTTCTCGATCGCCAGTTCGAAGTATTGGAAGTGGAGTTCAATCTATGTCTCGTCCGACGTCTCATTGACATCTGTGATGTCCGTCTTGAAATTGATTAATTTCCTGGCTTCATTTGGGTCGTGATTTTCCATCAAATACGATAGGAAATTATTTCGTGGATCGGATCAGTTTCTGGATCTGATTCCGCGTTCTTTGTACATTAGATAAGCTGAATTAATAGCTTTTAAGTGCTCGTTGTGGACGCAGTTCAGTGTTCACATTCGAGTTATATCTGTATATTAAACGAGAATTTCCGTAAAATATTAAGTAGTAAAATATCAAGTAATTACGGTATTCGACTTGTTGGGCAACTCAACATAAGATAGACAATAGCAATACTCCCTCCAAAATGTCAAAATCTTTCTCGCTCATCACGGCCGCCACCCTGGGCCATGTCGCTGCCTGGGACAACAAATCCTTCTCACTCATCACGGCCGCCACCCTGGGCCATGTCGCAGCCTGGGACAACGACTCTCAGAAGCGGATTGTCGACCATCTCGGTGCCGTCAACAATCTAGGCAGACTAAATGTGCAGGGGTGGAGCGGGTCTCCGGAGCCGGTCAACGTCGAATCCCACGATGGTTCTATAAATGGTCCGATCCTTCTCTCTGCTGAGAATCCGCAGCCCAGTTTACTGCAGCCTTCCCCCGAAAGCCTGCTCGAAGAAGAGCACCGCCAGCACAAAGAAAAGCTCGGGATGTTGCAGCAGTTGATGGGAGGGTAGGGTTCAATTTTACCGATGAAATATTGGCGATGTCATCTGATTCATATTAAATCGTAATACGATATTCATAAAATGCAATCATAATATTGATAGCACGATGTATACGCGTGGAAGTGTCTTTCTAAGTAAGTGCTATAAATCAGAGTTGAAGGTGAATTAAATAAAGTTTCATCAGTACATACTGCTTTAAGTAATTACGAATATTTCGAAATCTATCAAGCTACCCTCACAAAACTGTCGACCGTGTCAGCCAAATGTTGATGCACCGGGAGAGGGGCGAAGAGAGCGGATCATCGGAGATCCAGCTCAGCGAAGAAGCCGAAACTAGATCAGACAGTAGTGCCGCGCAAAGCGCTGATCAAACCTTCACCCGCTACGAGCTGCCCGCCAGAGATCCTATCGTGGATGACAAGACGCTGGTGGAGGATTTTGAGAAGTAAGGGGCGAGCTTAAGGGGAAGTTCAGTGATGGATTCAAACTGATTGACGGCTCAATTCTGATGAACGAATCTGATGATGAAAACATTCTGGTGAATGAATCTGATGAATGAACCTGAACCTGTCAAAATATCAAAATACTCCATCTCCCAAGCTCCCCACTTCCAGGGTCGGCTGCACCAAGCACTTCACCAGCGAATATTATAGATTATGATAACTTAATAAACACTAACAATTCATTTCCAGGTTCGGCTGGACTAAGGACTTCTCCACGAAAGAACTGCTGGCGTCTCAAAAGCGGTCCGACAAATTCGCCGAGGAGATCCGCGCAGAGACGCTGTATGTGTGGAACAAATACCGCGAAAACGCGTGGGGGAAGGATGAGGTGAGAGGAATTTGATTATTCTAAAATTGTGAGGTTCAGAAGCGGGTAGCTGTTACACATCCAAATGACAATGGCCAATCCTATATCACGATATGACTGAGTATTTTTCCAACCCTATAGCACAATATGACTGAGTATCATGCATAAATCCCCTTCAGATCCGCCCCGTCTCCGGCCAGGGTACGCAAACCATGGGGGGATTTGGCATTATGATCCTCGATATGATGGACACCCTCTGGTTGATGGGCCTCAAGAAGGAGTTTAATCAAGGAAAGGAATTCGTGGCGAATAAAGATGGGAATGGACTCTCGATTCCAGGTAAAAGAAAAGTACTTATTTACTTAATACCTAAAGTTAATACAAGCCTGATCGATTCTGAAATTGTCAATCTGAATTTGAAATTGATTCCGAAAGTGAATTTGATGTGAAATTGATTCCGAAACTGAACTCGATCTCAAATTGATCCTGAAACTTAGTACCGACTCCACCGTATCCGCGCTGTAATGAACTAAAATATATGAATACGAAAACCAACACGCAGGTAGCACCAAAACCTCTTCGGGCGCCGTTCGTGGTGAAGGTAGTACACACAACCCAAAAAATCAAGGTAGCACCAAAACCCCCTCCGGCGCCGTTCGTGGTGAAGTGGTTGTTGAGGGCGGCGACATGCCAGGCACTCCCTACAGCAGCATGTTCGAGATGACGATTCGCGCGCTGGGAGGGTTGCTGGGAGCATATACGATGAGCGGCGACAAGGTTTTCTTAGAGCGCGCTGCCGAGCTGGGTGATGGTCTGTTGCAGGCGAGTTTTGGGAAGAATCGCGCGAAGGGGAAGGTTGGTGGGCAAGAGGTGGATGCCGAAGGTGAGAGGTTGAGGCGGAAGGATGAGGTTGGCCCGGAGAATGTTCCATATTATTGCGAATTGAAACGGTCAGACTGTAAGTATCAAATACTGTAAATTATTTTTTACTACCAACAGTTTCAAATTCTTTTTTACCACCAACAATATCAAATTCTTTTTTACCGCCAACCCCCAACGCATGACCAAAAAAACAGGTAACGCCAACTCCTTCGAGCAGTCCACTTTGGTGCAGACGGTCTCTACCAAGGGTGTTGCCCCGAGCGTTCCGTTGAGCGTCCTCGGTGTCGGCGGAAAGACGACAGACCATGAAGTGCAGGCGGTGGATGCGGGCGTGGAGGATTTTGGATACTCCGTCACTGACAGCGGCGAGGGAGGGGGCGAAATGTTGATGAGTCCGAAGAACGTGAATTTGGCCAAGCACAGTGCGCCGGGGGGTGATGATGGCGTCCGCGATATTGCTGATGTTGGCAGTCTGCAGCTCGAATTCCGCGCGCTGGCGAATTACTTCAACACGAAGGAGGGGGCGGAAGGAGGTAGCAATCATACTATGATGGGAAGGTTGAAATAAATGCTCAAAATATGATTCCTGATTCCATTTCTTTTTCTTTTTCGGGAAAAATGATTGACTATGCGTTCGGTGAAAATGATTGACTATGATAGTAGTGTTTGACACAGTATTTCCTCCCCCCAGCCAACCCCAACCCTCTCGTTTTGACGCGAGAAGAGCGCAAGAAGTTCCCTTCGCATTTCACGTCGGCTCACTTCCAGGGCGTCACCGACAGGCAAGAGCGGGCTATTTTGAGGATTAGCGAGGAGAGGAACCAGGGACTGGTGCCCGTGGATCTTAGCGCTAATGGAGGGAGGGTAATTTATTGATAGTATACGGAGGTTGTCAGTGGAGGCCCGTTGAATCTTGATGTCGCAATGCAAAGAGGATATCAGGTTCAGTCAATTAATAAGTACTCACTATTAGTATACGGACGTCGCGGACTCACTATTAATTAGTATACGGACGTCGCGGACGCGCACAACACCCTTCCCCTCAGGTTGTCAGACTTCACCAGCGAGCATCTCACACTCTTCCCCTCAGGTCGTCTTCACCAGCGAGCATCTCACCGTAGGAGGCATGGCCGATTCTTATTACGAGTACCTCTTGAAGCAGTACCTGCAAGCCGGTGGCAAGAATTGGGAGGAGGCTATGGAAGCCGCAGCCAGCTCAGACAGTCAGTCTTCTGAAGCCTCTTCTGCTCTCCAGACCTCTGATTCCAATGCTGATTCCAGCGGACTGCACCTGCATAGCGATGGTAATCTAAGAACCTCAGTATGAGGAAGTTGAAAGTGTAGTTTTAGTTAAAGTGTTGAAAGTCTTAGTTAAACTTGCATTTACTATTCATCCGACTCAGATCATAAAATATATTATTTCACGATGGATATCTGCATTGCACGAGGCAGCTGGAGTTGAATTTCGGATCATCTCCCAGCTGGAGTTGAATTTCGGATCATCATGATCTCACTATTATATTCCGTAAATTCCCAAGGTACTTCTATTTCCCCGACGCGCTTCAAGGACATCTGGGTGAAGGCGGCGAATGAGATAGTGGAGAAGCTTGGGGTTGAATTTACGCCTGCAGCCAGCAACTTCCAAGGCAGACAGCACTTTCTTGCCAACAGAGATTCCGGGGCGGTGGGGGATGAAGGTGAGGAGCGATCCTTCCTCGCGAAGAGAGATTCAGATTCCGGGGCGATGGGAGATGAAGGTGAGGACATTGGGGTTAGCCGAGCCTCACACAACGGTGGCCACTGAATATGTGAGCTGCGAAAGGTACTATCAAGATTCAATTATAAAAGTCCACTGAAAGTACTCCAAAAGTTATTAACGCAACTTCTTTCCCCGAAAAAATTTTAATACAAAAGTTTAAAAATTAAAGTGAAATGGTTCCCAAAAAATAACACACAGAAACCCCCGCCACCGATCTGGCCGAGATTGGGCAGACGTCGCAAGCGTTTATTGAGACTGGCTTTCACCATCGCCGATCCGTTGCCTCGGCCAATACGCTTCCCGAAGGCACAGTTCTAGCTTTCATTGGGGAGGAGAAGAGTGGTAGGGACTGTTTTAGCTTTCAGGATTCGGGGAAGAGAATTGAAGAGGATTCGTGGTACAGTGGAGATTCTCGAAACATATTAACAGCAAGGAGGAGATTCGATGCCAGAATAATGTTCTCACGCATATTAAGGAATCAAAATAAATCGAAATTTCAAGCATTAAAGTATTAATCATGATGCCAATCTGATCATAAAACCAGGTGAGCGCATCGATCGCATGGATCTGTTCACGTGCTTTGCAGCTGGGATGCTGACTCTGGGCGCCCGAAGCATTCCTGGCTCCGGAGCGGGCATTGAGGAATTTACGAAAATGTTTAGAAAACTTTACGAAAACTTTAGAAGATGGAGGACACCTAGTGGACAGAAGAATGCATGAGTATCTGATACTTACCGTGTGAAAGTGAAGGTCCTCTTGTGTCTAAAGTTTTCGCAAAGTTTTGACTCATTTTCTCATTGCCCACTTCGGACACAGGCATTCCGGAGAAGGATGTTAATCCAAATTGGGAGCCGTTCGCCAAGAAGGCGACGGAAATGTGCTATAGGATGTAAGGAAAAACGATGTTAATCCGAAATGGGAGCCGTTCGCCAAGAAGACGACGGAGATGTGCTACAGGATGTAAGGAAGATGACGGAGATGTGCTACAGGATGTAAGGAAAAGCAAGATGACGGAG
>Ga0099798_10104_pt1 | contig 25513 bp, 24 predicted proteins | sample Uncmet_Sort29A_1_FD_89870 | JGI IMG/M metagenome (GOLD analysis project Ga0099798, IMG submission 89870) | Marine eukaryotic communities from CALCOFI LINE 67, Pacific Ocean - CN13ID_Sort29A_1 | ecosystem: Environmental > Aquatic > Marine > Oceanic | place: Pacific Ocean: Monterey Bay | collected...
CTGATCCACAAATTTGAAAGGAAAAAAAAAGACCAATTGCGTGGAAGAAAACCGCCCCCGACAAAAACTGAACTGGCACAAGGAGTGCCGCGCGTTTGCGCGAGAGGCGGACGCGAAGATGTACTTCTACGCCTGGAAGAAGGAGGTCTGCACCGGTTCCGTCGCGAATGGCGATAGGAAGTGCGGCAAGTGGTGCTACAGGATGAAGAAGGGCGAGACCTGCACCAAGTTCAAGCGCAACAAGGAATGCGGCAGTGGGCAGCCCGTTTCGGATAACATGTTTATGTTTTGCGCCCGTTGTGACCTTTCACGAACAGTTTTCGTCGTCGTTCTGTTCGATTAAGATGTCAATGTGTAGGGATGGATGTTTTTTAGTTCTCCAGGATTTGATTTTACATGTTTGTACCCATTGACGTTTTTTCAAACGCAAACGGTTTTGTGTATTACATGACAACCCAATTTTTTCCCCAGCGCCCCATTTTTCCAGAAACGGCTGCCCATAAGGGGGGCATTCAACGGGTACAGGGTGCGCAGCGTGAGCAAGTTTGACCATCAGTGCAAGGGTAAGCACATTTTAACTGAGCAAAAAAATATTTAATGAATATTTTTCGATCTCCATTAGACTAGACCAGAACGAAACATTATTGCTCCGTAAGAATTATGCATTATTTGCCCAGTTCAAATGGGAGTATAGTGCAAGGACCTGGCCATCAAGTTGGGCCCGCTCTACGAGCACGATCCCGCGAAGATCTTCAAGTGGCGCCAGTTCAAGTACCCCGGACAGAAGCCGCTGGAACTCCCCAAATAATTGTGTTATTACTATGTAACACATTTGTGCGTGGGGAGGGGGGGTAGTGTCCATAGCAAGCACAATGTGATGTGATGTGATAGGTGCCGAGGTGGGGGAATGTGACAATTTTACAGAATACCTACTCTTATACGGCGGGAGGCCCGGGCGGGAGGGAGGGCTTTTGTTTTTTCTTCCAGGGTAGCGTCTTTTTTTAATTCCGATGGAGGAATCACAATGTCGGTTCTGACTCGCGGGGAGAGGCGTTTTATTTTTGGAATGAAATCGATTTGGTAAACGGCCGCCCCCTGGCACGATTGGATAACGTAGAGACATGAAGGAAATGATGACCCGACTGGCATCTATTGCGAATAGAAAGTTATGATGGAATAAACGGCTCCACACTGCATATGGCTATCGCGATGTCATGAGGGTCGGGTGTTTCGCATCACAAAAGAGCAGTTGCGTTTCCTGTAATCAAAATTATCCAATACTGCACGCAAATCGCTGCGCACATTCTGTTAGGCCCACAAAACGACACGGACCGCGAAAAAAAAACCCAGATTCAGTATCGGGCTCTATTTCCGAGGTTAACCAGCCGGGGTGCAGCTTGATCTTTGTGCCCTGCAAAAATGCCAGTCATTCGCACCACCCATCGATCTCGAATTTGCGCATTGCTGGCGGTCTTCGGTTCCATCACCGCGTTGCTCTGCGATCCATCGATCGGGGGGGAGCAATTTTCCGTATCTGCAGCGCCATCACCGCCAGTGCCGGCGGCTACACCGGCGCTGTGGGACGACGATGTTTCCAACAAATCTCCACCAAAATCCGCCCCTCCCAAAGAGGAGAAGGAAGAAACCAATACCAAAAAGCCCCCGCGGAGCACAGCGAAGTATACGAAGATAAACCCCCGCGTTTCATGGGGTCAACGTCCGGACACATTGTATCTAACAATCAACCTGAGGCAGTGCGGGGGCGGCCGGCTGACCTCTGGCGACGAGAAGCCGAAACTCGTGATCAAGAAAACGCGGATGTCGTTGTTCTGCGCAGACCACCAGCGGGCGCAGAAGGTGGATTTGAGGATCAAGTTTCTGCGGCGAACCATCCCGGAGTCCGCCAAGGAGACCTGGCATGAGGACAAGCTGGTGATCACTCTCACAAAATACCATAAGGAACCGTGCTGGAAGTGGCTCGTCAAAGAACGGGAAACGCCGAAATGGCTGCAGAAGGATTTTGACATTCGTACGCGCGTTTTCCCCAAGGGAATGGAATCTATGTTAATAGACACAAACCGAATGGTAATAGGTATTTCATTCAAAGCCCGATGGGTCAAAAAAATAATCCCCTGGGAAAATGGGCGTGCAATTTTGACCATTGGTACGCTGAGGAGTGCCAGTTTATGAAGGAACGGTGGCGGGAGACGTATTTCACGGAAAAACTGCGAGCGGAGCAAGGTATCGTACCCGGCCACCCCGGTCCCACCGAGGCCGATCATGAGTTGGAGCGGATAAAATGGGATAAGATTATGATGAAATACAGGGAGAAGGCTGTGCCTTATGATGAATTGTGAGAATCCTTCACATAGATTCCTATGAAATACAAGGGGAGGTGTGCGGCGAGAGGGGGAGGGCGGGATTTCTTCCGGGAATGGTTTTGCTACTACTGCCGTTGTTCGTGGTAATTATGACATTTCGTTTTTTTTATCGTTCTGCAGTAGACATGTTACGGCAAGCAAGGATAATGATTGCCGAGTAATGCGAGGGCAAAAACAATTTATGATGAATTTATATGCTGCAGAATGGAAGTCTTGATTGGTTGAATCCTTGAGCGTTGTTGTCAACGGGCGAAGAGAATCAGATCTGGGCGGGAGTTCTCGATTGGAACAAGTCGTGTACATGGCTCCCGGTTTCCAACTCTTGAAATCAGTCTTTTGGTCCTTCGCACCCACTGAATATTTCCTCAATTCCATCTGCAGAAGTGAAACGGATTCGTGTGAACTGGCAATTTGGTCGGCAGTCCCGTCACTCTAAATATTCGCAGTCCCACTGGAATGTTCTCTCTGCATCAATCGGACGTGTTTTCGCGAATGATTTGCGACTTTGGTCTCGCGAACCTGAAGCAGTGCGGACATTCAATTTAATTAACGTGCCCCATGGTCAGAGTCTCTGCGGGATGTATTGCCCAATGAAGAAAGGAAATGGTCTTCGTCTGATACAGATTTATGAATTCATTGCTCCCCATTCGTCGCGGAATATCTCATGATGCACATATACATCGAAACCTCATACAAAACAAATTTACAGCGAGAAAGAAAAAAAAAAAACTCACAAACAACTAACCAATCTACACAACTCTCCTCAGACTGACTGAAGAACTGGTTTTCGTGTTTTGCGCGCATTCCACTCTATTCACGATGCTGAAGAAGCTATTCTCTGGTGGGGCCGCCCTGGGGCTGGCCGTTCTCTCCGGAGAGACCCATGTCGCGGAGGCGTTCCTGAAGCTGGTACGCACGGCATTTATTATTTCTCTGTCACACAGGCAAACGGGTTTCGTTCTCCCTGAGATGGGACACCGTGCGAGAGCATGTTTGCAGCAAAAATGCTGTTGGTTCCACGTTCCTCCCAGGAGTTTCGCCGACGAGAATCTTCCGGCGCAATTTAGTCAGAACGCCCGTCCCGGTTCGCGCGGGATGCGCGCGTCCCTGGGGCCGGTTGTTTGGTGTCTTGGCGGGACAGCGACAAATGTTGCGAACGTCAAAAACAAAAAAACAGAAGAAGAGCGAGGTATTTTTTATTCCATCGCGTTGCAGTTGTTTTCGTGCAGCATGCACGGTTTGTGTTTTCGCTCAAGAGTTCCATTTACAGTGGTTGGGCGTCGTGGCCGCATCACTGCGGTTGCTACTGATTATAATTTCCGGCCCCTGGTGTCTTTGGGGGTGGTAGCGTTTTCCTATCAGGAGTCTCGTCAGCGATGATTTTCCCGCGTCAAACCGCTCGTTCCGGGTCGTGTGGAGTGCGCATGTCCTTGGTGTCAATTGCTGGGTGCCCCCTGGAGCGGCGCAAAGAAATATTGTGAGCGCATAAAAAAACCAAAAGTACAAGAAGCGCAAGGACCAGGTATTTTCCATTTCCGCCCTAGCGCAGTTTCCGTCCCCCAAGTTCCACACCGAAGCAGAGCTCCCTTTCTTCTGGGATGCGATTCGGACCTCCCGAAATATGCGAATAAATATTTCTCTGTCACGAAGAAAACTGGATGTTATTCTGGCTGATGTGTGTCGTCTTCTTTTGTCTCGTTCAATTTATCACCGATCAATCCGGATCAAATCTCGCAAGTTGTTTCGGGCATCTTGGAATACGTTCTTCGTCAATGTTTTACAAGCGGACTTAAAGTCGCGTTTCTCATCATCGACCCATAGCCGGGCAAATACAAATGTTCCACTCTGACATACGCAATTCAACAAAACAGGACATCACTAGCGTATAACCACAGAATATTTGTTTTTTTCATTTTCGTCACCGGTTGATTTGCGCCGACTCGACAATGCTCAAGCAGAGATTTACAATATTTCTTGCATGGACGTGTTCAATTTTAAGTTGGAAATTCTTCTTGCGCGGGTTTGTTTCTCAACAACCCCATTTCTCTTGGGTCGTAGCTCGTTGTCTACAGGTGCACGAGCTCTTCCTCGGATGGTTGTGTCGTCGGACTGGGTTTGTCGTCTTTTTCAGGTGTTTCAAGTCAAACACTCTGTCTTTCGTTGTTAGTTCCGCGCTCCTGCCTGGAATGCCGCCACCAAGATAAATTATTCCGCGCAAAGACCGCTCGTTCGCGCGGAGTGCACATGACATGTCCTTGGTGTCAGTTGCTGGGTGCCCTGGAGAAATAATTACATTGTGAACATGTAAAAATAACAGGAGTCCGATGAGAAGAAGGGCGTATTTTCAATTTCCGTCCTAGAGCAGTTTCCGCCTCCCATGCTGCACAATTCTTGGCGTCCTTTGGTAGCTCATCCGAAGCAGAGTCCCCCTTCCCATGCGATGCGGTTCCGACCTCCCGAAATATGCGAATATTATTAACTCATTTTATATTTCTCTGTCACAAAGAAACCCGGATGTTATTCTAACTGATGCTTGTCGTCTTTCGAATCATTATAGTTTTTGGTCGTGCGAGAGAATGTTTGAGGCAAGAAATACATTTCTTCGCGTCGACACGGAGTCCTTTAGTTGTTTTCGAAATAGGTGCGCGAAATTTCAGTTCCACAAAAAATATCCATCATGTCATGACATTGCTTCGCAGTTCTTGTCGGACACCATCCAGAGTTTTCCCAGGGTAAGTCGAGCGTAATGGCCCTCCCATATAGTTTCCGGTCCTTGATGCTTCGTAGAGTTGGTTCCACGCTCCAATCAGGAGTCTCCTCAGCGGGAAATTTTCGGCACGAAGACCGCTGGTCCGCGACGAGTACACATGTCTTTCGTGTTAACTAGCGGGTGGCCGCTCGCCCAATTCTGATAATGAACGACCCCGTGATGCAGTTTTCCTCACAGAATCCATTTCCCAGAATACACAAAACATAAACAATAAGGGCTGCGGGGGTTGCCTCATGAACATGATCGACCCTTGCGGAATGTGCCACGTACACTATCCTGGCCTAGTTCTCATCACTAATTTCCAAAATGGAGGCGTCAGTGCCAAACAGGCGTCTGAAATGTTTGAATTCAATTGCGTGGTTGATTAATACGGAGGGTTTTGTTTATTGTGATCGGGCCACATTGTTCGTTGTATTCAGTGCAGTCTTTATTGGGTGTAATTTCCGGTTTTTGATGTCTTCAGAGCTGTTCCCGTGCTCCTGCCAGCTGTTTCGACTGCGAAAATGAGTCGGCGCATGAAGGATCCAGACTCTCATTCGTGTGGACGAGTGCACATGTCTTTGGGGTGAGTTGCGGGGTGCCCAGGTGCGGCAGAAAGAAATGTTATGAACGCATATAAAAAAACAGACGAAGACTGACAGCGCTGTATTTCCAATTTCCTCCCTAGCACAGTTTCCGTCTCCCATCTTCCACAGTTCTTGGTGTCCTTTGATGGCTCATCCGAAGCAGGGCTCCCCTTCTTCGGCGATGCGATTCCGAACCCCCGCAATGAAGTTGATTGGTACGGAACTAATGCATGATGTATTTCCCTGACGCGCAGAAAAATGGACTTTATTCTAGCCGATGTGTTTCGTTATCGAGCCATTTTCTGCGACAAAAAAGTGCCCGATCTCGTCGTCTTGATTCAGACGATGTAGTTCCCTGCTGTTTGCCTCCCAGAACGGGAGTTCTTTAGTTCGGCCAGTGAATATTCTATGCGAAAATCAACAAAACAGAAGGTCGTCCAGGTATCACAACAAAACCTTTTTTTCTACGCCAGCGGTTGATCTGCGTCGAATCGAGAGTGTTCAAGCAGAAATTGAAAATATTTCTATTGCGCTGTACGGGACGGGTGTTGTTCCCACAATGCCATTTATCTTCGCTCCTACTCCGGAGTCTCGCCTGCATGACCCGGACATCGTAGTCCCATCAGCGCATGTTATGGGTTATAGGTTCTGGTCCCCGGTGTCTGGCGCAGTTGGTGTCGCTCTCCTGCCTGGAATTTTGTCACCAAGATGAATTCCGCGCAAAGACCTTTCGTTAGGGGGGAGGATGCATGTCCTCGCTGTCAATTGTTGGCTGCCCTGGTTCGGCAGAAAAACGCATTGTCAACGCATAAAAAAAGGACGACGGCAAGGGCACGGTATTTTCAATTTCCGCTCTAGCGCATTTTCCGTCTCCCAGATTTCATAGTTCTTGGTGTCCTTTGATGGCTAATCCGAAACAGATCTCTCCTTCCCCTGTGATGCGATTCTGGGTCTCCGGAATGAAGTTGGTTGGTACGGAACTAATGCATGATGTATTTCCGTGACACTCAGAAAAATGGATTTTATTTTATCCGATGTGTGTTGTTATCGAGCCAGTTTCTGTGACGCAAAAGTGCCCGATCTCGTCGTCTTGAATCAGACGATCTAGTTCTCTGTTGTTTGCTCTCCAGAACGGGAGTTCTTTAGTTCGTCCAGTGAATATTCTATGCGCGAATCAACAAAACAGCAGGTCATCGGGGTACAGCAACAGAACATTTGTTTTTACGGCACGGGCTGATCTGCGCCGACTCGAGAGTGTTCAAGCAGAAATTCAAAATATTTTTCCTGCGCGATAACTTATAAGGAACGGGGCTTGTTCCTAGAACACTGTTTGTTTTCGCTCCCACTCCGGAGTCCCCCCTCCATGACCCGGGTTTTGTAGTCCCATTAGCGCATCTTATGAGTTATAGTTTCTGGTCCTCGGTGTCTTTCGCAGGTTCTTCCGCATTCCGATTAGGAGTTTCGGTGGCGAGAACTATTCGGCGCATGAAAGATCTAGACTCCGGGTGAACATTTCCTTGGTGATGATGATGATGTTCGTGTGGACGGGTGAACATTTCCTTGGGGTCAATTGCTGGGTGTGTTGGAGCGGCAGGAATAAATATTCCCAACGCATAAAAAAAAATCAAAGGGCCCCGAGACGGTATTTTCAATTTCCCCCCTAGCGCATTTTCCGTCTCCCAGATTCCACAGTTCTTGGTGTCCTTTGATGGCTCATCCGAAGCAGATCTCCCCTTCCTCTGCGATGCGATTCTGGGTCTCCGGAACGAAATTGGTTGGTACGGAACTAATGCACGATGTATTTCCGTGACACTCAGAAAAATGGATTTTATTTCATCGTCGTCTTGAGTCGGCCGATCTAGTTGACTTCTCTGTTGTTTGCCCTCCAGAACGGGAGTTCTTTAGTTCGTCCAGCGAATATTCTATGCGCAAATCAACAAAACAGAAGGTCGACAAGGTATCACAACAAAACATTTATTTTTACGCCATCGGTTGATCTGCGCCGACTCGAGAGTGTTCAATTAGAGATTGAAGATATTTCTACTGCGCGGTACGGGACGGGTGTTGTTCCTACAACGCCGTTTGTCTTCACTCCCACTCCAGAGTCTCCCTTGCATAACCCGGGCGTTGTGGTCCCATCAGTGTAGCTGTTATTGGTTATGGGTTCTGGTCCTTAGTGCCTGACGCAGTTGGTTCCGCGTTCCTATTAGGAGTTTCGGTAGCGAGAACTATTCGGCGCATGAAAGATTTTGACTCTGGTTAGTCTGGACGGGTGTCCGTGTCCTTGCTGTCAATTGCTGGGTACCCTGGAGCGGCAGAAAGAAATATTATGAACGCATATAAAAAACAGAAGACCAAGAAGGTATTTTCAATTTCAGTTTCCGTCTCCCATGTTCCACAGTTCTTGGCGTCCAAGTTGGGCCTTTGCGGCATCAAAGGGCTCCTTTGATGGCTCATCCGAAGCAGGGCTCCCCTTCTTCGGCGATGCGATTCCGAACCCCCGCAATGTATTTGGTTGGTACGGAACTAATACATGATGACAATGTATTTCCGTGACACTCAGAAAAATGGGTTTTATTTCATCCGATGTGTTTCGTTATCGAGCCATTTTCTGCCACAAAAAAGTGCCCAATCTCGTCCTCTTGAGTCAGCCGATCCAGTTCCCTGCTGTTTGCCTCCCAGAACGGGAGTTCTTTAGTTCGTCCAGTGAATATTCTATGCGCAATTCAACAAAACATAAGGGCGCCAAGGTATAGCAACAAAACATTTGTTTTTAGGCACCAGTTGATCTGCGCCGACTCGAGAGTGTTCTAGCAGAAATTGAAAATATTTCTCCTGCGCGGTATGGAACGGGCGTTGTTCCTACAACACCGTTTGTATTCGCTCCCACTCCCGAGCCTCGCCTGCATGACCCGGGCGTCGTAGTCTCATCAGCGCATGTTATGGGTTATGGCTTCTGGTCCTTTGTGTCTTCCGCAGTTGGTTCCGCGTTCCTGCCTGGAATTCCGCCACCGAGAATTTTATTCCGTGCAAAGACGGCAGAAAGAAATATTGTGAACATGTAAAAAAACGCAAAAGGGCACGGAGGGCGTATTTTAAATTTCCGCCCTAGCGCAGTTTCCGTCTCCTATGCTCCACAGTTCTTGGTGTCCTTTGATGGCTCATCCGAAGCAGACCTCTCATTCTTGTGCGATGCGATTCTGAGCCCTCGAAATGAAGTTGGTTGGTATGAAACTAATGCATCATGTATTTCCAAGACGCTCAGAAAAATGGATTTTATTCTGTCCGATGTGTGTCGTTATCGGGCCATTTTTTGGGACACAAAAGTCCCTAATCTCGTCGTCTTGAGTCAGCCGATCTAGTTCTCTGTCGTTTGCGCTCCAGAACAGGAGTTCCTTAGTTCGTCCAGTGAATATTCTATGCGCAATTCAACAAAACAGAAGGCCAGCAAGGTATAACAAAAAACATTTGTTTCTACGTCACCGGTTGATCTGCGCCGGCTCGAGAGTGTTCTAGCAGAAATTGAAAATATTTCTCCCGCGCGGTATGGAACGGGTGTTGTTCCCACAATGCCATTTGTCTTCGCTCCCACTCCAGAGTCTCCCTTGCATAACCCGGGGGGCGTAGTCCCATCAGCGTATGTTATTGGTTATAGCGTCTGGTCCTTGATGTCTTTCGCAGTTGGTTCCGCGCTCCTGCCCGGAGTTGCGCCACCAAGATTTATTCCTCGCAAAGACCGCTCATTCGAGCGCAGTGGACATGTCCTTGGTATCAATTGCTGGGTGCCCTGGAGCGGCAGAACATGTAAAAAAACGCAAAAGGACAAGAAGGACGTATTTTAAATTTCCGCCCTAGCGCAGTTTCCGTCTCCCATGTTCCACAGTTCTTGGTGTCCTTTGATGGCTCATCCGAAGCAGGGCTCCCCTTCTTCGGCAATGCGATTCCGAACCCCCGCAATGAAGTTGGTTGGTACGGAACTAATGCATGATTGATGTGTTTCCATAATACGCAGAAAAATCGATTTGATTCTAGCCGATGTGTTTCGTTATCGAGCCACTTTCTGCGACGCAAAAGTGCCGGATCTCGGCATCTTGAGTGAGCCGATCTAGTTGAGTTCTCTGTCGTTTGCGCTGCAGAACGGGAGTTCCTTAGTTCGGCCAGTGAATATTCTATGCGAAAATCAACAAAACAGAAGGTCGACCAGGTATCGCAACGAAACATTTATTTTTACGCCACCGGTTGATCTGCGCCGACTCGAGAGTTTACAAGCGGAAATTGAAAATATTTCTGCTGCGCGATAAGGAACGGGTGTTGTTCCCACGACGCCATTTGTCTTCGCCCCCACTCCGGAGTCCCCGCTCCATGACCCGGGTTTTGTGGTCCCATCAGCGCATCTTATGGGTTATAGTTTCCGGTCCCCGGTGTCTTTCGCAGGTGGTTCCGCATTCCTATTAGGAGTTTTGGTAGCGAGAACTATTCGGCGCATGAAAGATCTAGCCCCTGGTTAGTCTGGACGAGTGTACGTGTCCTTGTTTTCAACTGCTGGGTACCCTGGAGCGGCAGAAAGAAATATTGCGAAAACATAAAAAAACAGAAGGCGGTATTTTCCATTTCCGCCCTAGCGCAGTTTCCGTCTCCCATGTTCCGCAGGTCTTGGTGTTATTTGCATCGCGCCACCGAGTTCTTTGTCTAGTTCATTTTGACAGCGATCAATCCGTGTCGAATCTCGCATGTTGTGTCGCGCCGCCAGGAAGGGGTTCTTCTGCAGTGTAAATTGTGTTTCCAAGGGAGAACTAGAAGTCGCGTTTCTCATGGAACCATGGCCGAGTAAATACAAATCTTTTACCCTGCCGTACGACTTCAGTTCTTGGCGCATGGAATTCTTCAAGTTCCATGCACCCCCGGGCCCGGAATTTAATGGAATATTTCTTCGATATTCCCGAATTGTTTAGGCTCTCCATCGCGATCGAGCGTTCTGGGGCGCAAAAGTGTCCAATCTCGTCGTCTTGAGTCGGCCGATCTAGTTAACTGCCCTTTGGGCTCCGGACCTGGGGTGGAGTTCTTAAGTTCGTCCAGTTATTAATTTCGTTTTTGAGAGGTCATGTGAGTTAATGCGACGGTTTGGTGTTGGACATCAGAGGGTTCTCTTTCTATTTGATTCAGGGCACTCCTCATAGTAGACGTCCGTTCATGTTCTGATTGGTCAAAACTCCAAATTTGAAAAACAGGTGAAGGAAGTGGTGCAGTTCACTCAAATAATTGATTTTTGGAGTGTCACGCCGTCCCTTAATTCAATTGAGTCTGATAATGGTAGTCAAGTTGGTCAACTCAAGGACAGGTTCTGAATCTCTACTAGCCCTATGTAGAGAGTGGCTACGATCATTGTCTGCCGATCGTTCATGGGGCTCCTCATGCATAAAATCCCGCGGTGCCCTTTTTCCAATTGCTTTAATCCCGTTGGGGCTCATTTTTCTATCCTATTTTTGGTTCTCCGTGGCATTCCCCTTGATCCCTCGTGTTCACGCGAAGAACGCATGTGGGCGTATTTTGAGGGCGAGGAGCCAAGCGTGCGTTGTCAGGTTATTATAAGGCCCAGGGGGTGTTATTGGTCCTTGCACACCTCTTCTCGTCGTTGTCTGGAACACTATATTTTCCGATGTTTTCCTTAGGGCGCTACAATGTTTCGTCGGCTAAAGATGCGTTCGTTGGCATGTTAGCCGTAACAATATCATGTTTCTGTTTTGTCAGTGTTTCCCATCCCTGCGTCGCCTCCGACGAGCGAATTGCCATGTTTTTTTTTCATGGGGGCTTTTCAACGGTGGCTGCGCGACAGATCATCTCGTTGACATGTTAGCCGCAACAATGTCATGTTTGTTTTCCGTTAGTGTGTCCCTCGTTGTGCGCCCAATACGTCGAGCAAATGGCAATTGGTGTGGAACACTCTCCGATGATAATTTGAGGGGTCGAGTTCGAATTTGTTCAAGGATGTCCAGTCGCATAGCCAACATTTTACGTGAACATATGGAAATCATCAGGCGAACGAAATCTTCACCAATTCCACCTACCACAAGGATCTGCTGTCGGCGGCGGTACGTTTCCATGGATAATTTGGCGTTACAGAGTGTGTTTGTTTTCTTCGTCAAATGTTCCCATGAAAATTGAGTTTTGCTTCGATTAAATTTGCAGGTGCCGGAGTCGATGCGCGTCAATCGACAGCATGGTAGTCAATTCAATTGTCAATGATGTGACGTATGAAGTAAAAGGCGGCGGAGATGGAAATCATCGGGCCGTGTGAGTTGACGGTCCGACAAGTCTATCTTGCCCGAATACGGTAAGGTCTTTCCGCAAGTTTTTCAGTCGACGACGGGCATCATAGCGTTTCCAAGGTAGTTGTGTCGGCTGATGTGCGATTTGGCATCTCAATTCAGTTCCATAGGTTGAAATTTCACAGGTTCGTCGCCCTCGTTGAAATAAAACCCTACTGGCAGTGGCAGTGGTTCGCGCAGAAATAGTGACACCCAATGTGACATCTCGTCATCTTTCACACTACTACTAGCGCGACCTTATCCGCAAAGAAGATATTTGGTCGTGCAATATTTTCCTCGTTATCGCGATCCCCGACCGTGGTGGGCGCGAGCCCCGATGGTGGCGGAAACGGTAGAGTTAACGGGTAAACGTTGGTCATTCGTTATCGTTTATCGAATACAGGGGACGATCGATATGAACACCCAAGTCGGCAAGAATGGGGAGACCTTGGGACAAGTAATGGATACTGCCTCTGAAGACCTCCACCCCGCTATCCTTGAGGAGATCAAGTCGCTGGTATTATTGTTGCAAACCGATTCCGTTTTGGGAAAATACCTCATAATGCGCGTCGATGTCCATGCCAACCGAACTAAGGATTCAACAACCAAATGAGAAGCAACCTTTCTCACCTTGTGATTGTGGGTTGTTAGATCTCACTTCAGACTGTTCCTTGCAATGCCCGCGCGTAAAGATCTCATTGGCGTTCCGGCAATTCTTGTTGCTCATGATTTTCGGTGCTTGGTGTCTTTGAAGTTTACGTGCCTTCGTTAATACACATGTTGCGTTGTTAGCTCCGAAGCCTGGAAATCGCAAGAGGGGAAATCGCTCCATCCCCTCTCTGAGTGGTGCTTCTCTGAGTGCTGTACCCCAGAATTGTCAATCCGACCGTCATTGGAACTGGTGCTCATCCCATTCGCAGCCCGTTGCATTATCTCGAGGGCAGTGTCGTCTATCCCGAAACTGGTAGGCGGAGCTTAGATAACTCGGCGTACGGAGTTTCATTAGTAGAAGTTGAATTGGGTTCTACTTAACCGGCTGCGAAAGGTGTTAGCTTTGAAAGAACCACGTTTCTTGTTGCGACCAGGACAAATTGGCGTGTGCAAAATGAGCGAGTGACTGCGTGGCGGTTTTGGAGCCTATGATGTTCGGGTGGGTGGTTTGCGCGCACGGAAATGCTGCGTTTTGTTTTGTCGCCGCTTGTGAGCTGTATGTCCACATTGTCGTCGCTTTCGTCGGCACTCCATAGGTTTGGCCTATGTCAGTTGAAGATAGATAGATGGATGGATTGACGGATAGAACTGCGTGCGTCAAGTTTTGGTTGACTCCAAAATAGGTCAATGCGGAGAAGACCAAGGTATTTTGTCAGAACACTGACGCGGTTGATCTGTTATTTGTAATATTTCATCCGCGAGCGACCAGCAGGAGCGTCCATGTGTCTCCAATTCCCCCATGTTTCTCCATTGTGAATTGTGTTTTCGAGAGAGAATTGGAAGTCGAGTTTCCCATGGAACCATGGCTGAGTAGATACAAATGTTCAACCCTGAAACGCGACTTCAGTCTTTGGCGCATGGAATTCTTCAAGTTCCAGACGCCCCCAGGCTCGCAATTGAATGGACTATTTCTCCGATACTGCCGAATTGTTTAGGTTCTGCATTTCCATCGAGCGTTCTGGGACACAAAAGTGCCCAATCTCCTCGTCTTGGGTCAGCCGATCTAGTTCGCGTCGTTTGCGCTCGTGGAGTGGAGTTCTTTAGTTCGTCCAGTGAATATTCTGTACGCCAATCAACAAAACAGCCGGTCATCACGGTACATCAACAAAACATTTTTTTCTACGCCAGCGGTTGATCTGCGCCGAATCGAGAGTGTTCAAGCAGAAATTGAAAATATTTCTCCTGCGCGATAACTTATAAGGAACGGGTGTTGTTCCCACAACACCGTTTGTTTTCGCTCCCACTTCAGAGTCCCCCCCCTCCATGACCCGGGTTTTGTAGTCCCATTGGCATTAGCGCATCTTATGAGTTATAGCTGCTGGTCCTCGGTGTCTTTCGCAGGTGGTTCCGCATTTCTATTAGGGGTTGCGGTAACGAGAACTATTCGGCGCATGAAAGATCTAGACTCTCGTTCGTGTGGACGAGTGAACATTTACTTGGCATCAATCGCTGGGTGCCCTGGCGCGGCAGAAAGCAATATTGCGAACGCATAAAAAAAAAACAAAGGCCCCCTTGACGGTATTTTCTATTTCCGCCCTAGCGCAGTTTCCGTCTCCCATGTTCCACAGGTCTTGGTGTCAATTGCTGGGTTCCTTTGAAGCGGAAGAGAGATACATTGTGAACGCATAAATAAAACAGCAGGTCGTCAAGAAGGTATTTTAAATTTCCGCCCTAGCGCAGTTTCCGTCTCCCATGTTCCACAGGTCTTGGTATTATTTGGTGGGTCATTTGGTGGCTCATCCGAAGCAGAGCTCCCCTTCTTCTGCGATGCGACTCTGAGCCCCCGAACTGAAGTTGGTTGGTATGGAACTAATGCATGATGTGTTTCCGTGACACTCAGAAAAATGGATTTTATTCTAGCCGATGTGTTTCGTTATCGAGCCATTTTTTGGGACACAAAAGTGCCCGATCTCGGCATCTTGAGTGAACCGATCTAGTTCTCTGTCGTTTGCGCTCCAGAACTGGAGTTCCTGAGTTCGTCCAGTGAATATTCTATGCGCAATTCAACAAAACAGAATCTCATCAAGGTGCAGCAACAAAACATTTCTTTCTACGTCACCGGTTGATCTACGCCGACTCGAGAGTGTTCAAGCAGAAATTGAAAATATTCCTCCTGCGCGGTAAGGAACGGGCGTTGTTCCTACAGCACCAGTTATCTTGGGTCGTTTTGTCGCTCCCACTCCAGAGTCTCCCCTCCATTTCCCAGGCGCTGTAGTCTCCTCAGCGGATGTTATTGGTTATAGTTTCCGGTCCTGGGCGCGCAGTTCGTGTGGACGAGTGCACGTGTCCTTGGTGTCAATTGCTGGGTGCCCTGGAGCGGCAGAAAGGAATATTGTGAACGCATAAAAAAAACAACAGCCCCAGCCGCAGGTATTTTCAATTTCCGCCCTAGCGCAGTTTCCGTCTCCCATGTTCCACAGTTCTTGGCGTCCTTGGGCCTTTGCGGCACCTTAGGTGGCCCATCCGAAGCAGAGCTCTCATTCTTGTGCGATGTGGTTCTGAACTCCAGAACTGAAGTTGGTTGGTATGGCGCTAATGCATGATGTGTTTCCATAATACGCAGAAAAATCGATTTTATTTTATCCGATGTGTTTCGTTATCGAGTTATTTTGTGCGACGCAGAAGTGCCCGGTCTCGTCGTCTTGAATCACTGTCAGCCGATGTAGTTCTCTGTCGGTCGCGCTCCAGAAGTGAAGTTCCTGAGTCCGTCCAGTGAATATTCTATGCGCAATTCAACAAAACAGAAGAGGGTCCAGGTATCACAACAAAACATTTGTTTTTACGTCACCGGTTGATCTACGCCGACTCGAGGGTGTTGAAGCAGAAATCGAAAATATTTCTTCTGCGCGGCATGGAACGGGTGTTGTTCCTACAACATCGTTTGTCTTCGCTCCCACTCCAGAATCCCCCTTGCATGATCCGGGCGTCGTAGTCTCATCAGCGCGTGTTATTGGTTATAGGTTCTGGTCCTTGGTGTCTTTCGCAGTTGGTTCCGCATTCCTGCCTGGAATTCCGCCACCGAGAATTTTATTCCGTGCAAAGACGGCAGAAAGAAATATTGTGAACATGTAAAAAAACGCAAAAGGGCACGGAGGGCGTATTTTAAATTTCCGCCTTAGCGCAGTTTCCGTCTCCTATGCTCCACAGTTCTTGGTGTCCTTTGATGGCTCATCCGAAGCAGACCTCTCATTCTTGTGCGATGCGATTCTGAGCCCTCGAAATGAAGTTGGTTGGTATGGAACTAATGCATGATGTATTTCCGTGACACTCAGAAAAATGGATTTTATTTTATCCGACGTGTTTCGTTATCGAGCCATTTTCTGCGACAAAAAAGTGCCCGATCTCGTCCTCTTGAGTCAGCCGATCCAGTTCCCTGCTGTTTGCCTCCCAGAACGGGAGTTCTTTAGTTCGTCCAGTGAATATTCTATGCGCAATTCAACAAAACAGAAGCGCACCAAGGTGCAGCAACAGAACATTTGTTTTCACGTCACCAGTTGATCTGCGCCGACTCGAGAGTGTTCAATCAGAAATTGAAAATATTTCTCCTGCGCGGTATGGAACGGGTGTTGTTCCCACAACATCGTTTGTCTTGGCTCCCACTCCAGAGTCTCCCTTGCATAACTCGGGGGGCGTATTCCCATCAGCGTATGTTATGGGTTATAGTTTCTGGTCCTTGGTGTCTTTCGCAGTTAGTTCCGCATCCCTATTAGGAGTTTCGGTAGCAAGAACTATTCGGCGCATGAAAGATCTAGACTCTGGTTAGCCTGGACGGGTGTCCGCGTCCTTGCTGTCGATTACTGGGTACCCTGGATCGGCAGAAAGAGATATTATGAACGCATATAAAAAACAGAAGACCAAGAAGGTATTTTCAATTTCAGTTTCCGTCTCCCATGTTCCACAGTTCTTGGCGTCCAAGTTGGGCCTTTGCGGCATCAAAGGGCTCCTTTGATGGCTCATCCGAAGCAGGGCTCCCCTCCTTCGGCGATGCGCTTCCGAGTTCCCGAAATGAAGTTGGTTGGTACGGAACTAATACATGATGACAATGTATTTCCGTGACACTCAGAAAAATGGGTTTTATTTCATCCGATGTGTTTCGTTATCGAGCCATTTTCTGCCACAAAAAAGTGCCCGATCTCGTCGTCTTGAGTCGGCCGATCTAGTTCCCTGCTGTTTGCCTCCCAGAACGGGAGTTCTTTAGTTCGTCCAGTGATCATTGGCATTCTACGCGCAATTCAACAAAACAGGAGGCCCTCGGGGTACAGCAACAAAACATTTGTTTCTACGTCACCGGGTGATCTACGCCGACTCGAGAGTGTTCAAGCGGAAATTGAAAATATTTCTCCTGCGCCGTAAGGAACCGCTGTCCTTCCTCCAGCATCATTTATCTTGGGTCGTTTTTTCGCTCCCATTGGCATTCCGGAGTCTCCCTTGCATAACCCGGGCGGCGTATTCCCATCAGCGGAGGTCACCGGTTATAGTTCCCGGTCCTTGGTGTCTTGGCGATCTTGCTCGCCGTTCGCACACCAGGAGTGGAGTGAAGTTGCTCGGCCCCCTCATCCATTGGCATTCACGGCGAAGCCATTTTTTCAACATAACATATGCAGATCGACCTGGTACGAAAGCAGGATTTTTGTTTTTTCGTTACCAGTTGATCTGCGTCGAATGGAGAGTGTCCAATCAGAGATTGAACATGTTTCCTCTGCTCGGTGTGGAACAGCCCCATTTACTTTGGGTGGTAAAAATGTCCAAGCTCGATGTCTAGTGTCGCGTGATCTCCTCCCTGGCAGGTTATGTTGCTGGAGGGGGCACGCGGTTTCTGCATTTTATGTTTTGCATCGCGTCCTTTGTCTCGTTCATTTTGACAGTGATCAATCCGTGTCGAATCTCGCATGTTGTGTCGCGCCGCCAGGAACTTGAAGGGGTTCTTCTCCAGTGTAAATTGTGTCTTCAAGAGAGAACTTGAAGTCGTTTTTCTCATGGAACCATCGCCCGGTAAGTACAAATGTTCAACCCTGCCATGCGACTTCAGTTTTTGGCGCGGAGAATTCTTCAGGTTCCAGACATTCCCAGGCCTGCAATTGAATGGAATATTTCTCTCTCTGCAATTGAATGGAATATTTCACGCCGACTCGAGAGCGTTGAAGCAGAAATTGAAAATATTTCTCCTGCGCGGTATGGAACGGGTGTTTTTCCTACAACACCGTTTGTCTTGGCTCCCACTCCCGAGTATCCCCTGCATGACCCGGGCGTCGTGAGTGCGACTTCGGTTTTTTTGCGTGGAATTCTTCAAGTTTGAGGCACTCCCAGAGTCGCAATTGAACGAAAGAATCTTCGTTCGCGTGGAGTGGACAAGTCCCTGGTCTCAGTTGTTTGGGGTGTTGGCGGAACAGCGAAAAATGTTGCGAACGTTACAAAAAACAGGCTCAGCAGGCCTTGCACGTATTTTTTATTTCATCGCGCCTCAGTTCTTGTCGGGAAGGATCCACGGTTTGCGTTCTCGCTCAAGAGTTTCATTTGATTGTGATCGGGTGATCGTGGCCCCACCCGTGCAGTTGTCATTGATTATATTTCCCGGTCCCCCGTGTTTTCCGTAGTTGGTTCCGTGCTCAAATGTTGTGAACGTCAAAAAAAAAGGATGCCAAGCTGGTATCTTCCATTTCAACCCTAATGCAGTTGCCGCCTTCCGGGCACTGAATGAAAATGCCTCCCCGGCGTTACAGTCCTTAGTGTCTATTGACGGCTCATTCGAACTGAGTTTCCTTCTCCCACGATTCTATTCCGGCTTCCCGAAAGATGGGAGTATCGCATTTAATATTTCTCTCCCACGAAGAAAGCTAGATTTTTTCTAGCCGATGTGAATCGTCTATTTTGTCAGTGGTCGCCTTTTTTATTCCAGCAGAGCGGAAGGCCAGGGTCGCATTTTCTATTTCATCGCGTCTCAGTTCTTGTCGAACAGCATCAATTTTTGTTCTCGCTCAAGAGTTTCATTTGCAGTGGTCCGCATCACGGCCCAATTAGTGCAGTTGTTATTGATTATAATTTCCGGCCGACGTCGGTGTTTTTGGACGTGGTAACGTTGCGTGTTCCTACCAGGAGTTTCTCCGACGACAATTTTTCGGCGTAAAGAATCTTCGTTCGCGTGGAGTGGACAAGTCCCTGGTCTCAGTTGTTTGGGGTGTTGGCGGAACAGCGAAAAATGTTGCGAACGTTACAAAAAACAGGTTCAGCAGGTCGTGAACGTATTTTTTATTTCATCGCGCCTCAGTTCTTGTCGGGAAGGATCCACGGTTTGCGTTCTCGCTCAAGAGTTTCATTTGATTGTGATCGGGTGATCGTGGCCCCACCCGTGCAGTTGTTATTGTTTATATTTTCCGACCCCCCGTGTTTTTCGTAGTTGGTTCCGTGTTCCTATCAGCAGTTTCGCCGACGAGAATTTCTCGGCGCAAAGACCGCTCGTTCCGGTTCGCGCGGAGTGCGCATATCCTTGTTGTCAATTGCTGGGTACCCTGGAGCGGCAGAAAGAAATATTGTGAACGCATAAAAAAAACAGAAGCACCAGGTACTTTCAATTTCCGCCCTAGCGCAGTTTCGGCTGTCATGTTCCACAGTTCTTGGCGTCTTTTGGCAGTTCATCCTTCCTCTGCGATGCGATTCCGACCCCCCAAAGTATGGGAATAATGCATTTATGATTTTATATTTCTCTGTCACGAAGAGAACTGTTCTTTATTCTAGTTTATCTGCGTCGCGTTTCTTCGCCTCGTTCAATTTCTCGTCGGACAATCCGGGTCGAATCCGCGAGTTGTTTCGGACATCTTGGAATACGTTCTTCATCAATGTTTTACGAGCGGACTCAGAGTCGCGTTTCTCATCATCGAACCATAGCCGAGCAAACACACATGTTTCATTCTGCCATGCGACTTCGGTTTTTTTGCGCGGAATTCTTCAAGTTTGAGGCACTCCCAGAGTCTCAATTGAACGAAATATTTCTTCTATATTCGTGAATTGTTTCGGCTCGTCATTGCGATCGAATCCTCTAGGGCACAAGAGAAGTTATTATTTCTCTGTCACAAAGTCAAACGGGTTTTATTCTCCCTGATGGAGGTCGTGCGAGAGCCTTTTTTGCAGCAAAAAATGCTGTTGGTTCCACGTTCCTGCCGGGAGTTTCGCCGGCGAGAATTTTGCGGCGCAATTTATACCGCTCGTTCGCGTCAGTTCTTTCGCGTCTTGGCGGAACAGAGAAAAATAGTGCGAACGTTACAACAAAAATAAAAGCCCTTCGTCGTATTTTTTATTTTATCGCGTCGCAGTTCTTGTCGGACAGCACCCACGGTTTGTGTTCTCGCTCGGGAGTTTCATTTGCAGTGGTCGGGCATCGTGGCCGAATCACTGCAGTTGTCATTGATTACATTTTCCGGTCCTCTGTGTTTTCCGTAGTGGTTCCGCACCCCTATTAGTATCGGGAGTTTCGCCGACGAGAATTTCCCGGCGCACAGACCGCTCGTTCCGGTTCGCGCGGAGTGCACGTCTCCTTGTTGTCAAGCGCTAGGGTCCCTGGAGCGGCAGCAAGAAATATTGTGGACGCGTAAAAAAAAATAGAAGCCCCAGGTATTTTCAATTTGCTCCCTAGAGCAATTCTCGTCGCTCATGTTCCACAGTCCTTGGTGTCTTTTGGTGGTACATCCGAAGCAGAGCTCCCCTTCTTCTGCGATGCGATTCCGACCTCCCGAAATATGGGAATAATGCATTTATGATGTTGTATTTCCCTGCCACGAAAAAAACTGGTTTTTATTCTAGTTGATGTGCGTCGCGTTTCTTCGCCTCGTTCAATTTCTCATCGGGCAATTTCGCAAGTTGTTTCGGACCTCCGGGAGTTCGTTCTTCTTCAATGGCAATGCTTTACGAGAGAACTTAAAGTCGCGTTTCTCATCGAACCGTAGCGGCGCAAATACAAATGTTCCACTCTGCCATGCGACTTGGTTTTTTTTTGCGTGGAATTCTTCAAGTTTCAAGCACTCCCAGGGTCGCGATCTTGAATCAGACGATGTAGTTCTCTGTCGTTTGCGCTCCAGAAGTGGAGTTCCTGAGTCCGTCCAGTGAATATTCCATGCGCAAATCAACAAAACAGAAGAGCGCCAACGTATGACAACAAAACATTATTGTTTTTTCGTTACCAGTTGATCTGCGTCGAATGGAGAGTGTCCAATCAGAGATTGAACATGCTTCCTCTGCTCGGTGTGGAAACAGCCCCATTTATTTTGGGTGGTAAAAATGTTCAAGCTCGATGTCTAGAGTCGGCGGTCGCATGATCTCTTCCCTGGCAGGTTATGTTTCCGGAGGGGGCACGCGGTTTCTGCATTTTATGTTCTGTCAGCACTGTGGTTTTGAAATACGATCTCGACAGTCGGTCGTGTTTTGGCAAGCGCGGGTTTGTAGATGCATCGTGAAGTTCAAACTCTCAATTGAACACAGTCCAAGGCCCTGGTATTGCGCCACTCAGTTATGTTTTGCATCGCGTCCTTTGTCTCGTTCATTTTGACAGTGATCAATCCGTGTCGAATCTCGCATGTTGTGTCGCGCCGCCAGGAACTTGAAGGGGTTCTTCTCCAGTGTAAATTGTGTGTTCAAGAGAGAACTTGAAGTCGTTTTTCTCATGGAAGTTGAACCATCGCCCGGTAAATACAAATGTTCAACCCTGCCATGCGGCTTCAGTTTTTGGCGCGGAGAATTCTTCAGGTTCCAGACATTCCCAGGCCTGCAATTGAATGGAATATTTCTCTCTCTGCAATTGAATGGGATATTTCACGCCGACTCGAGAGTGTTGAAGCAGAACTTGAAAATATTTCTCCTGCGCGGTAAGGAACGGGCGTTGTTCCTACAACACCGTTTGTCTTGGCTCCCACTCCCGAGTATCCCCTGCATGACCCGGGCGTTGTAGTCCCGTCGGCGCATATTATTGGTTATAGGTTCTGCTCCTCGGTGTCTTTTGGAGTTGGTTCCGCGCTCCCATCAGGACTTTTGTCAGTGAGAATTTTCCGGCGCAAAAACCGCTCGTTCCGCTTCGCGTGGACTGAAGACGTTCTTGGTGTCACCCGTTGGGTGTGTTGGAGGGGGAGAATGCCATATTGTGGACGCATAAAAAACACAGAAGGGGGAGAGGCGCGATGTGGTACTTCAAATTTCATTTGCGCCCTAGCGTAGTTTCCGTCTCCCATGTTCCACAGTTCTTGGTGTCCTTTTATGGCTCATCCGAAGCAGAGCTCCCTTCTTCTGCGATGCGATTCCGAACCCCCGCAATGAAGTTGGTTGGTACGGAACTAATGCATGACGTCTCTCCGTGATGCGCAGAAAAATCGATTTTATTTTGTCCGATGTGTTTCGTTATAGAGCCATTTTCTTCGACGCAGAAGTGCCCGGTCTCGTCGTCTTGATTCAGCCGATGTAGTTCTCTGTCGTTTGCGCTCCAGAAGTGGCAGACGTGAGTTTGGCGAGCCCCATCTATTTTCGGTCGTAAAAACGGCCAAGCTCCTTGTTTCGAGTCGTACTGAGCTCCCTGCAGCCTGCGTTCCGGGAGTGGAGTTCTCTAGTTCGTCCAGACCAGTTATCCAGCGCTAAGTCACATTGTCATTGCCAACAACAACACCAACAACAGCAGCTCAACCACCCCAAAATTGGTGGGTCCTTCTCAAAGATCAAGACAAATCTTAGTGCCCTCACAACTAACAAGTTTCAGGTTGACATCTTTCATCGTTTTTCTCATCATTAATTTCCACAAAGTAGTCAGTGCCAAAAAGCGTCCTACATGTTTGAAATCAATCGTGCGCAGTTCAGTTGGGGTCAGTGAAGTCAGTGAACGATCGAATGTGCTCGTTGGCAAGGAGATTATGGGGGGTGGCATCCCCGGACCCAGACCTCGGTCCTTATTGGTTATGGTTTCCGGTCCTGGGTGTTTGCGCAGGTCGTGTGGGCGAGTGCGCATGTTCTTGTTGTCAATTGCTGGGTTCCCTGGGGCGGCAGAAAGGAATATTGTGAACGCATACAAAAAACAACAGACCGGGAATGGGGTATTTTCAATTTCGCCCCAGCGCAGTGTCCGTCTCCCATGTTCCACAGGTCTTGGTGTTATTTGGTAGCTCATCCGAAGCGGAGCTTCCCTTCTTCCGCAATGCGATTCCGGGTTCCCGAATTGAAGTTGGTTGGTATGGGACTAATACCTAGTGTATTTCCGCAGAAAAATGGATTTTATTTTATCCGATGTGTTGCGTCATCGATTCATTTTGTGTGGCACAAAAGTGCCCAATGTGAGTCTCGTCGTCTCGAGTCAGCCGATCTATGAGTATTTCACTGTCCTTCTGGTTATTGGAGTGGAGTTCCTTAGTTCGTCCAGTTAATGTGCTGTGCGCAATTCAACAAAACAGGACCGCACGAAGCAGATGGTGCAGGTATCACAAGAAAACATTTGTCTTTACGTCACCGGTTGATCTGCGCCGACTCGAGCGTGTTGAAGCAGAAATTGAAAATATTTCTCCTGCGCGGTATGGAACGGGTGGCGTTCCTACAACATGATTCGTCAATTTCCGCTCTAGCGCGGTGTCCGTCCCCCATGTTCCACAGGTTTTGGTGTTATGTCGTGGCTCATCCGAAGCAGAGCTCTCATTCTTGCGCGATGCGATTCCGAGTTCCCGAATTGAAGTTGGTTGGTATGGGACTAATGCACGATTGATGTGTTTCCATAATACGCAGAAAAAATCGATTTCATTTTATCCGATGTGTTTCGTTATAGAGTTATTTTGTGCGACACAGAAGTGCCCGGTCTCGTCGTCTAGATTCAGCCGATGTAGTTCTCTGTCGTTTGCGACGTTTGCGCTCCAGAAGTGCCAAGTGGAGTTCCTTAGTTCGGCCAGTGAATAATATTCTATACGCAATTCAACAAAACAGGGGCGCAACACGGTACAGCAACAAAATATTTGTTTTTACGTCACCGGTTGGTCTGCGCCGACTCGGAAGTGTTCAAGCAGAAATTGAAAATATTTCTCCTGCGCGGTAAGGAACGGGCGTTGTTCCTATGTCATTATTTATATTCGCTCCCACTCAAGAGTTTCCCCCCCATGGGCCGGGCGTCATGGCCCCATCAGCGCGTTTTATTGGTTATAGTTTCCGGTCCTTGGCGTCTTTCGCAGTTGGTTCCGCATTCCTGTCTGGAGTTGCATCACCAAGATCTATTCCGCGCAAAGACCGCTCATTCGAGGGGGGAACACAGGTCCTTGAATCAATTGCTGGGTGCCCTGCAGCGGCAGAAAGAAATATTGTGAACTTGTAAAAAACACAAAGAGCGTTAACCCCGTATTTTGAAGTTCCGCCCCAGCGGCGGCGCAGTGTCCGTCTCCCATGTTCCACAGATCTTGGTGTTATTTGGTGGCTCATCCGAAGCAGGGCCCCCCTCCTTCCGTAATGCGATTCCGGGTTCCCGAATTGAAGTTGGTTGGTATGGGACTAATGCATGATGTGTTTTCGTGACGCGCAGAAAAATGGATTTCATTTTATCCGATGTATTGCGTTATCGATCCATTTTCTGTGGCACAAAAGTGCCCAATGTGAGTCTCGTCGTCTCGAGTCAGCCGATCTATTAGTATTTCATTGTCCTTCGGGCTATTGGGGTGGAGTTCCTTAGTTCGTCCAGTTAATGCATTGTGTGCAATTCAACAAAACAGTTTGCCCTCAAAGGGAAGTACGACACGGTATCACAACAAAACATTTCTTTCCACGTCACCGGTTGATCTGCGCCGACTCGAGCGTATCGAAGCAGAAATTGAAAATATTTCTCCTGCGCGGTATGGAACGGGTGGCGTTCCTACAACGTGATTCGTCTTGAGTTGTTTTTTCGCTCCCACTCCAGAGTCTCCCCTCCATGTCCCAGGCCTTGTAGTCTCCTCAGCGGATGTTATTAATATTGGTTATGGTTTCCGGTCCTGGGTGTTTGCGCAGGTGGTGTGGGCGAGTGCACATTTCCTTGGTGCCAATTGCTGGGTGCCCTGGAGCCGCAGAAAGGAATATTGTGAACGCATACAAAAAACAACAGGTGGTATTTTCAATTTCCGCCCTAGCGCAGTGTCCGTCTCCCATGTTCCACAGTTCTTGGTGTCCTTTTATGGCTCATCCGAAGCAGAGCCCCCCTTCTTCCGCAATGCGATTCCGAGCCCGCAATTGAATTCCGGGTTCCCGAAATGAAGTTGGTTGGTATGGGACTAATGCATGATGTGTTTTCGTGACGCGCAGAAAAATGGATTCTATTTTATCCCAGGGTTCATTTGAAGCGGAAGAGAGACACATTGTGAACGCATAAAAAACAGAACAACGTCATCAAGGTATTTTAAATTTCCGCCCTAGCGCAGTTTCCGTCTCCCATGTACCACAGGTTTTGGTGTTATTTGGTGGCTCATCCGGAGCAGGCCCCCCCTTCTTCCGCAGTGCGATTCCGGGTTCCCGAATTGAAGTTGGTTGGTATGGGATTAATACCTCGTGTGTTTCCGCAGAAAAATGGATTTTATTTTATCCGATGTCAATGTGTTGCGTCATCGATCCATTTTCTGTGGCGCAAAAGTGCCCAATGTGAGTCTCGTCGACTCGAGTCAGCCGATCTATTAGTATTTCATTGTCCTTCGGGCTATTGGAGTGGAGTTCCTTAGTTCGTCCAGTTAATGTGCTGTGTGCAATTCCACAAAACAGCGCCACCAGAACGAGGTATCACAACAAAACATTTCTTTCTACGTCACCGGTTGATCT
>Ga0099798_10105_pt1 | contig 25390 bp, 23 predicted proteins | sample Uncmet_Sort29A_1_FD_89870 | JGI IMG/M metagenome (GOLD analysis project Ga0099798, IMG submission 89870) | Marine eukaryotic communities from CALCOFI LINE 67, Pacific Ocean - CN13ID_Sort29A_1 | ecosystem: Environmental > Aquatic > Marine > Oceanic | place: Pacific Ocean: Monterey Bay | collected...
TAAAACTAAACTTCAAGAATTCAAAATGAGCAGCGCCGGCTCCACAGAGCCTGCTGGCGATCACGGTGGCACTCAATGTGCCACCGCTGCCGCTCGCATCGATTCAATCCTAACGCGGAAAACGCAATCGTCCGAAGGAATCAAAGAACTTCTCGAGGGCCTGCAGCTGGGAAGTTTCGTGCGACTAACAACAGTCAAGTCTCCCACTCCCAGTGATGGTGGTCGCTCCCCTCCATCGGTGGTCGAAGAAGGAGGAACCGGAAAAGGAAAAGCAGCAGAAACGCGCCAGCAGTTGGTAACGCTGGACGGAGAAAGTGCGCATTTTCTGCCACTGGACGCGCTGGAGGGATTGAAATTGCAGCTTGAGACATTCTGCGAGGAGGTGATTGAAGCGTCTGTTACGGACAAAATAGGAGGCATCCAGCTAGAATTGGAAAAGACCTCATCCGATTTGGTGGAAAAGAAACATTCCTCCCACCACGAGCGGCTACAGCAGTTATTATCGGAACAGAAAAGGGAGAACGCAACATCATTGTCCTGTGTGCAGAGGGACATACAATTTGCGCAACGGGAAATACAGGCAGAGAGAGACCGGGCCGAAACTTGGAGAATCGGTGTGGAGACACGCGTCACTGAGAAAATCGATACGGATATGGGGCGGTATCTATTGTTATTTGGTTAATTTTTTATATTGTTTTTTTTGTACCAGTTGTGTTTGTTTTTTTCACGTTTTCCTTCTTTTTAGAGAATACGAATAGGAATACAGGGTCTCTACCACCACAACATACATACCAGGTCCGAAAGAAAAGGTTACAAACCGACACCCGCGAAGAGTTTGAGGCGTTCCAGTCCCGCATGAAAGAAGAAATGTCGATTTCCTTTGCAGAACAGATCGATGTTCTGAGAAAAGATGTAGCCGAGGCGCGCACGAAAACGGAGAAACAAGTCGGGGAAATGGAAAGTGCACTGCAAAAATTACAAAAAACCGTTGAACAGGATGTCGCAGCGCTTCGGAAGGACTTGGCTTTGAAAGCTGATATTAATAAGGGGGGCGAAAATTTCGTGTCCAGCGACGGGCGAACGTATATTGTATCTAGTACTTTTGTTCCTCTTTGCCTGTCTCGTTTTTGGAGACTCGATTTCCATTGGCATTGCCTCTTTCCCTCTCCTCTTCGCATTGAGAAGCCGAGCGGCAGTGGTTCTCGCGCGCGCACCCCAATCCTGTTGGGGTCGCGCCGCGCCCTGCTGCAGGCGGCTCGGGGGGAAGGGGCGGTCCGTTTGGGTCGGGGACGTCGGTTTCGGGCCCCCACCGCCGGGGGCATCCGAAATTGTCCTTGACTCAAACGGATTGTCCGCCGCCGCCGCATAAAAAAAAACCTACCGCCCCGGCGCCGCGCCCGCGGCCCGCGGGAAGAAATCAAAAGGCGCAGCTCTTTGTGGCGCCCCAGAACGGCGCCCGTTCCGGCAAAGGGCCGGGAGATCCGGCCCGCCCGGCGGCCGAAAGCGCGATTTCAAACCGCCCCAATCCGCCATTGCCGGACTAACAGAAACTCCAAAAAGCGCCCTGTCCCGCCCCGAGATCGTGGACGGGTTGGCAGATGCCACCCGCGGCATTTGCCGGCTCGAGCAGGAATTGCGGCGGAGGGTTGCGGAGTTATCCGAGAAGCTGGGGGAGTTGGGGGAAAGCCACGCGGAGCTGCTGCAGGAACACGAGCAAACGAAACGTGAGTTGGGGGAAAACATGTCGTTGAAGTTCAGCAACGCAAGAAAGAACTACGAGGAGTTGCAGCAGACCGTAGCGAGGAGTTTGAGCGAAATGAAGGTTGTGTCCCCAACAACCTCCACAACTCGAGATCGGAACAGTACCGGTGGCCCCGCCAGTCCTTTTAGTAGCGGACGCACAGTGGCGTTGCAGCAATCACCCGCCGCGGATGGTGTGGGTTATTCTGATTCGAATGCGAATGCTGATGGGGACCAGGCCCATAGCAGCACTACAGCAGCGGGGACGATAGTGGGAGCAGATCCCAACTGCAGCAGCGCGGATTATTCCTTCCGAGAGCGGCTAGACAGTCTTGAGGCGCAGCAAGCTCACGTGAAGGATTTCCTCGAAGAACAGGGCGATTGTATGGGCGCGTTTGCACGACAAATAGAGAAACATTCTGCGGATTACAAGAGGGACATCACTTCGGTTAACTTTCTAATTTTCTTTGGATTTTCTTTTTTTGTTTGTTTTCAGTATCATTGGATATACGTCCGATATTTCGCTTTGAATATTAACATATGGGCGTGGTGTACCAGTTATATAAACCACACACAGACTGACAAAAAAATAACCAAGCTTCGTCTCGACTTCGAGGAGCACAAGTTGGTCGTTTCCCCGTCGGACCCCGCTTCCTCCTCCTCCTCCTCCCCCTCATCTGCGTCGTTATCGCATAAGCAGTTGTTCGCCGCGCTGATGGGTGTTATCGAGCTGGAATCCCTGCGTCTAGCCGTCGATACGAGGAAGGCCAAGGTCCAGGAAGAAGAGTCAACCGTCAAGCGACTCAAGCCAGCCGAGAAGCGCCCCGCTTGGAAGAGGTTGCACATCTTCGACGACGGCTGCCGAGGGGGAGAGGATCAGAGGGTTCGGGATTCCGTGGTGGTGGAGCCTGATGGGGGAGGAGGCGGCGGAGAATTACCCACCACAACGAGTTCTACTAGCGCAAATGCCACTGTTGGCGTGGAAAGCAGGTCTTCGCGGTCTGTGCCCGCCCAAACATCTGAAAAACACGCTTTGATATCATCGTCATCGCCCTCTCCCTCCTCCTCTTCGTCAATATCAACAGGGAGACCGAGCAACGGCAACATAACGACATCACAGATGATGACGGAGCAACCGGCAATCGCAATCCGTCCCGCAAATCCCTTTTTGTGCGGAGGCGGCCGCGTTCAAAATAGCGGTGGAAGCGTTGGTGGCGTCCGGGATGTTGCTGCAGCAGAAACGGCCCTGAATCTGGCAGACAAAACGGATAGTACCGCCACAACACCACGGATAATAGCCCGGACTACTGGCACTCCTATCAAGCTTCAGCCCTCTGCCTCGGTGGGATCGGTTTGTGTCAATGGCCCCCCCGTCAAACATGTGTCGTCAATAATGGAGGGGCGAAAAGAGGAAACTCCCCCCGGCGATCCTCCCACGGTAGTTTTTCCGGAAAAGCTAACTCCAAACACAAGAAAACGTGGACACGATCTGACCATTGAAACCGTGACACCAAGGTCGAAATTCAAATCGTCATCTGGGAAATCACCACCACCAGGGCTGCCAGCTGACCCAAAACCCAGTGCAGATGAATCTCCCATTTTCCGGGCAAAAAAATCATAATTATTTCGGAGCAATAATGTTTCGTTCTGGTCTAGGATGATGGAGATCGGGTATGAGAAATCATATGATTTTTTAACCCCGGGAGAAATCCGACTCAAAAACACGCCTCCACCGAAGAGGGAGAGACTGAGGAACGCCAACAATTCTGTGGAAATCCGATTCGGAGACGAAACGCTTACCGAAAAAGACGTCCTCGAAATCCGGATGCGTTTGCTTATGGACATTCTCAATGTGTTGAACGAGACGCCTCCCTCCCGCTCACGCAAGCATGTGGCTGGATCCCCTCCTTCTCCTCCAGTCTTGCGCAACCCGCAGGCGCCGGTCAGTCCAGTCTGTGGATCCGTGACTCAGCAGTCTCAGACTCCGAGAAATGCTGCTGCAAGGGGCAATGACCCCGGGCTATTGGTGTTACCAACGGTGGTCAGTCCGAGTGCGGGCCTTGGTTCTGCTGCCAGACAGTTTCCTATGTCTCCCAGTGGCGGTTCTTCCATCCAAAGGAAAAGTCCCAGGAATGCCAATGGCGCGGGAGAGTCGGGTCGAGAACAGCGCCAACAGCCACCTTCGCCAGGGGAACAGCGGCGACGACGACGGCCATCGTTTCTGCACCACAGTCACAAGAAACAATGGCAAAGAGAGGAGCTGGGAGCGAAGGCCGAGGTGGAGAAGACGCACCGGTCTATTGCGGGGAGAAGTCGTTTCTCTCCTTCTTCTAGTTCAGCGGTTACAATTCAACCGGGACCTGGGGAAGAGCCCGTCGATAAAGTCCTGAAACAATCGGGGGGCCGAAAAACGAACGCCACCACGCTCACCACGCTCACGCCGATGAATCCGCTCGATCCTGCGCGCATACGGCTGATGCAGATGGCCTTTCTCGCGGCGCAGGAAGCGTTGGGCCTTGGAGGAAGGTCTGGCGGAACCAGCTACAATCATAATATTTATGCACGAAAGTTGTGTAATATTACTCGAAAGAAGCTCGAAAGTGAATAAATGTACGTATAGGGGGGTAGCACAGCGAAGTACGGTAAGAAAAGTTTGTCCCGGGTAGAGTGAGGGAGCAGAATTTTCTAGTCTCCCCTCCTCGCCCCTGTTCGCAGTATGGACAGCAGTACAGGTGTATTAGAGGGTAGTTCCCGTGTTCTCATGCGCTGGATCCTTAGGAAAGACGGCGTCGCCCTCTTTCGTCCCGGAGGCACATAACTGGCACACCGGCATTTCTTTTCTTACTAGCTGAATGGGGGTAAGGGTCCCATTCTCCCTAATGCACTCAGCTTTGGCAGGCCCCGTCATGGTGGTGGCGGGTTTGATAGTGGACGTGGATCGGGAGGCCACCCGTACTAGATGGCCCGCCGCTGGGCTAGTCACACTTCCCTCTGGGTCCTTCGGGATCTCCCCCTTATGGAGAGAGGGAGTAGCTACACCGCCTAGGCGGTTTCCCTTCCCCAGGGAAGGGACTTCAACAACCCTTCCGCTGTTGGGCAGTAGTTCTGTTCTCACTTCACGCCCGCGTCGATGGCCCACTTTCGGACTAGTCCGGCGGCTCTTAGTATCCCCTCTGTCTTTTCTCGTACCACAGCACTCGCACAGCACTACCAAGAACGACCAAGTCTCGAAGACGTATATGCCCCCCAGGGGGCCCCCATGCAGTGAGAATCAGTGTCGACATTGACCAGACTCTCCCAGGAGAGAATACGGGGGGCCGGGAAGAATCTACCAGATGGTACTATAGCGAATCCTCAGGGACTAAGCGACGAGTGAAGGGGGGGCAGGTCGGACCGCAAAACGTGAGTGTAGCACCGAGAGACACCGGGGCAGGGGGAACCGAATCGTGACGGTCAGCCGTCCCTGCACTACAGCAATATACGACATCCGATGGCCAGCCATCAAAGTAAAGAACTACCAGCCCCCCGGGGAGGCCAGCACTACATAAAACGAAAGCTGCCAGCAGCACCCGTGTGTGTGTGTGAACCCACTTCAAATTACCCCAAAGGACAGCTAGATTAGAAAGCCTTTTAGGCCGAAAAAATCAAGAAAAAACTCGCCCCCGGGCGCCCTAGATAACGAAGAGAAGTCGAACCCGCGCTTGTTCGAACTGACACACGCAGTGTCAACAAAAACGATAAGATGCCGATCGAAAAAGCCGAAGGACTCTACCAGCCGGATGCGGAGGACGGCACACTCACGACGGTGTCGGCCGTCGACCCGGAGCTGCTCCCTGAGGGTCTCAGGGACAGTTTCGAGCTGCAGCCGGACATGATCATCTGGATCAGGCAGCTGGGGGAATGCTCCAGGACGGATACAGTCCCCCCCAAGCTTGCCTGGTTTCAAGTGGAAAACGATGAGGCGGCACCACACGCGCAGATACTTGTGAGTCGGGGCTAGCCCCAAGGAGAGAAACCGTATTAACGTACTGTAATACCGCCCAAAGTAGGCGGAATAATTACGAACACTATCTGGCCTAGGCCGGTTTTTTCCTATTGATACTGAGTGTGTGGGGGTGGGGTGGCCGCGGGTGAGGATACGGGCACCACTTTCCTGACTAGGAAAGTGGGCCCCAAAGACACAATGGTTTACACGGAAGAGGGGAAAGTCGTCCCGGTGGACGAGTATGAATCTGAGCGCTACAAAGAGGCATTAATGGCGGGTTCGCAACCCGGCACGAAAGCCACGACCAAAAAGGTCGTGTTTGATACTCAGAACAACTCGAAATCCACAGCCGCCACCGGCGATGACACCTCGGACGAAGACATCGACAAGCTGCTGAAATCCAGTTTCCTCCCCAAAGAGGACAAGAAGGACATCCGCGAAGCCAAGAAGAAATTTCTCCTCGGGTCGGAATCCGAGGGGGACTTCTCGGTCGAAGAAGACCCCGAGGACACCACGGCGGGCGGAAACGGGCCCAAGAAGAGCACAAGGGGTCGTAAGACCCAAGGCAAGGCGAAGGCCAAGGCCAGGCAGAGCGCCCCCGGGCGCAACGCAGCCGTCGAAAAGAAGGACCTGGAGATCAAAGAGCTCCAGAAGAAAATCGACGAGATGAACGATCTCGTGAAGAAAACCAACGAGCAGGTGCAAGAAGCACGAACCAAACTCGACGCCACCGCCGACGAGGCGGCAGAGTGGAAGGACAAGCACGACAAGTGCTTCAGTGCATCGCATGAGTGGCAATGCAACTTTGAGGAGGCCTCCAGAGCCTTAGAAGCCAAAACTAAGACCATCGAAGAGCTGGGCAAGCTCTCCAAGAAGCTTAAGCCCAGCACCGTGGCGCAGCAGGTTCAGGCCAGTCTTACGCACACCGTGGAACGGCTGAACGAGGCCCTCACCAACTGCTCCAAGAAGGAGAAGTTGATCGAGGAAGAACGCGCCAAGACGGATAAGATGAGCCACAAGATAGACGAAAAAGCGAACGAAGTAAAGGAAATCAAGGAAGAGCTAGACAAAGCTCAGAAGAACATCCACGAAACAGACAAGCTGAAGGTAGTGGTGGAACACGACAAGGCGAAGCTGGAGAAGGTGGTAGAACAACAAGGCGCCGAAATCAAAACGGCGGCCAAGAACCTGGAAGGTGCGAACAACAAAAACGCGGAGCTAATCAACAAGGTCGCGACAGCTGAGTCGAAACTGTCGGAGCTAGAGCGAAAAAAGGTCGTAGCCGAGGCAGTCGTCAAAGAAATGGGCGAAAAGCTCGAGGAAGCTAGGAACAAAGTGATCGACTTAGAACAAAAGGCGAAAAATGCGCCACCCGGCGTCGATCCCCAGATGGAACACTTCCGACAACTGGCCAAGGTACACCTCAGGAGGGACGCGGACACGTGCGTAGCCACGGGCAAACACGTCTTCAAGGAAGAGACGATCTCGCGCATGATGGAAATCCCTTTAGAACTCTTCTACGCAGTAGGCGATGGAAACTCAGTCTGCAGAAGCGAGCTGGCCGTCCTCAAGACTTACCCAAGAGAGATTGTAGCATTGGCGATCGCCAACTGCTACAACAAAAGGAGTTTTCTCTACTCCGACAGGGCCGACTTCTCGGACCTTTGCAAAGCAGATGTAATTCCAAACGAACCCCCGCAACTTAAAAATCTCGTTAACGCCTTAAAATCCAAGCAAAGGGACGCCTACGAGGCGGAGTTCGGCCCAGGCCTGGACGCAAACCTCAAACGAGAAGTCATTGCGAAATCGGCCATTGCTTTTGCTGACGGCAGAAAGAACAGACTCTCCCTGAATTTGAAAGACTTCATCTTCGAAGCGGAGAAAATCCAGGCGCACTGTGTGCACACCATCTTTGATGCTTTCCCCAGGGGTATGTGCGTTTGGGAACAAGTCTTCGGGTCACACAAAGGGATCAGGCCGGTCTACTTCAGCGCAATGTCATGCTGGGCTATCGCAAAGGAGATCTTCGAGATGCACGCGCAGAAAATCAAGACCATCAACGACGCCTGGAGGCTGGGCCAACGTCTGGTACAAGAATCGGTGAAACTGCTCAAGGAGAAGGCCGAGGACATCGACTCAGCAGCGCACAAGCTGAAGGACACGTACATGACCGAGGCGCTGAAATTTGAAACATCCAAGGCCTTCATCGAAGAACTAAAACAACTGGTCACAAACGCTGTGGTAGCAATGCCACTAGACAACGTGGAAGGGCCAACCATGGGGACAGTGCTGAAACGTATGAAGACAAGCAGCAAAGGCTCGATCCCGAGCCTTTTGGCCCCCAACGACACCGAAGACACGCTGGTATGCCCGCCGGCAGACGACCCGAACAGGCAAGCAGGGCAGAAAACCAAGAAAGGGGACAGGCAGCACTCCAAGCACCAAGCCATGCTAGCGTCCACATGCCATGGAGACCACAAGGAATGGATGACTCGGGTCCCCCAGCGGCAAATCAGACCGGCACGAGGATACCAAAAATGTTTTTTGTGTCAGTACACCCGGGTTAACCTTAAGGCCGGTGACATTAAAAATCAGTGCCGTAGGGATGATTGTCGTTGGGGCATTCATGTTTTCGACGCTGCGAGGAAACACCCCAAGACGGTCACCATTCAGCAGCTCAAGGACAAGAAAGCGGTCAAGTACGACTACAGGCTGTCGCACGAACAAAACCTGGGGATCGGGAGAGACACCTACCACAAGAACGGAGAAGTCTTCCCCTCCTCCCCCCCAGGAGCGCCCGTCGAAGCGTAGAACTGCCAGTATGGCAAAACTGCAGGCCAGGCGAAGGCTATTTGGGGCAAGGACACAGGTTAGTTGAGAGGATGCGCGGCGTTCCGCAATTCTCCTTTAGAAACCAATGGGAGCACCTGCTCAACTGCGTGTCACCGCAAGATACGTCCAGACACCCCTCTGAACCGGGCCCGGGCACTAGACTAGAACAGAGCGAACCAGAGCCGGAACCCTGTTAAAAAGGAAAGAGGAGAGGGCGCCACCGCTGGGTAGCCCTCGGAAGAAGAAACGTGCAGATACGAGATGCGCTCAGCGAGAGAGAGACTAGAAAGACCACTAGTCTGTGATACAGGCACCCCCTAGGGGGTGCCGAAATTTCAAGAATATAGAAAACGACACAGGCCACCCAGGTAGGCCAGACTGCAACGCTACCTAGGTGGCCTACCCCTGGACAATTAATGACGCCGGACCCCGGCGAACAACGAACATGACAATAAAGATTTGCATGAAAAACCCAAAAAACTAAATGTAATGGTCTGCCACGGGGAAAGGGGTAAGTAAGGGGGGAGCGACTGTGAATGAGTACACCTGGTTAGTATAATCAGCCCTTGTAAGATCACAGCTAGAGTTAGCTCGCCATGAAGCCCGCACACCGCATTGCATCCCTCACCGGGGAACTATGCGCCAGACGCCTTGCCCTTGCAAGGGAAAGGCAGATCGCATTAGATCCAAACAGGCCCAAAGCTAATGACTGCAACGGAAAGATCAAGCTTGACCTGAAGAAGACCTTCGGCGACAACGAGGAGAGACACAAGCACGAGCTGATCAGACACATGGACAATGTTACCATCTTCCAATGCCACGCCATCAAAGGGGAACTCGAGTGCCACACGACCGACCAGAAGAAGAAAACCGTCGACAAGGCATGGGAAAGGCTCAAAGCCATAAAAATCTCAGCAGCGCTGCAGAACGAACAATTCAAGAGCTTGATGCCCAAAACGGTGAGAAAGACCTACAAGAACCTCGACCTATGCTTCATCCGCGAGGCCTTCAAGATAGCGGAGGATGCGCTGACGGGAAAGGACAACCCCCTACGAACACCGGACGACCACATCATCAAAGGCTTCCCCCAGTTAGGCGACCTAGAGCCCACTGGACAATGGTGGCCTAGGAACCCAGCAGAACTAAAAACGATAGACCCGAAAGAATACCTAAACGCCAAAATTGTACTTAGGAAAAAGCCGCCTGGGTGGATGACCAAGGAGAACATGATCAGGCTGTACGAAAAGGCCGAACAGGCGCGTGCCAAGGGCCTCTTCATCAAGATCGACAAGGAAGATCTGGAATGCAACCCCGTATATGCGTTCGGCGTCGAACAAGGTGCCTTCATCGTGCAGGCAGACGGTTCCAAATACTACCTGAAAATCAGGATGTGCCTCGACTTCAGGAGGTTCAACGCCAGCTGGCAAGCAACGGAATTCATGAGGCTGCTCTCGAACAAGAACATCACCACGATGACCGACATACTCTTCAACGGCGACATTGCCACAGACCCCACGCAAAAGAAGTTTGAAAACTGCCCAGGCAGAAACGAGCCCAGAGACATGCACGCAGACCTTAAACCAGAATGGAGAAAACGAATACTGAATGCGCATGCCTCGGGCAAAATAACAAGGAAAGTGGGTTTCCTGAAAACCGACTTCTCGGGATATTACCACCAATTCCCGGTCAGAGACCCCAAGTTGAATGTGGCCGCCACTTGGAACCCCTTCAAGATGGAATACGAGTACGACCAAGGTCTGGGCATGCTCTTCGGACATGCCTCGAGTCCATATGAGGCATGCCGCATTTCGGAACAGCTCATGGGCATCATCAACTACTTCTTCGAATACCCGGCAGCCATCTACATAGATGACACAGTCGCCCTCACCACCTTGGACGATTGCGCAGAAAGAACGGAGAACATCAGAAAACTCTTCGAAATGGCAGGACTAGTCCTGGCAGAAGAGAAACTCGAGACAACCGACAAGGACGGCACGCTGGAGGTGCTAGGCATGGAATACGCATCCCTCAACGACGGAGTGCTCTTCTACCCGCCCGAGAAGAAGCTCGACAAGGTGTCAGAGTGCGCTGCTGTGGTGAAATACCAAGCGCACCCCAAGAAATACAACGACCCCCCCGAGTACATCCTGGAGCTGCCCGACAAGAGAGAGCTCAACCAGAAGGACATACAGAGGTTCTGCGGGGTGGTCATTTTCTCCACGTACCTCTCGGGGAACTCGAGATTCGGAGCGCTGCTGAGGCCGATACACGGATGGTGTGCCGACGGTGTGGTGGAGAAGCTCCGTTTCCACGAAGCAGAAAGGAAGATGTTAGCCAGACAGGTTAACACCGTAGAGGAACAAGTCCTAAAGAACCCACCGCTAAAAATCTGGAGATCCCCCAGAAGGCCACAAATCTGGATCTCATCCGACGCCGCCATGCCAGAAAAGGACGAAAGGGGGCTGATCCCGGCAATGATAGGAGCCCTCTTCGGGTCAGTTGAACAGGGATACTCCTACGTGGCAGAAGAAGTGGACACGACCAGCCTGCAATTCATGACAAAAGTCCACATCGGTGTGCTCGAACTAATGGCAGCCGCCACCGCTCTACAAGTCTTCCACAAACCGCTCCAAGGCTTCAGAGTCTGCTTCCAAATCGACAATAGTGGCGCCGGGTGTGCACTTGTAAAAGGCTACTCATCATGCTTGGCCCAGCAGGCCATTGTCGAAATCACGAATGAAATCATGGCTCGTTTTGGGTTAGAAGTATACTGGGTATTCGTGAAATCTGCCGAAAACAACAGTGATTACACCACCAGGCCGGAACTGCTTAGGCATTTCCTCAACACCTTCCCAGGATCAAGCAAAAAAGAGGCCAACACACGTAAACTCATCAGCGACATCAACAGGAAATACGGGGAAATCATCCGTTACTTAGGTCCCTGGACTGCATACACTCTGATTCTCAGGAAGCAGAAGAAAACACCAACCCAAAATGGCCCTGATGAACGCTTCAAATTCGAGCCAATCGCTCTCAACCTCGTTCCGTCCCTATGGCCTGATCTCTGGACATGCAAGCGTTTTCGCGAAAAGTGGAGAAGCGAAATCGGACTGCTGGAAAGACAAGGTCCTGTCAGAACTGTTAGATCACAGAGACCAGCTTCTTTCAAGGAGAGCGTCAAAACAAGAGCAAAAGTTACCAAAGAGGATAAGAAGACAACCAGGCAGATGGGCAGACATGGGAGGCATTAGTAGACTGGTCAAAACCCACCCCAAGATCACCGGGGAGGCAGCCGTAGAATACATCTATAGATCGCTGCTTGAACAGGGGAAACGTCCAGAAAAACTAGAGGACTGCACAATCTGGTTCCTGCACCTGCCCTGGACGCTAGGAACCAGACTCGACAAACTGGCTGCCTTCAAGCGGTTCATCGAATTCTGGGCAGACAAAGGAGCGCATGGGCCCTACTCCTCACAGATGGTCCAAGACTGGGTCATGTGGGAGTGCAGGTTTGACACGCACAAGAACCAGGCGCTAAAATACGAAGATGTGGTGAATTTCTACCTCAACACGCACGAACACCTCTTCAAACGAAGTGAATGCCATGCCGACATACGACACTACACCAAGGTCCTGATCAAAGCCGCCACCAAATTCCACGAGGAACAGCAAGCACCAGTATACTTCCAAGAGCAGATACTAGCCCTACCCACAGAGGACATGAGGTTCGACGGAATGGTAATCACGGCCATGGGGCTCAGGCCCGGCGCCCTGCTCTGCATATCCAAATCAGGCGCATGGTTCGGCATGTGGAGGGGGAAGCTGGCACTTTTTTGGTACTGCCCCATCTCCAAGACAAAAGCAAAATTTGAAGGCAAAGACCACATGGCCATGGGCATCCTTCCCTGCTGCTGTTCAGACAGATTCGGGGATCGCTTCTGCCACATATGTAACCCCCTCAGGGGGGGAGAGGCCTTCCTCAAGAGGTTCTTCCCAGTGGACCCGAAATACTTCAGCAAAATCATCGACCTGTTAGGCGTGCAGCCGTACTCCCCGCGAGTAACCTGCTTCACGACGCTGAGGGTGATCTTCATGCGGGACTACTTCGCAGTAGAACGGATCTTTAGAAAACAGCTCATCAGACTATGTCAAATGACAGGGATGGACGTGAGAGAAAACCCGGCTACCTTCTCCCACACATTGAAACTGGTCTTCGGACTAGGCAAATACTTCCCCGACCCCGAGCTCATCAACCAGCACGGCTTCTGGATGCCCAAGTCAAAGATGTTGTACCACTACGGGATGAACGCCAAATACTTCGTGGCTGCAGACCTCCCCGAACTCCAAGGCGTAGCAATGAAAATGCAGAGGAGGCCCGAGGAAGTCCAGAAGATGCTCAAGCAAATTTCGACCGACAAGTTGACCAAGGCGAGAGAGGATTTCTTCCCCACAGTGTGGGAATCCAAGGACAACCGGCAGAAGGCGTACAAGTCTCTGACTGAAGAAGAGTACCTGCACGAGAAATCCATGCACCTACTCCGTACGGCCTTTCTGCAACCAGACAATACCATCAGGAAGAACCCATTCATGAAGGAGCTCACCGACGAGCAAGCTCTTGACCCTCTGGCACATTTCGACACACTCTCTCCCGAACAGGTGGCGGCATCCGAGAAAGTGTCTAAAGAGGACAAGGCCATGTTCGCAGCTAAGCAGCTCAGCCTGCACCCCAAGGTCATCAACCCAAAGAACGCAAGAGACCTAGAACACGTAGAGGATACCATCAGAGATCTCAAACGAGCTCAGGCCGCCAAGATCCCGTTCTCTCTACGGGGAAGCAAAGCCGGACCGGTGCCGCTCCTAGCCGTGAAGGACTGCGGCGAGAGGGCCGCCACGGGCAAAAGAAAGTACTCGGAACACATCAAGGAGGAAAGGGGGGGCAAGAGTCAGAAGTCCATAGACTGGTTTTACCAGAAGAAATATGGCATGAGCGAGGATGAGTATTTAAAGAAATGAAGGATCCAGTGTGGTCCTCGACATAAATGTACGAGTTCGTCTCATGTGAACCCAATCAGTTGGCGAATGGAGAAATCTGTAATTGAAATCACTTCTGGGTTCACGCACACGGGGGGGAAGTGCCTAGGCACTTTGCAAGCCACATGAAAAGACCTGGGAGGGGGGCGCCCGCTTGGGTCTACTCTGTCAGAACTCTGAAGCTCTTCGACCTGCAGTGAGAGACAATATTTATGCACGAAAGTTGTGTAATATTACTCGAAAGAAGCTCGAAAGTGAATAAATGTACGTATAGGGGGGTAGCACAGCGAAGTACGGTAAGAAAAGTTGACCCACCCACCCACTCCTGGAGTGCGGTGCATAGGGCGTGCACCGCGCGTCGGCCTCCGGCCAAAGTAGGAGAGATGAGATGCTCTCACGGGGCTCCGTCACGGGACGGGGTCGCCCCCCTCTCACCTAGAGGTCTGTCCCCCCTTGTGCGCCAGAATGTGTCTTCAATATTATGGAGAAATCTGTAATTGAAATCACTTCTGGGTTCACGCACACGGGGGGGAAGTGCCTAGGCACTTTGCAAGCCACATGAAAAGACCTGGGAGGGGGGCGCCCGCTTGGGTCTACTCTGTCAGAACTCTGAAGCTCTTCGACCTGCAGTGAGAGACAATATTATTATTCCATCATCGCCGTCGGTGCCTGCCGCCACTTCTGCCGCTGTTTGTGCGGCGGAAGGGAAAGAGGGCGCGCATGGCGGTATTTCCGAAGAAGAAGAAGGAGTGCGACTTACTAGAGGAGGTCAAACTCCTCGCGGTATGCATGTGTCAAGTCAATTGGTGCGGGCGCATAGTGTTCTGTCAAACAACGAAATGCCGCAAAAGGATTCGGAGGAGCCGTTATTTGGCGATGGTGGTACTACACGCGACTCGCAGCTACTACTCAGCAGCTTTACGCCAAGTTCGGCAACACATAGCGCGACAGGACAAAATGTGGCGACAACATTCGGAGGAAATCGCCGCCAGACGGTGAATGTCAGCAGGGAATCCTCCCGCCCCAGCACGAGCCCCTACGTATGTAGGAGACCAAGACCCAGGTGTTATTCGGATGCCCGGACGCAAAATCACGCCCCTCCTCTCAGAAAAAGCGCGTTCATTTTGGGGTCCACCGGAAAGGAAAGTGTTCTCGTACACACCAATGATAATAATATGCGGAATAATACTAATAGCGACAACGAGGAAATTTTGTGTGGCGCATTGGATAAAGTGCTGCTTAAACCGTCGCCACGATGTAGTCCGACGAGTGGTGGCCAATGTCCCACCACCACCAAGGTCCATGCGACACCGAAGAGTCCCCGCTCGCGGTGGCCGAAGAGGTGTTTCGAGAAACAAGTACGTGACCCTGCGGCGCCGCATACAAAGGAACGCATTGGAGCCTCCATTTTTGGCATTCGAGGTACGAACACTGGCACCACTGTGACTCCCACTGCCGCCGCTTCTGCCGCCGCTGCCCCCCAGACCCCATCGGCATCATTGTCATCATCAGTTTCTTCTTCGTCTTCGGGGCCTCAGACCGCGGGCGTGGGCGGGCGTCATGTGGCATTTGTGCACGCTGGGTGAAACTATCGTCTATGATCCTGTCGATATTTTCGGGTATTGAGTAGTTTCCTGAACGGGGTGCAGTTGCTTTTTAGTGCTCTCAGTCAATAATACTCACAGTTGCTTAGTAAAATGGTTTCAATGGTACGTAGTATTAGCTAAGGAAACCCGAGAGTTGTTTCTTCCTAAACACAAACAAAGTACAATATTATTCTCGATTATTCCACGGTTTCGGATCTCAAAGTGTTCATCATTTATTCCAACCTAACTAACACACTATTGTGCGGTTTTTTCATACGAGTTCCATATCCTGTTCCTGAAAAGCGGTCCCTTGGAATGAAGAATAGAGGGAGGGTCGAAAGTCACAATGACAGACCCGGTCTCGGTTAATAATAATGTCCGTCAGTTGACATGGTGGACACCCGCGGTTAAGAAGTACAAGAAATAACACAAGAAAGACAAATTCAACACGAGAAATTTATTCCAGGAGTTGGCAGGAGTTGCCGTGAGACAGGGGAGGATGTTTTTCCACAGACTGAAGGGTTGACGACCGGGTGTGACTCATGAGTCATTGTGTGCGAAACTTGTGTACTGCATTTCGGAATGAAAACTGCGTTGAATAAGATCCGTCATTCCTGCACTCCCTGGTTATTAAGTCTGAACAGCATTCTACTAGCAGACGAAAGGTCGGGGGTTGTCTCTCTTTAAAAAAGTGTCCCTGTCGGGGCCAGTTGGAAAACAGTCAAGGACTGGGTGTGGACAACAGTTCAGACTGGAAGCATTTCTAAATCTGTTGTGTCACTCATTGCTCAGTACGCAAGAACCCAAAAGAATCCTGATCCACCAGAAGACAAGAGACAAGATCAGCACGATGTTGATGCGCAGCACGTTTCGGGTCGCGCTGTTCCGGCAAACGTTTCGTCGCTCCTCTTCCTCCTCCAGTGCGGCCGCGGGGGCATCGGATGCGTTGGTGGCGCAGCAGGAGACGTGGGGCCAAAAGGCGCTGAGATGGCTCGATACCACGGGCTTGCTGACGCAGTTCGTCTCGCGTAGGGCCTACATTATGCACATGGACCCGAATGTGAGGCGGAACATGATCATGGTCAGCGAATTCGAGGTGCAGTGTCGGATTCCCATCGGGCAAATAATTCATAATTCTTACGGAGCAATAATGTTTCGTTCTGCTCTAGTATAATGGAGATGGAAAAATAGAAATTTGGCAACATTCGGCAACTAATTACCCCGGGAATCGACCTTCACGAATTCGAGCGCAAGCTATACGCCTACCAGCAGATTATGTACTACGTGTTCCTGCCCCTCGTGGTGATGGCCATGTGGCAGGCTTATGGGCACGCCATGGCCAAACCACCTATGCCCGTGGGAAACGGCGGTTTCATGGGACCCTATGACCGCAACGACTACGGTTTCGTCGGAAGCCCGCACTGGACGCACAAATCCTCCTTTGCCAGTACGTTTTTTTTTTCCTTAAGCCATATGATTTACCAGTTTTTTTTTTCGCCGTTTGAAGCCCGCACTGGACGCATAAATCCCCCTTTGCCAGTATCTATAGATTCTTCCTTAAGTTACCAGGTCTCAATTAGACCAGAATACACGAACCTGTGCTGCCACTGCTGCTCTAAGAACGAATGCCTGAAGAAACGCTTACTCGTAAAAAAAAAATTACAGATTCTCAATGCAAGGACTGCCGCATGTTGGATTTGGATTGCAGGAAGATTTGCCACGATAAGCTGAGGGAAATGGGCTACGCTAAAAAGTGGGGCTACGATAAGATCAGGACGCAGATTTGGGACTTCCAGTAAGATTTCCAGGGTGCACAGATCGATTCCCGGGGCAAATAATTCATAATGCTTACGGGATCGCACAAATGTTCGTTCTGGTCTAGTATGTAATGGAGATCGACGAGAAATCGAAATTTGGAAGAAAATTTGATTAATTATGGAATTACCCCGGGAATCGACCTTCTTCACAAAAGATCAGATGGGCGGCGAAGAGCGGACGGTGTTCCAAAAAAGGTGGGGGGGGGGCAGACTATATCAAACTGCTCTCCTTAGACACACCGGAACGACCGCCTAACCTATCAGTGTCCTGCATTATGATTGGAGGAGTATTAGCACACATACCGAAGCTTCGCATTAGTATTCGTTGGGGGTGACTCTCAATGGCATTATAATCTCTCTCGTTTCTTTCACGATCGTGGGCGGAGAATGTTCCTCCTCGGAACTCGGGAAGAACATTTTGCAGAATGTGTGCGGCGGGCAGGCAACTTTTGTGGTATGGTGATGATGGACAGGATTGTGGCACGATTCAGATTCATGGTGAGGAGGAGTCGAGGACAGCGGTGTCATCTGTGACAGCAGTTTGCCCAAAATAGGATCCTGGCGTCCGTCCGGTCAGCAGTTCCATGCAGACCGGGGGCGATTTTGGCGGTAGATTGTCTGCAGTTCGGCCTGTTCGGAAAAACACGACGCTGCAGTCAGTTCCGACCCGAGTGGTGTCACGAATCTATAATGCGGCCCGGCGCGCAGGGGGGAGGGAGAACGGCAAGAATGTATTTATTAGACAATGAATGATCATCGAGCAACGTATTACTATTACTATTCAATATCATCAGCGCAACTTTGAAAAGTAACCCAATGTAAATCAGACAAATGTTTTGGGTTGTTCAACCGCTATAATATCAAAATCGATCAAATCTGTTTTTTCTCCCCCCTCCGTTCATTAAGGTCGTATTATTCAGCATGGAATCGTGCTGGTCGTATTCAATGGAATCGACAACTGTAGCTCGGTTTTTCGATGGAGTCAGGCCGGCTAAGGGCTTGCACTCGCCGTTGTTTTCAGACGGATCCCCCTTGTGGCAGAGAACCTGAGGAGCACTAGACCCAGATTCATGAGCACTAGACCCAGATCCAGAGGAGCACTAGACCCAGATTCATCGAATGCAATGTGAATGCCTTTTGAGGAGAGAATTTGAAATCGTCGATCGTCGTCATGCATGTTTCGTGTCATCTAATCCTGGCGTCAATATGTCCAAAGGTAAAGTTTGCCAACACAGTGTCATCACAACGTCGCGCAATAATACGTTTGTGTCATTTGTTCGCTCCCTCACGGTTTGAGAATCACAGGATATTATTGAGGATGATGGAAGCGAACTCCGGCGGGGCTGAGGTGTTCTGGTCAATAACAAGGGGGAGTTTTTTGCGGGGGCTCTGAGATGTTCTGGTCCAGGTTGTTTGCCGCGGGATTTGATTTCTGCCGGAAGCAGTCGGTTTCTTCACATGTGTATCAGTACTTGTGAAATGACTCAATTGGTCCCCCTTGTCGTCCCCTTGAGTCGCAACAGTAGTAGTACTAACGAAGAACACGAGAAGACTTAACGAGTCTTCTCGAAGAAGAGTCGGAGGAAGAGACTAGGATCTGATCAAGAAAAATGGTTGCAGCATCCGGCATCTTCCTCAATTTCTTCGGAGTGCTAATGGGCTATGTTTGCAGCGATATGTTGATCCCAGTGAATCGACAGGAGAACAACCGGGGTCGCGGTGCTGGATCAAAAAAAAATCATAATATTTCTCATACCCGATTTTCGATCTCCATCATCCTAGACCAGAACGAAACATTATTGCTCCGAAATAATTATGATTTTTTTGCCCGGAAAATGGGACGACAGGAGGAACCGCATCATCGCCTAGCCAGAGTAGTCAGAGCAGTAGCGCAGACTGACCCGGAGCGATAGTAATTGTTCGATCCGCGGGGGGTGCAGAATTGAGTTATTACATCCTAAACCGTAACGGGAGTTACTAATCAAAAGAACTATCGCAGTTTCCGATCGTGAGCCCCAACTTGGCCCCAAGGCCGATCGACAAATTTGAATCTTCGTGTGGAATTATTTGGTTTCTTTCGGGAGGAAATACTATCACCACCACCATGGCGGGTTCCTTTCACCACCACGGGTCCCACCTCTTTCCCCCCCACCCTCATCATGGCCCTTCCCCATCCTCCTCCTCCTTTTTCAGTCTTGCGGAGAGCCCCGACTCTGGCAGCAGTTTCGGAAAGGGCGGCGGTGGGGGTCTTCAAATCCCCGGGTTGGATGTGCCCACATTTTAACTGGGCAAATAATTCATAATTCTCACGGAGCAATAATGTTTCGTTCTGGTCTAGTATGATGGAGATTGAAACATATTTAATAAATATTTTTCTAAAAATTTAATATTTTTTTGCTCAGTTAAAATGTGCTTACGGGTTGGATGATATGTTGGGCTCGATGAAGTTGAAACAGAATCTGCTCTCCCCGGGCATGTTTGGAGAGGGCGGCGGCTCCTCCTCCTCTTCGAGTGCAAATGCGGGGGGCCCTGATCTGACCGTGCAACTGAGCAGGATGATCGGAAAGGGCGATATGCAGGGCGCGCACGAGTTGCTGGGGAGCGACTCCCAGCTGTTGAAGGGGATGAACAAGCACCACATGCGGCAGTTGATGCACAGCGAGCAGGGGCAGAAGGTGAGCGAGCTGCTGAAGCACATGACGGAGAAGGAGAAGGACGAGCCCCCACCTTCGATAGAGTGAAGGTCGATTCCCGGGGTAAATAATTCATAATTCTTACGGAACAATAATGTTTCGTTCTGGTCTAGTATAATGGAGATCGAAATTTGAAAATTAGTTACCCCGGGAATCGACGCGCACAACGATGGAGGACTTCCACCAGATGGTGGATTCCATCGACCCGCACAAAATCATCGACAGCATGGACTGGGACACAGTGCTAAAAAACCCGAAGAAGTATCGCGCAAATCTCTACATGGACGCGGTGAAGACGGTGCACGGGCACATGCAGGGCTTCAACGACGCGGTGGAGAAAGTGGAGAAAGTGGACAAGACAGTGGTTATTTTCGGGTAAAAAAATCATAATTCTTACGGAGCACTAATGTTCGTTCTAGTTTGCTAAAAATGGAGATCGGAAAAAAATCAGACCAACTGTTTTGGCTCACTCGGACAAGTGGATGTGGACAAGGTCGGGGACAATTTTCTGGACTCCTTACAACCGGGGGACTTCAAACCGCAGGTTCTTCGTAAAAATCGCGGAGGAGGAGGCCCTGCTGGCCCTGGGCAGCACAAAGCAACTGGGGGGGCTGGAGGGGGAGGAGGGGCTGGACAGCTCCTTGATGTCGATGGTGGACCGGCGGAACACCCCTTCTCCCGCGATGGACTGCAGAAATTGGTCGAGGGTTCGATGAAGGCGTTGATGGCAGAAATGGGGCGTATGGGCGCGCATCTGCATAAGGCCGGCCACGCCGAGCGCGGCGAAGAGATTATGCGAAATGCGCTCAAATCGCAGTTTTTGGACATATCTGCTGGTCCTCTTTCTGGTACAGCAGGAGCAGCAGCATCCTCCTCCTCTTCCGCAAACGCCCTCCTTTCTGGTATATCCTCCTCCTCTTCAAATGCGAAGACGGCACAGCACCATCATTACCCTCGTCCACGGCTGACTTCGTTCACAGCTGCTGCTGGAGAGTGTGGAGGCGTCGGAGGAAGCTGTGGGCGCCAGAAGTTGAATCGTTCTCCATTTCTTCATTCCTTTCCCCCCGCTTTACCAAAAGTACTAAGAGGAGGAGGAGGTTTCCCCGACTCCTTCGGCCGCAATGGTCGAACCGGGGCCCATTCGCGGCCCCTTTCCTCCTTTCCCGCGATAGCATCATCGGAAAAGACGATAGCATCGGAGCCGGAGATGTCCAAGCTGGAGGGGGATGACACCCGTGCGCACGTTTCTCCGGGGTAAATAATTCATAATTCTTACGGAGCAATAATGTTTCGTTCTTGTCTAGTATAATGGAGATTGAAAAATATACCTTCTAGAAAATTCCCAATTAATTACCCCGGAGAAACGTGCTTACGGATGACACCCGTGCGGAGAAAAAGGCGTCCAAAGACGTGAAGAACGCCAAGAAGCAACAGAGCGAGATGGGCCCCGCAAACGGAGGCCGGCGGCCACAGGATTCGGGACATGGAGGAACGGGTCAAACAACGGGTACGCGGTCGTTTTCTCGGGATAGTTTTTCGTGGTCTGATTTTTTCATAATTGTTAATAATACGCGACTATAATTTGTGTTCGTTCTTCTGCCCAAGTATAATGGAGATGGCAAAACCAGAGGAACTGTGGGAAATATCAACTATTCCGAGAACGAGCTGTTTACCAAAAAACGGAGGGGGACGATTCCGGTGGGAATGGCAAAGGTGGTGGAGTTTTTGACGTGTTCAACAGACACATTTTCGATACAAGCAAATCGAAAAAGTTGAAAGCCGACGTGGCCCGGTCAAAATCGGCGGGCGCGGACCACGGCGGGGAGACCAAGAAAAACTTCCTGAAACGCCCGTCTTCAATATTAAGAAGAAAGCGGCCGTCGTTGGGACGACATCATGAGGAGAAGGGGGAGGAGGGGGAGGGAGACGATTTCCCCGACAGCGGCCTGCAGATTGATCCGAAAAGCAGAGTGGGCCAAAACACTGTTCATTTTTTTCGATCTCCGTTGTCATTACGGAGAACGAACATTGCCATTGGTGCTCCGTAAGAATTATGATTTTTTTACCCGAAAACGAACGGTGTTTTGGCCCACTCGAAAAGCACGGAGGGGGTGATTGTCGGCAGCGAGAAGAAGCACGAAGTGGTCCAGGCCCGGCCATCCAAAAATGAAGACGTCCCGGAGGTCCCGCGCGTAGTCACCGCCAACCCAAAAATAAAATGGGATAGTAAGTACGGGCAGACTGAAATCTACACCCCGTCGCTCCCCACTTCGTGCACGTCGATTCCCGGGGCAAATAATTCATAATTCTTACGGAGCATAAATGTTCGTTCTGCCCAAGTATAATGGAGATCGAAAAATAGAAATATGGAAAATTTGATATTTAATTACCACGGGAATCGACCTTCGCTCCCCACTTCGGTCGACCAGCCGGAGACTTTTATGGACCCCGCGAAAATTTCGAGGCCGCACCAACCGCTAGACCGCTCAGCGAAGGAGTGGAGTGTAAGCACATTTTAACAGGGCAAAAAAATATTAAATATTCAGAAAAATCTTTAATGAATATTTTTCAATCTCCATTATCCTAGACCAGAACGAAACATTATTGCTCCGTAAGAATTATGAATTATTTGCCCTGTTAAAATGTGAGCACGAGTGGAGTGACGAAGAGCTGAAACTCGTACAGTCTTTGGAGAAGGAAGAGATGAAGCTCGCGAAGCAGCACGGGAGAAAGCCTGCATCCCACGCGATGCAGCAGCTGTGGGAAGGCAAACCGACGCCGGTGACGGTGATGAAGCCCGCGGTCGAATTTGCCGGAAATCTGATCCAGTTTGCGAAGGAAGTTAGACAAAAACGCCGAGGGCCGTGGACGCTGGGGAAGGATGAAACTACGCTGGACGCACAAATGGGAAACGCGGCCAAAGAGTTGAAAGAGAAGTGCCAGAAGTATTGGGTATAACATTAGTATCCTCATTGGGTATTTCCCATTTTCCGGGCAAAAAAATCATAATTATTTCGGAGCAATAATGTTTCGTTCTGGTCTGGGATGATGGAGATCGGGTATGAGAAATATTATGATTTTTTAAGAAAAAAGTAACCCCATTGGCAACAACAAACAAACCCGAAAAAACAGTAACCCGAAAAGCTAATACTCACAAACGAACAAACGACTCAAATAGCTTTCAAAAAAAAAAGACCGCCTCAGCAGTAGTAACCTCAAAAAAACATTAAAAAAAAAAAAGACCGCCTCGGCCAAAGCCCACGCCATGCGACCGCAGAGCGAGTTGGTGGAGAAACTGTTCATCAAAATCGAGACCAGTGACCAACTGGCAAAACTGAAGCTCCACGGATGCATGGAGGGGGACAAACCGTCAGAATGCCTCGACCAGGAAGACGAGTTGAAGGCGGTGTGGGTCGACAAGCAGTTGGGTAGCGTGGACGAAGAGGTTAAGAAGATTTGCGAGGCCCCGCATACTTTGCTGAAAAAGGACAACCCTGACCCGTGTGAAGGTTCATTCCCGGCGGCACAATTTTTTTTTCCGATTTTTTTCGACCCCCAATGATACACGAGTACTACGACAAAGGTACGAACCAGTAGTATTATTAAGTGCGAAAGTTCCGTATTACTATGAGAACGAAGTAATATAGTATGGGCCCGTTTCAATAAATTGACCCGGGAATCAGCAAACCACACCCCCCTGACCAACGTGGCTCGTGGATGGACGAAGCGTCGGTTCTGCCGCCGCCGAATTGGAAATCATTTCCTTTCCAGGAGTAGTCGATATTCGGATTGATTCCCTCTTCTAGCTTCTTCCAGACTCCTTCTTTTGCAGGAATTGTACATATTCAGTGCGCGCTAAGTGAGAAACGTTGTGGTAGTCAAGTCAAAGTGCATTGGATCCGATTGGTGTGAACGTTACTAACAATAAGAATATTAACGTGAAAGTATTATTCACAAAATTGACGCAATTTGTATTATTCAAGAAAAACTAATGTTTATTCAATTGAATTCCCCGCCCGCCGGATCGTTGATCAATCGGGCCCGGTCAATCCTTTGTTCTCCTTTGTCCTCCTTTGTTCTTCTTTTCCATGTAGTTTTTACCATGAATTGAATCTTTGACATTACCCGTCCTCCTGAACAATAGAACATGGGCGAAATCCTCGCCGCCGCGTAATCCGAGATCGTATTGAATCTCAGTGTTTTCCACAGGTTAACATAGAATATTACATATCGAAGTGCGTTACACATCATGTCCCATATGTCCATCTTGACAGTTGTCTACATTAGCCAATGGAATCACTTGAATCGTCCTCTAAAGTAGTAAGTATTACTATTGACTCTTGAGGGGATCTGTACCGCCTGAACCGAGGGTGGGTGGGTGGCAGTTTGCGGCCTGTCTGGGGGGGGAGGGGCGCTAGCGGCTATTTTTTGGTGGTGTTGGAATCGCGTGTCTCCACAGTGTCAGCGGCAGTTTGAGGACCGAGGAGAATTCTTAGTATCCCGAATAGAACTCTCTATCCAGGAATTTGAGCACGGTCCTCAAAAACTTCTTTGGCGACGTGTCCAAAAACGACCAAATAAACAAAGAGTGCCATGCCGCTGCGAAAAGGGAAGTGAGTAGTAGTTTGAGTAGATCCAGTGGTCCTGTCACCACCGCAGTACGGCTGCGCTCTCCGGAGAGACGAAACGCACTTACGGCGGAGAAATTTTATTAAACGCTGTTTGAGATCAGATCTCGTGAAAGCCGACGAACCTGAATATTAATAAGTCGAAGAAGAACCCGAAAGGAAAAAAAGCGAAACGATGTATAACAGCGCCCCAGTCGACCCCTCGGTCCTCGCCGAGCTGGTGAATCTCAGCCGGATGGACAACCCCCAGATTCTGGCCGCGCTCCAACAGTAAGCACGTTTCTCCGGGAACTATATAATTGGGAAAGTTCTAGAAGGTATATTTTTCAATCTCCATTATACTAGACCAGAACGAAACATTATTGCGACCCCGTAAGAATTATGAATTATTTGCCCCGGAGAAATGCGCGCACCGCTCCAACATATCAAGTCGATGCTAGCTCCCGTCGTTCGAGGCCAGGTCACGAGGTATTCTACCGACCTGAGCCATGACATCCTCTTGTACGTTGACTGCGGGCTGTGGGTGAGTGGGGGCGTGGCCCAGAACAAACGCGAGGAAACCAACCGTCATTCCGAGTATTGGGCGCAGGGATTGCTGCCCTCGGAATGGAGTAAGTGCATCTCTCCGGAGCAATTAATTTTCAAATTTGAAAAATGAATATTTTTCAATCTCCATCATACTAGACCAGAACGAAACATTATTGCTCGGTAAGAATTATGAATTATTTGCCCCGGAGAGATGCACGCACTCGGAATGGATGGTCACTGCGTGCCTCCGTTCTGCGGCCTACGATTCCTTTCTGACGAGGTAGTCCACATTTCATAACTAGGGCAAATAATTCATAATTCTTACGGAGAAATAATGATTCGTTCAACTTCTGGTCTAGTATAATGGAGATTGAAAAATATTCATTTGAGTATAATTTGAATATGTAATACTTTTTTGCGACCACGTTAAAATGTGCTTACCTTTCTGACGAGCACGCGAGTACGCAATTTTGCCCTCTTCCTTCGAAGTGAAGGTCGATTCCCGGGGTATATAATTGTCCAATTTTACATATTTCTATTTTTCGATCTC
>Ga0099798_10106_pt1 | contig 25380 bp, 23 predicted proteins | sample Uncmet_Sort29A_1_FD_89870 | JGI IMG/M metagenome (GOLD analysis project Ga0099798, IMG submission 89870) | Marine eukaryotic communities from CALCOFI LINE 67, Pacific Ocean - CN13ID_Sort29A_1 | ecosystem: Environmental > Aquatic > Marine > Oceanic | place: Pacific Ocean: Monterey Bay | collected...
GAAAATGGCACGTCCTTATTCTGTAGTATAGAGGATTGGATCTGGCTTTCTGTTTAAAAATTTAAAATAAGAAAATTAAATAATTACTATCAGTGTTACTGTAATAACAAAAATTTTTCAAAGAGAATCGAGATGATAAATTAAAACTATAATATACTTCATATATTTAAATGTTGTATTAACTGTGATCCTATTATACACAATGATACATAAAGTCCTTCAAAGCGGATCATGATCATTGATAATACGGTTATAGTCCTTCTCCTTGCTACATTGCTGGCAGTCAAACTTCAACTCCATTGCCAATTGCGGGTCGACGTGCTCAATATCAGTCATAAAATCTTGTAAAATATCTTTCAGGCAGAGATTCAAATTTTTCAAGAGCGGGGAGCGTTCCGCACTTAGTTTCGTTTTTAATGATGTGAATACAGGAAGATAATTCTCGATCTAAGGAAATCAAATAATTCAATGTGATTGGAGATTCGGAATGTACCTATTAATATAATCCGAAGAATAAATCAAGATTCAAGATATTAAACTATTTACAATTTTAATCAAGAAAACTTAATAATTTACATGACACCAACATAAATTAATACCATATGTCTCTTAAACACGGCTTGTATAGATTGCTTCCCTCCAGCGGCAGGTCCTACAGTTAAGCCTTGAGTGTTAGTACTACTATTAGCGCCTTGATCCGCTACTCCTCCAGCATTTTCCTGTGTAACGGCGTCTTCCCCGCCTTTATTTCCCAAATTGTTGAATCGATTATCAAAACATATCCTAACTTCTTTACTTGATAATATGGCAAAACCATCACACAACGCGTGTCCACCGGGCGAATCTCTTTTCGGAATCGGTGCAGCAAACTCATCAGTTAACCCCCCCAAAAAGTTCATCACCAATGAGTTTGTCACGTTATATTTCTGTTCGCGTGTCATTTTCTTCAGCATAAACTCGTAGATTCGATTTCTCCTCTTATAATCTTCGCAATCATTTAACGTGAATAATGTTTCGGTTCCACCCCCACAAACACCTGGAAAATTGGGGTGATCTGACCAACCATTGAGGGCACAAATCGTTTCCACAAAATGTTGTTGAAATAGAAGGTTATTCCTCGGCTGCAGTATTCTGAGAAAAATTGCTTCGACAAATTCAGAGATTTCCACAGCCGGATCCGCAATCAAAAACAATAATCGATGAATAATATTTCCCTTAAATTTGATATAATCTTCTGCCAAAAGCGACGATAGAATAAGTAGACTTGTTTTTCTCAATAACAGAGACTCATGGCCAAGAAAATTGGTTATCAAAGGAATGAATCGATCAACTAAACTCGTGTAGGCCATCGCTAAATCTCCAAGAACTATCAGAATGTTGTTGCGAACACTGATTGCTTCTCCCTTCACCGTTAGGAAATGGATTAACATTTCAATACTTTTTTTAGCAAGTTGCTCTCTTCTCAAGCACAATTTCCCGAAAGCAACAAACGCGTGTCCCCTCAAACTGTCGGACATGTGGATCCTAACTGAACCACGAAAACAATTATTGGTACAAATAGCCTGCAAACTCATCACGGTTTGGCTTGTAACGAGCTCCGGCTCTACTAAGGCGATTTCGCCAAGAATGAAGAGTTGCCTTTTCAAGGCTTGATGGTGCCCGACTGCGTTGGATTGAAACATGCTTAGATCCGAAGCCATGTCGGATACTCGTCGCAGTAACGGGTGCCAGTTTCTCCGGTTTTGGCTGGTTTTCTTGAAATCAGAGTAAGTCAATTTCCTAATTGTCAGTAGAGAAGAAGCCAGAACTTGTTCGGGAAAAATGTCTGTGCGTTCCAGCACACCATACTGGAGGACGTTTCGGACGTCCTTCCTATTGGTCTGACCTAAAAAGGCGGAATGATTTCCCACTATTCTGATAATTTTCTATGCGGCTGACAGAGATCCCTTCTCAACACCGATGCAACTGGTCCAAATATGCATGACTTTCTTCATATTTTTTCGCAGTTCCTTGTCCAAATTTCCCAATTTTTCTTTGAAAACTGTACCAGCCAGTTTCACAAATTCATCGGAGATTTCATCAAAAAGCGTAAACAGTATAACGGGCGGGTGAAAATGATCATTCTTCATGTTCAAATTTAGATCTGAATCTTGACAGTCTATGGATTGAGTATGAAATTCCGGATTTATATTACTGTCTTGTTCGAACCACTGCGTAAATATGGAAAGCAGACTCTCCATTAGTTCTAATGCTGCACTTGGTTTGTTTTTCAAGTAATAGATAGCCGCTCTGGTCAAATATTCCGCTGGTTCAGTATCTAATTCAGCTAATAACAGAAAAGTTTTGTCATTTTGTATTGCATCCAAAGTGGTCTCATTCAAATTTTGATCTGAACTACTTCCTATCATGCCTATTTTTTTCCAATTAAATATGCCCTCGAATATCCTTAATTCAATCTCCTATAAAGCTCGCTCGCTAATTGACGGTTCAACGTCCACAATCGCAGGTAAAATAGTTCTTCCCCACGCTTGCCGCACCACTTTGCAATTGTGGAGCTCCAGTAGTAGCGATAGAGATTGGATCGCTCTTTTCCTTACCATCACAGATTCGTCCGCTGTCACGGCAACGATTTCCTCGATGTCAAAAACCACTATATCTTGTTGAGACTCTCGAGAACTGTCTCTCAAGTCAGAGTCTTCATTATGGTTCAGTGAAGGCATTTTCAATTTGATTTCAATTTTCAAATTCTCGAAATCCGAATCATCGTCTGATTCAGACACAATTTTTTTGTGGTCTTCATCGAATCTCAAAGTCGGAACCGCTGCAGCCAATAAACGCACAGTTTTGCTTACCGTTTTGAAATTTTGATCGGCAGGCTGAGGCTTAGCTGAATCTTCCGAAATTTCCGATTTTGAGCGTGTCTTGGAAACCTTTATCTCTTCTATAAACGATTTCAGTAAAGATGGCAAAAGAACATCAATATATTCTAACGCTGATTTTCTTACCAATGGTTTAGCATCCGATATACCATTTCTGAATATCGTGCTGATCCCTTCCAAAACTTCCAGCTTTCGCGAGCAGCTGCTCGTCTGGTCGTTATTCTCCGAGTAGACTTGAAATGGTAAAAACGTCAAGTATTCGTCGAGAATATTCGCCAAGCTCTGAAGAGCTCGGCTTCTCACCGAGGGTACTACATCGCGTGATCTCGTGGTTATTGCTAGAATTAAGTCCCAACATATTTTTAGAAAATCGTCATTTGGTCCAGATTCAGGATCATTTTTGTCAATCTGTTTCAAACAAGTCTCCAACAAAACTCCAAGAACTTCGATTCCAATCGCACGAATGCTAGGGGAGTCACATAACAAAAGTTTTTCTAAAAACGGAAGCAATCTGTTACATGCTACTAAATCTATTACATTTGTTGATTGGTTTTCATTCCGAGAATCAAAACATGTTAACATCCTAATCAGATTTTCACAGAGACTCGTTCGAAAGTCACCTCGGTCAGGGCAACCAAGCACCATATGCTGTAACAACCCTATGAAAGGTTGTGGCTTGGTCGGTATTGGCATTTGGGGGGGCTCCGATTTTGTGGTCTTGTTTGCCTTTTTTCCACCAGCAGGTCCAGTTGGAGTTGCATTAGTAGCATCATGATTCAAGTTTCCGTCATCCACCATAGATTGAACACCTGAATTTTAAGGTTCGAAATCCGGATTCGGGACTTTTTGTGTAATATCTGAATTGACAATTACAGTATTAGACTAGACTTTAACATTGTCAACTTGATTCACTTCTTCACCGTATCCTGAATCAGGAAATCTCACTACAGAAATCCGAAACAAAAAATCAACAGCAAAACTACGAGCTTTGTGATGTGTGACTTTAGATAGATTTTGAGGAATTGACTCGGTGTAGGACATCAGAGACACCGGTATCACAAGCTTGAAAATATGAGAGACGACATGTGGCCGCGCATTATCCGATGAAGCTACAACCAGACTCTCCAGACAAGTGTAAATCAAAGCAGAAAGAGTTTCATCCTCACAGGCTATCATTTTCTGAGTATTTTTCTTCTTTCTTGGTCCATTGTCATCCATATCTTCATCGTTTAAATCTGAAAATTCGAAAAGAAAATGATTTCGAATAAAATTTTCAAAAAAATTCAAATTAGTACTACTACTAAGTAAAGTTTAAACTTAAAAGTTAATACTAGTCTTGACTCCAAATTGTTATCAAATGTACTACAAGTTTTAAAATTATACCTTCTTCCTCTAATATGCTAAACGGCGTTGTTAGCAGATTTCCGAACCCATCCAATACGTAACGAACGCTATCAAGCTCTCTACCAACAGTCCAAATTGAAAGAAAATCTTTCAATTCTCTCAAAATCTTGGACCGAATTTTCAGCGGTGCTGACTGTGTAGCTTTAAATATATTTCGAAACACACCCTCTCTTTGCAACACACCTTTTTGTGAATTTGCATGCGCCAACTTATACAGCCCCAGATAACCACAGATTGCTTCTGCCTGCACTTCCAAATCATCCCCAGACTAACCTGGGCCAATCAAATTAGCGAATATACATATCAAGACTTGAATCCTACTAACATTCCTATGTTCACCACAGGTTTTCAACAGGTAGTCGTCCCAAATAACTTCTTTGCTAGTCTAATTGGAATCTTCGGAAGATTTTATGGACCTCAACAATGACAAACCCTGAATCGCCTTTCGGAGAGCTCTCAAGCTATCCAAGCTGGCAAACTTAGCGGCAAAATCTTCTTCTCCGACATCAATCACCTCAAAAGTCCGGTCAGCCTCGAGCACAGCATCCCAGGATTCGATGGACAAAGGCTGAAGACTCTCCAGGTGCTCATCGAGAGCAGATTGAGGGCATGCAGATGCAGATGACACTGCTTTACTAGAATTCTTGTTGGTTGAATCTTGCTTTTGTGATAGTGTCAATGTCATGTTACATGATTAATATGGTTCAAACTTCATACACACTATGTTATTAGTATTTTTTTTTGGGATTAAAGTCTAACTCGTTAATAAATTACGAGATTATATTATAAATTCGAAGATCTCATGTCAATAATTATTGCCAATTTCCAAAAAACTATTTTTGCTAAAATTTTGTTTAATACTAGAAGCATAAATTAACGATGGACTCAGTTTGATGAATCAAGTCATTATTAATATTGCAACATTAGTACTAATACCTCTTGAAGTCATGACACTGAAAAACTCCTGGTTTTATAGTCCAATATATCGACGAAGATGTAAATATTTTTTTGTTTCTATATCAAGGATACAAAGGATGACAATCAGGCAAAGGGTTAAAAGAAAGAATCATTATAATCACCTAAACTTCAAAATTTTACAGTGACTAGAAGTTTAGACGTTAAAAAATCACAATACAATCGTAATGTTTCCGCTGCAATTCTAGATCGCGCGATAAGAATTCATACTACCATTTTAATATCAGCTCTTTACTGTTTAATCATCAATTTAGGATTTTACATGAAAAAAACTGTGTACATCGACGTTTTATACATAACTAATAATACAATGCGACTAATATATCTTAGAAATACTGAAAAATAAAGTTAGAAAAAATACCGTCCATATAAGATTAAAATTATATTAGGTGTTGCTTCTAATGTTCCTCATATTATAACTTTGCTCATATTTTCCAAAAAACATCATCATATATCCGGTAACAAAGTATTATTATGTTTCTTTGCGTTTACGTTATCCCTTCCCATCAACGCGCTTGACAGCCGTCTGTCTTGCATGTTTTGTTGTCTAGATTCCTTGGTTTCCCTCATGCGTCTGAATTTCTGGACTAAATCGCCGTGTTGCTTATTCAGTTCCTTCAAAGAGTGCGGATCTTTGCCGTCTTTCCCGTGGTCCCCCAGATTTTTCGAAAGCGCACCAAGATTATGGCTATGCGTCTTTCCTCTATTGTAATCACTGGGACCGCCCAATCTCGGGGCCAGCCAATGCGCATGTGCCTTTTCTTTGTTTTCTGAGAGTTCTTCTTCTTTTTCCTTTTCACCCATTATACTGTCGGAATTGTGCAGCCAGCCGTCTAAAACAGAGTTTATGATATCACAATACCTCCACATAACCGCAGTGTGAGGCTTACAGTTCGGCTTGAAGAGTCCGTCATCACCGAATGCAGATACTTCTCCGTCAGATGTCCATTGCAGAACGCCAATCAATGGCCCTCGTTTTTGACTATGAGATCCAGTAGACTGACCTCCTCCCTTCACATCATCACCGTGTCTTCTTGCATGACTATGTAGTCGTTTAAATATCGGAAACCCGTGTAAATTTGGTTTGGATAGTCTCACATTTTTACCTGGGTGCTCAAGGGGTAGATCGATGTCTTCATTATATTCCTCTGGTCTGCGATAATATGACACTGGTTGTTCCTCAATAAGAGTGCAGAAAGCAGCTGAAACCCCCATCAGATTGATTTCTCCACCAGAACTATCTTTTCCTGGACCTCCGCTGTTGCCGGTGTGATATCTTTCATTAAACATATCCACGAGGTCGAAAATAACATTCTTATGTAGCCCAGTTTGATCAAATCTCCAACAGTGATATATGTGTTTCGATGATTTTATCGAAGATGGATTGCTATGTACTGCATGATCAGAAGATCTGAGAAGAAAAACCTGTACTGAAATGGCTTTAAATAACTCTTTCATGTGTTTTAGAATCATTGACATCGCATCTAATGGTGATAAAGAATGTTCCATTCTTCCATCAGTAGAGAGATCCATTGTGGCATCGAGGAGTGTTTGGGTTCGTCTCACAGCATACAGATCCCCCTGTTTACCTTCGCAAGAAACTAGAGTAGAGTGGCCCAATAACCCAATCACAGAGAGAAAAAATTCATCAGCTTTTCCGAAACCAGATCCATGGAAATTAAAATCACTGGCAGCATGATCGACACGAGGTAATTTATTTATAGCTTGTAATACTGCCACCACTTTATGCTCAACGATAATCGGCTGACAAAGTACTTCTTTGGTTCGATAACCCGTTTGCAAATCAATATTTCTGTTGAATCTGTGATCCAAATAAGCGTCTCTTATATTTATAGGCGCACCTGTGGTCGCTGACTCCCCGACCAATCCTTTTTTCATCGGAATCTTTATTTCAAACGCCTCATTAGTGTTGGAGACAGATCGAGTCCACAGCTGTCCCGTGCTATGGTCCACAACCCACACAGTCACCCTGTCCGCAGACAAATAGCTTTTCGCCATATTCTGAATGGTTCGTAGCGCTAAATCCGCATCTGAGATTTCCTGCAGTCGACTCCCTGCCTGAATCAGTTTCTGGACCAACCTACCCCGTTGATAGTTAACCACAAACTCCTTCTCCAACAGCTGAATACATTTGGAACGGTCTTCTTCCACACACTCGTCCAAAAAAATTTTACTGTGTTCCCCCTTTGTAGTCAATAGGTAGGTGAGAAAATAATTCCCCAAGGGAAAGGCTTCGTTCAAACCAGGTCCGCTTAACTCATAGCTTGGAATATCTTTATTCTCGTCAACGATTTCGATTTCCTCTCGTTGATTATTGGTGTTAACAGCCCAAGTGCCACCGCCAGCAGCCCCTTGTTTAGGCTTGTTATTATCTTGCGTGTCATTACTGCCATCACCAGAACCTTTCGTTCCATCTTTTCCTTTTATATCGGCAGAATCCGGTAACTTCGAGTCACCAGGTGGACCTGACTTTTCATGGCCTTTTCCAGATTTTCCATCTGCATCGTTATTGCTAGCACCTTCGGAATTATTTTTCTGATCTTGCTCTGCACCGCCAGTGACAACTCCCTCCACGACTCTGCCTTCTAATCTTGTGGGATCCGATAGATCTCTCCACGCCTTGCTCAAATCAGCTTTCAGGGATTTTGCCTGCAGATGGAAAAATGGGTTTATTTCTAGAAGTTCAGACTGTCTTAATCAAACTCAAATTATTAATATTATGTCTCTAGTACCCTCGCTTGAAACAGCTGTTTTTGCTTCTGTGCGTATTCCAATTTTCCCCGCTGAATATTATACAATCGCATCAAATGCATCAACTCAATTCTCATTTGATCAAAACCTCTTTTCCATTGGTCTTCACCTTGTGATTGTTCTTTCAATCTTCCAGCATCTTTTCCTACTAGCGACTTGTTTTCTGATAACAACGAGATGAAGTTACATGAATTTGTCAGCACATCGAGCTCCTTCTGCTTTTCTGCGTATAGAGCCTGTTTGAGTTTTGGTGAATCGGATGGTAATGAAAATTGGGAAATATGTTCTAAATAACATTGAAGAAATTTATTATGTCAACAGTCAACTAGGCAAATAAATTAATATTTGAATATATTAAGTCATACCACTATTACAAGCTTAAGAAAGGAAAAGATATCAAATTAAACGTCTACACAAATAGTCTTGTACAAATTTTTTAAATTCAAATACTCTTTCTTTCTTTCTTTCTATACGATACAGTAAATAGTATCTCAGTAATGACTTCTATTCAGCAAATGAAATGTAATATTGAATTAATCGTGCAGGCTTGCAGCCTGAGGAATTTCAACAGAGATAGCCCACTCCCCTTCTCGCAACCAAATACTCTTACGTACTAAAATGTTACGGGGTACCATTATAAAACATTCTATGTGATCACAAGCAGCGAAACGCTGTTATGTTTACTAGTTTACTTTGAACGAGTAGAAGTAAATACTAAATTATCGACTTTCTTTATTAAAAAGTGAATGATTCGAATGAATTCGGATTTTATTTTGGTTCTTTTATCTGACTGTTTCATTTAATTCTTATTTTTTCTGATGAAAAACTACACTGAAAAATTTCGATTTCGCTCATTCTTGCTCTTATGGATTTTGGATTTTAATTTTTTTTTAAAAGCATTAAAATTTTGAAATTTAGTATTCAAAAAATGATGGTATTAGTTAACTCAACGACAAAAGTGAAACATCTAACATTTCCTATATTAATTCAATACCTTAAAATGCAGCATTCTACTGTGTGCATCGTCAGCTTTTCCTCTCAATAACTGATTCGCAATCAAAAGATTCTGTTCCCTATATTCCAGATTGCTTTTATCACTTTCCAATTTTTCTTTTTCTCTGGTCAGCGTTATCACCTTCTGATCAGCGGCCACCAGTCTTCTGTGCGTATCGAAAATGTGTTTATCTTCGAGTCCAACCCTCTCTAATCGATCGCATAATTCCGATATTGCCGTAATAAGGTTGATATCCTATGTTTTTCCTACGACTGCTTTCCTCACAAAAGACGTTATCGCAGCGTTTCTCGCGATCTGTTTTTCAATCACGTTCTCATATAAAGGAAAAACCTCCTGTGCCTTCACAGATTTTGCGTCTTTTACTGCCTTCAGTCGTGTTTTCAAATCTTTTTTCTCCTGTTTTAGCTGGGACACAGTTTGTTACAGCGGATCCCCCATTATGTTGCGAATCGCGTCTTCATTTTTCTTTTTCAGACGATCATATACGAAGCCAAGCCCCTCTCCCAACGACTGAAAGGGAAACAATGGGGTTTCTCCTGAATCCACAGTAGGATTGTTGGATATGTTCCCTATACCCTGCAGTGGGGCGTTGATGGGAATGGGAAGCTTTTGGGCAGTGGTATTGAGATCCGTATAATTGGTGGTGTTCATAAAAGAGTCGGTTTGAGATACATTGAAGCCGGAAGCAGTAGTGTTGGCCGGAGAAGGCCTGGTTTTCAGAGTCTGGAGTTGCTCGGGCATGATCCTTGGAAAATTGTTGTTGATGTAACTTGCAGAGGATTAAAACGAGTGTATATCACTGCTGCGTCAGGCTTCGAGCGTTTTACCTCACAATTTCTAGTCTTTAGCTGACAACATTATTATAGCTATAATTCGAAATCTAGTACCAAATTTAGGAAAAAAAAAACACAAGTAACAACTATGTCGATTCAAGTTAAGCTTAGTTAAGTTGTTTAGTTGGATATAAGACTAAACAAGTGAAACTTCCGAAAGATTTATGAATTCTGTCAATGACAAACTTATTAGAATTCAATCATAAGAAAATTGCGATTGCAAATTTGCTAAAACATGGTCTGTAACTTCGCCTGTCTCAACATTACTCATGTAACCGAACTTGAAATTCATTAACCTTAAACGCATATGAAAATTGTGTCGTCAAATCAAATTTAGTAAAATCAACAAGTGAATCATAAAAATTTTCGAAAAACCATAAATTCCATAATATTATCATTTCAAATGAAAGTAAATTATTAGACTAAGCGATCATAATCAGAATATGTATATGTTAATTTTTTTTCATTTGGCCCAGCACTAGATGTTCCAGCAAAAGCCGTTGGGGTCCCAGATTTGGTAAATTCTTCTTCCCTTATAACATTAGTCCACAAGTCCGATAGATCCGAAAAATCATAGTCACTATAGCTGTACTGTATTTTCTCTTTCGGCTCAGCAGGATCATCTTCTTCGTTTAAAAAATTAGAATTAATATCGTAGTCAGAATAGGTATATTCCTGAACCTTCTGAACCTCAGGCTTGTTTGCAAACGTAACAGACGGTTTATTCGCCGGGATAATTGCCAAATTTGAATCCTGAGATGTCAATGATCTATTAATTGTACTACTAATTTTACCCATCGTGACATAATTATTGTCCTTTTTCTCAGTGTAGTTACTCTTCTTTTTGGACGCTAACAAATTTGACGTGTTGATTTCTGCTTCAGCCAGAATTTCATCGTTCGGATCAACCTGGGTCATTAATCCAGGTTGGGGACGTTTAGTAGACTTTCCAAGTCTGTTGAACAGAGCCTTGTCTCTTTCTTTTCTATTCACGTATGGCAATGGAGCATGATTCACCATCATAGTCCGAACAACCATATCTTCCCTTCTTTTATTCCTTCGCGTGTCCGCGATGCTGTTAGGTGTGTAATCAGCTGGGCCGGGTGTATCCGATTTGTTCAGATTATACCAATCGTAGGCACCAGGTTTCAGAAATTCTACATGCTTGTTGCGTCCGGTATGGAAATTCGCTCTTTTGAAGGAAACACCTTTAGAAGTGTCTATACACGCGGTGATATTCTGTTTGGCACCGAAATCATTTGGACGAATACCCCTGAATCCCAATCTTCCATTTAATTTTGTGATAGGATCGTAGTTTTTAATTACATTATATTGTCCCGGACCTGGGGTTACGCAATCGTATTGACAATGAACCTCTTTGTCCACTTTCAGTTTTGAACTTTTTGGAAGAAAATTACTCATCATCGGACGTGGTGAATTCCCTATAGTCACCGCTGCTTTTTTCGACAGCGTTGTTTTCGGTAGAAAAAGAGATTTCACCCCCGATGTTACGAAAGGATCCTGTTTATGAACCCAATCTAATTTCCTCCCGGTCTACGCAATAACTCCGCCTTTAATCGGCTGATGAGCTTTAGTTCCAAATTCTGTTACCCCTTAATAAAAACCCGGCTTTTTTTTCTAAAAGCTTTGATATTGCCCATGCGAAAGCAGAATGAATGTGTTGTTGTTTGGAGATTCTGCAGATCGAAGTTTCACATTCTGCCGTCGTGGACTAGTCCCACCAGTGTCCAGATGTTGGTTTTTTAAGTCCTCTTCTAGACTAGACTTCGGACACAAAAAATCCACGTTGCCAAGTGGAGCATGCGAATCAGGGTCTTGCACGGAAGCCAGCCACTCGGCACAATGTCGTCGCGCTTTGGGCATCGAGTGTCCGTCATGATACTTAAAATTCTGCCAAGATGTACGCGGCATAATGAGGACGATTTAAAGGTTATCTGAAGCCTTTTGTCACGGTAAGTTCTATTAATACTGTAACTGTAGCAGCTAATTTATTAATAAGTTCATTCACGTATTAGTGTATTTCCATATCAAACTGAAAAAAAAGCTGAGCCCTACAAGCAATTACAAAATGGAATGTCTATAACTAGCTTTGAATTGAATTGGTTCAGTATATTAGGGACCAATCAATGTCATTCATTCGACTCGTTACAGTATTAGTCACCAATCATAAGTCTTAAATACAATGCAAAATCGGAACACTTCAATGTATTATTGAAATGCTAAATTGTTCAAAAAAGTTTTGCCTCTAAATTTGATAGTATTAGTAACTGTACTACTAAATTTTGTTAGCCATCGTCTTTTTTGTCTATTCTTGACATTTCTTTTAAAATTGCCTCCAGCTCATCTACTTTCACGCCGCCAATTTCATAGTCAGATTCATGGTCATTCTGCACACTATCGTTACTATAATTCACTTTTATGTGTTTTACGCGACAAATATCATTCATCCCGTCCAAGCATTCCATCGTATCATCGAAAAAACAGGTACAATTCTTGGAAAAAAGTGCTTCTTTTGATTTATCATATTCAGAAAAACTGGATGTTGATCGCAAAATAATTTGTTTCATCAGTCCAAGCTTTCCGGCCGAATATCCACCATAGTGCGTTATATAAGGTCGATCGAAAATAAGGAATAACGTTTTTGGACCGTTTTCATCATTAGACTGTGTTATTCTTGCATTGAGATTCTGCCAATGGGCAAATTCAGAACATTCTTTGCCTGCAGAATTGGAAATAACAAAAAATTCTAGCAAGTCGACTCGCTTCAAAGCTTCCACTATTACGTTGAAAAAATTCCAACTTGCAATCACGAATCGAAAACCGTAGGGGTCTTGCGAAAAAGTGCGGAAAAGTTTTTTCAATTCATTGACGCGCTCTTTACCTCCAAAAAGATAGGACTCTACTTTATCGAAGTCTCGATCCCCAAACACTCGGCGAATAGTTAGAGTCAGGTCAAAATCGAAAACTACCAAAGGTCGCATTATAGTCAAGTTAACTGTTATAATTATACTTTCAAAGTAACTTGACAAACAAATTACAATGCCGATACTAATAAAAAAATTAAAAAAAATAAAATCAAATACTCAGGTATTTACTATTTTCATTTCTACGTAACTTCTACACCCAACTAAGAACAATACCAAGTCACGACCATATTAGAATGCACAACAATCTTTAGCTGCTATCAAAGACAAAGAAAGTTCAAGACTCTTTCAGTGCTGACTGATTACACTAAGCCCAATGAAATTAGTCAGCATGAATGCGTTATTCCAACTAACAATGAGATTAGAAAGACATCACTATTTGATAAAATAAGTTATCTACAGAATCTTTAGCACATTGTCAACGACAAAACTAGAATTTTGTCTCCTTCACGCTAATGTGCTAAACGACAAAACTAGAATTTTGTCTCCTTCACGCTGATCTGCGGTTGCACTCTACTAATGTTCCGAGTCAGAATCTTGTCAGTTGTAGTACCAGTATAACACCTGCTAGTCACTTTTTCCTTTCGTCACCACTGTTTCAGACTAAACCCCCCAATTTTATGTCCTGTTCGCAATTTCGACTCTGCAATTATCGGTTGGTTTAGATACATCACCCCGATCTTCTTTGTCTCCTGATCGAATTCCAAACAGCTAAACGCACATCCTCCATGTAAAAACACCGTATTGCTTCTACAACTCGTGCTTTCCAACGGATCCGGCACTTCTAACAGTACTTTCAGCAGCGTGTCCAGAAACTTTCCATGCGTAATAATCAGTGCGTTTCCTTCATTCAGAGTCCATAGCCATTTCGCGACTCCTTGCACTCTTAATAAGTACTCCAAATCGGTCTCCTTTCCGCCTCGCCACCACCCGTTGGCAGATATACCCGGGCCACACACAATCCCGGGCATATTCCGTTCGATCTGTTTGTCGGTCAAACCGAAATTGGGAGGCTTTGCTGCCAGCTCCGAGTCCAGCATTTTACGGGGATCGCCCTCGAAAATCCCGCCGTATTCAAACAAATCCCGCCGCACTTCACAGGGGATAGCGGGAAGCTTGGACGATGTCGATGAGGCTCCAGTGTCGGAAGCTCCTGTACCGTTGCCGCCAGTAAGATCGCCACCAGTGTCAGACGTAGCATAGCCGCCGCCGCCAGAGGGCCCAGTAGAATCGGAAGAAGTTGTTACACTTAGAGATTTCATGAGCGGTATGGCTGTTTGGAGTGTTTTCAACATCGGTGATATGTAAATAGTGCGGATACCGTAATATTGAGCAAGCTTGGAGAGCTGGGGTGTGTTTGAGTTTTCAGGAGTACTAGTAAATTTATGATCAATGTTGAAATGAATTCTAATATTAAACTAAAATTGACATGCAATGTGTTCTCAAAGTAGTAAAGAAAAAAAATGATAATCATTGGATATGACGCTGATTGACAAAGTTGTCAAAAAACAAATGCACTTTAATAATGACTTCAAGCCATCATATTATTATACGTAATGTCCAGCAGCGATTGATTGCTGTTCTCCGAGAGTAGTCAATGGTGGATCAGGTAAACGATCAACACCTGCTGAGCGGGCGTTATTTTTTGACTCCCCATGACGTAAAAAGTAAATTCGTATAGTCCGTTTTCTACCTGAATTAGCTGTCCATACAGGTCCTCGATCTGTAAATCGCGATGACTTTGTTGTCGTCGCCCGTATTATCAATTTAGCACTCAAAAACAATCCAGATGCCAATCCTATCTGAACAACTCGTCGTTTTGTTTCCTCACTATCTTTCGGTATTATTTGATTTGCAACGTTCTTAACAGTCTCGACAACCACCGGTATCTGTTTTTTCACGGCGTCTGTTATTATCGGTATATTTGTGTTCAATAAATCTCGACTTTTCGAAAAAATCCGATTTAGAAACTCACTTGATTTTGTAGTGATAGCATCAAAATCTAAAGCTTTCACAGCTTTATCTATAAAATCATCTTGTCCCATGATAATTTATGTCAATGTGAAATTCAAATGTGTCAATTAAGAAATTATTGATAAAAATATCTAGTACACGCAGAAAAAGCAAAAAGTTCTTCTAGACTATATTATGAATCTAATAGAAATTTCTGTTAGTAAGAATTCAGTTCAAACTTCAACCTAATTAAAAACTCGTTTTTAAAAACCTGCAGAATTGGAATCTGTAGAAACGACTCAATCAATTAATTGGGCAAGTATAACCTACTCGTCGTCGAAAAACTCAGGCTCTGAGCTCCTTGAAAATTTAATTTGTCCGATGTAAAAAATCAGAAATATATCTTGTCATTTTTAGCGTTTGAAATTAAGCAGAATCCTAGCCTTAACGCATCGAGAACACCGTCATTTTTTTTCTGGCCTAAATTTGGCACAATGCTAGTAGTAATACAAAGCGATACATTTTTTGTTTTCGAAGTTCATCTAGGTTTACAAGATTAACCAAATTTGTACAAGGTCACACAGCATATAATTTTTTTTTTTTTCGTCATGAGTCTGTCGAACATCAGCTATATTATGTCTAAAATGAAGTATATAATCGGTGTTCTCCAAGATGGAGGGCACCCAAAAAATTTTAGTCTTATGACTATATTATATTATGTCTAAAATGAAGCATAAATCCATAGAATATATATTGGATCTGTTTGAAATAGGTTTAAAAATGAATTTGGTTGAATACATGAGATATCCTACCTAGAATAGGATCTAACAGTTACAAAATTTTAATTCAAGCATCTTGTTATATTATCAAGTTTGACTAGGAATTTCAAAACTAATCGAACCCCTTACTCGGGCCCCTTCTTAACTGTCTACCCGACTAATCACTTACTAGTCTTCTCACGCCTTTTTCTCTCCTTTTTCGTTTCTTCTTTCCCACCCACAGCGCCTTTCACCTCCCCCACGGCTACTTCCGGATGTTCAAATGTATCTCCAAAGCCAGCGTCCCTACTAGCCCCGTGATACGCCGGAGTATCGCCGAAACCAGGCGGTCCATCTGAGGACCCTGGACCTCCGACTTGGCGGCCGTATATGCCTTTATGGATTCTGGTTTTAACATCCACCATACGGAAATTCCCTCCACCACTAATAATGGCCGGTCTGTGTTTAAACTGTGACTTAATTTGAGTTTCTTTGGGATAGCCATCTGGGGCGAGATGTCTTGGCCCCTTACGATCTATAATTTCATTGATTAAAGGAGAGATTGATCTGGCGCCTAATGTAGGATCATCGAGATCAAAACCGGAGAACTTCGCATCATCAATTAATTCTTCGAGTTGTTGTCGCATTTTATGGGGGTAAGGACCTCTTGGCGATCTTAGTCTCTCAATAGCCTCTATGTGATGGTGATCCCAGGATTCTTTTGCGGGGAGTTTCACATAATTATCGGGCTTTTTCAAATGAGTTTGTAACATAACAGGAGGCCCAGACGATATGCCAACTCCAACTGGTTTTTCTTTCTTTTTTTCACTTTTTCCTTTGGTACCCTGATCGCCCCCTCCCTGCGCTTCCGTATCCCAGCCAAGAACATCGGCAGCCCCAGTGAATGTTTGTCTTTTGTTCGTGTCTTCGGTCGCGCCCTTCGCTCCTGTATGATCAGTTGAAGCAGAAGCACCTCCCCCAGGCATGCTTCCGTCAGTAGGATTTCCGTAATCGTCGTAGTTAGGTCCCATTAATCTTCTCCACTCGGATAGATGGTCGTTGTACACGTTGGTTGGCTGCCCCATAGACTGTAACGCCCATTTTCGGATTTGCTTCTCGAGCTTAGGTTTCTTGCGGGAGTACTCGGACCACAGATAAGTGTCTTTGTAGTTCTTTCTCACAGGAGCGGCAAGAAAATCTGGTTTTGGAATGGACGAAACAGCATTAAGATGAGCATTCACAGTTTCTAATATGTCATCTTCACTTTTCCGTTTCTTCTTTGAACCCGGATTTTCCGACAACAAACTTTGTCTTTTTTTTTCATCTAATTTTTCTAACATCTGTGAATTCCTCGCGATCGCCGTATTCGCTGCCGCCAGTGCTTCTTTCTCTTTGGCTTCCTCTTCTGCCTGCTCTTTCATCATTTCATCGATCAAATTAGCCGTTGATTCGGTTCGTTTTGTCAACGATCCTCTTTTGTCTTCTTCATTAGGTTTTTTATCTTTTTTGTCTGCCATCTGTTTTTTCATTTGTTCAAGCTGCTCTTTCTGCCATTGTGAGAGTTCTTTTTCTTTTTCTTTGTCTTTTACATGCGGGTCTCTGCCTGCCGCTAAATCTCTTAAATGCTGTAACCTCGCATCCTCTCTTTTGCGTTCCTTTGCTCGCCATTTCGGATCCAAATGCTGAGGTTTTATAACACAATGCTTAGCGACGTCGACAATCAGTTTCGGATCAATTAATTTTTTCTGTAATAAGCCTCTTCTTGAACTCACGTCCTGTGGGGGAATTTCGAAACCCCATCTTGCCTTCTGTATTTTTGCCAACTCAGGATCCTGTTGCAGCAGTTCTGCGAGACCCTAATCGTCTTCGATAATTACACCACCTATTGCCTGTTATTCCATTAAAGCCGCACGTTATTTTCTCGCAGATTTTGGTGAGTTTCCTTCATCAGAACCTTTATTTGGAGACTTCATTCTCTCTTTCCTTGCAGCAGCGATCGCCTGCCCAATCTTGGTCTTTTTTTTCTTTGCACCCGGTGAAAAATCCTGAGTCAACTCAGGATCTTCTTCTTAATAATCTCGAAATCTCCATTTCCAATCTATTCCTTTATTGTTTTTACCACTCACGCTCCAAATCACATCATCAGACCAATATGGTTCCCCTTGTAATCCATCTAATTCTTTCTGTAAAAGACTTTTTTTCTTTGCAATTGCTTTTTTCCCATCAGGATCTTTTTCATTATTTTTCTCTCCTCTCCCTTTTCTTCCACCACCGCCAGCTGGACCACCCGCATTCCCTTCTTCTTTCCATTCGCCGTCTGCATCAGGCAATTCTGATACTGGGATTTTTGACTCCGTTCTCTCGGTAGCGTCAGCACCATCACCACTGGCACCCATTTCGTCCTTTACGACTTGATTCTGAGCTTCTGCTATAGCTTGCATTGCTCGTTGTTGTCTCATTTCCCTCTCTCTGTCGGCTTTTCGCGGACTGCCTCCGAAGGTTCTGAGGTTTACACCGAGACAGTTTTTTACACCTAAACATCTGGATAACGCATCTAGTTTCTGAGGGTCTCCGCCACGGATAATACCTTGTGGTGTTATTTTAACTTCCTCGGGTTCGGCTATCCAGTTCCCACCTTCATCGACTAAATTGGCGTTTTGGAGAGATTCTACCCGTAATTTGCGGTCGCTACGCTCTATTTGTGGTTAGATCACGTCCTGCATATAGGTTCGATTCAGCACAGCCATCTTCTTGTGGTACATCTTAGACATCTCAGACATGAATTGTACGTTGTTGTACTTTTCAGTAAGAAGTTTGTAGGCATTGTCTACATAGTGTGCAGACGAAAGGAAGTTGGTACGCCTAACATAATTCGCATAAGAATTTTTGTTGTTTACATCCAGTCTCTGGCGTTCCGCGATCTTATAATCCTCAGGAGGTAGTAGTTTTGAAAGTGGATCCTATTGATGGAAATTTTCGGGATGATTTTGAAACCTATTTTTAAGTTATTCTTTGTTTCACCGAGGTAAAGGTTTTGATAAATCGCGTTCTAAACCATCAATAACCTCGCCAGTACCTTCGCAACGCGCATCTAATGGTTCAGTGTTAGCTATGTTGGCCCAAGGCTTACTCAAGCCAGGAATCAGAACTCGACATTTCAAACACACTTTTTTTGATCGGCCGTCAATTTCTTCGTATGACCAAAAATCAGGTGCACGCGCAAACCAAGATTCATTCACGTTTGAATTTTTCAATTTTTTGTACTCCAGTCCCAAATCAGTAGGAAAACCCGGCAATTTACTTGCCGGATCTGAACCATCACCATCCCCTTTTTTCCCATTTTTCTCTTCAGTTGAACTCACTACTCCGTCGGGCCCCACCATCGTTTTCCGGTTTGTAGTGGGTTGTTTGTCAACAGCCATATTTTCTTCCTCTTTATCTTTATCGCCTGCGCCCCCCGCCCCGGCCTTGTCGGGCGAACCTGGATTATTGATTTCTTCCATCGCCTGCTGTAAACTAACCGCATTTTGAGCTTTTTTCGCTTTGATTCTTTCCTCCAGTTCCTCCACAGGATTTCTCACAAACAATTTTGGCGGCGAGCCTTCTCGGTACTGCAGAGTTCCATCCAGTCCTTCCCCATCGTAAAATATCTTTCCGTTAGAAAGCTTGTTGTTCATTCGTCTCCGTTTTCCTTTTCCAGTGCTAACATTATTCTTGGCATTCGAGCTCGTGTATTCCATCACTGGTACCAAAGTTCGAACAAAATGTTCTTTTCGGTTCTCCTCTATGTTCCAAATTCTATATTCCATTTCGTTTAACACTCGCTCAATAAAGTCTTTTTACTCGTCGTCTGTCAACGCTCGAACATTTTGAACATGTTCGGGGTCAATTTCCCCTTTCTTCTTTCTGAAATCAGTTGTTTTTGTTTGACCAAATCCTCTTTTACCTTATTGACCTTTTATTTCAATATTATCCCCCTTGCCTTTCCCCTTTCCCTTGCCTTTTAAATCTTTTGGTTTCTCCTGTTCTGGCGTTTCATCGCCCTCCACAAATTCGAAATCTACAAACGGATCCGACGATGTTTCTCTTCCCGGTGGTATTTCATTCCCAAGATCATCATAAATTTTTTTTCGCATCCACCTCCCTGGTGTGAAATGAGCTTTTGGTCCCTCAAATTTAGATCCATCTTTTCCGCTCATGATTCCACTCCACTTTCCTTGTGTAAAAACCTCGATGTAATGCGTTTTACCATCACTCCCAACTTGAGGTATTTTTTCCCATCTTCCTTGTACAAAAGTTCTTTCTTATCCAGATCCATGAATCTCTGGGGTTGTCCATTTTCCTGGTACCCAACAACCTTTTATCCACCTTCCACGATCAGGGCTCTCCCCTTCTGGTGGGACATGATAATCGAATTCCATACCATCGAAAAAGTACATTAAATCCTCAGTTTTCCCCGATTTACTTGAGAGAGAAAGTGCTTTACCTTCTTTTTTAGCTTGTCTCTCCAATGAAGTCATTACTTCCCAGCGTCCAGGAACAAACATTCCATTCCAAAAAGCGCCTGATTCCCACTTTTTTTTGCCGTCGGGTAAATTAACCCATCTGCCTTTTCCTTCCATTCCGTATAATGCTCGCTCTTTTTCAACTCGTTTTGCGTTGCCCCAGTTGCCCTTTATCTTGGTTAATTTGAAGTCATCTGCGCTCATAATTTCATGCTCTTTAATTTTGCCATCTTTACCTTTTGTCATTTTTATTAACGACGCTAACAATGTCGCCTCTATGATTTCAGCTACCTTGATCTCATCAAATCCGATCGGAACATTCAAATGATATCGCACTCTCCAAAGACCATCTGTCTTTGGTGTATCTTCCTCGCCATGTTCTGTGATCAGCTGCTGTTGGTTTTCCCGTCTTTCACGTTCTTTATCACCAGCAATAGTTCCCTCTTGTAGCATCAGAAATTCTCGATCGGCCTGTAAACTTGGAGCGGGTTAAACCGCACACTCTGGATCTAACATTTCTGGCGATGATAAAGCCTTAAATAAGTCAGGAAAACTCTCTTATAAAGCACTTGAAAAATTCCCCATCAATATTGTTTTTTGTTATAACAAGATTCTACCACATTTCTCAATCACATCAAACACCAAATGAATTCTATGTAACTGTGCATCTACATACTCTTCTCCAAACATGCTTTGGTGGATTGTATCTCTTTTTTCAACGTCACCTTCCTCCATCTGATCCAAATTTGTAAAATCCATCGTATCATCCTCCTCAGGTAGCTGTGTGCTAGCGTCAGATCCTTCCATTCCTTGGTCCTTATCCTTGATCACAACTCTTAAGTCCAGTATAAAAGGACCTTCCCAGGCTCCATCTTCGGCGCTTAGGTTTCCAAATTCACCTTCATCGGGGTCTTTGGGAAGCCTGGGCATTAATTAGAGAGTGGGGTTTTCGAAAACAGCGTCGTGGTAACGGGCGTTTACTTTTTTCTTCGCTTTTATTGCTTCTTCTAAGGCTTCGATAGAATTGGGATCTTTTTCTCCGGGTGCAAGGTCGGAGGCTTAAGTCTGTCACGCTTTTTAAGCTTTGAGAGCTTCTGTTTTTCGCTTTCTTTTATTTTCTAAATCTTCAATAGCTTTTTATTCGGCCAGAACAGCTTCTTTTTCTAGGATTTTTAATAGATTTACCTTTCTATTTAGATACCCTAATTAATCCTATGTTGCTTCAAACATTCTGTACACCACTGGATATTGTCCCTTGTCTTTCCGAACCATTGCTCTTTTTAAACCCATAACATTCAGATTTGCCATTTCGTCAGCAAAAGAATCATTCGTTGGTTCTGTAGAAGCACCCTTTAAGCCAACCGCTTTATTTGTTTTATCTGCATTAAATGCTATGGCTCGCATCCGTTTTTCATATTCCGGTGGCGGCCCATTCAAATTATATGCCGGTCCCAACCCTTAAAAATTGGCTTTCCCCAGCTTTCCATCCTTGCTATCGCCACCAGCACTTAGAGCAGCCTCTCGTAATGCCTCTCTTTATGCAGCTTCCTCTCTTTACCGTCTCAAATTTTTTTGCCATGGGGTTGTCGCATCTGGTCCCTTCAGCGAGCTAAAATCGAGCTCCACAGGTTCAATAATTTTGGCACTTAAGTCCCTGCCAGCAGCTTCAGCCTCTGTAGTAGCGAGATTATTAATGTTGAAATCCACATTCACTGAAGATAGTGATTTCCCGGGTAATTTCTTTCTTTGCCTCCTGAGTGCTGTTCTGGGGGAGCCGAGACAGTTGGATGTTTGATTGATTTGACGCCTGATTTCATAGGTGGCAGCTTCGACATCACCGAGACAAAAGAGCTGGTAATTTTGGGTTTCATCCTCATCACCGGGAATGGCGGACATCAGTTAAACTTAGAGTCTTGTTTTTTTTTTTTTTTTTAAGTTAAAAATAAATTATCATAGTTTCATTAAAAAAACATGGAACTAAAAGATGGGCTTGCGAAGAATTTAGGGAACGATTCAAGTTAGAATTATAATTAGGATGAAAAATCAAACTCGGTCTCTAATATAACTATTGAAATAGTATCACAATTTTGACTCCACTATTCAAACTGGAATGTAATTCATAGTGCGGTCTGAGAGTTTCCAAGTTCAAAATTGACTAGTATTTGCGTCACACTCTCTTCAAATCTCAAAATTTTGAAGCAAAAATTTCTGTTCCCAAATTCAACATTGTTAACAAAACTAAATTTAGTATTAGTACATCAGTTGAACCACTACTAATTTACAAATTATTATATTCCAAAAGTCAACTCTACGACGCTTCCGGTCCCACTAAAACTGCTCTACTCCGTTCGGCCTCACCCTCCTCTTTTCCGACTTTTTCTCCCGCACCAAGTCCCCCGCCCGCCGCCTGCAATCTTTCTACCATAGATTTCAAAAGATTTTGCATATGGTACGGATTTGGTAGACTATATTTCGCTCTTGACATTCTCCGCCCCAAAGAGACCGAAAAATAGGAGATTCTGCCGGCTTCGTCGGTGGTTTCGGACTGACCAGATTGAAAGGATTTATTATTATGTCTATCGATCCCATGGCCTCCATGGACACCCCCGGCGTGGCCCCCCGAAGAGGCTGTTACGTTGGACATGGACCGGTCTCTTGTGGTGCGTAGGATGTTGGGAGAGTGATGAGGGGAGTGAGAATAATTAGGGGATTTTAGATTTCTTTTTGGGGAAACGGATGGAGAATGATGATAGTGTTGTTGTTGTGCATCAGGAGGAGAGTTAGTTAAACAGACATTGGAACTTCTTTGGGAGTTTCCTAAATTGGAAGTAGTATAATCAGCATGACGGTCACCATGATAGGAATCTTTTCCATGTTGACTACCATAGTGTGGTGAGTTAAAACCACCTTCTGAACTGTTATAATTCAGCCCACAAGGGGAATTAGATCCATTGCAATCACTTTCAAACGCTGGTGGCTGTTCCTTTTCACCTATTTCAGGCATCGAATCATTCGGAGGAGTTCGAATGTCACTGTCAGAAGAATCTTTCTCTTCTTTTTTGTCAGAAGCTGGATCAGCATTTTCGCCGGAACTTCCAGAAACTTTATTTCCATCCTGAATTTCAAAATTCTGATGAGAAGAACTGCATTGGGTCTGATCATACTCTGGCAATACTAAATCTTCGGCGTTAATGCCATTTGGAAAAAGAAAAACCTGACTATTATCCGCAGAAATTTCTGCATCAAGCTGGCATTCAGAAATCCTATGTAAAACATGGTTTGCCGCTAGCATCACATTTGAATTCTGAATCTGATTTGTCGGACTGTGACCTGGACTTGGGCCACTCATGTTGCTAGTACTCAACACATCTGAAATCGGGCTGTTACAACTGCTACTATCAGATGTCATTCCTTGCAGATGATCCGTTACAGTCACATGTTGAACAACCCCTTTTCCGACGCATACTTGACCATTATTCTGAACCGCCGTTCCACCTTCTGAATTTAAACTTATTTGTCCCTGAGCCTGTCCTCCTTCATTTAAATTCAAATTGAGATCCGGTGGAAATTCAGATCCCCCTACTGTTCCATGCTCGTTCATTATCATCGTGACGGCATCGTCTTCGCTTAGGTCACCGCCACTCAGGGTTAAAAGTTCCTCCAAAGCGTCAAATACCCCGTCATCCCGCACACTAACTTCGGCGAAACAAGCTGCCCAATCTATTTTTTCAATTTGTTCTTGACCCAATTCATTGGAGAGGATTTTCACGATGTTATTTCCTCTGGAACAACCGTGTGGTCGGACTGTTATAGCTCTGTTACCTAAAACAACTTCTGCTTCTGAGTTGACTAAAGGACCTGCCCACAGATAAATTAACAATTCTCTGGCTTGTTGGTTTCCAAAATCACTTTGTGTGTTATCGTAATACCATTGCAACGAATATTCCTGTCGCTCAGTGTAGCTGCCCGGAGTCCTTTCTCTGAAGTAGTTAAAAACTTCTTGTACAGGAAGCATCCAGTCTTCGCAATTCACTAAAGTTTCTTCTTCAACGACAGATTTCCATTCCGGGATTTGATCTCCTCGGGGCAGACCGCGGTAAATACATCCGTTTTCTGCGGCGAGAATGACTGAGCCACGTAGGTGGCCAAACAGTCTTTCCAAAACGGAACGTTGATGCATGGTGACGATGACTAGAGTGGTGTTTGGCTCTCTCGCCAAAACGGCTAAACACTGAAGCACTTGTTGCGGAATAATTAGTAGAGATTGATACAGTTTTATTGGAAGATTTTTTTTTACCTTAGAAGGGACCAAACAATCCAGCAAGTCAATCAATAATAAACGGTTTTTCTGCGGTGGGGGCGCTATTGGTTTTTGCAGTGGTGAGTTGTTCCCTGATTGACCACCTGGTAACGGACAAAACTCATCTAAAAACACCTCATAAGGTAATAAAGGTGGCACTCTCGTCACTATTTCTTCACTTTCGACACAAGCTTCTTTTAACGTTTGAATAAAAGTTTCGGCCCACTTCTGTGCTGTATGTTTGTGAATAATCTGCCAAGCATATTCGTGTCTAGCTATCTTTTCTTCTAGATCCATGGTTAGAGCCTGCAGAATAGCATCGGCAGTTTCTCTTAAATTCCACGGATTCACCCTAATGGAGCCTGCGCCGAGAGATTGAGCCGCTCCTGCGAACTCAGATAAAATTAACACACCGTGTTTTCCCTCTTGACAGGCAACGAACTCGTAGGACACGAGGTTCATACCATCTCTGATAGAAGTGATCAAACAAACGTCGGCGACTCGGTATAGAGCGGTTAATTGGTCGTGGTCAATGGATTGATCGAGGTACACGACTGGTGGTTGCGAACCGAGTGAGGAATGACGGCCGCAAATATCACCAACAATCTCATGCACATTTTTTTTTAGTCGCTGATATTCACCCACATCGCCTCTTGAAGGTACCGCAACTTGAACCAATACACACTGATCACCCCACTCTTTATTGTCTTACAAAAACCGGTCGAATGCCCTCAGTTTGTGCGGAATGCCCTTCATATAATCCAATCGATCAACCCCCAAAATTATTTTTCGGTCACCAAATTGTTCTTTCAGCATTTATATCTGTGTCTACACGTTTTCCGATTTCAAACTGTCTGAAAACTGTTTGGGTTCAATCCCAATAGGAATAGTAGCACATTTCACGAAACAAGCCCCGATCGGCGTCGCATCCACTCCCGTTGGAGCAGTTTCCAAAGAAGTAATTTATACCACAGAGGATAAAAAATGCCGCACATAATCGTAAACGTGGAATGCGGCCAGATTCGCGGCTAAAACTCCGGT
>Ga0099798_10107_pt1 | contig 25229 bp, 10 predicted proteins | sample Uncmet_Sort29A_1_FD_89870 | JGI IMG/M metagenome (GOLD analysis project Ga0099798, IMG submission 89870) | Marine eukaryotic communities from CALCOFI LINE 67, Pacific Ocean - CN13ID_Sort29A_1 | ecosystem: Environmental > Aquatic > Marine > Oceanic | place: Pacific Ocean: Monterey Bay | collected...
GAGCGGAGTGGTCAGAGTTAGGCATGTACAACTTTCCAGCTGGGAGCGTGCCAAGGGTTCGAGTGAATGCCGCTAGTGATGGCTACGTAACTGCTGGTGCCGTCAAGATGGCATGTAATGTTGTGCCATCAACGACTACGATTGAGGTGCATGAGGATGACGTTGAACTCGTATCTCATGCTGGTGACTGGAAACGCGATGAACGCAGAGGGACTTACGCGTATTACACAAATGTGGATCACCGTGACTCTAATGCATGGTTTTCTTTCAAAGCTGTACTGCCCTATGAGGCTTACTGTGATGTAAAGTACTGGGTCGAGAGCTCGATGGATGGAGCTTTAGGAATGGCTACTATTTACACGGCTGGAGGCGAACAGCAAAAGAGTGTTCAATTTGGTGGAGTGAGTGGACAGGGAAGCTATTTTAGTCTTGGAAATTACTACATGGTTCAAGGTGTTTCTCAGAGAGTTAAGATGCAACTTGCCGAGGAGAGCTTTGGGTCACTTGCAGCAAGCAGGGTTGCGATGACATGTAGGAGACTCGCTGCTGGCGAAAGCCTCCCTCTTCGATACGGAGACAATGTGTACTTGTTCTCGGATAAGCTGAACCAGTACCTCGACACTGCCACATCAGAGGCCAGTGCAACCACAGCGTCCACAGGGCAGGAGTGGCGCTTAAAAGACCCGAATGACAGCTCGAGCACTGATTTTGTCTACTATGGCTCCAAGTACATATTACAAAGAGGTAAGTGGCATTATGGTGGATCTGAATTCCAATTCAAGAATGCCTACAACTCAAAGCAGGATGGAGGCGTGATGGAGGATTCAAAAGTGCTACTGCAGCAAGCAGGAGACTCATCAGTTGAAGATCTAAGGTACTTGGGACCATCCGAGTCGGGTAAGTTAAGCCTTATGGTTGACCCATCCCCAGCAACAACATGGGAAGTGCAAGTGGCAGACCGTGTCACTGTGTTTGAAATCCAGCAGAGTGATAGCACCAGAGTAGAGAAGGTTGGGGAATGGAGTTCAAAGGGTGGATCTGAAAGTGAGACTGTCTACACGACCGATCCCGCTGCGTATATGGTGTTTAAAGCCAAAATGGAGGCCGATCTCGCTTGTGAAGTGTTCTATTGGATTGAGGAGTCCTCAGAGAGAGCTGCACCAGCCAAACTCAAAATCTTCAATAAGAAAGCAGTGGCTACACAGGACAGCTCGGTCCGAAGACGGAGGAGGACCAAGGTGGTCGTCGAGACTATTACCAAAGCAGAAAAGGCTCACTACAAGAGTTTGGGTACGTTTGACATGCCTGCTGGGTTCTTGCCTCGTGTGCAAGCCTCAGTAGATGCAGCCGAGTTTGAAGAGGGCATAGCTTCGGCCACCAAGGTGAAGCTTGCTTGCATTCCATACTCTGCACCAACGGGAGCCCCAACACCTGCCCCAACCCCACTGGCCACTGAAGCAACAACTGAAGGGCCAGAAGAGCCCACACCTTCAGTGGATGCACAAGCAGAGCTAGAGGATGTTGAGAAGGCGATCAAAGATGCCGAGGCTGGAGTAGTAGCAGCTAATGCTACAGGCGATCAACTTCAAATCGAGGCTGCAAAGAGTTTAGTGGACACACTGGGGCAGAGGGCGAATCAAACTCGACTAGTGGCCTCTGAAGCTGCAGCGACTGAAGCTAAATATGCTGCGACTGAGGCGGAGCAAACTGTGCAGCAAGCAACTGCTGCATTGGAAGTTGCGAAACAGAGCGGGGATGCAGAAGCCATCTCTCAGGCAGAGGCAGATCTAGCACAGGCTGCTGCTCAGAGTGCGAATGCACAAGCTCAGGCAATTGCAACAGACCTGGTGGCACAGGACCTGGAAGTGGCTAACAATCTGACCGATGCACAACATGCTGGATCCAGCGAAGCACTCAAGTCTGCACAGGAGGCCACACAGCGTGCAATCGAGGTGCAACGTGGAGTAGTGGAGGATGCTGCAGCAGCTCGTGACAAAGCTCAGGAGCAACTCGCAAATGCAGAGGAGAACTCATCTGATGAGGCATTGTTGCGATTAGAGTTCAACAAAAAGCAGGCTGCTTACAACGCTGCTGAGGCACAGTTAGCTCTGCAGGTGGCACAGGCAAAGGGCGTTGAACAGATGGCGGAGGATATTACCAATGCCAATGCAACAGTTACTCATAATGAAATGGCAATCATTGCCGGTTTAGAGGCAGCTGTGAAGAATGCCACCGCTGTACAGCACGAAGCAACAGCAGCAGTCGAAGAGGCAAAAGCTGGAACAAATTCGACAACCGAGGCTGAGCTCAGTGTGACGGAGCTTTCACACATGGAGCAGGCTGCACAGGAAGCTCTCGTTGTTGCAAAGATAGAGGCGAATGAGACTGAAATCGTCGAGGCACTCAACGATCTGAATCAAGTCAAGACGCACGAGCTCAGGGTTGAAGACGAACTGGCCGAGCACGAGACACAGTTGCCTCCAGCTGCACAGGCCGCACTTAGCGGCTGCCGTTGCAAAGGCGGAGCTGAGCCTGGAGCGGAATGTGTGGTAGACCAGGAAGGCCAAGAGCCTTGGTGCTTAGTGGCTTCCGGTGCCCAATGCCCAGATGAGCTGGACAGCACGTATGGGCTCTGGTCTCGTCTCGCTTGCAAAGGCCTTGCTGCAGATCTGGCACCTTATCACGATGGAGCAAGACACGCTGCAGATTTCCTACGCATCAATGCATCTGTAGGTAAAGCAACAACAGCAAGCACCAATGCCGAGCTTGTCCAAGATGGGCTGGTGTTAGACGTCGATGCAAGGGATTATGCCCCACATCACCGCAATGTGTGGTACGACCGCAGCCGATACCAAAACCACCTCCACACTTCGGCGGCCAACAAGCCAAGGTTCGAACGCGATGAGCATGGTGCACGATTTGTGTTCGAAGGCGGGCAATTCTTCCAATCTCACTGGTCATCTCCATTCAGTGGCTCTCGATTTCCAGTCTCCATGTGTGCCCAGGTATCTGAACACGAGTTGAGTGAGTATGGCACCATCCTGAGTCAGAACTCTCTAGAGAGTGGTCAGTGCATGGGATTCATTTCAAATAATGGCCGCTTCAGCACTGAACAGTGGAGCACCACAGGCAGAAGGGAGTCGCAGGAGCACAGGCTCAATACCGAGTACCACTTGTGCATTGTGATTGAGCAGTGGGATCAGCATTCAACAAGCAGCACCAAGTTGTATCTGAATGGACTGTTACAGAGCACCGCTGAGTGGGGGTCTGCCTCCACTAAAGCACTTCCTCCCTCCGCATTCAGAGTGGGGATGTGGGCCAGCGATAGAGAGGACACTGCATGGCGTGGCACGATATCGACACTGCAGGTTTACAACCGCCCACTATCTTCAGTCGAGGTGGCAACTAACTATGCTGCATCGCTGAACATGAAGCCGAGAGAAGAGCAAACCAAAGCATCAGTGTCTTCAGTAGTCAGCAATGGACTGATGCTGCACTTGGATGCTGCACAGGGATATTCAGCTGAGAAGCTTCACTGGAGCGACCTTAGCCCTGCACAGAACCACGTTGAAAGCGCAGCAGGACATTCACCTAATTACGTGCCCACCGAGAACCCTTACTTCCACTTTACTGGGAAAGAATGGTTTACAAGCGTCCACGACTCCAGCTTCACTGGTGCTGATACAGCGCTTTCTGTGTGTGCAACGCTTCGGGAGAATCTGGAGACACAGTACAGTGCTTTCCTTAGTCAAGGCGCCAATACTGCAGGAGAGTGCTTGAGTATGACATCCAGAGGCGGGAAACTCTCGTCAGACAATTGCAATGCGAATGGAAGGTCATTGAAGCATCGAGTGGATGTTGGGGTTGTATATCACACATGCATCGTGGTTCCAGCATGGGACAAGAGTGCAACTGGGTCTAAGATATATATAAATGGACAGGAGCAGCCCGCCGAGGCTTTTGGGATCAAGAATGGGAAGTCAACGGTGTTGAAAGCACCGTTTGTGATTGGTCATGCTGACACTACAAGAGACGACTTGGGATGGCGTGGTGATTTATTCAACATGCAGGTATATGGGCGTGCTCTCACAGATGTTGAAGTCAAGAAGAACTGGATGGCAAGTCTACCAGTGAGACATCGAGACGACTTCACGATAGCAAAGCAAAAGGCTGCTGCAGAGGAGTCCAGGATAAAGGCTGTTAGCTTCAGGCGATATCCGGGGATGTATGAGTATCATTGGGGCATTGGAGACTGGAAACTTTCGTTGGACAAAGAAGCTTGTGAACAGAGGTGCAGGGAGGATCTGGACTGCACAGGCTACAGTCACAGTGGAAAGCTTGACTGCCGTCTTGGCTCGATAACCAGAGCCGAGTGCACTGCAGAGGTTCTTGGGCCTTTGTGGAATGCTGGCAATGATCTCGCAACACCAAGCATGTGTCCGTATGGTGCATCCCAGGAGGAAAGGGTAGCACACCTACACCTGAAACAGTTCCCATCAGCTGCAGTCAACAAGGCCACATCTTTGGAGTCTCTGGTGATGTTCCTCCCACAAGATGGCAACTTAATGTACCACTGGGGGGTAGGGTCCTGGAGGAGGAAGCCGCTTTCAATCAAAATGTGTGAAGCTGCATGCACTGCCGACCCAGTCTGTAAGGGATTCTCGTACGAGCACCTCACTGCTGAGTGTCGACTGGGACTACTTGCTGCTGCAGGATGCAATGAAGACACACTTGGAAATGAGTGGGATCCATTAGCAAACGAGTTTGCCAACACAGCGAGCTGCCCATCTGGAAAGGCCTCGAAAGGAGTTACATCAACACTATACTTGAAGCAAGTGGGGTCTGGAGTCAAGTTGCAAAACCTCGCCGAGGGCAAGCCAGCAACACAGAGTTCTGTGGACTTTAATGGAGGACCGTTACTGGCTGTGGATGGCAATGTTGACACTCAATTCAGTGCCGGCTCGTGCATCTCTACGGCACAAGAGGACAGTCCTTGGTGGAGAGTCGATTTGCTTAGTGCCGCCACAGTAGTACAGGTCGAAATTGTGGGCAGGGGGGACTGCTGCGCCGAGCAAGGTACTGGAGTGGAGGTCCGAGTTGGGAGCATTGCAACTGGTGGTGGCGTGGAGAATCCAGTTTGCAATCACCCAATCAATGTGCCCCAGGGTGGACTAGGCACTGTGAGATGTGACCCTCCAGCACAAGGAAGGTATGTTACGCTGCTCAAGCCCGGAAGGATGCAACAGATGTCAGTGTGTGAAGTCAAGGTGCTAGGAATCGCCGGCCCTTCGTCCAGCAGGCAGGAGCTTCTCTCACTCGGAAGGCCTGCAAGGCAGTCGAGCACTCAGGGTCAGCTGGCTGCTGCTCTTGCTGTCGATGGCAACACAGACTACTCCGAGAGTTCCTGTGCACTCACAAAGAAGCAAAACAATCCATGGCTCCAGCTCGATCTACAGAATGGTGCAACTGTGTCAAGTGTTGAGATCAGTGCTCCTGCAAATGCCAGAGCCTCTGGGCTCTCACTGCATGTGGGCAATGCTCCTGGAGATGCGGGGGTCACTGATGCCCAATGTGGAACAAACGTGTTGTTAGATAATCAAGGCATTTCGATTGTCTGCGAACCAGCGCTCTCTGGACGTTATGTTACCTTGGCAATGCAGGGAACCGACGTTGACCTTGGCGTATGCGAGTTGCAGGTATATGGTCAGGAGAGCCCCACTACTTCTGTTGCAAATATCGCTCTCTCAAAAGAGACTGAGGCAGTGTCTGGTGTATCGAAACTCGCCAATGATGGAGACTTGCACACTTGCTTTGAGAGCGAGGATGCTGTGGCTGGTTGGTGGAGGGTTGACTTGGGTTCTCCGGCAACAGTCAGAGATGTGGAGCTGGTTAGTCCACCTGGATCTCTGATCAAGGCCACAGTACGTGTAGGACCTTTCATCACTAAAGGTGGCCTCAGTAACTTGCCTTGTGGGAACGAAATCACTTTGCCCAAGGGAGGTGGCACCACATCGGTAGTGTGCAGTCCAGTGAGGCAAGGCCGGTATGTATCCATCAATGTTGCTGGGTTCGATAACCAAAAGCTTCATCTCTGTGAAGTGCGCGTGAACGGCGCGATGCTTCAAACAACTGGGAAGCTAGACAGCCTTGCACTTGGGCGTCCTGCCACACAGTCGTCAATTCTTGATGGTGCAGCTGCTCAACGTGGTGTCGATGGGGACTCACAGAACATCATGAGCTTTGGTTCATGCTTTGCAACAACGGTTGAGGAGAACCCCTGGTGGCAAGTTGACCTGGGCTCACTCACAAAAGTGAACTCTGTTGAATTGATCGCCAGAGGCGACTCTAGTGACGGAGCAAATGATGTGCAGGTGAGGGTAGGGGCAACTTCTAGTCGTCTTGACAGTGCGCAGTGCGGCTCAGATGTAAGTGTTGAGGAAGGCGGATCTCGTACAGTGGATTGCAGAGGACGGATTGGAAGGTATGTAACATTGGTCAAGCTTGGGGTGTCGTCGCTATCTTTCTGTGAGGTGAGGGTCTCAGGGATCCCGCTTCACACTGATCCGAAGGCAGAGGCTGCACATGGTGCATTCATGGTGGCTGCGGCTACAAGCAAGCTTGCCTCGCAATCTGTGAAAGATGCATCGCTTGTGGCTGCAGAGCACACAGCAGCAGCGCTCCAGGCACAGAAACACCTTGAAGAAGCTCAGGATATCGCAACAACAGCCAAACAAACTAGAGCAAGAATGGAAGCTGCTGCAAAGGCCTCGTCGGAGGCATTGGTTCGCGCTACACAGGAGAGAACAGCTGCTGCCACTTCAGCTGTGACTGCTGCAAATGTTGTCACAGACAAAGCAGTGCCAGCCAGGGAAACCTCCGAAGATAAACTGGAGACTGCTGAACAAACACAGGAACTCAAAGAATCGAATTTTGACAAGGCAAGCAGTGATTTAGCAGATGGCGAAGCACGTGCCAAGCAAGCTCAACTGAATGTGACAGCAGCTCAAGACAATGTCGACGCCACAGGTGTCAAGAAAGATGATGCAGCAAACAAAGCCAGCCAGGATCAGGCTGACGAAACTGATGCACAAAACAAGTTTAGTACAGCACAGAAGGCGCTGAGCGATGCCAAAGAGTCGGAGGCAGAAGCCATCAGTGCGAGGGATCAGGCAGCGAGAGAGGTTTCTGATGCTGAGGAAGCTGTGAATCGTGCCACAGGAATCGAGAGGCTCAAGGCTGGAGTTGTGGCTACTCAGCAGAAAGCAGAAGAAGAGGCGAATGGCGAGTTCCAGGAGACGCTCAAGTTCAAAGCAAAGGAGACCAAAGCTGCCACGGACAGGAAGGAGGCTTTGAAGCAGGATGTGGATGATGCTGAATCGTATTTGGATGCGGAACGAAGCAAGCGCCAAGCAGCACATGCATCAATTGTGGAGAGCAAACAAGCAATGCAAAACTCAACAGGGACCGCCCTGGAAGACCAGAAGGCACATTTGAAAGAATTGGAAGCTCGTTACAAAGAAGCTACACAAGAGCTGCCTGAGCTCGTGGCACATAAGTTGCAGTTGATGGATGAAGTTGTTGCTGCAAAGAATATGGTTCATTTGCAAGAGACGAAGTTGCACTCAGCCCAGGCGCTGGCATCAGAGCTTCGAATCGAGACAGACAAGGTCAGGCGCAAATATGCCGATGCAGTGTCCTGGATGAACCGCACGCAGAGGAGTGCAGCCGATGCTAATGAAGCACAAAGAAATGAAGTAGCTCGTAGAACTGAGCACAAAGCGCTCCTCGACAAATCCACTGCAGCTGCTCGTGAAGCAAGCGCATCACTCAGTGCTAAAGAAAGCAACATGCGGGAGCAAGTACTGCCCAGTGACGAGAGAGACCTCAAGGATGCTTCTTCAGAAGTGATTCGAGCCAAAGAATTAGTAGGAAACGCTAAAGCTGAAGTTAAGAACGCACGAGCTGAAGCCAAGAGAGTAGACAAACATGCAGATGACCGCAAAAAGGTTTCGAAGGCAGCAAATGTTAAATTGGCCCTTGGCGAGAAGGCATTAAAAGAGGCTGCTACTGCTAAGAAGCAGGCTCAGGTGGCTCTGGATGATCAAACTTATGAAGTGACTCAGGCTGAGAAGAGGAGCAAGCGTGCAAAGGAGAATGTAGAGGACTCGAGGTCGAGGCTCAAACAAGCCTGGGGATCATATGAGGCTGCCTCGGATGCAGTGCTGAAAGCGCGCCAGGACAAGGCTGAGAGCAGCTCTTCTTTGGTGGTGGAGAAGGGCGCATTAGTTGCAGCTCAGAGTCAGCTCAAGCAGCGCAGCATGGTGTACAGCAATGCGAAAGATGCACTCAGAACTCCAGAGAAGAATCTGGAGCGTATGAAGCATCGGCTCAAACTGAGGAGCGAGGCTCTTGCGAAGGCGAAAGAAGCTTCTAAGGAGCAGTCAGCCAGAGCACGTGGTGTTGAAAAACAAGAATCTCAACTAGAAGAGAAGCAGCAACACGTTGACGATTCCTATCACAAACGCTCATATGAGCTCAGGCAGGATCAAATCCTCGTGTCAGAGATGACGCGTGCAGAGACAGCCGCTGAGCATGCACTAGCAAAGAATACAAACCGTGCTGACAAGGCCAAGGCTAATAGCATGTACGAATCAGCTGCTGATTCAAAACTCTCCAAGGAAATGAAAGAGTTGAATGAACAAGCTAAACAATTAGGAGAGGCCGTCGATCGCTTCCAAGCCATTGCAGTGCGAAACAGGAAGAGAACGGTGGTTCTGAATGATGCCCTGGCCAAGCAAAGCGCAAAAGTGGAACAGGTCAGGATGCAGAAGAAGAAGATACAGAAACAAGTGAGTCTTGCCACTGCCGCATTCCAGGAGAGCAGGAACGAGCAGGTTAGGGCAAGGCGAGCCAGGATTGTGGCCGATAATAAAGTGGAGACGGCCCAGAAGGAGGAAAAGCTTGCTCAAGAGAGGGTTGCCCAGATAGAGCACGAATCACAAGAGTTAGAAGCTGATGCCAAGACTGCGAAGAACGCAGCGGACCAGGCAAGGCAAGCAGCGGATACAAAGTTGGCCGCCACACAAGAGTCTCTGGAGAAGCTTGCAGAGGCACAGAAGGAGGCAGCATCTACTGTTGAAACGATTGCCGCTTTGAAAGTAAAAGAAAAGCAGGCACTCGCTGAGCGGAATAAGGCACAAGACATCAAGGTAGGGGCACATGCTGACCAAATCGTTGAGAATGCAAGGTCTGAGTCCAAGACCGTGCATCTCAATGCAGTTGCAGCGGCAGTCAAACTTAAACAGGATGCAGGTAAGACAGCAGCTGCAGTGACAGATGAGTATAACAGCAAGGTTGCAAAGCATGTCAAGGAGCACAAACCACTGGAGGCAGAACTCGCTCAGCTTCAACAGGACGCAAAGAAAAGAGAGGCAGAGGCACAGGAGCAAGCCACTGCAGATATCACCAAGGTTCGAGCTGCAGGCACTCAAGCTGTGGCAGAAGAAAGCGAGAAAGCGATTCACACGGTGCTTGAAGCTCGGCAAGCGGCAGCAGCTGATGTGAATAAAGCTAACACAACTGCACGGAATAAGGTGGAGATGGCGGGTCAGAAGGCGCAGCTCATGAATGATAAGGCCAAGAAGTTTGTGGATTGGATGAGTGAAGAGAGCCTCAAGCGGCAGAAACACATCATGCAGTTGCAGAAACAGCATCGGGCTGCCGTACAAGAGCTGGATGTGGTGCAAAACAGGAGTGCCGGTGTTGCAACCAAGGAAGCATCAGAAATTGATCGCGATGTGCAGTCGTATGTGTCGCGGTTGAAACGCTCGAGTCGCACTAACGCTGACAATATTGTTGCAAATGCAGCCAAAATGGTTGACCAAGAGAGAAAACAGGCTGCTGCAGAGATGGAGAGAATCAGCCAAATCAAGTATGAACCTAAGGAAGCAACCTCGATGATGATGGATCATGCAACCACTTTGAAAACAGCTGTGAGAGAGCAGTCACATCAATACGAGGTTTTGGCCAACACATCGAAGAAGAACATCCTAGATAAGTTCAACAAGTCAGCTGAGCGGGTGATTGAGCATTCACTGAATCAGGGAGTCCGACTCAAGAAGCTTGCAGAGCGAGAGGCGTTGGCAGCTCGGGAGGAGGCCAGAAACCAGGCTCAGAACCGGGTACAACAGGCGAACGAGAAGATCCAGAAGAAGATTGGCGAGGTTTCGTTGCTTCAGATGCCAGGATTAGGGCTCAGTCCAGAGGACGAAGCTGAGCTTGCACATGTACAAAGCGATCTAGATGCAGTGAGATCTCAACTATCGATTGCGATGGCAGACCGACAGAGCAAGGAACGGCTTGCCAGGAAAGCACAACTTGAGTCCGACAGGTTGCATTATGACTGGGAGCTGGCTGACCAGAAGGCACAGCGTCTCGTTGCTGCTGCAGAGGTTGCTACTCAGAATGCAGCAGAAAAAGCAACATTGTTGCAGACAGCCAAGGAGAAGGCTGTGTTGGCCAAGCAGACACTGTCAGAGGGGCTTGCACAGCAGAAGGAAGCGAAACATGCTCTGTTGGCTGCGAAATCAAAGAGAAACGAAGCCGAGACCAAGATGCACAATGCAATCAAGCAAGGCTTGGTGGAGGCATCTAAGCTGAGGAAGGAACTGAAATGGCAATCAACGGCAGAACTTGATGCCAGGGATGCCGCGGAAAAGGCATCTGAGTCCAACACTAAGCTCAAGTTGCAGAAGTCAAAACTGAGCATTGAATCAGCTGAGGCAGAGCGAGTGGAGGCGCTCCATTCCCACGCAGCAGAGCAAGCTCAAGTGGCATTGCAGGATCAGAACGAAGCAGAAGATGCAGTTGACTCGAGCCGCACTGATGTAGAGGAGGCACGAAAACAGCTGCAGAGCTCTATTGCGAAGGTCAGTGCGGTTCAAAAGAAGTTGCGTCAAGTGAGGAGCGACAGGGACTCCCTAGAAAGGCAACTAGCACAGGTCCGTCAGGAACATGTCAAAGCGACTGTTCACTCAAGGATGGCTCACAAGAAAGAGTTGTACTTGCAAACCCGTGCAGACAATGCCGACCTGAGCGTGGAAGCACTGACGCACAAGGTGAGTCCTCTTGAGAAGTCCCGGGATTTGGCGCAGGAGCAACTAACTTCGACAAGGAAGAGTGTACACGCTGCAGAGGAGCAACTGCACTCAGCGCAAACAACAAGTGCCGCCAATGAAAAGGCCCTCGAGGATGCGTCTGCCAAGCAAGAGAGCGAGAAAAAACTTGTGGATCAGGGCAAAAAGCAACAGGCTGCAGCAGTCGAGGCTTCGAAGAAAGCAACTCATGACGAATCAGCTCAAAGGCTGAAGGCGTCGGAACTGACTGGAGTGCAAAACAAGAAAGCAGCAGCTGTTAGCAAGCAGCAGCAGGTGGTGAGGGATGATACCGCTAGCCAACAGGACTCATATCAGAAAGCAGAAGAGGCAACAAAAGATGTGAACGTTGCTGAAAGAGTTGAACAGAACGCACTTCACGAGCTGAAAGTAACCCAAGAAGCCGAGGATGCCGCGAATGCCAAACAAAAGGCAACACAGGAGCGGTTTGACCATGACAAAGTCGAGTTGGGTAAGCTCCTTGAGAAAGCAAAGAGTGCTCGAAAGCACATGTTCCACAGAGAGAATCTTGCCAATGAAGCAACTGTGCTCATCAGGGGCGAGAAAGCGAAGGTGGCTCAGGTGCAAGCCCAAGGTGAGGCTCGAGTCGCTAAGCGGAAGAACCATGTCGCCATCGAGAAGGTTACATTCGATGATGCAAATATGAGGCAGACCGGGTTGGATGGCAAGGCCGAGCGTGCAGAGAGAGAAGTTGCGCACAGGGCAAAGATGCTCAACCAGACTGAGGCCGAGCTGAAGCATACTGAGGTAAGGATCGAGAACGTGAAAGCGTCTGTACCAGAGGTGCGTAGCCCTTGGAGCGATGCTGTGCATAAATGATGTGTGGTGTGATTGCAGCTTGAAGCGCACATCTCTCAAGCACACAAAGACATCATCCACACCACTGCGAAGCTCCTGAATGCAACGGCTGCGACTGAGCTTGCAAAGGAGAAAGCCAAAGGAGTGGAGCAAACTCTTGAGCTTGAGAAGCAAGCTGTTGCTCACAAACAGGTGCTTGTTAATGATGCGAGACAAAGATTAGCTCACCCATGTATTGGATGTGCAGGAGGCTCTTAAGAAGTTCGAAGAGGTTTGGAGTGAAGAGAAAGCAACAATAGTGGGGCGGGTTAAAGCAACTAGTGAGGAGCTGAATCACACACAGGCACAACTGAATCAAGCAGAGGAAGCACACACTATATCACAGTCAGAGCTTGAGGACTCAGTGGAGCAGGCAAAGGCTGCTACTGAGAACCAAACTCAGGCAGACAATGTTGCAATGGATGCGGGAGCAGATGTGCAGACTAGAGTAGATGAGGAGGCGGGGGCTGCACAGGCGTATGCCTTAGCCCGGGATAAGAGTTTGCTGGCAGACAAGGCTGCTGAGGATGCATCGACTGATTACACAGATGCACAACAAGCGCTTGTAGAAGACCAGAGTGAGCTGAAAACTGCTGAGGAGGAAGTGGCTAAGAGGGTTGAACATAAGGACCATGCGAAACAAGGGCTAGCAGAAGCTAAGCTGCAAGCCCAACAAGCTGCTGATCACCTGTCTGCAGCAAACAAGGCAGAGCTCGATGCAGTGCGTGCAAGTGAAAAGGCTGAAGCGTTGCATGTTAGCAAAAGGAAGGCCGAAAGCGAGGCTGAGGCGGAGAAAACTGCCGCTGAGGCAGCAAATGTGGATGCAGCGCAACAATTATCTGATGCGAACGATGCTGCTGCCCACAAGGCCCAGCTCGAAGCAGATGCCCAATCTAGTTCACAGGACAAAAATCAAGCATTAGATATGGCACGCACCGCTTTCGCCGCCGCTCGAAAGGTGGAGATACAAACCAAACATGAGTTAGCTGACCAACACAAAATCAAGGTTGACCTCACAACCCCCGTGCATGATTCTCGATAACAAGAGCATGCTCGTTTTAGTTCTAGCCAGTTTTATAATTATTTACCTAGGTTTCAAATACGGACACGCAAGTTAATTAAAATACTTTCAAATCATTTAAGCTTACATGACTATTGTAACATTAATGATTCATTCATCTGTGTTTGTCACGTCTGTCAAGGCACATTGCAAGAAGAAATTGTTGCGAAGTAAGGTTGTAATTCCACCGAATGCCCCTGTTTTGATTGACTTCCAACCAAGACAGCATGTGCATGGCGTTTTTCCAGGCATGTTTGCCAGGTTTGCTTGCTACTGATCCGAGTATGTACATTCCGAATTTACACTCATCGAATCCGTGTCTTACTGCCCATAGCAGTAAGCCGATTACTCGTGAGTATCCTTTAGCTTGATTTTGCACCAGTGGTGAATCCCTGTGAATTACTAGTTGGTAAGGAGCTGCCTTTTGCCTTTGTATCATGTACTAAGGCAGGAGTCCCTGCTGATGTGAAATAATACAGTTGGTTGTATATTGTTCTTCGTGATATCTTCCCTCTGGTAATTGCTTCCAGTGAAAATAAGAGAACATCAAAAGATAAATATTTTCTCGTAACTTACAGGGGGGGTGCGGGGGGGAAAGCCCCGCCAAAGGATAAATATTTGCTCGAATATACAAACATTCGAACATACATAGTATTACAATATATTACATAAATACTTAGTATACTTAGGATTCTTTTGAGGATTTTGGATGATTTTTTTGTTTCACGGGGTGTCAAATTCTGGCGCACTATTTATAGGTGAGCCCAACGGCAAAAAGTCGAAGAAGAAGAGAGGGAAAAGGAGGGAGAGTTTAATTTTTTAAAGCGGCCTTCGGCCGATGGGTAAGAAACCTCAAGAGTCGGGCTACGCACAATTTGAGGTTCTTGTTTCAATGAGAACGTCGGTTTGAACCCCAAAGTTCGATATAAAAGCATTTGATTTTGCACTCAAAGTCAAGTCAGTTACATGTAAATTAATCGTATCGCACTTAGTACGAGGTGGTACCACCTCGTACCACCTCGTGCTAACCGGTACTAGCCGGTACCAACTCGTACTAGCCGGTACCAACTCGTACTAGTTGGCCCCGTTTGAGCCTGTGGCTAAAGTTGCTCGAACAGCGGGCTGCTGTGGCTATCTGTGGCTAATTGGTGTTGGCCCCGTTTGAGCCTGTGGCTAAGTTGCTCGAACAGCGGGCTGCTGTGGCTATCTGGCCGACTTGGTGGTCAAATAGCCACAGCTCAAGAATCGGACATTTAGATTCAGTTAATTTTGTTTGCCCGTCCAAATGCTAGTTTTGTACAATTTCTGTTTAATAACTTTTGTAAACACCCCGCATCAGATTAATTCTTGCGCGGCACGTGCTTGCATGTAGATCGTTTTCACGCACCGTTATGCTACCGTCGTTGTCTCGTTGAAGAATGTGAGCGTGTAGTCGTGTGGAGAATCGAACTCCACTATGCCTACCATAGGCACGACCATCCATAACAATCAGTTGGACAACCACCGCAATCATGAATCACTAGTGTGGTCACGAATCACTGACTGCACACTGAGTGCACACGCTGTCGTACAGCTCCTGCAGGCGGCCATCGCGTTGCATTTGTCGCATGGCAACCTTCCATTTGTCTTTCTCAACCACAGTCAACTTGCTGGCGAATCTTGGGCACCGCCCAACCTTGCCACCGTTTTGCCGCCCATTGTGGAAGGTTTTGCTCGACCTGCCATCTCCAAACTCTACATACACAGGTTCCAAACGATTGTGCCGAATGTAGCATTGAGAGCACAGCTCAAGCTTCCATTGCTTCGTGGGCCTCGTAGCCTTTCTACGCTTGCTTGCCTTCGCAGGTGGGGTTGGTTTGGGGTGCTGCAGCTCCCCACGAGTTTCTGCAGCTGCAGGTTCTAGTGCCACGCTCTTGACAATCACAGGCCGCACTCGCTGAGACGCTGCCAGATTCGATGGCAAGGGCAAGGTAGTTCGAGACCTCTCGAAGCAATCGATAGGGCGAGGGGAGGGAGCAGTGCAACCCACTTGAGGTGACCTCAGGGCCTCGTCTGCATCGTGCTGCTTGAGCTCGTGGCACAGGCGCTTGTACTCGTCGAGGTACGGCTGCAATGCTTTCACACCATGATACCGGTCTGTGATCATCCCAGCATAAGCTGACAATTGACACGAAGTTTTCAGCCGCAACCGGTCGAACAATTGATCGACACCCAAGTCACCCGACACAGATTGGATTTGCTCCATCTCTGACACGACAAGTGCATTCCACTCAGCACACATCTCCTTGTAATCCACACCTCGCTTCCCATTGTCAGAGAGCTTCATGTATAGTGACATAAACAATTCGTATTCAGCATTTGTCGCAACTGGCGCGACACATGCAGGTAACCCCATTGAATTCGCCAACCATTTGGCTGCAGACCGCTGATAGGGATTTGTGGTGGGTTTGCTAGCATCACAAATCGTCTTTGCAGTGCGTTGCCTCCGCAGCTCCACCAAGCGGTCCACCCTATCATGGATAATCGCACCATCCACACCACACACAGCACGTTGGACCTTGTGGGTGAGGTTCATTCGTTGCTCATTGCACTCAGCTCGAGTGCGAGGCGCTGGTTGTGTAGCGACTGCTGATTCCACTAGGATCCCCACATCAATCTGCTCCCATGCCCCACGCCGCTGCTCCAAGGAGAGCTCCTCCTCCTCCCCCTCTGTCAAGCCACGGTCGAGCACACTCTCCACCACAGCTTGCACACCCTCTAAAAGCTCAGCTACCTCACCAGCCTCGAAGTTATCAGACTCCAAATCCTCGGTGTCGCCTGTGCTGCACCTCGAGAAATGAGTAGTGTAGAAGCCGGAACAGGATGATGTCGCTTGAAAGCTGTCACGCTTTCCAATGACACCAAACCGCTCTCCTGTGTCTCCAGGCGAAGCTTTCCACAGCAGGAACCACGTGGAACGAAACAAATGAGCGTGATCCCCCAACGAGAGCTCTTGCAGCTCCTCTATCCACTCATGGCGATAGAACCCATAATTGATCTGCACAACCAGCACATGTCAATGTGAGGCCATTGAAAGTAAGAGCATTGTCAGATTAATGTTGAGCATGAATGACAGCAAAGGAAATCACCTCCCCTAGGTGCTTGATTCCTGCGCGGATGTTCCATCGGTACACGAACTCCTGCATGTGTGCACTTGCCAGCCTTGGTGAAGTGTGGTACCCTGGTATGCAAGACCTCAAATGGAAATGAAACCCTTCGAGTGCGGAGCTGCCACGGTTGCCAGCATACTTTCGCAACCCAAACTGGTCGATGGAACACTCGTGGTAAACGCCGCCATCCAGATCGCTAGCGTACCCACCGAGGATGATGCTCATCACTTTAGCGTGCACTGCTTCAGTGCCATCCTTGCCACCCTTGAACAGGAGCCCATGCTGCGCAGTGCCCTTGCCTTGGAACACACGGAACACGCTCTCAACCCTGTGAGCCAACTCTGAAGGTTTCGGGACAAATCTCTTGACTCGGCGAGCAAAGAATCGCCTACCCAGCTGCTCAACATCTGCAGCTCCCATCCCACGGCGCATCAAGTGCTGCTTCACATCATCATAGTCGGATCCACTATTGATAAAGAATGCATCTCTCATGCATCGCATAAACGGCCCTCGAAGAGGGTGGCGAGTGGGGATGGACCTGCCATACCGTTGTAACAAGTGGAATATGTCACTCTTGACCCTGGTGATGTGCTCCTGTACCCCTTGTGGAGGTGCCCCTGCTGCGATTTGGGGTTCAAACTCAGCTCCAAATGCACCGGCTTCTAATTGAGCTTCAAATGCATCATCCATCTTGCTAAGCTCTCGCTCAACACTCAGGTCCCCAGCCATGATTCGAGCAGGTAGTAACAACATCGTGCCTTGCTCGAGAACTGAGGCTCGTGACAATTTGCGGATGCGGCCCTTGTTCAGTCGGATCAGTTGGTGCAGATCGACACACGCCTCATCAGCGACATCCCGCATCGATTGTGATTGCTGCTGGACAATGTGCATGTCAAACACGGGAGCCTCGTCAGCAGGAGCAGCTGCCTTGCCTTGTAAAAACCGCACTGCACTCTTTAGCCTTGCCTTGAGCTCAGCTGACTGCCCACTCTTGTTCAACATGAGGCCCTCCAAGTTTGCCTTGAGCTCTGCAACCTTCATCTTGTCAATGTCACGGCCTCCCAACTGCTCGAGCAGCTGAGGGTTGTTGAAGGAAGCCAGCATGTCGGCTGTCTCCATTAGCCGCTGATGCACCAACAAGCCAGCATACGCATCGATAGCAGCATACTCCTGCTGCTCTCGATCCAGCGCTTTGTTACTCCAATTTGTGCTGACACGGATGTGCTCAGGCTTTTGCAACTTCTTGCCCAGGACCAGCTCACATAGAGATGCCAAACTTCGGTTGCGGGCATAACCGAGCTTGGAGTCAGCCAAGCCCTTGAGCTCTATAGTGTTCTGGAGCAACACAGACCAATCACTAAGTAGCTTGTTTCGATCTTCTGTGATGTTCAGCCCGACTTTGGCAACCTCACTGTTCTCGAGCAGCTCAGCCAACCTGTTAGGGACGCGTTTCAGGTGGAGCAGTTGGAAGATGGCACAATAATTCTTCACACACAATTGGATAATGGCAGTTCTAGCTTGTGGGCCCTTCTTCTTAGGCACATCCCACTCCATGTCAAACCCCAGAACCTTGTGGTGCTGCAACAGATCTGTCAATGTGTCCAACACAGGGCCGATCTGCTGATGGGTCTTGACACACACGATCGTTTTGCCTATGCCTTCATCGAATCGGAGCGATTCTGCCCCTCGAACAATCTCCTTCGTAACTTGGAGGGACTGGTGGCAATCACAGAGCAGTTGCTCCATCTCAGGGGCATTGTCCACAGTGTAGGTCTTGACACTTGGTAGACCAAAAAGCTCGTAACGCTTCTCGATCCCTTCCTCGACCTCTCGAACTTCATCGTGCCCCTTGCTCTCAGTCACACGGTATGCAGGACACTGCTTGAATTCGGTTAGCACAGACCAAGTTCCACCAAACGGTCGCTCGCCACCAAGCATGATCTTGTCATTCACCTGAGAGTAATTTAAGTAAGTATTTGGTTATGGTGATTGGTGTTGTGAATTAAACATACATACATACATACATACATACATACATACATACATACATACATACATACATACATACATACCTTGTGGGAGTGGTCCCCTTGCAAGTGCTGCCCATGCACCATCTGCATCCTCCGAGTGCAAAATTCCTCACGTTGCTCAGCGTGTTGTATAAAGATCTCGTCGATGAGTTGAGGGGTAGGCACACGAGACGGGTATCCTGATGGGCCCTCTTGCCCGAACTGAGGGAAATCCTCCACAAACCTGCCATTCTCCTTGGCGTGATTCAGCTCTTCAACAGTTGGGTCACGCTTCAACAGCTGAGCCAACCGAGCAAAGACATATCGGCGCATCTGGCGATAGTACCGTTGGGAATGAAAGTGCTGGATTAGCCGAGCCTTGAGTGACCCAGACAAGCCAGGCTCCTCACACAAAGAGACCACTTCAGGAGCAACCACAGTCTTGTGAGAGACTCTCCATAGAAAATCCTCCTTGATCCCATCTGGCAATCGAGCCAGACACTTAGGATTCCAACCTTGGAAGAGGCGATTGAACCGTTTGCACTCTTCATTCTTACACTTGTACTGCTTGCACACCATCAATTCGACCCCGTGTAAACCAATCACTCTCCGAGGGCCCTTGCGGGACCAGCCTCTCATCGTGGTGTCGCACTTGCCACAATCAGGGCAAGGCATTCTAAAACCAGCACCAGGCATCGTGGAGCAGTAAAGGTGGTGGTGTGTGACTTCTGGGACAAACGGGGTCACAGGCACTACACAGAAATCGGCTGGCTCCAAGGGCTTGTTGGACATTTGAGGGTTGAGAGGTTCACGGGTTAATCCGCCATCTGACCAGACACAGTACACGCTGCTATCAATCACCCCGAGGCGGTAGCCGGAACTGTCTATCGTGTCCTTCACATAGCTGATGTGGCGCTCTTGTGCCTCTGAGTACACGTATTTCCGATTCTTTGGGAGGGCAGACTCAGCCTCGTCTTCACTCTCATCATCAGAAGAGCAATCGGCTGCATCAGGTACCCAGCCCACAACATCAGGAGCTGCAGCTTCTGCCTCACTGTGATCACCGGTGTTTTGGTGCTCCTCGATTTCACAGCCATCCTCGCATTCATTGATGTCACCAGTGCCACCAACCATCTCGTTCAATATGCTCCGTGTAGGATTACGTTGCCTCGGAGCTGATTGAGACCTGAGCTGCGGTGCATTTGATGCAGGCTGGGGTTTGCGGAGGAGAGCTTTCCGTGCAGCGCCACAGGACCTATCCCACAGCACATTACACAATGAACCACTCACAACCACATGAGATCTGCACCTGAGCCCAGAGAAGTGTGGATACTTGGTCTTTATCGTGGTGCCAATCCCCATGTGCATTTCCCACTCCTGTGCAAACAATGGTTACAGCAGCATTGCAAACTGCAGATTGGAGCACCTGCTTCTTACTAAATGGCTTGTCATTATGTTTACAGTTACGGTTGCTGCAGATTAAGCGCTTTCTCTCATCTACTGTGATGTTTTCAGCGCCATCAGGAATGATTGGTTGGTCACGATTCCGACCTGAGCACCACACTGATCAGAGCTTGGGCATGCTGAGCTTACACTCACCAGATGGGGCGATCTTTCTCTGGAACCCTATCCCACCCTCTTCAAAGTACATTTCCGCGAGAGCATCCTTTGTGGTAGCAGTGTGAATTGCAGATGGGATAGCCTCAGTGGCCTCCTCAGCTCTCCTGCCATCCTCCTCAGCTGCTCCGCCACCCTCCTCAGCTCTCCTGCCATCCTCCTCAGCTCTCCTGCCATCCTCCTCAGCTGCTCCGCCATCCTCCTTAGTTCTCCAGCCATCATCCTTAGCTCTCCAGCCATCCAGAGTTGTCTGTTTCCAACCAGGCTGTGGGTTTGGCAGCCGTGGCCGTATCGTAGCAAATCCGTGGCCGAAACTATGACGACTAATCAAAGGACCGAATCCTGTACCGCGAGAGTGGGAGTTATGAACCCGAACTGGCTCCATTGTCTGCTTCGGAAACCAAAGATTGTAGTGATCAGCGTTGCGGGATCGGCCTGGTAAGAATGTGCAGTGTGCAACACAAATATCACTGTCAATGTCCGCAACTCCGTACCTGCAAAGATGTCAATTTGATGCTGCACACAGTTCAAGCAGACCTTGCGTGTGCGATGTGAAGCAAACGCCAGACATCATTGTCCCTCAAATACAGCGCTATCGGTGTGTGCAGAGCTTCGGCCAGATACTCGGCCTCGAGTGGCCCGAGGTATTTGCTCCCGCTCTCAAGTTGAGATAAGTGTTCTGTTCAATTCTAACTCAGTGAACATGTACACAAGTATACAAGTAATATCACTTGACCTGCTAAAGAGTCACATTCCAGGATGCTCTCAATCGAGAGGCCAACTTTATCTGCGTGAGCCTGGAGCCTCACGGGATCGTGTCTTATCATTGCAATCACACTGCACACACAACCATCTCATGCACACTGCATAGGGAGCTGAGGCCATACCGAGCTAAAGCACCTACGCTCATCTCCTGCTCCATGTGCTCTGTGCTGGTATCCTTGGGGATACCAGCACCATCTCTGCCTATGTCGGAGAGTACACTGTAGCCAGTGGCGGCGTGTTGAACAGCGCTGATCAAGCACCTCCCATCACCGCGTACGGGTTTATGGATGCCATCACTTGGCAGCGTTTCCGGGACTCGAGCTGAGATCTGTGCTTCAACAAGGTTCTGCAATTCGAGAGCGGTTTCATTGTGTTGTGGGCTCTGCTGAGTCTCTGTCAAACAAATGAATCAGTCACGTAAATGTGTGAATTGTTGAGTTGAGTTGAGTGCCACACCTGCAGCTTCGTTGAGTGACCCCTGATAATCATCATCATTTACACCAGCATAAGCTGACCAATCAACTGGTGTGGGCGGTGGCATATCATAACTCTTGGGATCAGTGGGTAGCTGTTGCGTGCCGCCCTTCGCGTGGTTGGTACGCTCATTGCGGCGCTTCGCTTTGGCCATATCTGCACATCCAGTGTCACTATATAGCGGCCGGCACTCAACAGCTACAGATACACAATAGGTAGTACTTTACCGACTGCTAACGCGCCAGCACAGCTCTTGTTGGTCTCTCTCCCGCAGGTGATCTCCGCGGTGCGTCTCAGATCTGCACCAGTTAGCACTCAATCACATCACGCTGAGCCACGGCGAGCTAAATACAGCAGCTCAGGCATCGCCTGACCGTGTACCGCTGCTCAGCACTTGGTGTGATGTCAATGAATGCTCTCCTGCACACAGATGGGTCAGAGGTCCGCCACCGACCTAGGCTCGCACCTTTCGTCACCTTTCGTCACCTTTCGTCACCTTTCGTCAACCTGAACACAGCAGCGCAATCAGGCTCATTATTAGCTCCGATGGGCACTGGCTCATCGGGGGTGAGCAGCGGGTTCGATCGGTACCAAGATCGGTGTGTGGGGTCACCTATATGGGCCTACGCGTCGGTGTTGAAGTTGGCCAGGACACCTTTCGTCACCATTCTGGACTCACTTACTAATTCTGCGCCCAAATTCTTGCGGTTCTTTTTTGCACATTTGCCGTTGAAAGTTCCCCAGCCTGATCAACGGTCAGCCAGAGGAGCCAGCTCGCGCAGCAAGACTGGTCGGACTGGCCATTGGTGCTTGTCAGCACTACATCAACGCGAGAGCTCAGGATGCCCCCGCTCACAGTGTGGTGCAGGGACTCGTGATGGATCGACAGCCCAAAGGATTTGCGCCGGAGCGGTACAGGTAGCACGGTATGGCACCTGACGTACGTTGTGCTCAGAGCTTGATGCAAAGATCTTGCCGGCAGAGCGCCACAGGGCAAGCATATCACGTCGGAGCCCCGGTGTCGAGCGCTCTGCGTACCGCGCGATAGATGTAGTTCGGCCCCGTAGCTCCCGGCGCCTTTTATTATATATTAAAAGCGAATGATCCCGAAATCCACTATCACAACACTCTATATACTTGACATACGCGAGATCATGTGCATATTGTAAACGTACGATACACATACACACCGCAGGCAATAGAACAATCCTAAATGATTTAATATACTGACGATAAACAAATCCTAAAAATTCTTTAGCAATAGCGGTGGAACCGAGCGTAAGCAATAGAATTATTGGAACTTCATGAGGTCATAACTTTTGCAATATTAGGAGTTAGAAGCTCTCCTTGAAGTATGTTATAGCCCTAATACATACCTACAAATCAATGATTTTACGATGTACTATGAAATTTGCCGTGTATTAAGGAGATCTTGTTTTAACAGGAATATCAATAACAGGCAATGAGTTAACAATCAATTTTTACAGTTCTAACAATCAAATGGTTTTTAACATGTGATAACATTAAAACATTAATTGACGAACTGAACATGCCTCTCAACTAATGTTACTCGGAATCGCTCGATTCTACATCCATTTCTTGAGTACATGTAGCATCTGGGATCCCATCTTCGGGTTCATCTTCATTTTCATCTTCGGATTCATCTTCACCTGCATCTTCGGATCCATCTGTGATGGCTGATCGCTCCTGCATGATCTCTTCGGCAGTCCCTCCAGCAGTGACGAATGGCTCCTCGTCCCATGCGAGTGCCTTGTAGCTCGGGTCGGCCCCATTGGCTAGCAGTAGCTCATATGCCTCAACTTGTCCCTGGTGTGCAGCTATTGTGAGTGGGCTGTGATGGGATTCTTCGATCATTGGGGTGTTGAGGTCAGCTGCGAGGCTGATTAGAGTCTTGATCACCTCGCAATTCCCTTCTTGAGCAGCAATCAACACTGGGGTGGCACCCTGGTTGTCCGGTTTGTCAAGGTCGGCTCCGTGATTAGCCAGCACCTCGATTGCCTCGTGTTGATCATATGTTGCAGCCATGTAGGCTGGGGTCATGCCATCGTTGTTAGGCTGGTTAAGATCAGCTCCATGCTTAGCCAGCACCTCGATCACCTCGCAATTCCCTTCACCAGCAGCTATGTAGGCTGGGGTGCCACCAGTGTTCTCGGGGTTGTTAAGATCCGCCCCGCGCTTAGCCAGCACCTCGATCACCTTGCAGTGGCCTTCTTGAGCAGCTATGTAGGCTGGGGTGCCACCAGTGTCCTCGGGTTTGTCAAGATCCGCTCCGTGCTTAGCCAGCAGCTCGATCACCTCGCAGTGTCCTTCTTGAGCAGCTCTGTAGGCTGGGGTGGTATCATCGTTGGTGGGTTTGTTGAGATCCGCTCCATGCGTAGCCAGCAGCTCGACCACCTCGTAGTGGCCTTCTTGAGCAGCCATGTAGACTGGGGTGTAACCATCGTTGGTGGGTTTGTTAAGATCCGCTCCATGCTTAGCCAGCAGCTCGACCACCTCGTAGTGGCCTTCTTGAGCAGCCATGAACACTGGGGTGTAACCATCGTTGTTGGCGTAGTCAATACCCTGCGAGGTCTCCTGCAGCATCCTCGCGAGCTCTTCTACGTTCCCGTCATCGGCATGACTGTACATTGCCGACCCACGGAACAGGCTCCGCACCGAGGAGTTCAGCTCGTCGTACTGTGGGTGCTGGGCTGGAGGCTCGCAGTCTGGATCGTCAATCTTGGCAATCATCCTCATGATGCCCTGCTTGTCCTCGACCCTGCTGGCGTTGCAGTCCTGAATCGTCACCCACGCACCTTGCTTTGCCACCGACCAGGGGAATACTCCACTTTCCTTGCAGTGCTCTACGCCGTCGCTGTCTTGCAGTGCAGGCCCAGCAGCTACGTCCTTATTGACCCACTCCTGAGTATCCTCTACCCAAACATAATCCTGCTGTGAGCCTTCTTCGATCATGGCGAGCACTTCAAACCGCTTCTTGAGCCTGATCTTAGCAACGTAGATCTGGCACCACCAGTCACACATGCACGCAACGATCGGGTGGGCATCAGACCTCCAGGATACACCACACTCTAGTGTGAGGGGTGCAACGCTCATCCATCACTTGCACCACTCCGAGGCAGCTGCAACATGCAATCGCTCGCCAGAACGGAGTCTGCTCCACGCTGCCCCCCCAACTCCCCGAGATCATGCTGGTTGCTGCCACATGTTAGTCAGTGAGAGTTGCAAGGCAGGATTGCACCCACTTGGCTAGCGTGCAGATCCAGTATGGAGTGTCCATTGAGAGTTTGTGCACCTCTACGTGCCAGTTAAGCATCTCGAGCGTCTGCTTCAAGCACGTCAGCCACGCGTGTGACACGAACCATACTGGCTCCTGTGCATGTTCGGCTACCATCTCGACCCACGAGCATTCACACGGTCTGGCGGTGAGTGGCATGATGATCTCATCACAGATATGATACATGTTTGCGATTTCCCAGACGATCCGCTGCCCGTTGGTGACGCTGTAGCTGTTGTTGTCAACGAGCTCGCATCGCTCAAGCACCCATTGTATCAGGGTGGCGAGGGAGCGCAGTTGCCCGATCGTAGTAGCCCGTTGCTCAGTCAGTTCGATTTTAGCCCTGCGAGCCACGGGCATCTGATGGTCTGCAAGCTCGAGCAGCACACGGCGCTTCCGAAACAGCTCCATCAGAGGACGAGCCTTCTGATGCCCGTTCACGTACTCCGGCAGGCTGATCTCGCCGTCTCCGTCGTCATTTCTGGTGCTGTTCTCAGTGCCGCCGCTCTCAACAAAGTAACGATACTAACGGTAACCAGCGATGATCATGCAACCACCTCTCAATCTAACAATGGTACGGGGCCTGGTGACACCCCGGCCCTGTCACTCCGTCAGCAAGTGACAACCCTGTCACTTCAGCAGCCAACTATGAGGAGGTGGACGAAGAGTCGAAGACAACGATGTAGTTGTGCCAACCAAGATTGCATCATGTTTGAAAACTTTCAGCATTTCAGTTTGATTTCAGTGCATGCGCGTTGTACCAACAGTACCATGACTACCATCTTGGAATGAAGAAATGACGGGAATATATGTGAATAAGAAGGGTTTAAAAGCATTAGAATAGTATCT